>OMKS01001990.1_pt1 | contig 17522 bp, 10 predicted proteins | sample 1674721 | NCBI WGS metagenome assembly OMKS01 (sample SAMN06264996, study PRJEB25208) | sediment metagenome | isolation source: hot spring sediment | place: USA: California | collected 2014-09-02
TACACTATCCTCTTCGTCGGCAGCGTCAGATGTGTATAAGAGACAGGACCTGGACCGTGGTGAATCAGCAGAGTGTGAAACCGGTGATTGGCGCTGTCTCGCTCGTACCTGCTGCACCCAACAGCGAAGACAGCCTGATCTTTACCGTCACCGCCACCGATGAACAAGGTTTGACAAAAGTCACCCTTTTTAAAGTTTTTGCCGGCGATACCAGCGAGGCGGCTATGCTTTCCATCGGGAATGATCAGTTTCGAGTGAAAGTATCTCCCACAGGCGCAGCCGGAGATCTTGTTTTCTGGGCATTGGCTGAAAATCAGGCAGGGCTGACGGCAAAAAGCGCCGTCAGCGGCGTGACTGTCACTGAACCACCAGTGATTCTGACCATTCGCAATGTGCGGGAAAATTTCGACTTCTACAATGGCAAGACTGTCACCCTTCGCGGTGTGGTCACCATTGGCGCCGGCTTGCTGAGAACTGATCGTCTTTCCGGCTATTTTCAGGATAATTCCGGCCGAGGAATGAATATCTACAGTCAGACGCTTTACAGCCAGCTCAGACGTGGCGCTGAAGCCGAATTAACCGGTAAAATCGTTGATTTTGGCGGTGTCATTGAGCTGGAATTGAGCCAGGCGCCAGTCATTTTAAATGTGGATACCTCAGTTCCCGATGCGCTGGAAATTCCCGTGGAAGATATTCTCTGGAATCCGGCTGAATATGAAGGAACGCTCCTGAGAATAAAAGGCCGCATCACCAGCCGGGCAGATAACATCGGCGGCGGCTCCAATGTCACCATTGACGACGGCACCTCGCCCATCACGGTGCGCATCTGGAACAGTGCCGGCATTTTGGTGGATGTGGCCGGTGATATCGTGAATCCTTCCCTGGACTCGCTGCTGCAGGTTGGCAATCGGGTAAATATGGTGGCTGTGGGGGGACTTTACAGCGGCGCGGCTCAGCTTCTGGGCGCTTATGCAGAAGATTTTCAGCCCTGGACCGATGGCGTGGAAGGCGATGGCAGTTTCTCCCTGAAAACAGCGCCTTATCCCTTTGTCCCCTCTGCCGGTGAAAGAATTCAGATTATTTATGCCTACCCTTCCGATTCGCGGGTGATTCTGAGAGTCTATTCGCTGAATGGCCAGTTTGTAAGCACCATTGCCGACGACTATCAGGGTATGGCTTTTGAGAAAACAATTTACTGGAATGGCCGGGATGAGCTGGGCCGGCTCGTGGCGCCGGGAACTTATCTCATCCATTTGGAAATGACCAACCGCAGCACCGGCGATAAAAAAGCAGCCATCGCGCCGGTGGTGGTAGCCGGGAGGTGGAATTAATATGAAAAAACGACTTTTATCAGGACTCCTCCTGAGCGCCTCAATGGCTTTGGGACAGGTTTTTACGGATTTAGGTACAGCGGCGGCAGCTCAGGCCGGTTCAGGTGACGCCACAGTTGCGGCAGAATCTTCTGTCTGGAGCTATGCCGTCAATCCTGCCGGCTTTAGCAATGTTGAGGGAATACAGGTGGGTGTGACCCACTTTCGCCCATATCAGGAAAGCTTTGTGCAAGTGAGCCGCTTTTCAGCTAGCTTCAGCAGCAAATCCTGGGGCGCTTTCAACCTCCATGGCGATATGAATCAGGTGAAATATGGCGGCAATGATCTCAGCTCAGAAATTTCCGCCGGCCTCAGCCATGCCTTTTTTCTCCAGAAGGACCTTCGCTCCAGTCTGGCTTTTGGCTACAGCATCAATTTCCTCTCAGTGGGCTATGGCGAAAAAAGCGCCGGTTACAGTGGTGATGGTTCTGATGGTTTGACCCTCTCTTCCGGGCAGGCTGTGGGCATTGATCTCGGTTTGCAGGCTTCCATGCGCAACCGCTCCTGGATGGGGATTTTTATTCAGAATGTGAATCAGCCGGTGATGGGCAGCGGCGCAATAGATTACCACGCCGCCCGCAAGGTGGTGGTGGGCGCTGGATATATGCCTTATTACGGGCTCTTGAGCTCCTTGGCCGTGGAAAAAGCTTTTGGCGGCGATTTTCAGTATAATGCCGGACTTGATTATCAGGTTTTGCAATGGCTCAGCATTCGCGCCGGACTTAATACCTATCCCAGTCAGCTCTCTCTGGGTGCCGGTCTCAACTGGAAAGGATTTTCTCTGGATTATGCTTTAGTGAATCATCCTGTTTTGCCGGCGACGCATCTCCTCAGCTTTGAATTTAATATAACGAAATAGCCTATGAAAAAGCTAAGTAATATTCTAAAAGGAACAGCGCTGCTGCTTTTGATGACGGCGCTGCTTTTTCCATCAGAAAAAATTGATCTCAACAGCGAAGACCTGACGCTGCTTGAAAGCCTGCCCGTCTCTGAGCAGGCCATCGAAGCGTTGCTGGATTTTCGCTATCATCATAGTTATTTCAACAGTATTTATCAGGTTCAGCAAATCAAGGGCATCACTTACGATGAATTTCTCATTATCAAGGAGAAAGCGGCGGTTTATCCGCTTGTGCGGGATGCCAGTGAACAACAGATGGAGGATAATTATTTCCGCATTGAGCAGATGACTTTTTCCGATGGCAGCTCTGAGGGACTGGTGGACCGCTGGATTGCGCTCCTATCCAATCCTGTGAATGTCAACGAGATGGATTATTATAGCCTCATGAATTTGCCGGGAGTTTCACCGGTGGATGCCCAAGCGGTGGTTCGCCATCTTTCAGAAGGAAATGAAATCAAAAGTGCCCGGGACCTTCGCAGCCTGGAAGGCATTTCCTACTACGGCTACCGCAATATCAGCAATTATGTGCAGTATGAGCCGATGGCTCATTCCCGTTGGAGCGGCAGCTTCAACAGCACTATTAAAAATGTAGCGCTGAATATCGTACCCGATGACGATCCAGAAGCGCTCACCGAATTTGCTGTGAATCAAGTGCCGCTGGATGTTTTTCACAAGGGACAGCTCCGTTACGGCAACCAAGCCGAAATTGGCATTGCCTATACCCGCGCACTCAGTCAGCCCGATTTTTATTATTATCTCTCAGCAGACTCTTCATTAAAAATACCGGCGTTCAAGGCTTATGCCGCTTTGAAAGATATTCGGCTGCCGCTGGGAAAAATCAAATCGCTCATCATCGGTAACTATATCGCCAGCTTTGGGCAGGGTGTGGTGATGGAAAGCGTGGATTATTTTACGCCGCGGAAGTCAGGCTACGGCTGGCGAAAAAGGCTCAGCGGTGTGGAAGGCGACATCTCCCGCAATGAATCCTATTCTTTGAGAGGGCTCGCTTTGGAATATCAGGTGGGCAATCTCTTTCTCACCCCCTTTTTCAGCTATACGCCCCGTGATGCCATAGTGAATGCCGACTCCACTTTCTCAACCCTGATCCGAATGTCGCCAAGACTGGATTACGGCCTCTACGGAACTTTCCCCACAAAGCTCACCAATTCGGTAAATGAGATGCTCACTGGCGCCAATATTCGCTGGCAGATAACTCCCGGCACCCATCTGGGGCTTAATTTCTACGAAAGTCTCTATGACCGGGAGCTGGATATGCAGCTTGAAACCATCGTCATGAAAAGCAATCTCAGCCGTTTCATCACCTCCATCGGCAATTCCGCCGATCCGGAAATCGCCGCCATGTATGAATCTTACGGCACCAGCGGCCTATGGACAGAAGCGAGAAGTTTTCGTCGCGTCATGGGAATGGATGCCTCCACCGTCATCAATAATATCGTCCTCCAGGGAGAAATCGGCGTGCTGGACAAAGATGGAAAAATCGGTGATTTCAGCAGCGATGCTTTTGCCTGGACGGTAAACAGCTACTGGCAGTTTGCCAATTTTAATATCCTGCTCCTGTACCGTGATTATGATCTGGGTTTTGACAATCCCTATCAGCGCTCATTCTCTAATTATCAGCGCTATAAAAGTACCATTTTTGAGGATGTCTTCTATCTGAACAATCCTTCGATGGGCTTTCTCTACAGCGGCGCGTCCCAGCCTCAGGCCGAAAGGGGCTTCTACTACAGCATCAGATATCAGCTCAGCCGAGCCCTGCTGACCACCATTGAGCACGACATCTGGAGCCGCGTGGCGGATGAAGCGAAATACAATCGCCTGGTAGCTTCTTTAGAATATCGTCCGGTCTTCAATTATCGTATCCGTCTGCGGCAAAAATGGCAAAGCCGTTTTGCCCAAAATGAACTGGCGCCCACCGGTTACAACAGCAGCGAGACCCGTCTGGAAGCGACCATGCGGATGAGCCGCTTTAACTCCTTTTCCACCATGTTGATTTACAGTTTTACCGAATTTGATCCCCGTCCCCGTCTGATGGAAGACCCCGTCACCCGTGGCCAGGCTTATGTCGGCAATGCCGGTTCACCAAGTCGCGCCATCGCCGGCACCCTGACCCATAATTTCAACGAGCGCCTTAAATTGATGGGCTCGATGATGATTTACGAGGGCTTTATCTGGAATTTTGAAGACACCGATTTTCGGGTTTACAATAGTGTCACGCAGGCTTTTCACGGCTATCTCGCCCTCTTCAGCCGCATCAATGACAATTTCTCCATTCGCTTTAAATACAGCTTCGACAGCCATTTGCCGGTGACAAATATTCCCAAAGCGCTGGTTCGCTATGACGGCGACTATGACGGCGACACCGATTTGGGACCCAATGATCGCGTTCCGGCGACGGAATATCACTATACGAAACCAATCTGGTCGGTGACCGAATCGTCTGACTTCCGGCTCCAGCTTGATTATCGCTTTTAGTAAAGGACATTTTTATGAATAGAAAAATCAAAATTGGATTCACAACGCTGTTATTAAGCGGTGCGCTGAGCGGACAGGCTTTTTTTGAAAGAGCTTTTCTACCTCAGCCTGATAATCACAACGGCCGGGCGCTGGCCCTGGGCGGTGTCAGTGAAGGTTCTGCCGGCAACAGCGATGCCTTGACTGTAAACCCGGCCCTGCTCCTTGCCGAAGGTGAAGGTCTCACTATTTTTGCCAAAGCCCGCGGCCGGCAGCTCAAAGAAAGGCGCAGCTATCCGGTGGTGGATACCTTCAACGATTTTCTGGCTGACAATGTTTATGTCAGCAACACGACGGTCACTGGAGACGGCGGGTTTGGGCTTACTTACAGCTCAGACAAATGGGCGGTGGCAGCAAGCTATACCCTCAACACAACAAGCAACTATGATTATAAAGAAGAAGTCCGCTCCTCCGGCTATGACTACAACCGTGATCCGCTGGCAGGCTATCACGCTGTGGAATTTGCGTCTGAGCTGCAGAATATGAGTTTCGGCGCCGCTTACACAATATGGAAAAGCTGGCAGGCAGGATTCGCAATTTCTATCCTCAGCGGCGGCAATCTCTCCGATGGCTTTGGGGTGATTCCCATTCGTAAAGAGCCTCGCCTGGCTTCACAGGACAGCACATTTTTTCCAAGTGAATACAGCATAGATGCCGTCAGCGATTATCATTTTGGCTTTTCGGGAGAATTGACATCGCGCCTGAAACTCAATGCTTCCATATCGCTGCCCGGTGAATTGACCCAGCATGAACTCAAGCTAATTACAGTGATGGATTCCACACTGCTGCTGCCAAATTATCAAATGCTTGCCGATACTTTTAGCACGGCTGTGGTTCAGCGTCCGGCTGTCTATCGCCTGGGACTCCGTTTCATTCCCGAAAATATGCTCCGCACTGCCGTCTATGCCCAGGTGGATTTCACCGACTGGAGCGGCTATCAGATTGATTATGAGGATTCTCAAATAGAGGATTTCAAGCCGGGCTACACGATGCAGACAACGGTCAGAGCCGGGATGGAGCACCTTTTTCATACCGGAATTCCCATGCGCCTGGGCCTGAGCTATATCAATCACCCGTCTGCAGCAACCCTCAACGAAAGCATTATCTCCTTTGGCAGCGGTTATCAATCCGATAAAATCAGTCTCGACGTCGGCGCCGCCATCAGTGAAAACAGCTACCGTTATAATGATCTTTTTCCGGTCACCGGCGAAATTCGCGAAAATAAGGACACGGTGCGGCAAAGCAATATCCTCATCAATCTGTCGCTGCAATACCGCTGGTAAATAAAAATGATGAATCACAGAGAATAACGGAAGAAAATGTATATGATGCGTTTAAGACTTACTTTCTGCCGCAATGAATATAAGAGGAAATTATGAACCAATCTGGGAAATACCTGGCGCAGAGCCGCTTTTTCCTCAAGAATAAAGGCGTCCTGTTGGCGGCGCTGCTTCTTTTTCTTACGCCGCTGCTTTTGGCTAATGACAAATATCCGCCGGAGGACTTTCAAAAGGTGGTCATCCTTTTCACCAATGATATGCACGGCGGCATCGACCGGCAAGAAGCCCGCTTTATGAATCCCGATTTTCCGCCACGGCTGGGGGGCGGCGCCATTGTCACCCGCTACGCCAAAATGGTGCGGGCAGAAGCCGAAGCCAATGGCTGGGGCGTGATCATGATTGATGCCGGAGACTTTTTCCAGGGGACCCCGGTGGGAACTTTCACCAAAGGCGAGGCGGTCATTGATTTTATGAATCTGGCGGGTTATGATGCCATGGTGGCGGGAAATCACGACTTTGATCTGAGCTGGGAACTCCTTCGCGACCGGGCTGCCCAAGCCAAATTCCCCATACTCGGCGCCAATATCGTCAATTCCCAAAGCGGTGAGGTGGCTGATTTTCTTAAACCTTTTGTGATGAAAGAGATAGCCGGCATCAAATTCGGCATTTTGGGAATTTCCACCTCCGCCACACCGGGAATGAGTTTTCCCGATCACGTCGCCGGACTTACTTTTATTCCCGACATCAAAGCCACCAGGGAATGGGTGCCTAAAGTGAAGGCTGCCGGCGCCGATATTCTCATCCTTTCGACCCATAGCTGGACCCCTTACGACCGGCGTCAGGGCTATCTGGACCTTCTCAAAGACCTGCAAAAAGGGATTGACGAAAATAAAATCGGTCCCAATGCGCTGGAAATCGCCGCCCTCGTGCCCGGAATTGATCTGATGTTCACCGGCCACGTGCACAAAGGCTTCAATACACCTTACGAAGACCCGGTGAATCATACGCTGATTTTTCAGAATTATGCCAATGGCGGTAACCTGGGTCACGTAAATATTTACATCCACCGGGAGACAAAAACCCTGGCGGGCTACGATTTTGTGGTGGACGGCAGCGCCATTTTTACCCTTTTTGAAGATGAATTTTGGCTGGATGACGAAGCCGATGCCCTCATCCGCGCGTATAAGAAAAATGCGGAAAAAGGTTTTGACGAAATCATCGCCACTCTAGCTCAACCCCTTCGCCGGGCCGGCGATACCCAATCTCTTATGGGGAATATGATTGTGGACGCGATGAGGCATGCCGTTCAGAGTGATATTGCCATGTCCAATTTTGGCGGTGTCAGAAATGATCTGGAAGCCGGCCCTGTCACCGTGCAGGATGTCTTTCGAGTGCTCCCCTTTGGCAATAAAATCACCATTTTTCAGGTGAGTGGCGCCTTTATTTTAGAATTGATGGAAGACCGCGTCACCGGCAACAGCAGGGGAATGCTCCTCTCCGGCGCTGAAGTGACCATTGACAAGCGCAAAGCCAATCGGGAAAGGGTGACCATTCATAGCATTCAAGGAAAGCCTTTTGATCCGGAGAAAATCTATCATCTGGCCGTCAGTGATTATCTGGCAGAAGGCAACAGCGGATTTGGCAGGCTCACCGAAGTGGACCCCAATCACGTCATCTATACCGGCACCATGCTTCGTCAGGCTCTCATCGACTATATGAAAGCCGGCCTCATCAGCCAAACCAAAATTGACAAGCGTTGGACGGTCATTAAAGAATAAAGCTCATCCCTGGCCTTATCTCATATTCAGCGAACAATCTCTCGCCTTTTTTCCAGCATTGAAATTTCATCTTGCCTAACTTTTTCCAATTGCTCATTATTTCCATTCTCAAGGTTTTTCAGCAGCCCCGCTAGACTTTTAGCACCGTGAACTCTGGGAAGAAAGACATAATCTGCTCCTTCAGTGTACATTTTGAGCGCTCGCTCAATGCTTTCTGCCGTGACCATAATACGGGCTTGGGGACAGATTTCTTTCATCTGACGAATGATTTTCAGGTTGTCGGTGCCCACTAAAATCGTATCCGATATGCTTGATATAACCAGTTTCACATTCTCAATCCCGGCATGGTGCAAAGTATCGAGATGGCTGATATCACCATAAACTACACGGATTCCAATGCTTTGGAGTGAGGCTCGCACTTCAGGATTAAAATCAATGACGATAAGTTTTTCCCGCAGCGCCAGGCCATATTCCTGCTCAATATCAATAATTTCCTGGAGGAGAGAGCTTGCAGTGCGGTGAAATCCCAGCAGGGCAATCTCGCGGCGCTCATTTTCATTGCCTGTAGCACTGGTGAGACTTTTTTCTAAAAAACCAATTTTTCGCAATGCCGCCGCCAGCCCTTTTTGTATGGCATCATTGTATTTTATCATATACGTTGAGAGGATAGATGTGATAACAAAAACAAAAATGATGACAGAAAGTGTATTTTCACCAATATGGCCTGCCGCTGCGCCCAAAGTGGCGATTACCAGCGAAAATTCACTGATCTGCGCCAGGTTTATTGATGGCAGCAAGCTGATTCGCAAGCCGTTTTTAAGAGAATAGAGAATTGGGAAAATAGCCAAAAAGCGTGTCACAATGAGAAATGCCGAGACGATGCCAGCCGTTGCCAAAACCGATGGATTATCCATAGGATTGGGAATCTCCATACCCAGTGAGACAAAAAAGAGGGTGACGAAAAAATCGCGAATATTGACCACTTTCGCGATAACATCCAGATTATAGGGAAAGGTGGAGATGGCCACGCCGGCAATGAGGGCGCCCATTTCCAGCGAAAGCTCAAACCAGGCGGCAATGCCGCAGACCAGAAAACACCAGCCCAGTGATGAAATCAACACCAATTCCGGCACTTTGGAAACACTCTTGAAAAGGGGTGGCAAAATATAGCGACTCACCAGCAGACTCAGCCCCACTAATAAAAATCCCTTTCCGAAAGAGAGTAAAATCTGGAGAATTTCCGGATTGGCCAGATTTGGCTGAATGCCCAGAAGAATAATAGCCCAGATATCCTGAAAGACCAAAATGCCTAAAGTGATTCTGCCAGCCAGGCTATCCAGCTCAAATTTCCCATATAAGAGCTTAACTACAATAGCTGTGCTGCTCAGACTGATACAGGCGGCCAGATAGAGCAAATCATAGCTGCCGCTGCTAAATTTATAACCAAGGAGAAGGAAAAAGCCGATTCCCAGCGCCACTGTGATGGGAAACTGCAGAAAGCCGCTGATGATGAGCGCTTTACCTGATTCTTTCAGCTTTTTGACATCAATCTCCAGACCAATAAGGAAAAGGAGAAGAATCAGGCCGAAATGGCTGATAGTCTCAATATCATGAACATCTGCTACCAGACCCAGACCGATTCGCGGGCCAATAATGATACCGGCAGCGATATAGGCCAGAAGCAAAGGCTGCCGCAGAAGATGACCGATAAAAGCCATCACCGTAGCCGCAAGAATCGCAATGCCCACACTGCTCACAACACTGCCATCGCTGCCAATTAGAGCTGTGGCATTCAATAGCAAAGCAATCAAAATAATAGGCCAGACAATGGCCGCAGCCGGACGCTTAGTTGAAATCATTGAATATTCTCCTGTGGAAGGCTGTTTTAGAAACCAGGCACAGCGCCCCGAATTGGGTCTGCTGGTCCGGTCTGGTAAATATTATTAACATACATCGAATATATAGAATTCACGGCACAGGATTCCAATGAAAAATCGACAGATCAAATTTTTTGAGCGAGATGATGCCTGATGGATTCAATTGGCAATAAGACTTTTAAAATCGGCAGCGCCAGAAATCGACAATATCTCATTTTAGCAGCAAGATTTTCCTAGTCTTATATCGATGACCTGCTGTCATTTTCACAAAGTATAGTCCGGAAGGATGGCCTTCTCCATTCCAGATGAAAGAAAACTCGCCAGTGTTGACATTCTGGAGGGATTTTTTAAGGAGCTGTGTTCCATCCAGGGCGAAAATTCCTACAGTGACTCTTTCTCCAAGGGGAAAGCAGCCGTGGATGACCGTTTTGCCATTAAAGGGATTGGGATAATTCTGAATCAGCAGCATCTCCTGCGGCAGTTGTGGCGCGCTAGTGCCAAGATAATTGGCCAGCTCTCCGTCCATCCAGGCCAGACGGAGCTGAATCCAGCCTTTCATATAGTCAATTTCCTGAGCCCAGCTTTGACCGATAAAATAATTTGGCCAAACATAGGCGCCAATGACGGGCCAGCGCTGGAAATTTCTTTGCGAACTTTCATCCAAAAGCAAGGCAAATGAATCAATAACAGCGCTGATACTTGCAAAATGAAGTTCTGTCTGTCTCAGATCAAACCAGCGAGCCGCCACAGCTTCGAGAAAGACCGGGTCTTGCCGAATGCTCTTCCACCAAAAAGGCGCGCAAAAAGGATCGCCAGCCCGAAAATCGGCATTATTAAAAAAATAATCCAACTGAAAACCCTGCGTTTCCCAGCCTTTATAATAATTGGCGTTGGCAAAGGCCAGATTATAATCCCAGATTGGACCCATTGTCAGACGATCATCTTTGCTTGTTTTGTTTTTGTACATAAAAGCGCTGAGACGGAAAGCATCTACATTTTTACTGATTTCGCCCAGAATAAAAACATCTGCAAAACTTTGAAAATTCACCGAACTGTAGTAGCCGGACTCAGGATCATTCCAGCTATTACTGCGCATCAGATTCTCAAAGCCGGTGATATAATTCTGAATGTAGTTCTTTTGTTCAGGCACTATGTCCGACGCTTTAGGAACGTGATATTGGTAGCTGGTTTTTTGCCAGGCGCCGGGATAGGGCGGATAAGCGGATTCCCAGCCATCATTGTCTTCTCCCGTCCATTTATCAATTTTCAGAATATAGCCGCCGGTGAGATCATCGCCACTGATTTCGTCGGGATTCAGCTTGGCAATATCTACCCGGTTTTTATCGCGCTTGATTTTCTCCATAAGAATGTAAACACCGTGGTAATCGCCATTGAGAATAAGCTCACAATAGCGGGTGCGACTGGCATACCAGCCCATTTTTCGGGATAGATGATAGGCTAAAGCGTTGCGCATAAGGGTTTTATCGCTATAGGGCGCGTGAAGAATCCAATCTTCCTCTTCCGGGAGTCCCAGCAGACTGACATCAATATCATTGCCGTCGGCATCCCAGGTTTCCACGCCAAATTGTTTTTTGGGAAACATTTGTGAGCTGCTTCCCCGCAGCTCGATGCCGATATAGCCATCATAATCATTGGGTGTATCAGTTAGATAATTCCGCTGATTGCCACCATTATCAATAATCTGCATTTCTGCTTGAATTTTGTAAGCATCTGGAATCGCCTGACCATTTGTATTAATTATGACAATAGGCAGATTGGAATCTGTGAAATTGACAGCCGCTGAAAGAAGCGAGCTGATGAAAAATACCGCCATCAGAATTGAGAAAGGCAGGCGGTGGTGAATCTTTACTTTTTTCATTTTAATCTTTCTAAATCAGGGAAAAAGGCCATTCTCCTTTTTCCAGAGAGAGGGGACATAGACTCTTTACAGAAAAAAATATCTGATTGGGGTATTTTCCTGATTCGTGTTAATTGGCGAAATTTGTGGGTCATTTTTCTTTTTCACAAAGTGAAGCTGAAATCTTCCACCAAAGCGCCGGGGACCACGGTGCCGCCCAAGCTGCGCATGTTATAGCTGGAAGTCTCTGGCACCAATTCCTGAAAATCCGTGAGAGCCATTAGTTTATCGCCAAAGATATGATAGAGGGTCTCATCCCAGCGCATATTCTCGATGGGGGCGACGATTTTTCCGTTTTCCACCCAAAAGCAGGCGTAGCGAGTCATACCGGTGATACGTCCACCGGCATTGTCGCTCCAGTTCAGATAGTGGAGATTGCTCAGATAGAGACCGGTATCCAGGGCTTTAAGAATCTCTTCCGGAGGCAGATTGCCGGGTAAGATTTCAGGTGAACGAAGGCCCTCATTTCCCGACGCACCATTGGCTTCTTTTCCATATTCTTTTGCAGAGCGTGAGCTGATGAGGGTGTTTTGCAGCTCGCCTTCTACGATGAGCGGCAAAATTTCCGGAGCAGTTTCGCCTAATTCATTGAAACAAGGAACCAGCCCGGCGGTGAAATTTTCTCTCAGAGTAAAACGATAGCTCCAGCGCTTATTGTCGCGGCGCATTTTCAGCAGGGCGCTGTTGCCTTGCTGCATAGCATTTTCGCTGATGCCGTCCCAGCTCAGCATATTCAAAAGGTCTGCGACAGCAGCCGGCGCCAGATAGCTGCGATATTTTCCGCGAGGCACGGTTTTGGGCGGCAAAGAGAGGTATTGGAACTGTTCTTTAGCATTTTCGATATTCTTTTCCCAGGCGGCTTCGTCCCAGTCGCTGCCGGCAAAAATACCCTTCACCATCTTTTCCTGTGGCGTGATAAGGCTATAGTCCACAATGTAATTCCGGGTGCTGAACCAATGACTCTGTCCGGCAGAATTGCGATTGGCCCGTATGATATCACCAGCGCTGTAGAGGCCGGTAAAATCCAATCCCTTTACCGGTGAAAGAATTATCTCGGCAACTTCGGTTTCAGGCAATAGCTTTGCATCATACATCGCATAACTGCCGCCCTGGTTTTGGGGAAGGATAATAAATGGGTCATCGGGAAGCTGCGGCGTCTCTTCACGGAGTTTTTCCAGAGCTTCACGTGCAGTTTTAGCATCAATTGTAAGATCACCGGTAAAAGGAACAGTCCTGGATGCCGTTTTGCTGCCAGAGATTAAGCGGAGCCCCAGATATCCGTCATTAACCAGACCGGATTGCCTGACTTTGGCATTATTGAAACGGGTAAACTGACTTCTTTCGGCTGCCAGCTCAAGGGTCAGGGCTTCTCCTTCTTTAATTTTATTGAGAATGGTATCCGATACGGTCTGAAATACACTGTTGATTTGATCAATCGTTGACATTAGGCGCCTCCAAAGACTTCAATGTTTTCAAAAAGAGCGACAGGTGAGGCATGGCCGACCCGCATGATCTGATTAGGCTCACCTTTGCCGCAATTTGGTGTTCCAAAGATTTTCCAGCTATTGCGGTCTCCCACCATTTTCAGGCCGCGCCAGAATGGGGTGGTGATTCCCCGGTAATTGCAGTTTTTTAGGGTTTTGGTCAGCTTGCCATTTTCGATGAGCTTTCCATATTCACAACCAAACTGAAATTTATTTCGGTAGTCGTCAATACTCCAACTGCGGTTGGTCTCCATATAGACGCCGCGCTCGATACTGCCGATAATTTCTTCAAAGCTATGATCTCCTGGCTCCAAATTGAGATTTACGATGCGGTCAATGGGCTGGCGATTCCATGATTGAGCACGGAAATTTGCTACGCCGGGGATTTTTGCTCGGGCCTGGCTCTCTGAGCTGCCTTCTCCACGGAGCAGCAGCCCTTCTTTGATGATGTATTCCTTCGTGGCAGGCATTCCGGCATCATCAAAAGCATAAGTGGCTAATTCGCCGGAAACAGTTGGGTCGTAGGTAATATTCATCAGTTTTGATCCGTACTGCAGTTTTCCAAAATCGCTGAGCTTTACAAAGCTGGAGCCGGCGTAATTTCGTTCGTCGCCTAAGATGCGGTCAATTTCCAAAGGATGACCGATACTTTCATGAATCTGTAGCAGCATCTGGTCTGGCGCCAAAAGCAGCTTTGTGGTCTCTGTAGGGCAATCAGGCGCATCAAGCAGCTCTAAAGCCTGTTCGGCAATTATTTTAGCCCGCTGCAAGACGATGTCCCTTTCGAGAACTTCCAATCCGGCTTGATGACTGCGGGCAAAAGAGCCATTGTCGCTGCGGCGCTGTACGATGGGACCATTCTGCGCTGTTACATTAAAGTCGGTGCTGATAAAGAAAAATTTCTGAAAGAGATCGGAGCCATTGCTGCTGACGAAACGGGTTTCAGATTCTACCAGCCGGGCAATAGCCATAGCATTGATAATTTTGTCAGAGACTTTCAGCTCCTTTGTGATATCAACGAGCAGCGCATTGATTTCACCAGCGCTCATCGCATCAAAGGGCTTTTGAAAGGGGCTGCAATAGGTGCCCACCGCTTTAGGCCGCACATCAGCGCTGAAACTGTGCACACCATAGGCGGCCATCATTTCAGCTTGCTTCAATGCTCTCTCTGCTGCCTGCTGAATGGCGTCTGCTGTCAGCAAATTTGTGGCGGCATAGCCGATTTGTCCATTTTTCAAGACCTCCACCATTACGCCATGCGTAGTCAATGCATCATTGGCCTGAGGAATTTCCTTGCGCACAAAATGCAGCGTGGTGCTTTCTTTTACCTCCCGCAAGCCTATCCAGTCGGCTTCGATAGCGATCTGCGGCAGGATTTTACTTAGTTCAAATGCCATAATCACTCCATTTTTTTAGCAGATATGTTTTGGGGAAATTAAAATGCTCACGCCCCAAAAAAGTCTGCGTTTTTATTGTATTTATCTGAAAAAGCTTTTCTCGAATATTTAAATTCTCCGCTCCATACTTCTCCCAAAAAAATTATCGGCAAAAGCGTTGTCATAATTGTTTGCGGATCCAGTTTTCCAAACCACCGGTGATAATAAGTTCTTGTGCTGCGGTACCAACCGGTGCAAAAGTGAATTTTCCCCAGGGCGAGCTGAGGGTGGAATTTCTGAAATCAAGATTGATTTCTGTTTCAGTGTTGATTGTTGCCTTTTTTGGGGGAAATTTGCTATGGAGTTTCTCAACGAATTTGGGAATTTCTAAAGGGAGAAAGCCATTATTTATTGCGTTTCGTTTATATGTCTCGCTAAAGCTTCCGGCGATGACGAGCTGAATACCGGCATATTTCAGGGCTGTGGCGGCCTGCTCGCGGCTGCTCCCTGTGCCGAAATTGAATCCTCCGGCCAGGATGTCGCCTGCTTTCATCAGACTGCGGAACTCAGGGTCGTAATTTTCCATCACGACAGAGGCCTGGTCAGCGGGGCTCATATCGTCATTGTAGGTGTGTTTTCCCGCGTATATACCGTCGGTATTCAGGTTGTCTGCAGGGCAAAAGAGAACCCGTCCGCTGATGAAATCTGGGAATCCTTCCAGAATCGGAGTTTCGCGCTTTTCTCCTTCAGTCTGCTCGTGTTTCACCAGATCAAATTGGACCGCAAAGGACGAAACGGCTTCCGGTGCGCAGATTGTCCCCTTCAGAGCTGAAGCCGCCACAACTGCCGGGGAGGCGAGATAGGCTTTGGCCTGCCGTGAACCCATACGTCCTTTGAAATTTCGGTTGGTGGCGGAAATGCCGATTTCACCATCTTCCAAAAGCCCCTGCCCCATACCGATACATGGACCACAGCCGGGAGGCAGGACAATGGCGCCGGCATCCAGGAGAATCTGCCAGTCACCGCGTGATTCACTCTCTTGCTGAACCTCAGAACTGGCTGCGGCAAGATAAAATTTCACGTGATCGGCGACTTTTTTCCCACGCAAGACTGCGGCGGCTTCCGCCAGGTCTTCCACGCGGCTGTTTACGCACGAAAGAAGATATGCTTTATCAATACGAATGTCCCGCGGGGCGGCCTGACTCATCGGCATGGCGATTTTTACAGTGTCAGGGCCGGAAATATGGGGCTCGATCGTGGACAGATCCAAATGTATCGTTTGGAAATATTCGGCATCGTCATCGGCGCCAAGTTTTTCTGCTGAAAGGGCAGCAATGCGCTCCGCGGAGAGTCGGGGATGATCTGCTTGCCATTCGTCATCGGACGGCACACCGCTTTTTCCCCGCTGAAGCAGATGGGCACGCTGCTTTTTCAGCCAGGCAATGGTCACGTCATCAATGGGAAAAACACCGGCCAGAGCTCCCCATTCTGTTGTCATATTGGCAATGGCGAGACGTGATTCGATGCTCAGCGAGGCCACACCTTCGCCGGTAAATTCGATGGCATGATTCAAGACTTCGTCTTTGTTGAGGTAGCCGGCAAGGACAATAATGACATCTTTGCCAGTGACGCCGGGATTGAGTTTTCCTCGTAGCTGAACGCAGGTGATGGGCGGAACCTGCCACCAGGTTTTTCCAGTCGCCCAGATTCCGGCGGCATCCGTGCGAACGATGGGTGTTCCCAGGCAGCCAAGACCACCGTACATATTACTATGACTGTCGCTGGCCACTACCATAGTGCCGGGGAAAATGTATCCTTCTTCACACATTATCTGATGGCCGATACCTCGTCCTGCCGGGTAAAAATCTACCCCCATCATTCTAGCAAAAGCTTCAATTTTCTCATATTTTTCCAGATTTTTCTCGCTTTTATCCTGCACATTGTGGTCCAGAGCGAAAACCGGCTGTCGCGGGTCTGCCATTTTTGCGGCGCCGATACTGCGAAATTTTGGAATCACCGCTCCAGTATTATCGTGGGTCATCACGTGAGCTGCTCGAATCATAATAATGTCACCACTCTTCACACTTTCGGCTTCACCAATACCTACAGCATAGCGACGGGCAATTTTTTCAATCAGACTTTGTTTCATATTTGTTTATTCTCCATTCATTTCTAATGTGAACTTAGTCAAAAAGCAGTGAATTTCCAAAAAATTCTCTTTGGTGATTGGGGCATCCATCATATATTTCTCAAAGCTATGATATTCGGCGACACCCAAAAGATAGAAATTGACCCGGGACTTCTCCAGCGCGTGCCGGAAATCAATTTGAAATGCATCTCCGCCAGCCTGAAAATCGAAAAATCTGGCAATGAGCTTAATAATATGCTTGATGTGTGTATAGCCAGCCATCGTCAATATTGGAAGCTTGAGAATCTTTCATCTCGGCCCGCGATACGTGAGACGCGTCAGGCAATCAAAGCTTGTGGCAAAGACCCAAGCCGCTACCGACCTGCTGCGGAAGCTCTGATGCGGCGTATTCTCAAGGGAGAAAACCTCTATCGCATTAATAATGCCGTTGATATTAATAATCTACTCTCTCTGGAAAGCGGCTACAGCATCGGGGTTTATGATTTGGAAAAACTCACGCCACCCATCACATTCACGATTGGCAGCGCTGAAATGGACTACGAAGGTATTGGCCGGGGAAAAATCAATGTAGCCGGCCTGCCAGTTTTCTGTGATGCCTTAGGACCTTTTGCCTCTCCTGTTACTGACACGCCCCGCTCACAGGTGACCTTGGATACCCAAAAGATACTTTTCAATATAATTGGATTTCGGCAAAGCCCAGAATTGGATTCAACGGCTGATCGGGCAATCCAACTACTTTGCAAGCTGGCTGGAGCCACGATACATTAAATTCAAACAGCAAAATAACACTTTTTTTAAATTGGACTTTATTAAATCTCATTGTAAACTACATTTAATGAAATATATAGATACAGGAGGGT
>OMKS01001991.1_pt1 | contig 17514 bp, 7 predicted proteins | sample 1674721 | NCBI WGS metagenome assembly OMKS01 (sample SAMN06264996, study PRJEB25208) | sediment metagenome | isolation source: hot spring sediment | place: USA: California | collected 2014-09-02
CCCTTCCACAGCCGCGGCAGCGGCCTCCTCCGGTGTGGCCCGTCTTCTCAGCACCGCGATCACCGCTTCTTGCATCACCCGGCCGCTCGTTGCCATCGTTTCTTGACTGGGCGGCGGCGCGGCCGCGTTCAAAATGTTCCGCAGCGCTGCACGGTCGACGTTCGGCACGTCCCACATCCGCAGGGCCGATTTGGTCGCTGGTAGATAGCCCGATGCCTGGGTCCAACGCCCATTTTGGTCGGGGGAGATCAACCAATCAAGCAGCAAGATCGCTAATCGCTGGCGGGCCTCATCCTGTGCGACCAACGAGATCGCCCATCCCTGCTTGATCACGCTGAAGGGTTGACCCTCGCGAGTGGGCAGAGAGGCAACGGCCCACGTTTCCTCCATCTGCTCTGGATCAGCAAGCAGGTTCTCGATCTCGACCCAATAATGATGAGCTGAAACTGCCGCCATCGTTCCATAACCAGCTTTGAAATGCTCCCAGGATTGGACTGAATCGCGGGTAGTCAGCGCCAGCGTGGGCGAGATGGCCCCAGTGCCGATGCATTGGCTGTAGAAATCGAGAACGCTGATCATCACCTCCTCGTCTATCGTCGGATGCCCCTCTGCATCGATCAACACGCCGCCCGCCGCCAGGTATTGGATCAAGGTCGCATCGTTGACCTGTCGATCTTGCCCGCCGGCGGGGAAGACGTAGGATTTGGGCGGCGAGATGATTGACGTCCAGGAGATCGGGGGAGTCTCGAACAATTCGGCCCGGTAGACGAGGTGTGTCAGATCGACGCCGAGGATGAAACCGGCGGTCATCGGCCCACCGGCGTCACGGGTCACTGTTCCCATCTCCACCGCGAAAGGGAAACGCTCGTCCATCTCGGTGGGGGAAATCAGATCGTCCAGAGGCTGAATCAACGCCGAGCCGGCGGCCGCCCCCATGTCATTGACGTCCACAATCACCAGATCGGGCATGATTGAAGGGGCCGCATCGCGCGCCGTGCGCAGGAAATCGAGCAACCCACCCCGGCCTTGGGCCTTTTTGACGGTGACGTCTACCTGAACGTCAGGGTAGGCCTCGCTGAAACGGTCCAAAAGGTCGGCCATAGCGGCGGCGCCCGGGCCCCGCCCGTAAGGGCTCAGATCCTCCGGCACCCACAACTTCAACGTTACGAGCATCGGCTGCAAATCCGGCGTGGGCGTCGGCGTGAGCGTCGGCAGGAGCTGGGGATCACCGCTCGGGGTCGGAAACGGAGAGGTGGGCGCCGGCGCATCCCCACCACAGCCAGCCAGGAGCATCATCAACAAAAGGATCAAACCCAGGTTCCGGATTACAAATATAGATAATTTCACACTGCCTCCGTCATTCGCTATTCGCCATTCGCCATTCGCCATTCGCTATTCGCTATTCGCCATTCACTATTCGCCATTCGCTATTCACTATTCTACACGATTGCGCCTATTTTACCACACGCGGGAGAAATTGTCGCTTGTCAACCGGGCTTGATTGGGGTATGATTGCCCCCTATGAGACGAAAGCAAATTCCCCTTTTGTTGACACTGCTCTTCGCCTTTTGCCTTCGCCTGTGGGGGCTGGCCGATCACAATATCTGGTGGGACGAGGGACTGGCTGCCTGGGCGGCCCGGCTGCCCGTCGCAGGGATTCTCCATTGGACCGCCCACGACGTTCATCCCCCGCTATACTTCTTGACGTTACGCGGTTGGCGGCTGGTCGCAGGCGAGGGCGAGTTCGTCCTGCGCTTCCCATCCGTATTGGCGGGCGTGTTGGGCGTAAGCCTGATCTACCGCCTGGGCCGCGCGTTGGGTGGGCGCAGGGCCGGTCTATTGGCGGCTCTTTTCCTCGCACTCTCCCGCTTTGCCGTCACCTGGTCGCAGGAGATGCGCATGTACATCTGGGCGTCCACGCTGGCGACCGGCGCGCTCTGGGCTGCGGTGCGCTTGTGGCGCAGCCAGGGGCGGGACCGCCGGGCGTGGGCGGCCTACGTCCTCAGTGTAGCCGGCGGGCTGTGGACGCTCTTCCTGACGATCTCTGTCCCGCTGATCGCCAACCTGGCCTTCATCGCCGTCTGGTTGCGACAGGGGCGCCCCCTTCGGGCATTGAAACGGTGGGTGAGCGCCCAATTGGCCGCCGCTGCCCTCTTCGTCCCGTGGCTCATCTACGCCCTGCCGCGCATGCCCACCTGGTCCACGTCGGAACCGTTCTCTCCCGCCTTCTTTCTCCGCCTGTACGCCACGATGCTGGCGTTGGGGATTCCGGTGGACATCCAGGTCTACGCAGGGTTGGTCGCGGTCGTCTTCGGCGTGCTCCTCGCCGGGTTGATCGCGCTGGCGCGCTCAACCCGCACGCCAGCGCAGACGGGAGGATTGAGCGTGCTGGTATTGGGATTGATGCTGCCGGCACTGGTGGTCTACGCCGTCTCCCTGTCGCTGCCCATCTATTACACCCCGCGATTGGCACCCCGTTACCTGCTCCCCCTCTCCGTCTGCTTCTACACCCTGCTGGGGTGGGGATTGGCCGTCCTCGCGCAGAAGCGCCCGTGGACAGCCGCCCTGGGCGGCGGGTTGGCTATCGCCGTCGCGCTGGCCGGCCTGGCGCCGCTCTTCCCCGGCCGCGCCCGGCGGGACGATTACGTGTCGATGGCGGCTACGCTCCGCGCCCACCGGCGTCCCGGCGACGCGCTGCTTCTCCATACCGACAAGGACTGGCCCATCTTCGCCGCCCATTACGCGGGGGCGTGGCGCGGCGCGCCCCACGGGCAGGCTATTGACGCGGGAGAGGCTGAGCGCATCCTGTCTCCATTGTGGGACGCCCAAACCCAGGGCCTGTGGCTGGCCCTGACGCCCGACGCCCGACGAAACGATCCGCAGGGCCACATCGACGCCTGGCTGGCGGAGCGGGCCGTCGCCTCGGCGCACTGGCGCTTCGGCGAGGGGGGTCTGTACTTCTACGCCCGCACGCCAGAACGGGCCGAGAACCTGCACGATCTAGCACCTGGTTTCGAGCCGCCGGTCTCGCCCGTCTTGCCTGATGAATCGTCGCTCCAGGGCGCCGAAATCCCCCTGCCCCGCTACCAGGTCGGCGACACTCTACACCTCTTTCTCTATTGGCGCTATCCGCCTGACCAGCCTATGACCGTGCAACTGCGCCAGGATCAGATAGCCCACAAGACGATCACGGCAGCGGTCGAGCATCCCGCCCGCGCCGGACTCACCCGCCAGCAGGGCGACCTGCCGCTGACGGCCGACCTGCCGCCCGGCGCATACACCGTCGTCGTCCAGCCGCCCGATGAGCCCGAGGTCGAAGTCGGGCACGTCACGTTGGTGCGTCGCGGCGCTGCAAGCGGCGCTACGAGCGGCGCCACAAGCAGCGCGGTGGAACCGAGCGACGTGGCCCATCCCCTCGATCTACGCCTGGGAGAGACGATCCACCTCCTGGGATACGATTTGAAGCAGAGCGCCGTCGCGCCAGGGGAGACAATCGAGCTCGCCCTGTACTGGCAGGCGTCGGCCCCGGTCGAGATCCGTTACAAGGTCTTCACCCACCTCCTGGGCGACGTCTACAACCCGGCGAGCGGTAATTTCCTGTGGGGCCAACAGGACAACGAACCGGTCAACGGTCAAGCGCCGACCACGAGCTGGGCGCCCGACGCCGTCATCGTTGACCGTTACGCTATCCCCGTCGCCGCCAACGCCCCACCCGGTATATACCAGATTGAGGTCGGCATGTACGGCCTGCTAGACGGACACCGCCTGCCGATTTTCGAGGACGGAGAGCACATGGGCGATCACATTTTCTTACAGACAATCGAGGTGCACGCCCCGTGACCCACAGACCACGTTTATCATTTCCTCGTTTGTCATGGGTCAATTTGTCATTGGTCATCATCTTGCTCCTCTCCGCCTTCCTGCGCCTCTATCGTCTGGACGAGATCCCGCCCGGCCTGACCCACGACGAGGCGGACACCGGCTACTTCTTCGCCGCCGTCGCGCGGGGCGCCCGCTCGCCGGTCAAAGCGCCCTACGGGTACGCCTACGAAGCGCTGCCAATGTACACCGGCGCGCTCTTCATCCGGATCTTCGGTTTCAATCCCCTGGCGCTGCGGCTCCATTCCGCCTTCTTCGGGATGGCGACCCTGATCCTGACCTACCTGTGGGCACGTCGCGCCTTCGGTCCGGCGGTGGGGCTGGGCGGGGCTGCCCTGATGGGCTTTTCCTTCTGGACCGTGGCGGACAGCCGCTTCGCCCTCAACTCACAACCGGCGACGACCCTGTTCACCGTCGCCGTCTACGCGCTGGGGGTGGCGATAGAGGACGAGGACGAGCGTCCCCGGCGCTCCCCATGGGCCCGCTGGCTGTGCTGGGGATTGTTCAGCCTGTCGCTGGCGGGCTCCCTGCACGTCTACGAGGCGGCCCGGGGGGCAGCGGGCATCTTCGTCCTCTTTCTCGCGTACCTGGCGCTCTTCGACCGGGATCGTTTCCGGCGGCACGGGCCGTGGCTGGCGGGCGCGCTGCTCCTCACCGGGACTTTGGCCGCCCCACACCTGCTCGATCCCGGTTCGTGGGGACGCACCAGCACCCTCTCCGGTCCTATCCGGGCCGTGTTTCGAGGAGATCCGAATCCCTTGCTGGCCAACGTCGTCTCTGGTCTAGGCACGTTCAGTTTCTCCGGCGACAGTCTCGTCACCTACAATCTGCCCGGACGCCCTATCTTCGATCCGCTGGTCAGCCTGTTCTTTTACGCTGGCGTCTGCATCTGCTTGAGCGGTCTCTTCCGGCCGCCGGACGCGCGGCGCCGCTCCGCCTGCGCCCTCACGCTGATGTGGCTGCTGGGCGGGATAGCGCCCACGCTGATCCTGGGCGCATACACCAGCACGCTGCACAGCAAGTTGGCCGAGCCGCCGGTCATGGTCCTGCCGGCGCTGGGCGCGCTCGGCGTGGGCCAGTGGATTGACGCCCGTCTCGGCCCCCGCTGGCGCAATGGATTCGCCGCTGCCTGTGTTCTCTGGTTGGGCGTCGTCGCCGGAACGACCGGCTACGATTATTTCGTCCGCTGGGGGGAGAGCGCCGAGACGCGGGCCGCCTATTTCCACAACCTGGCGGCTATCGCCAATTACGTCAATGCGGATGCGGACAGCGTCATCACACTCTCATCGCCATTTCCAGACCTGCCGCTCGACCCTTTCATCGCCGATATGACGATTCATCGAGATAGCGCGGCGCTGCGCTGGTGCGACGCCCGGCGGGCGCTCGTCTTCCCCGACGCCGAACAGGGCCGCTTCATCCTGCCGCCCAACACGCCGCTCGACCCGTACTTCGCCCGACGCATAAATCTGCAACTCGTCCGGCGCGTCCACCTGCGGCCCACCGACGTCGACCCTTATTTCGATGTCTTCGCCTGGCGGCCCCGGGAGCAGCTGGCGGCGTTCGTACAGCCCACGCCCGGCGAACTCCTCGCCGGCGGCGCGCGCCAGCGCCTGCCGGTCAACTTTGGCGACGTGCTCGAACTCCTGAGCGTTCACCGTCCAATTTCTGATGCGGCAGAGGCCGCAGCCTCTACCAGGACGACGCTGGTCACCACGTGGCGCGTGCTCGATCCAGCGGTGCTCGGCCCACCGCCGCCCCACGATTACGATCACGAGGTCGCCATCTTCGTCCACGCATTGGACGACGCTGGCGCGCCCATCGGGCAGGAAGACCGCTTGGACGCGCCAGCTTGGAACTGGCGCGCCGGCGACGCTTTCGTCCAGATCCACCGCCTTCCGCTCGCGCCCGGCGACTTGCATCACCTGGCGATGGGGCTGTATAGGCGGCATGATCTATCTCGCTTGCCTGTGCTGGTCGATGGCGAGGGAGCGACGTCTGCCCGCACGCTCGCCGATCACCTGATTCTGGTCTATCCGGAGCAGGCGCCATGAAAATGATTTGCTCTCAGAAACAACCAGCCAGCACACCCCCCCCACGAGCGGGCGCCCGCCAATCTACCCATATACCAACCTACCAATATACCGATATACCAACCTACCAATCTAGCAACCCACCAACCCATCGACTCTTCCTCGTCGCTCTGCTGCTCCTGACCTGGTTTCTCCGCCTGTGTTGCTTGGACACTGTCCCGCCGGGTTGGCGGGACGACGAATTGATCAACATCCACGCCCTCTCGGGCCAGGTGCTGGCGGGCGAGTTTCCGATCTACTTCACCGGGGCCTCGGGCCACGAACCGCTCTACCACTACCTGCACGCGGGCGTCCACGCTGTGCTAGGTTTCAACGTCCTGAGCGCTCACATCCTCTCGGCGGCCTTTGGGCTGTTATCGGTGGCCCTGACCTACACGCTGGCCCGCCAATTGTTCGGCCGCCGGACGGCTATGGTCGCGGCACTGGGGTTGGCGTTCTCTTTCTGGTCATTGATGTACAGCCGCACGGCGATCCGGCACATCTCCCTGCCACCGCTGGCACTGGTGGTCTTCTACTTGCTCGGGCGTCTGCTCCAATCTGATGTCCGCTCATCGAAATGGACGTCTCTCCTGCTCGGCCTGGCGCTGGGAGGCGCGCTCTACACCTATTTCGCCAGCCGCCTGCTCCCGGCGATCGTCGTTGCCCTCGGCGGTTATCTGTGGCTGTTTCACCGGCCGGTCTGGCGCCAGCGTTGGCGTCACTTGCTGCTGGCCATGTTCGTCGCCGGCCTGGTCGTCGCCCCGATGGCGTGGGCCATCGCTCACGTCCCCGGCGCCGACGCCCGCCTGGGCGAGCTGGCCCTGCCGGTCAACGCACTCCGCTCGGGCGACGTCGGGCCGCTGCTCACCTACACGGTCGAGACCCTGGGGATGTTCCACGCCACCGGCGACCCGGAGTACCTGTACAACATCCCAGGCCGGCCGGTCTTCAACGGATTGGGGGCAGCGCTCTTGTGGGCCGGCGCGCTCATCTGTCTGTGGCGCTGGCGTCGTCCCCGTTACTTCTTCCTGCTCCTGTGGCTGGGGAGCGGGTTGTCGCCCGGTTTCCTCAGCGTGCCGCCCGCCAGCCTGGGACACACGATCCTGGCCCAACCGGCGGCCTACATCCTTCCGGCGCTGGCCCTGACCGAGCTCTCCCGTTGGTCCCGCAGCAAACTACCCCAGTCGCTGCCGCCTTTTTCATTGTTTATCTTTCATTGTTCATTCGCCATGATCTTCCTGGCGACCAACGCCGCCCGCGACCTGCACGACTATTTCATCGTCTGGCCCCGCTTGGATATGGTGCGCCTGCTCTACCGGGCCGACTACCGCGACGTGGCCCACTGCCTGAACGCGCATCCTGAGTTGGACGACGTAACCGTCGCCAGCGCCCTCCGGGGTCCGTGGGACCGGCTGGCGCTCAAGGTCGATACCCGACACGCGCTCGCGCTGCGGCTCTTCGATCCCCAGCGCACTCTTGTGTGGACGGCCGACGCTGTTGGCGACGCCGTTGGCAGGACCGAAACGCCGACGTTTTTGCCCGGCTGGCCTGAAGCGGCAGACCCGCTCGCCTCCCTGATCGCCGCGAACACGGTCTCTACCCAGGCGGTCAGCGAACGTGTCGCGCTTCACTATCTCGCCCTGCCCGAGCGCTTCGCCGCCTGTGGACGTGGCGCGTCCACCCCGCTCGCCCGTTTCGCCAACGGCCTGGAACTATGCGGCGTCGAGCGCTTGCGTGAACACGAAGAACGCGAAGAACGCGAAGGGCCCGAAAATGGTCCGGTAGCTGCCGGGGAGACGGCTGTTTTCGTGAGTGTCTGGCGGGTCGCCGCTCCGCTCGATCTGCCGCCTGAGCCATCGCCGCCGGTCGCCAATCCGCCACCGCCGGGTGTGTACAGCGGCCCGCGCTTGCAGGTCTTCGTCCACCTGCTGGCGGGGGATGGGGGGATGTTGGCGGGCGACGACGGGTTGTGGGTCGATCCGCTCACCCTGCAAGTGGACGATTGTTTCGTCCAGATGCAGCACGTCACCGCTCCAGAGGATGCGCCGCCCGGCCCCTATCACGTGGTCATCGGGCTGTACGATAAAAAGACCGGTCAACGCTGGCCCACGCTAGACGCTGATGGACGAGCAGCGGGCGATCATGTGCTGATTGATTGGGGGTTGGGATTGGGGGTTGAGGATTGAAGATTGAGGATTGAGAAAGAGACTGGAGAGCACATTCAGATCATAGCGGTTAAAAAACCCTGGACGTACTTGGAGTTGCGGTAACGAGGCGCGGGGAATTGGGCCGCGATCTCCTGGACGCGCTCGCCATATTCGTGATCCGCCTTGATCTCGATGACCACGTTATCCTCCAGGGGCAATCGAGTGGTCAGATTGGGGCGGAGGGTGAGACGCTGCTCGTAGGCCGCCTGGTCAAAATCCAACGTGACCCGCACAGCACCATCCCGGGTGACGTAATACTCACGCTGATAGTGGTTGATCAGGATCGGACGCTCCACAGTCTGCATCAGGAAACGCCAATTCGAGTCCACGTCATTTCTTATCGTGTCACGGATCTCGATCCAGGAGCGGGTCAGATCGAGCGGGCGTGTCAGGGTGTGTTGTTCCTTCCAACCGAGCAAATTGCGTTTCTGTTTCAGCTCGAGAATGGGGCAAATCTCTGGCAAATCTCGGCCGTACCACCGCAAACGCAACTTTCGCCGGTCAGCGATACCCATCAGGTTGTCGTTCAAAGCGCTCAATCCCCGGGTGTCGAAATACAAACTGTTGACCCGCCGCGGCGGGTACGCGACGACGAAGCCGGCCGCGTGCATCCGAATCCACGACCGGGCCCGGGCCAGTATGCAACCGCCAGTCGTCTGTGGATCACAAACCAATTTGATCTCGTAGCGTAAGGCGAGCGGGATTCGACACGAGGGAAAGCTAAAAGAAGAAGAGACAGACATCTTCAATTCCCACCCCCTCCGTTGGATAGAGAAGCGGGAACGACGAACACGTCCGGGTAACCGTGCCGCGCCGGCGTCGTTTTTACCTCCTCCAACCCCAAGATGCGGGTCACGACCCGGACGTCCATCTCCCGGGTAAAATCGTGCTCGCTGTTCAGACGGTGAATTTCGGCCAACGGGACGTCGAAGCGGACGTAGCGCAGCACCGGAACCCGATCCGGGTCCGAGGCTCGCAACACGACGCCATCCACGCCATCCTCGGCAACCAACAGATCGACCGACTCGCTAGACAGCCAATAGCGACGGGCCGGCAAAAACGTGGTTCCGTTCACGTCGAATCCCACGACTTCCACGGGGAAGTTGAGCGCGTTACCCACGTCGATCTGTACAGCGCCGCTCGCCGTCAGTTCCGGAGGGCCGAGGTAGGCAAAGACCGGCTGGACTGGATCTAGAGAGCGGCGCATCTGGGCCTGGCGGGCGCGCAACTGCTCCCACATCTCGCCCGCGCGCCCGTACTGCCCCCCCATGGCGCGTTGTAAGCGGAGCAGATCCGCCGCCAACTCTTCGGACAGCCAATTGACGTAATCCGGCTGGCTAAGGCGCGCGGCCTCTCGAACGTAGGCCGCCTGAAGCGCCGGGTCGCCATAGGTCGTCGCCAGGGAGACGCGCTCATTCCCTCTCAAGGGGGCGGCGTCGAAAGCGAGCGGTTCCAAGCGGTCGGAAGTCGGGTTGTAATAATAACGCAAATTGACCAGGGATACGGCCTCGGTTGCATCCCACAGATCGGCCAGGGCCAGGAAGCGACCGTACAGAGCTACGTCAAACACCTCCGAGGCCCGGGACTCGCCTGCCTGGAGAGCGCGCAGCATCCCCACAGCACGCTCATTTTGCTCCCTCAACTGGGCCGATCCATCATCCTCGCCAGCGAGGGTCGCGTCACGGAAGGCATCGATTTCGAAGTACTGGAAATCGAAGGCGGAGAGATTCGTCGCCGGATCGGCATAGACGGCCTGCAGGTCTCCCTGGAAGTGGGAGAGCGATTTCCACAGCAGGTGGGTGTCAAAATGGAGAATGACGCCCTCGCTCCAGTCTGAGGCAATCAATGGCTCACAGCTGACGTTTTCCCGGAGCGCGTAGACCCCGCGATCCCTGCCGTTCAATATCAAGCGCACGAATCGATAGCGGGCGACCAGGACCCCCTCCCGTTCCAACGCCTGCAAAAAGGCCCATTGAGCCAGACCGTTGTTGAGCGCCGGGTCCAGGAGATCAAGCGAGCAAAGCCCATCCGGCGCATCCGGTCGTCGTATCTCGAATAGTTGTTGTCCCAACTCCGTGCGAATCTCGAAACCCCACTTATCCTCGTTGCCCAGGTTGCGGGCCGGCCCACCCGACAAGCGCATCTCGATGGGGACGCTGGCTTTGGCTACGCGGGCCGTGGCTGACACAAAATCTTCCTCTGAGGGGATGAAAACGGCATCGCGCAACGCCCTGGCGCGCTGATCCAACAACACTTCGTACCTTTTCGGCCTCACGTCGATGGTCAAGGTGGGCAAATCGGGATTAACGGCGACTGCGTACGCGATCTTATCGACGATCGTCTGGTAAAGGGTCGTCATGGTCTGGCGAAAGCGAATTTGCCGCGCATGGTCAGCCACGAGCAACCCAAAGATGAATAACAAGAGGGTCACGGCGAGCCAGGCGAGAGCCTGTTTCGTATGCTGCGGCTTGGATCGTCTGATCTTCATCGACTAGGCGTCACGCTAACCAATCAGTGTGTTATCTTGTTCGACGAAACTGATCTCGGACCTGGGCAGGCGAGCGCTCAAATCGTCCATCAATGCCGACAACGTCTCGTCGTCGGAACAGTCGATCAAATAGGTCGCCTGAAGCGTGGAGGAATCCCGGTCCAGGCGGCGCAGGTCGACCGAATCGACGTGTTGGAGCAAGATTTGATTGATCTGTGAGAAAGAGGCGTCGGGCCAGGAAGCCGACACGTTCAGGTATAGGTTGTTTTTCAACGGACCCGGCGTCACCAACGCACGCACCAGAAGATAGCCGAGGATGACCAACATAGCGCCTAAGGTCGTCAAGCGTTGGTCGGCCCCCAACCCCAATCCAGTGGCGATGGCGATGAAGAGATACATCAATTCCTCTGGTTCCTTGATGGCGGTTCGGAAACGAATGATAGAAAGCGCACCCAGGGAAAGCGCCAATGAGACTTTGGTGATAGAAATCACCAAAACGGTCGTCAAGGTCAACAGCGGCAAAAAGTGGGCCAGTCTGGCCCGGTTAGAGAGCGATTTGCCATATCGCGCGTAGTACCAGGCCAGCATGCTGGAAAGAAAGATGCCCAAGAGCAAATTGACGATCAACGACGATAAAGGGGTCGATGGGTGTGTCGCAAAATCAAACCAATTTTCCATGAAAACCTCTCCTGAAATATAGTGCGCCAGTGACTGCTCGCCTTGCGCCCACCGGATTGTGATCCGGTGGGCGCAAGGCGACGGTTGGCTTCCGTCACCACTCAGCCAAGGCCCGTACGCCATTGGCGCGGATTATGATCCGCTCTGCACACGTATGCTGAGCAATTACGTACGCCAAAGGTTCTCTGTACGAACTGCTCAGCATACCGCCCGTTTGCAGTGGATGGGCGGGGGTTTGGGTTGTTTGGCGGGTGCTTCGCACCCGCCAAACAACCCAAACTCTCATCCTCTATTGCAGCAAGGGACTGGCCTGAGCTGTTACCTCTGTGCAAGAAATGAGCGGATCGGTTGGTAAATGCCAGGTCAAGGCGACTCGCCCAAAAGCTGTTCGAAACAGGGCGTGATAACCTGCGCCTGGCGAAGTTCAAGCGTCAGACGCGGGGTCTGTGGAAGATGCAACGGCTCCCATCCTGCAAAGCGATAGCCCGGCGCCGGAATGGCCGTCACCTGGATGGGGACGTCCTGGAAATAGACCCCACGCCAGGGCTGCGCGCCAATCGGCGCCCCGTCAACGGCGACGGAGCCAATGCCCTCGTAGAGGCCCTCGTAGAGGCCCTCGTAGAGGCCCTCGTCGGGCGCGTCAATGGTGAGCAACGCCGTCCCGGGCAACCGAAAGCGCTCGACGACGTGCTGGCGAACGAAATCGGGGCGGTGGAGGGCGAAACGCCGTAACGCCGCCACGTTAGCCTCCCAGTTTGACGCGCCCGGTTGCCTATAGGCCTCGTAAGCGATGTCCGGCCACAATTCGGCAGCCAGATCGTCCACGTGAGCGACGACCGATTGGGGAGCCAACACCGTGTTGAGCAACGTCGCCGTCCGCGCCAGAAACCGCTCGCGGAAGGCGGGATTCTCCAGTAGTTTGCGCAGCAATAGCGTGTCGCGCCCACCGGTCTCCGGATGATTCACCTGCAGCACGCGCGCTATCATGTCGGTATCGACGCTGCTCACGTCAGCCCCGAAACAGTCGTCACAATCCCAGGCGATCCAATGCCAGCACCCACCGTGGGCGCGGGGCCGGAACAGGTGTACGTTGTCGTGTGGCCAATCGGCGTTCGCCGCGTAGATTTGCAGGATGAAGTAGTCGATCATGTTGGCCAAATCTACCTGGGTTTCCACGTGGACGTAATTGTGCACTTGCGCCAGGTCGTGGGTCTCGACGAAGGCCATGAGATGATCCCAATGTTCGCGATCCCCCATTTGGATCTCCTGGCTCGCCGCGTTCTCCGGAGACGTCAGGAGATCAAACGACTCGAGCCCATAGTGATCGGCCAGGAAAAAGCGATCGATGCGCTCGCGCAGGTGATAAATCCCCCACGGCTCGCCGTTGATGAACATCAAGACCGCCCGGCTGCGAGTCGCCGGGCCGTTCAGGTCGCGCGTCAACCGTTCGACGATCTGGTTGCGCATCAGCGTCCAATTCGAGTCGGGATAAGCGCGCCCATCGTCCCGTCCGCCGGTGTGCAAGATCAGCCGTTTGAACGACTGCAGGTCGCCGTCTTCGAACAGGGGGAACTCGAGCCGCGAGGCGCCGTAATCACCCCGGAAGTAGAGCCGGAAGGATTTCTTCTCCTCGCCTCGCGACATTCCGCCGTGTACGCGCAGGCCGGCGCTGATATGGAACCCGGAACGCCGGTCTGCATCGACAAAGGTCACGTCGACCGGCCGTTCCCACGCCTCTCCACGCTCGTGGGGGTTGGCGCACATGCCGCGCTCAGGATTCCAAAGATCGTCGGGATCCACCGCCAGGGAAAGCAGCGGCAACGAGGTCTCGACGCCGACGAAGTAGGAAGCGCTGACGACCGGCCCCAGTTCGCCATCGGGCGACACGGTCCGCGCGTGGATCACGGTGACCTCCGGCGATGCGGTGCTGAGGCGGATCGGCCGCTCGTAGCGCGTTCCCGTCGATGGCGTGGGGAGGCGAGCATCGACGCTAAAAATCACCTCGCCTCGTTGTCGCCACCCACGACCGGGCGCCTCGATCCTGATCTGAACGTCCCGTTCGTAATAGCCCCCTGGAGGGGAGAACGTGGGCAAAGATGGGGGGAGGTCGTCCGGCGACCAATTTGCCTGGGCGACAAATAGTTCGGCGACAAATATCACCAGCAAAAGCAGCGTGGCCAACGATATCCCCCTCAGGTGAGATAGTTGAATTCGACGTTTAATCACGGGTGAGGGAACCTCTCTCACTCATTCGGAGATGTCGGGCCTGAACAGCAACGGTAGATAGGGATAACGCCCCAGGGGAAAATCGACTTGCCCCGGCGTAGGCGTCTGGCTGCTGATCCAAAACTCTCCGCCGTCCGGATAGCGCCGTTCGGCCACGTCGGGCGCCTGCGGCCCAAAGACCCGCGCATCGATCAATACGCGACCATTCTCGTCGCTATCGAAGAGGCCGATCTCCTCGCCACCCCGGTTCAACCGAAAATTGACGTGCAATAAGCCCCGGTGGGGGTTGCCATCGGCGTAGAACAGGAGCACGTCTCGTGGGGCGATCCACACACCGGCGGTGATGCGAAATTTCTCGGGGCGGTTTAGGTCGTCGGTCAAGTACATGCCGCCCAGATCGACCGGCTCGAACCCGGCATTGTACAACTCGATCCAATCGGGGAACTCGCCCGACGCGTTGGGGTTCTCCAGGGTCGTCTCGTTGTCGGCCATGAACTCATTGATGACAATGGGCGGCGGCGTGTAGCCAACTCGATAGGCATACACGTCGTCCGGCGCCCGCAGGGGATTGCGCGTCTCTCCGGCCCGGCTCTCCTCCTGCTTCTCATCCCCACATGCAACCGCCACGTAATAGGCGACTTTTGTGTCTTCCGGCTGGTCGGGGATGAGCGCGCGCCACGAGGCCCCTCCCCCCTCTTTATATGGATGCATGGGGAGAGATACGAACTCGCCCGGGCGTCTGTGATCCGCGCTGGTGCTGTACCAGAGCGTCGCCGTCACGTCACCGGTGTGGCTGATGACGGCGGAGATGGCGACCTGATCCGTCTCCATGGGGTATCGAGGCGTCCGCTCGACCGTCTCGATGACGGCTCTCGAAGCGCAGGGTTGGTTAGCCGCACCCGGCGTCGGATTGGCGAAGAAATTGCCCCAAGCGCCGCCGTCCGGGCAGCGCCCCTCCGATACGTCCGCCTGCTGCGCGCCGAAGGTATAGACGTCGATCGGCCGGTTGCCCACCACGTCGACGTCGAAGAGCCCCACCGCCTCGCCCGTGCGGTCGAGCCGGAAGTTGGTATGCAAGGGGCCCCGTTCCGGATTGCCGTCGGCGTAAAAGACGAGGAATCCGCGCGCCGGGACGGCGACCCCCTGGGGAATCCGGAAACGGGTCGGGTTATCGAGGCGGTCGGTCAGATAGCGCCCGCCCAGGTCGACGTCCTCCGGCCCGGGATTGTAGATCTCGATCCAATCGGGATAATTGCCTGTAAGCGAAGCGTCATCGTCGGGGACCTTCAACACCGTCCTGTTACTGGCCAGGAATTCGTTGATGAACAATTCCGGCGCTTCGTAACCCACGACGTAGGATCGAGACGCCTCACTCACCTGTCCATCGTCGTCCTCGGCGACGACCCGGTAATGGACCTCCCGCTCCCCCGGTTGCGGGGGGATGTGAGCGACGTAGAGGTCTTCCCACAAGTGCCTCATCGGTTGGGTGATCGATTCGTCATCGGCGGCGTCGTAATGGAGCGTCGCGGTCAACGCCGCCCCATCGTCGGAGATGCGGCTCACGATGGTAACTGTCTCCGACGCCTCCGGGATCAGCGGGATGTGCCGCGTCTCGCTGATGACGGGCGGGTTGAGCGCGTTGGTCGCTCCTGGTGTTGGGACGCTGAAGGGGCGCCACCGGTCGGCGCCATCGGGATACCGGCCCCACGAGACGACGTCGCTCAAGTCGTTCGCCTCGACCGTGTCGATCAACTCGTCACCCTGGAAGAGCATAACCCGCCCCCGGGTCGGCTCCCTATCGTCGAATAAGTCGAGGTTTTGGGTGAAAAATCCCCCGGCGGCAATCTGAACCCCATCAGGGATTTCCCGCCTGACCGGTTCGACTGTAAGGAGTGGGGCATCGTAGGCCAGGCGCATCCCGCTCAGGTCGACTGGCGCCAAACCCGCATTGTAAATCTCGATCCAGGCCGACGCCGCCGTTGTCGGATCACCTATCATCACCTCGTTGATCACCAGGTAGGAGCGTTCGGCCGGGCAATAGCTCGCCATCTCGTCCCACAGGTGCGCCTTGCGGGCCGAGACGTAGGTTTTGATCTCGTCGGGGCTGGCGACGAACCAGCTGTTATCCTCACGATACCGTTTGTGCCAATCGCGCAGGCCGTCTTGCTCGATCGCCGCGTAGGTGGTATCGATCAAGCGTTCCATCGCCGCGTCGGAGAAGATCGTATCCATGAACTCAGCCAGCCGGCGGCAATAATAGGCGCGGAATTGGGGGGTATCCAGCACGCGGGTGAGAAGCCGGCTGCTGAAACCCCACGGCTCAACCGGCGAGGAAACAGTGCCTATATCAATGGGCATCTCATAAGGAATGCCGGGCGCATCCCAGGTCGGTTCGAACGCGGCGTCGAAGTCGTAAGGCACCAGCCACCACCATTCGGCCTCCAGATCGTGGAGCAGATAGACGTTGTGGTGAACGAAATCCCGATTGCTGGTCAATGCGATCACGGCGTAATAATCCAAATAAGTCGCTACGTCGAAGACGCGCTGCAATTCCGACGCGAAGGTCTCCTCCGGGGCCCCGTCAATCAATTCGATCAACGCAATCACGTCGTCGCGGTCCATGCCCCGATTCGTCTTCTTCTCGTAGGCCTCTCGATAGGCCTGTTCGGAAGGCTGAACGGCCGACCAATCGTTCGTATCGGTGTGCACGATCTTGTAGATGCTGGTCCGGGGATTGTAACCGGCGCGACGCAGAAAATTCTCGTCCGGTTGTTCGAAAGCTGTGAAAACCCCTTGATACACACCATTGAGCAACAGGAGAACGTGTTGGGATCTCAAAGATGGCACACCGACCCCTTCGAACAACGTGTACGCCAACATACTATGCATCAACGAACGATCAGCGTAATCGGCCCGGAGATTGATCTCGTCCTCCCCTGGAAAGGGGGAATCCTCCACGAACTTGATTTTCCAGGGTTTCTTGTGAACAAAACGACCATATCCGCCCCGGTAACGAACCTCGACAGGAAAACGTCGTCCCTGGTAAATAAACGTGCCGGGCACTTCGTCATAACTGAAAGGATCCCGCTCCAGGCGCTCCAGGTTCTCCGCCGATACGTCCAGGACGTAGAGCGGCAGCGAGGCGTCCTGGACCCCCAAGGCAACGCCCGGTTGAGAAGATGACCGTTCGCTTTCGTTCCCATAGACGTCGACAGCCGAGACGCGATAGTAGTAACGCTCGTGTATCACCGGTACGTGATCCTGGTAACGAGAGACGTACACCGGTTCGCCGGTCAGGCGCGTGTACGGCCCATCAGGCGCTGGTGCCCTGTACACGTGGTACCCATCCAAATCGTCGGCGGCGACGGCGGGCCAGTTGAGCAATACCGCCTGGTAACTACTCATCGTCTCCACGTCGACCGGCGCCGGCGGCGCGACGTCGTCGGGAGATCGGGGCGCGACCTCGATAGCGGCCAGCTTCGATTTTCCCTCGACCGGCGTCGCCACGACGTTCAACTCGCCGTTGCGCACCGTCGCAGTGAAACGCCGGGTCAGCCCGTAGTTTCCCCCAACTTCGTCGGCGATACGGAAATGGCTCAGGACGACGCGGTCTTCGATGGAAACGTCAAAGATCGAATATTCAGGCAGGCCGATTTCGCTGAAGGACAGGGTGACCAGGTAGTCTCCATCGGGAATGTCGCTGAAGCGGTATGCCTCCCACTCGTGACGTTGATTCTGATGCAGGACGCCATCCGGTGTACCATCCACAGGATGTATTTCGCTGGACCACACCCGGTATCCACCGATGTATCCCATCGGTGTTTCAGGCGTCCAGGCCTGGTCTGCTTGATAAAGCCGGCCATCCGGCAACTGTATGGGGTGATCGTTTCCCACGTCGAAGAGAATGGGAAACGTCGTTTCTGAAGACGTCGTTTCTGAAGACGTCGTTTCTGAAGACGTCGTTTCT
>OMKS01001992.1_pt1 | contig 17512 bp, 17 predicted proteins | sample 1674721 | NCBI WGS metagenome assembly OMKS01 (sample SAMN06264996, study PRJEB25208) | sediment metagenome | isolation source: hot spring sediment | place: USA: California | collected 2014-09-02
TTTCTCTGCGTTCTCAGCGAACTCTGCGGTTAATTCAGAGACTTGCTTGGCTTTTGCCCCCAAATTGAAACGCACCCATAATGCAACTGTATCACATGTTTTACCGGTCAGTTACGACCGGTAAAATCAAATTGTACGATCCATACTAAAACAAAATCAGGAGGTTACCAATGGATTTCGAAGGTTACTGCGTCAAGTGTCGTGAGAAGCAAGCTGTCAAGGATGGCGTCGTCAAAGAAACGGCCAATGGCCGGCAGATGGCCCAGGGCACCTGCCCAAAGTGCGGGACTAAGGTGACGCGCTTCTTGGCAAAAGAGAAAGGGAAATAGCGTTAGACTCTATCCGGGAATTATGCCTGCGAGCGTTTCTAGGGCGACAACGGCGAATTCTCGGACAGGTTCTTAGCGTTCCAATTCGGATTCCCCGGCTCTTCTTGACCGGGGAATCTTGTTTTCACATTTCTCGCCTTTCCTGAGAGTATAGCATAGAGGTGGTCGAGTGGTAGAAAACCGGCAACTCAACTGGGATGGCTGTATCAACGCGCGTGACCTGGGCGGATTGCGTACGTGCGATGGGCGTGTGACGCGCTGGTGCGCGGTGGTTCGTTCGGATACGCCGGCCAGGCTCACGGCGGCGGGATGGTCGGCGCTATACGCCTACGGTATCCGCACGATTATCACGCTGCGCACCGATGGCATGGTAGAAGATGATCTCGACGTTACGCCGCCTTATGCTGATCTCGTCACGGTGCAGGTCGCCATTGAAGACGTGACGGACACGGAATTTGCGCGACAGTGGGCTTCTACCGATTTTTGGGGCACGCCGCTCTATTATAAGGACGCGCTTTGCCGTTGGCCGGAGCGACATGTTGCCGCTATTGCGGCGATAGCGCAGGCCCAACCCGGCGGCGTTCTTTTCCATTGTATCCGAGGTTATGACCGTACCGGCATCATCGCCCTGTTGTTGCTGGCGCTCGTTGGCGTGATCCCTGAGGATATTCTCGCAGACTACGAAATGAGTGTCGATCCCTACCGCGAAGAACTGCTCGCCAGCGTACACACGTCAACCCGCGAAGTCATACTCGACACGCTGGCGTGGCTCGATGCTGAGCACTATCTCCTGGTAGGCGGGCTGAGCCGCTCCACTATCGAGACCGTGCGGGCGCGGTTCCTTGAGCCAATAAAATAGGCGTCCCCATATGGGATTCCACACGAATGACGACGAGAATTCTAACCGCGAATCACGCGAATCTTCGCAAATTCTAAAAAAGGATTCGCGCAGATTAGCGGTTTGTTTTGGAAGGAGGCTATATGGAACTGACCTTGACCACCCCTGCTCTACTATTCCCGGCGCTGTCTTTATTGCTGCTGGCGTACACCAGTCGCTTCCTTACCCTTGCCAATCTCATCCGCGAGCTGCACCGCCGTTACCAGACTGAGCCGAGTCCTATTGTGGCGGGCCAGTTGGCGAACCTGCGGCGGCGCGTCTATATCATCCGCGATATGCAGGCATTGGGCATTGCCAGCCTGTTCGCTTGCGTGCTGTGCATGTTCCTGCTGTTCGCCGGGCAGATGACGGCCGGTGAAGTGGTGTTCGGCGCGGCGCTCATCCTGATGCTGCTCTCGCTGGCGCTGTCGTTCTGGGAAATCCTCATCTCCGTGGACGCGCTCAAGCTGCAGTTGCAGGATATGGAGCCGCCGCGATGAAGACTAACATGAACATCCTCATCACCGGCGGTTACGGCAATATCGGCATCATGGTGGTAAGAGAAAGCCTCAAAAGAGGCCATCACGTGACCGTGTTCGAGGTCAGGAACAAAGCCACCGCAAAGAAGGCGCGCCAATATGAGAAACGCAGCGTGACCACCCGGTTCGGCGATATTCGAGACCGCGACGATGTCAAAAACGCTTTGAGCGGCCTGGGAGATGCCATTGACCACGTGCGATTTCTTTATAGACAGTAGTCGCGGCATCCTTGCCGCGTTGTAGCCGCGTTTGAAAGAGAGCGCGGCAAGGATGCCGCGACTACAATGTTTAACAATGCGGCAGGATGCTGCGACGAGGAGGCAGAACATGGAAGCACAGGAACAGGTTAGGGCTAAAATCCGTCGTTGGTACGTGCCAAACGCCATCTATTTCATTGTCGGTGTGACGCAAGCACGCCAGCGGTTGTTTGCTGACGTTGCAAACATCGAGTTGTTGCGTACAATAATGCGCAATGTTAAAGAGCTACACCCATTTAAGATGCATGCTTATGCCTTGATGCCAGACCACTTCCACTTGCTCATCTTTGTCCCGGCAACCAGCACTATCAGCAAAATCATGCAGTCAATCCAGTGGAATTTCACGATGGAGTATAAAAAACTGCATCGCATCACAACTCCGACGAAGCTGTGGCAACGAGGATTTTGGGATCACGTTATCCGGGACGGACGGGATTACGAAAATCATTTTCACTACATCCATTACAACCCGGTCAAACACGGTTATGTGACGCGAACAGGCGACTATCCACACACCAGTTTTCACGAATACGTGAAGCAGGGTGTCTACGATCCCGATTGGGGCCAGGTTGAACCCGATGAAATTCGCAAATTGGATTTCGAGTAGCCACCATGACCACACTTAAGATACGCCAGGGTCCTCTACACGGGGGCAAGTACCCCATCACCCTCACGCTCCGGCGCGCGGACCAACCCGACCTGGAGGCCGAAGCCGCCATCGAATTCGCCCTCACGCCCCAGGAGCAGGCCGACCTGCGCTGGTACATGGAGGACTACCTGATGCGCCCCGAAGCGGTCGAGGCGGTGCAAATCGCCCAGATCGAGGCGACGATGAAGCAGCGCGGCGAGGAGCTGTACACCAAGGTGCTGGCCGCCAACCTGGACACGCAGGCCATCTGGTTCGCCGTGCGGGAGCAGTTGGCCGACCTGCGCATCGAAATCACCACAGGCATCGCGGAAGCCGCCGCCATTCCCTGGGAACTGATGCGCGATCCACAGTCCGATTCCGCCATCGCCCTGCGCGTGCGCGCTTTCGTGCGCGTCCAGTCCAACCCCAACATCGCCTTCGTGCCCGTCCCGCCCGCCGAGGAGGGACGCCTGCGGCTGCTCTACGTCGTCTGCCGGCCGGGCGGGACGGAGGACGTGGAACTGCGGGCGATTGCCAACCGGCTGCTGCACGACCTGGGCGACGACCTGGCGCGCTTCGACATCACCGCGCTGCGCCCGCCCACCTTCGAGCAGTTGCAGAAGGTGCTGAAGGAGGCCAAGGCCGCCGGGCAGCCCTTTCACATCGTTCACTTCGACGGCCACGGCGTGTACGAGGACTTGAGCCGGACATCCTGGGGGGCCGACTGGCTGAAGGCGCTCAACGTTCTCACGCTCGGCGGCAAGCCGAACGGCAAGCACGGCTACCTGCTGTTCGAACACCCCGGCAGCAAGGAGAAGATGCGGCCCGTGCCAGGCGCGGAACTCGGCCAATTGCTCCACGATACCGGCGTGCCCGTGCTGGTGCTCAACGCCTGCCAATCCGCCATGCACGACGCAGCGCCACGGGACGTGGCGGGGCCTGGCCCTACGCCCACCGGACGGGAACCGTCCGGCGTCCACGACGAAGTCCGCGCCATCGGCTCGCTGGCCCAGGCCGTCATCGACCAGGGCATCCCCGCTGTGCTCGGGATGCGCTATAAAGTCTTCGTCGTCACTGCCGCGCAGTACATCGGCGAACTCTACGCCGCGCTGGCCCAGGGGCGCACCTTCGGCGAGGCCGCCAGCGAGGGCCGCAAGCACCTGGCCCTCAACCCCGACCGCTGGGTGGGTCTCCAACCGCGCCCGCTGCAAGACTGGCCCGTGCCCGTCGTCTACGAAGCCATGCCCATCCGCCTGCTGCCGCCCCCGGCAATTGCCGCAGCCGGCGCGCCCGCCCTCCGGCTCGACGCGCGCCCGCCACTCGACCCCGTGCAGACCAACCCGGCCCTGCTCCGCTACGTGCCCGACACCGGCTTTGTGGGGCGGGATGAGACGCTGCTGCTGCTCGACCGGGCCTTCGACCAGAACCCCGTCGTGCTTCTGCACGCCTACGCTGGACAGGGCAAGACCGCCGCCGCCGTCGAGTTCGCGCGCTGGTACGCCCAGACCGGCGGGCTGGGCTCAGAGCCGCGTGTCCTGCTGACCTCCTTCGAGACCCACACCGACCCTTCGACAGGCTCAGGGTTGACCCTGACGGACGCGCTGAACCAGATCGGCGGGCTGTTCGACCCGCTCCTGAAGGCCAACGGCATCGAATGGCACGCGCTGAACGACGCCGCAGCCCGCCGCAGCCTCGTCCTCCAGATTTTGCGCCAGATCCCCGTCCTGTGGATTTGGGACAACGTGGAGCCGGTGGCCGGCTTCCCCGCCGGGACGGAATCCACCTGGACGGCGGACGAGCAACGGGATTTGGCCGACTTCCTGAAACTGCTCAAAGCGGACAAGGCCACGCGCGCCAAACTCCTGCTCACCTCCCGGCGCGACGAAGGGGCGTGGCTCGGCGGCGTTCCCCACCGCATCGCCATGCCGCGCATGCGGCACAGCGACGCCGCCGCCCTGGCCCGCAGCCTGGGGCAAGAAGGCCAAATCCCCCGCGAGGCCGTCGCCGACTGGCAGCCCTTGCTCGACTACTGCCAGGGCAACCCGCTCACCCTGCGCGTGCTCGCCGGACAGGCCATCCGTATGGGATTGGGCAGCAAGCCCGCCATCGAAACCTTCGTCGAGGCCATCCGCAGCGGCGAGCAGGCCATCGAAGACGCCGACGAGCGCCAGGGCCGCGACAAATCCCTGGGCGCCTCGCTCGACTACGGCTTCCGCAACGCCTTCACCGCCGCCGAACAACCCGTCATCGCCCTGCTGCACCTGTTCCAGGGGACGGTGGATGTGGACGCGCTCGACCTTATGGGCAGAGTCGGCGACTACGCCCTGCCCGAACTCGCGGGCCAGACGCCGGAGAGCCTGACGCGCCTGCTCGACCGGGCGCGCGAGACCGGCCTGCTGACCCACCTGGGCGGGACGTGGTACACCATCCACCCCGCGCTGCCCTGGTATCTGCGCCAGTTGTTTGCGCGCCACTATGACGGCAAGCCTTCGGCAAGCTCAGGCGAACCGGCGGGCCGCTCCACCGCCGCAGCCGCCCTGCGCGCCTGGGTCGAGGCCATGGGCGCATTGGGCAACTACTACTGCGACCAATTTATTGACGGCAACCGGAACGTCATCCAATTCCTCGCGCTGGAAGAGGCCAACCTGCTGCACGCCCGCCGCACCGCTCGCCGTCACGGCTGGTGGGGGCGCGTCATCGTCGCCATGCAGGGCCTGAAGATGCTCTACCGATACCAGGGCCGCCTCGCCGAATGGGCCAGGCTGGTGGCCGAGATCGCGCCCGACTACTGCACGCCCGCGGATGACCCCATCCCCGGGCGAGAGGATGACTACGGCCTGGTTATGGAGTCCCGGGTGGGCCTGGCCCAGAACTACGACCGCGACCTCCCCCACGCCGCCGCCTTGCAGGAAAAGCTAGTCGCCTGGAACCGCGCACAAGCCGCCCCCGCCCTAACTCTACCGCCGGAGGCCGCGCTCGACGCCGGGCAGCGCAACCGCATCCGCACGCTGGCAGTTTCAGTGGAGACACTAGGTCATATCTTGCGTGAGCAAGGCAGCGGCGACTGTGTGCAGCATTACGAAGAAGCCATTTGCCAGTTTCAGCGTATCAAGGCCACCGCAGAGGAAGCCGTTATCCACTTCAACCTCGGCCACGCCTACAAAAACCTTCCCGTCATCCGCGACCTGGACGCCGCCGAAGCCGCCTACCGGCGCAGCCTGGACGCCTGGGCCGAAAATGACTTTCTGAATCGCAGCAAAACGTATCAAGCCATCGGCATGGTCCACCACGCGCGCTTCGACGAGGCCCGCGAGCGCAACGCGCCGGAAGAGACGGTCTTGCAGCACGCGCAGGCCGCGGAGACGCACTACCGCCGGGCGCTGGCCCTCTGCCCCCCCACCGCCCTCGCCGACCTCGGCCCGATACACAACGAATTGGGCAATCTCTACCAGGAAGTCGGCCAGACCGAGCTGGCGCGGGAGCACTACGAGAAGCGCGTGCAGTTGGCCGAACAAACCGGCGACCGCTATAACGCCGGAGGTGTTCGCTTCAACATGGCCCTGATGTACCGCGACGCCGCCGGGCGCGAATCCGCCCCGGCCGGCCGCCGCGACCTGTTGGCCCGTGCGCGGGCCTACGTCCAGGCCGCCTTGCGCGACTACCAGTCCTACCAGGGCCGCGCCGCCGCCGATGAAGCCGACGCGCGGGGGCTCCTGGCGGAGATTGAGGAGGCGCTGGCGGGGTAGGGCTGCCGACCACGAATTGGGGGGCTGCCGACAACGAATTGGGGAACGAATAAACGAATTTTGGGCCTGGCTTGAGGGAGGCCTGGGGTTGGCCGGGCGGCCATTCGTTTATTCGTTAAAAATTCGTGGTCGGCAAGCCCTATACCAGAATCGTTACAAACAAGGAAGCTATATCAACGATGAACGATGACATAACCCCTGAAGCGATTCGTGTTACGGAATTTTCGACGACCATGATCGACGCATGTACCGATCTGTTCCTGAACGTCTTCACGCGAGAACCCTGGAACGATCATTGGGAATCTCCGCAGGATGCAAAGCGGTATCTGGAATCGCATTATGCCTTCAACAGCTTCCTGGGGTATGTGGCGGTCTATGAGGGCAGGATTGTGGGCGCGTCCTTTGGGTTTATCAAACCGTGGCAGCGCGGACTTGAATACTACATCAATGAGTTTTTTGTCGATACAGCCGTACAAGGGAAAGGTGTAGGGACGCTTTTGCTCAAGCAGATTGCGGCCGATATCAAAGGCAAAAATATGAACGCGATCATATTGACGACGCAGAAAGCGTTCCCCGCGTATGGGTTTTACGTTAAAAACGGCTTCACGGAACTCGCCGGCGAGGTATTTCTCGGAATGTCTGTTTGAGAACCTATCCGAAAACTATTGCGGTTTCACGTTGTTGTCGATACGGGCGGCTAAAGCCGCTTCTTTTTTGAGGGTGTTTTTGCGCTTGCGGGCGCCGCCCGCAAGCGCAAAAACACCCTTTCACCCACGCCTTTAGGCGCAAAAACACTGCACCCGATGAAGTTTCGTATAGATTCTCAACCGGTAAGTGGATTATCAACATTCGGAGGATAGCTCATGATCTACCACATCGTGACGGAGTCAGACTTCCGCGCGCACGTGCGCGGCGACGCCTATACCCCCGCCAGCCTCAAGGACTTTGGCTTCGTTCACTGCGCGCTGCAAGCATCGGTCGTCACGGTCGCCAACGACTATTTTGCCGATGCCGCCGAGCCGGTGCTTCTGCTGGAGATCGACCCGGAGCGTCTGACCTCGGAGGTCCGCTACGAAGCCGCTGCGCCCATCGCGGGAGGAGGAACCGCGCACCTCGTTGACGCCGCGTTATTCCCGCACGTCTACGGCCCGATCCATACGCCGGCGATTGCGCGTGTTGGCGTACTTGGCGTGATGGCCGATGGCTACCGCTGGCCCGGTGAATTCGAAGCGCTGGATGCTTTTCTCGCGGACGAGCCGTAACCGCGCCGCCGGTAATGACGAAATCTATTGCCAGCGCCCCCCTGCAAGGCGGCGCTTATGCCCTGACCGGCGGTTATTGGGGCGGCGGATATTACACCGTTTTCCTGCCTTTGGTTCTGCGTGAAGTATGAACACGCCGGCTGCGCAGTATTCGAGGAGAGTCGATCGTAACCACTCAGCCACCCTTGCGAAGGTCGCAAAGGCGCTCTACGAAAAGTGAGGGTGACGATAGCATTAAAGAAGCGACTATGCACAGTTTACTTTATGCCTTGATCACCGTATTCGGCTGGGGGACGTGGCTTGCGCCTTCGCAAAAGGTCGATTTCCCCAATCAGCAGATCAGAACCCTGTACGTGGTCGCGGCCAATCTTGGCATTGCGACGGTGATCGCCCTGTGGCAGGGTCCCCTGGGGCAGGAGGGCGTATGGGACCTCACCGCCGCCACCTTTTGGTTGACGTTTCTCGGCGGCGTGATTTGGGCAGTTGGCGGCTTATGCGCCTTCACCGCTACAAACAAGCTAGGCATGGCAAAAGCGTTCGGCATCTGGGCGCCGCTCAACATCATCGTCAGCCTGATCTGGGGCGCGGTTCTGTTCGATGAATTTGTCCATCTGCGCGCCGGGACGATGCTTGTGCTGATCGCCGCGATTTTTATGATCCTTGCCGGCGTCCTGATGATTATTTTTGCGAAAGGCGCCGACGAGAATGGGCAGGCGCAAGGCGCATTCCGGCTTGGGCTTGCCGGAGCGGTTGGGGCCGGCGTGCTGTGGGGTAGCTATTTCATTCCGGTCAAATATTCGGGCGTGTCACCCTGGGCGGGGGCGTTCCCTGCGGCGCTGGGCATGGCCGGCGGCGGCGTGATCCTGGCGCTACTGGGACGCCAATCATGGCGATTGGCATCGTCCGGCGACTACGTGCGCGCCTGTTTGACCGGCGTGCTGTGGAGTGTGGGAAATTATGGGATGCTGTTGCTGGTCGCCGCCATCGGCGCGGGCAAGGGATTCACGATTTCCCAGACCTCGGTCGTCATCGGTGCACTCATCAGCATCTACTGGCTGCACGAACCGCCCCCCAAAACCCGCGCCGCACGGCTAACCTTCACCGGCTGTGTCCTGGCAACGCTTGGGGGGATTGTGCTGGGCAATCTCAAGTGAAAATTGATCGGCTTCGTTTATTCGTTCCCCAATTCGTGGCCGGCCTGCGCGCCTATTCGACGCGCTCCACCGGCAGGTAGACGTCCCACGCGCCATCGCTGGGCCGGTCCGGCAGCGTGCCGAAGCCTTCAACGTACCACGGCAGCGCGGCGCGGTAGTCGCTCTGCGGCAGCCAGATGTGATAGGCGTAGTCGAGGGTCAGCGCGAGGTCGCGCGCCGTTCCCCGGTGGGGCACGCGCAGGTAGGTGCGGGCGGGCAGCGTCTTGGCGACGAGCGCGCCCGCCTCGATGCAAGCGCCGGAATTCACCAGCGCCGCCAGCGTCGCCGTGACACCGCCCTCGGCGGCGCACCACGTCCACCCGTAGAAATCCCCGCCCGTGTCCGCCAGGCCGCACGCTGCCAACTCGCTGTGCAGTTGTTCCCAGGCGGCGGTGACGTCATCCCCCAACGTCATCACCCCAATCAAATCGAGGGCCGGGCGCGTTTCGATGGTGGGGCGCCACGGCGCGCCACGTTGGAGGTGTTCCAGGTGCTCTGCGGTGAGACGGGGCATCATCTGCCGGTACCCGGCGGCGCCCTGTTTGCGCCATTGCGTGGGCTGCACGTCCATCACCCGTTTGAAAGCACGGGAGAACGTCTCTGGGTTGTTGAACTGGTAGTCGAACGCGATGTCGATGAGCTTGCGCTCGCTCGCCAACACCTCGCGCGCCGCTTCGGCGATCCGGCGGCGCATCAGGTAGTCGTAGGGAGTGAAGTGCGTGGCCGCTTTGAACGTGCGGCAGAAGTGATAGAGCGAGTAAGAGACCGCCGCCGCCATATCCGCCACGCCCACCGGTTCGCGCAGGTGGCTTTCGATGAAGTCTAACGCGAGCGCCATCACCGTGATGTTATTCATTGCTATCCCTTGAAGATTGGCAGAAGTAACAGAATTGGCCGGATTGAAAAAGCAAATCTGCTTAATCTGCTTAATCTGCTGACAAAATTCTCAGTCTTCGAGCGGAACGTACACGTCTAACTCAGAGGCTTCGATGGCGTCCATCCCCTTGAACCGCGCGTCGTAGCGTTGAAAGCTGTACGTGGGGTGGCGGCGCACGCCTAGTGCTGGCAACCACTCGGCATCCATCATCCAGGACCAGTCCGCCGTGATCGCCTGGCCGGCGAGGGTGAACACCGCGTAGCGGCTCGCGGGCAGCACTTTGACGACGACTTCCGGCGGCAGGGCCTCGAGCTGCGTCACTTCGACCCCGACAAACACCTCGAATTCGCCGGTTTGTGGCGTCTCGGCGTGGTGGACGTGCAGTTCGACCATCGCGTCTGGCGCGCTGACGTGGCGCAGGTCGGGCCGCGCGTTTTCGAGATACGCCATCCAGCGTTTCCAAAGCCGCCCAATCTCGTTTTCTTCGCTCCAACCGCTATAACTGCGGAACGGGTCGCCGAAAAAGTTAAAGCCTACCAGCAACATCGCGGGTTTTTCGATAATTTCTGCTTTCATTTTGTTGACTCCTTGCGGAGAATTTCCCCCCTTTAATTCCCCCCAGAGGGGGGAAGATAGCCTGCCGTCCTCCGTCTCCCCCCATCGGGGGGGATTAAGGGGGGGGCTTTTTCACTGTATCAGCATACACTACCCCAAAACGAAAATGGCGCAAGGACAATCGTCCTTACGCCATCGAAAACCGCTCACGGGCGTTACTGCGCGTTGACGAACTCCGCGGCCCAATCGAAATGCTCGGCGTCCTCATACCACTGCGGCCAATGCGCGCACCACTCCGGCAGGGTCACGTCTCTCACGCGGTCTTCGCATGGATGATAGGGCTTGATGTCCAGGATGGGTGAACCGTCCTCCGCGTCGATGTAGGGGATGTAGACGCGGCCCTGTTCGTGGTCGATGCGCATCACGGCGACCGTCGTCAAGGCGATGGGGTTGGGGCGCACCGGGGCGCGTGTGGCGAAGATGCCCAATTTGTCGGGCGCGTGCTTGTAGGGCCGGTCGCACTCCAAAACCTCGCGGTACTCGGCGTAGAGGTGGAGCCACCACAACACGTCGATGTGCCCGAAGCCGTCCAGGCCGTTGAGCGCCGGCCGGTACTCCGGCGCGATCTCCAAATAAAAGCCCTCTTCTTCTGCCCGAATGTGCCCAATGGCGTTGACGGTAAACGTTGCTGTATCCATAATAGCCTCCCTGTTGGTTTTTACGGGAACGCGACGCTCGCGTTTCCACGTTTGCCAGTATACCCGCCGGGTGGCATTTTTCTTGATGTCCCTTGCGCTTCTGCGCCGCGCGGACTGGCCCAAACGCGCAATCCTTGACGATTTTTGCGCTATGCGCCACAGTCTGACTCTTGCTTCTTTCTCTATCCCTGTTAAACTCACACAGATGCAGTTCGAGCCGAAGCCAGACTATAGAACCGGTGAGCAGGAGATACATTGATGAAACGAATGGTCTTTTTAGGCCTGGCGTTAATGCTAGGGATAGTGTTCTCGCTGACGGTGACCATATCCGTTATAGCGCAGGCGCCAGTGGATACACTGCTGCCGCCGGTGACGGATACGGACGGGCGCGCGGGCGCGTGTTATACGTTCTACCCCGGTCCACAAGGGCAGGATCGCTACTATTTGCCGTTGGCCGTGGATGCCGGCGCACGCTGGGACCGCTTCGACTTCAGTTGGCCACGACTGGAGCCGGCAGACAACGTCTGGAACTTCGCCCCGCACGACGCTTTGGTGGCCGACCTGCGCAACGCCGGCATCGAAAACATCGTTGGCATCCTGCAAATGACGCCGGACTGGGCGGCCACCCAATGCGCGCCAGGCCGGAATTTGACCGTCCAGCAGCAATCCGGCGACTGGTATCCGCCCGCGCCGCGTCCTTTCCTCGTACCCCTGAATGATGAGCGCGCGCACCTCCTGGCGTCGCCTACGTGGGATACCGTGGAGTCGCGGACGCCGCCCCAGGGTTTGTACCGCGACTGGACGGTGGGGGATTTCAACGGCAACCAGTGGGCGGAGTTCGTGTATACGGTTGTGTCGCGTTACAAGCAGCAGGTCAAACACTGGGAGATGTGGAACGAGGCCGAGTGGAACGTGTTCTGGTGCGGGACCGACCAGGATTATGCCCAACTGCTCAAAGTGGGCTACCGGGCGACGAAAGCCGCCTGCCCGGAGTGTACCGTACTTTTTGCGGGACTCCATTACTGGGCCGACCCCACCTTCTTCGAGCGCGTGTTGGACATCCTCAACGACGATCCGTCCGCACCCGCCAACAATTACTTCTTCGACGTGCTATCTGTTCACTTCTACAGCCGCTCTTCCGCCGCCTACACGCTGGTCAATCACCTGCGCGAGCGGATGCAGCACTACGTACCGGACCGTCCTGTGTGGCTTACCGAGACCGGCGTGCCGGTTTGGGGCGACCCACAGGCATACAATCCCAAATACGACTTTTCCGCCACGCAGGACGAAGCCGCCGCCTACCTGATGCAATCCTACGCCAACGCGATAGCCGCCGGCGTCGAACGTTACTTCTTCTTCCGCACCAACGACGTCGATATGGGTGAGTATTTCGGCCTGATGCGCAACGACCGCTCGCTGCGGCCCGCCTATAGCGCGTATCAGGTCGCTACGACGTACCTGATCTCACCGACCGCTACCAGCCGCGTCGTCGCCGGATCAAACGTGCGCGTTACACTGTGGGACACGCCACACGGCAAGGTCAGCGTGCTGTGGAACACCGGCCCCACACCTTCCACTTACACGCTGGCCGCCGCGTCTCCGCAGATTACGTTGGTAAACCGGTGGGGGATCACGCAAACGCGCACATCTACGGACGGCGCTTATACCTTCACCTTGCCGGGGGCGACGGCCAACCTGGTCTCCAATCCGGACGATTACATCATCGGTGGCGATCCGTTGATCGTGATCGAAGCGTTGCCGGTGGCGACGATGCGGTCGTTGCCGGCGGTCACGTACACGCCGGCGTTTACCGTTGCCTGGGGTGGGCAAGGGGATGCTCCCGACGTCTGGCGCTACGACGTGGAAGTGCGCGACGACGAAACCGGTGCGTGGACGCTGTGGCAACAAGCGACGCCGCTCACCGCCGCCGTCTTTAGTGGCGCGCACGGCCGCACCTACGAATTTCGCGCCCGCGCCATCGACAGCCTGGGCAATCTCGGCGACTGGCCGCCAACACCTCAGGCGCGGACCACGCTCTATCTGGCGAGCACGCTCCGCTTTAGCGCCGGGCCTTTCTTCGCCGATGAAAATCGCGGCGATCGAGAGGGCACATTGACCCTCATCCTCGACGAGCACATCCTAACGGGTGTATCCATGCACTTTGTCGATAGTGCAGGGCGCAACGTTGTCCCCCCTGGGGTGGGCAACACGTGGGAGTTTATCACCATGATCCGGGCGGGGGAAACCTACCGGTTGAAGCTTACCGCGACGACGCCGCTCACCGACTACGTGCGTATTTTGCCGTTTACCTGGCCGCGCGGCGCAGAGGTATATACCGTCGCGTTGGGTGAACTAGGGCTGTGGCCGGTGCGCCGGGTGTATATGCCGCTGGTTATGCGGCGGTGATGGTAGAGCTTGCCGACCACGAATGAGGCAACGAATAAACGAATTCTGGTCTTGGTTAAACGAAAAATTCACGTCAGTCGGGCACCCATTCGTTTATTCGTTTGCAATTCGTGGCCGGCCTATGTTTTTACGGATACACCCGGTTGATCATCCGGGGGAAGGCGACCGTCTCGCGCAGGTGATCGATGCCGCAGATCCACGTCACGGTGCGCTCCACGCCCAGGCCGAAGCCGCTGTGGGGGACGCTACCGTAGTGCCGCAGATCGATGTACCACTTGAACGCTTCTTCCGGTAGGTTGTGCTCGTGGATATGTTGCAGCAGCAGATCGGGATCGGAGATGCGCTCGCTGCCGCCGATGATCTCGCCATAGCCCTCCGGCGCGAGCAGGTCTACGCTCTTGCAGACCTCCGGGCGACCGGGCCACGGCTCCATATAGAATGCCTTGACGACGGTGGGATACCCGTAGACGAACACCGGCTTGTCGAACTTTTTGGTCAGCGCAGTCTCGTGCGGCGAGCCGAAGTCGCTGCCCCATTCGATTTCTAGCAGCGCCTTGGCCTCCGGGTCCTCTGTCTGCTCGCGGATCTCGGCGAGCATCGCCAGCGCGTCGTCGTAGGAAATGCGCGGGAAGGGCGGCGTGACGCGCTCCAACGCGCTCACGTCGCGGCCTAGCGCCTTCAATTCCGGCGCGCACTTCTTCAGCGCGGTCTGTACGATGTGCGAGACGAACTGCTCCTCGATTTCCATCACCCCGTCGAGATCGCAGAACGCGACTTCCGGCTCCACCATCCAGAACTCGGTGAGGTGGCGGCGCGTCTTCGATTTCTCCGCGCGGAACGTCGGCCCGAAGCAGTAGACGCGATTGAAGGCGAAGATGTTGGCCTCGTTGTAGAGCTGCCCGCTCTGTGCGAGGTAGGCCACGCCCTCGTCGAAGTACTCGGTGCCGAAGAGCGTCGTCGTCCCCTCGCAGGCCGCCGGCGTGAGGATCGGCGTGTCCATGTGGATGAAGCCGTTGTCCGTTAGCCACTCGTGAATCGCGGCAATGACGACGGCGCGCACGCGCAGCACCGCCCACTGGCTTTGTGTGCGAATCCACAGGTGGCGGTTGTCGAGCAGGAATTCGACGCCGTGCTCCTTCAGCGCGATGGGATACTCGCCCTCCACCGCCTGCACCACCTCGAAGCCTGTGATACCGACTTCGTAGCCGCCGGGGATGCCGGGCGCGCGCGGGTCGGCGCGCACCACCCCCGTAATGACGATCGACGACTCCTGCGGGATGTGCGTCATCGCGTCGAAAAGTTCGGCGGGGACGTCGTTCTTGAATCCCACACACTGCGCAAAGCCGTAGCCATCCCGCACCAGCAGGAACACCAGCTTCCCCTTGTGCGTGCGGTTGTACACCCACCCACGGATCGTGACTTCCTGACCTTCATATTGACCGATTTGTTCTACGCGGATAATGGGAGGCATGGGACTTTCTCCTCTGCTTGAAATGGGAATTAGAAATGAGTAAAGAGTAAAGAGTAAAGAGTAAAGAGTAAAGAGTAAAACGGGCTTTTGTGCGATCACCGCTCATTCGCTGATTCGCCCATTCGCCCATTCGCTCATTCTCTTATAGGTTCACTGACGGCTGATAACTGACCGCTGGCCGCTTGCTTGCGTCGCTGCCAGAACCGGTAGCCGAAGAAGCCGATGACGGCGAGGGCGAAAAGCGCGTATACAACGTGCTCGTACTGGTTGACGTATTCCGCGACGAGCGGCCAACTTTCACCAAATAGCCGCCCGGCGAACGCCAGCAGGAAACTCCACAGCGCCGTGCCGAGCGCGGTGTAGAACGTAAAGCGTGGGATGTTCATCTTCGCCAGGCCCGCCGGCACGGAGATCAGACTGCGCACGATGGGCACCATCCGCCCGAAGAAAATCACGTATTCGCCGTATTTCTTGAACCAGGCCAACGCGGTATCCAGATCGTTCTCCGACAGCATAAACCACTTGCCGAAGCGCTGCAACAGGTAGCGCACGCGGCTCTCATCGAACCAGCGCCCGATCCCATAGAAGAAGAACGCGCCTGCTACGGAGCCAATCGCTCCGACAATCGTCACGCCCAACAGCGTAAACGGCGCGTGATCACCGATGGTGAGCCATCCGGCCAACGGAAGCACGATTTCGGAGGGAATGGGGGGGAAGACGTTTTCGAGGAACATCACAAATCCCAACCCTGGATAGCCTAGCGTGCTGATGAGGCCCAGCGCCCATTCGTTGATCACATTCAAAATATCGCCTAAACCCATAGTGTTCGACTCCTGTTTATAAGATTCACTGCCGCGTTTGTCAGGCGCGGGCTAACACGACTTGAAAGGTTTGTCCCAGAGGTTGGAACTGTGTTGTCTCTTGGCGCTTCAATTGCAAGCGAATCCGCTCAAATTGACTGATATCTTCTTTGGAATACAGCCTTTCGCCGCAGTGCAAACACACCTCGGCCATAACGGTCACGACCGCTGTATGTTTTCCCCCGCGCAGCAGTTTCTCGACCTCTTTGCTGATCATTTCATTCCCACATACTGGGCAACGTTCAAACGGTAGCATCTTCGTAACGCCAAGCGTGGAGTAAATCATTGACAAGTGTACTCAGTCGTTGCGCCGGTTCACCAAGATCGACTGTCTGAAACCCGTGGACAACGCGATTCCGAAACTCGAGCAACTCCATCGCTTGATCGAACTGCTCCATTGAAAGTTCACCCTGTGAGTATAAATGTTTGATTAACGCCGAGCTTGGAAAGCGTTCGACAGGTAGCGATACTTGTACGGCCTGTTTCCTTAATAAGGCTTCGAACACGGCCCATAGAAACAGAAAACCGGCTTCGCTGTTACCGCTTGAAAGAATCTTGTCAGCTTGCTCTGCCCGTTGTGTGATTTGTTCCCATGTCAAAAGCCCACCGCCAATATTTGGTTGTTCGCTGAGACTATCTTCCTCGGATGTGACGAGCAGAAAACGCCATCCTGGATAGCGTGCGACTTGTTTGGAGATTTCGCTGTATCGGTCAATGGGAACACGAGTGCCGGCCGCCTTCACCTCAATGATGTATCCGCCATCGCCTTTCCGGGCAATTAAATCTGGCTGGTAGTGCCCTAGATCAAATGGAAGATCAGTGGGGTCAGGTTCGACAATGACCTCATAACCATTTTGCCGATACTTGGTCATCAAATCTGATGTCAGAGAATCATGGGTGAATGTCACGTTACTCATAGATATACCTCCAAAGGCTTTGATTCCTGTATACGCACATAGACACATTCATCTCCCTGACTCAGTCCACGCGTGAGCAAGTCAGGCAATCCCGTAAGATCAAATGTACCAGAAAGTGGACGCCGGTGCGACTCTATATCTGTAACGTCTTGATCATCCGTATAAACCAACCCTATCAAAGCGTCCTGTATGGGTTTGACGATATTATCTGTATCCACAGGCGCTTCTTCGCATAGATAGACGAGTGTGATATGGATATTGGTTCCTGTATGACTTGGTGGATCAAACCAAGTTTTTGATGCTTCCGTGCGCACAAAGTCCTTCCATACTTGAAGATTGTGGCGATTTTTGGTTTGCAACGATACAGGTCGTTTCGGTATAAGGAACTCAAAATCCACGTCCAACTCCTTGAAACAACTCGAAGTCTGATGTGTCCTGGCTTAACTTACACCAATCACTTCGTACAACCATTATACCATAAGCGCTGGCTTACTACCCAAAAATCAACGTCAGTACAACCACCACCACCAGCCCCGGCAGCAGGTTGCTCGTCTTGACCCGCTTGATGCCGAGCAGGTTCAGCCCAATCCCCAGGATCAGCGCGCCGCCGACCGCCGTCATCTGGTTGATGAGGAGATCGGAGAAGAAGCTCTGGAATTGCGCCGCCATCAGGGTGAGGCTCGCCTGGATGATGAACAGCGGCAGCGCCGAAAGCAGCACGCCCAAGCCATAGACCGACGCCAGCGCAATCGAGGTGAACCCGTCCAGGATCGCTTTGGTGAGGATGAGCGTGCGGTCGCCGCTGAGGCCCTCGTTGATTGCCCCCACGAACGTCATCGAGCCGACGCAGAAGATGAGGAACGCCGTGATCAGCCCCTCGGTGAAGCGCCCATCCTG
>OMKS01001995.1_pt1 | contig 17486 bp, 17 predicted proteins | sample 1674721 | NCBI WGS metagenome assembly OMKS01 (sample SAMN06264996, study PRJEB25208) | sediment metagenome | isolation source: hot spring sediment | place: USA: California | collected 2014-09-02
TCGTGTAATTAGCATTTTTAATAAATAAATTCTTTATGTTACTTGGTGTTAAATAATTCTATTCCGGACAGTAGTGATCGCGTAAATAAACTTACACCTTCCATCTCTAACGCCTCCCTTCAATATCCACATGGGAGCGCCGGTCAGCAGCGCTAAAAGCCTGGAACTGGAAAAAAATTGGCATCACTTTGGGGAACTGGTGCGCAGATACCCTAATCCTAAAAGATCAAGAACCCAAGTTGAACCAAAAGATCCGGCAATGCTTCAGTTTACCGGCGGGACCACCGGCATTCCGAAAGCGGCAATTTTGACACACGCAAATATTGTTGCGGCAACGTTTCAGGCCGCCTTATGGGGCAGCGCCACGATGCACCTGACTCCTCCGGAAAAACGCAATGTTATGGCTGTATTACCCTACTTTCATATTTACGGCAACATTGTCGTAATGAACTGGTCAATTTTTCAGTGCGCCACACAAATTCAGGTTCCCCGCTTCAACGTTGATGAAATGGTTGAGCTTCTGGACAAGTTCGAACAAATAACGTTCTTCCCGACAGTGCCCACCTTGATTACCGCGCTTATCAACCATCCGAAAGCGGAAGAATTAAGACTGGATAAAAAGCTGATGATGCTTAACTCGGGAGGCGCGCCCATGCCGATGGAACTTATCGAACATGTCAAAGACATGGGGATTTACTTTTCGGAAGGCTACGGGCTTTCCGAATCAACATCTCTGGGTATATCAAATCCTATTTTGGGATTAAAAAAGGTGGGGAGCATTGGCATTCCTTTTCCGGATAACGATGTCCGTCTTGTTGATGTGGAAAACGGAACCGTGGATGTTCCGGACGGTGAACCGGGCGAAATCATCATGAAAGGGCCGCTCATTATGCAGGGCTACTGGAATAATCCGGAAGAAACCAAAGGACAGCTGAGAGACGGCTGGCTGCATACTGGTGATATCGCCATTAGGGACGAAGACGGTTATATTTTTATTGTGGACAGAAAAAAGGATATGATTATCGCGGGCGGCTTCAATATTTACCCGCGTGATATTGATGAAGTGCTGTTTCAGCATCCCAAAGTTGCCGAAGCCGTCTCTATGGGCGTGAAGGACGAATATCGTGGCGAGACAGTTAAGGCCTATATCGTTCTAAAACCAGGTCAGCACTGCACTGAAGAAGAAATTATCAATTTCTGCAAAGAAAAACTGGTGGCCTATAAAGTCCCCAAGCTCATCGAGTTCAGGGATTCCATACCCAAATCAGCCGTCGGAAAAATATTACGTAAAATTCTACGGGAGGAAGAAGAAACAAAGATCAAAGAAAAACAAAAAACGAAATAAATTAACCACTCCCATTATGAGAAAACGATTTCCTTGACTTATGCGGCTGACTTTTATAGGTTTAAATTACCGCGGGAAGTCACTTGGTATAGTAATAACAACACAGGAGGAGACGAGATGGCTTTAGTAAAAGAAAAACGCAAGTTTAATTTTGTATTGCTGGCAGTGTTGATTATTGTAATTGTGATTGTTGCTTTGCTTTACGCAAGAGTATTCTAAAATTTCGCGCGAAAAGTCAGGGAAGAAATTTCTTTCCGATGTGTTTCTGATTGGTGCTGGTGACGTAACTCGGAGCATCCGGCACGTGTTATTTGTTTCAGATTCGCTGCCGCAGGATAACCAGGAGGATGGATTTTTTAATTAAAGTCTCTTTTGCGCCTGCACGTTTCCCTGCCGGATTTGTTCAATAAAATCAGCTTCACCTGTAATCTTCTGCTTGAATAACGTAACGCAGGAACCGGCATCAAAAATTTTGTGCGCGTCGGAGCCGCCCACACCGGGAATCCCAAGTTTTTGCATCGCTTTTTGCACTTTGGACACAGCCAAAGAGGAATGATCCGGATGATATAATTCGATAGCGTCAATGGGCAGATGGTAAATTTTGTCACCCGCGCCGTAGTAATGGGTCTTCCCCCGGCGCGACAGCTTATAAGGATGCGCGGCGATAATAATGCCTTTTTGATCATGTACCAGTTTTGCCAATTCGGCGGCGGCATAACGGCCGGTTAAACTATACTTCACGCCGAATACCAGAAAATCCCCTTCCATTTCATTTTTCTCATTGCGGGCGGAAATTTCCTGGCCGTTGATCAGGACAAGGCCATGCGGCGCGGCTATTTTTTTGAGCTTTTCGAATTCTTCATCCGGCCAGCGCATGCCGTGTTCGGTCAGCGCGAAGCCGTTTATTTTGGCTTCGAGCGCCTGCGCGATGAGTTCCTCCGGATGAATAAAAGAACAGTCGGAATATTTTTGCGTGTGAATGTGCAGATCAAAAACAGTTGTCATTAAATTTTTATTTAAACATCAGAAAATTTAAACTACTGATGAAAATATTCTCTCCATTATTTATTCAGCAGGCGGGCCGCATCTTTGGCCCAGTAGGTTATTATTATATCCGCGCCGGCTCTTTTGATGGCGGTTAGCGTTTCAAACATGGTTTTTTCTTCATCAAGCCAGCCTGCCTGCGCGGCGGCTTTAATCACGGAATATTCACCGCTCACGTTATAAGCCGCCAGTGGCAGGTCGAATTCCTGTTTCGCGCGGTAAATGATATCCAGATAGGGAAGCGCGGGCTTGACCATGATGATGTCCGCGCCTTCGGCCACATCCAGAGAAATTTCCCTGATGGCTTCGTCGGCATTGGCCGGATCCATCTGATAAGCCCTGCGGTCGCCGAACCGCGGCGCGCTTTCGGCGGCCTCGCGAAACGGCCCGTAAAAAGACGAGGCGTATTTGGCGCAATAGGCCATAATCGGAATATCTTCCAACGCGTTTTCATCCAGCGCTTCGCGAATCGCCGCCACCTGCCCGTCCATCATCGCCGAGGGCGCCACCATGTCCGCGCCGGCTTGCGCCTGAGAAAGAGCGGTTTTCGCCAAAAGCTCCAGCGTGGCGTCATTGAGCACGCGCCCGTCTTCCACTATGCCGCAATGACCGTGGCTGGTGTATTCGCAAAGGCAGACATCAGTGATTACCAGCATCTCCGGCACGGCCTCCTTGACACTCTTTAGGGCCTGCTGAATTATTCCGTCTTTGGCATAAGCGCCGCTTGCCTTCTCGTCTTTTTTATCGGGAATGCCAAAAAGCAGCAGCGCCGGGATTTTAAGCTCTTGCGCCTCGCGCGCCTCTTTGACAATATTATCCACCGACATCTGAAATTGCCCAGGCATGGAAGCAATCGGTTTTTTTACACCCTTCCCGCCCACTACGAAAAGCGGATAAACAAGATTTCCGATGCTGACGATTGTTTCGCGAACGAGCCTACGGAAATTTTCATTTTTTCTGAGCCGCCGCGGGCGGTAGTCAGGAAATTGCATGGCCTACTCCTTTTTTGCTATTTCTTTATCCGTTAAATAACAGGCGGGATCATCTCCCCAGATGTCGCCTGCCGCTTCCGCGCGCGCGCGGAAATTACCGCCGCAGACATTCAGCCAAACGCAGGCCGCGCAGCGGCCGCGCACGTGTTTTTTCTTGTCTTTTAATTTCATCAGAAATTCGTTTTGTTCATCCGTCCAGATTTTGCCGAAGGGCTTCTGCCGGATATTGCCCAGCGGCTGATTGCGCCAGAACTGATCCGGATACACTTCTCCGTCCCAGCTTACGCAACCGATACCATGGCCTGTAGAGTTGCCCTCATTCATCTCCAAAAGCTCCAGCACTTCTTTGGCGCGCTTAGGATTTTCTTTTTTCATTTTCAAATAAAGATACGGCCCGTCGGCGTGATTATCCACGGTGAGAATTTCCGGCGCAAGTCCATCATCAAACATTTCTTTTGTCCGGGTGGCAATCAAATCCAAAAGCGCGCGGGTTTCTTGATGCGTCAAATCTTCCTCGCGCAACTTGGAACCACGGCCCGTGTAAACCAGATGATAAAAACAAAGCCGCTCGATTTTCTCTTTTTTGAGTATATCAAACATCGCCGGCACGTCGGCGAGGTTGCGTTTATTTACCGTGAAACGAATCCCCACCTTAATTCCCGCGTTGTGGCAGTTGCGGATTCCTTCCATGGCTTTTTCGAACGCGCCTTTTGTGCCGCGGAAACGGTCATGCGTTTTTTCCAAGCCATCGAGACTTACCCCCACATAGGAAAGGTTTATTTTCCGCAATTTCGCGGCGATGTCTTTGGTAATCAGCGTGCCATTAGTGGAAATAACCGCGCGCAGGCCTTTATATGTGGCGTACTTGGCCAACTCCAGCAAATCCGGGCGCGTGAGCGGCTCACCGCCGGAAAACAAAATCACCGGCGCGCCGAAGTCCGCCAGATCGTCAATCAGTTTTTTTCCTTCCTCTGTCGTCAATTCATCGGGGTAATCAATATCGGCGGAAGCTGAATAGCAGTGAACGCATTTTAAATTACAGCGGCGCGTCATATTCCAGACAACCACTGGTTTTTTGTCCGCGGAAAATTGCAGCAAATGCGAGAGCAAATCTCCTGATTTTCTGTTGTAACGCAACACGTCGGATGGCTCCACCGCGCCGCAGTATAATTTGGAAATGCCGATCATTTTATCAATTCACATCCTTGGGATAGCATCTGTTCTTATCACAATTAATCAAGGACTGCACTAGGCCGGGCATGGTGTATTCTTTCTGCTCGATATCAACCTTAAATCCCGCTTTTTTTGCGGTAGCCGACGTTACCGGGCCAATGCAGGCAACGCGTACCCGCGGCGGCAGAACAAAATCCTTCCCCATTATTTCCACGAAATTGGTGACGGTGGAGGAACTGGTGAATGTAATCACATCCACCGCGCCCGCTTCAATCAGCGCCATTAATTCTTCTTTTTTCCGGCCCGAATTTACCGTCTGATACGCCCTCACAACGTCGACCGTGGCTCCCATTTTTCTTAGCCCTTCCGGCAGTGTATCACGGGCTTTGGCCGCGCGCGGAATCAGAATATTTTTGCTCTGCAAATCCAATGCGGAAAAAGATTGCAAAATTCCTTCAGCGATGAACTCTTCCGGCACCAGATCAACCTTGATATCTTTTTCCTCAATCTGGCGGGCGGTGGCCGGGCCGATGCAGCAGATTTTTATTCCCTTTAAATCACGGATGTCTTTACCTTTATGCCGCAGGCGTTCAAAAAAGAAATGCACGCCGTTGGCGCTGGTGAAAATCAGCCACTGATAATTTTCCAGCTGATCAAGGGCTTTATCCAAATCGCTCCAATCGTCAGGCGGCTCAATAGCTATGGCGGGGAAAGATATGGGATTGGCGCCCTGCTCCAAAAGCAGACGCGCCAGATCATCGGTCTGTCGTTCCGGGCGTGTAATTACCACACCCAGACCAAAGAGCGGCTTGTTATCAAACCAGCAAAGTTTTTCACGCAGGTCAACCACGTCACCAACCACTAAAATAGCCGGCGGGCGGAAATCATTGGCGTGCGCCAGGACGACAATGTTGGAAAGCATGCCAACTAAAACCTGCTGCGTGGGCAGGCTGCCGTTGCGGATCAGCGCCACGGGTGTTTCCGGCGTCTTGCCGTGTTTAATGAGCTCTTTGGTAATCTGAGCAAGATTTTTCACGCCCATCAGAAAAACAAGCGTGCCGATTTTGGCGAGCGCCGCCCAGTCGATATCACTTTTTTCTTTCGTCGGATCTTCATGGCCGGTAACAAAAGCCACCGTGGAAGTAAAGCCCCGTTGCGTAAGAGGAATTCCCGCGTATGCCGGAACGGCTATAGCCGAGGTCACCCCGGGAATGATTTCAAATTCCACATTATTCTCTGCCAGCTTTTGCGCTTCTTCTCCGCCGCGCCCGAAGATAAAAGGATCGCCGCCTTTGAGACGCGCCACGTTGTTGCCGGCCTTCGCCTCTTTTACCATCAATTCGTTTATCTGTTCTTGCGATAACGTGTGGTCGCCGCCCTTTTTACCCGCGTAAATAAAGCGCGCCTGTGCCGGCGCGAATTTCAGCAGCTCTTCGTTAACAAGATTGTCGTAAATGACAACATCAGCGGCAAGCAGCGCTTCCACGGCTTTGAGCGTAATCAGACCTGCGTCTCCCGGCCCCGCACCGATGATATATACTTTTCCTGTTTTTGTTTTTTGAACAGTCATTTTAGCACATCAACTCCAGCAGTCCTTTGCCGCCTTTTTCCAGAATCAAATCCGCCAATTTTTTCCCCAGCACTTGAGCCTCTTCGATTTCTCCCCAGACTTTATCCCTGATCACTGTCGAACCATTCGGCGCGGCCAGCAACCCTTCCAGCGTCAATCTTTCTCCTTCCAGTAATCCGTAAGCCGCCATGGGCAGACGGCAGCCGCCGCCCAACGCCCTCAGATAGGCGCGCTCCGCGCTCACTTCCGCAGCGGTTTGCGGATGATTTAACCTGGCGCAAATCCCGGCCAAATCCGCGTCGCTTCCTCTTACCTGCAATCCCAGCGCTCCCTGACCCGCCGCCGGCAGCATCAATTCCACGGGCAGATACTGCGTAATTTTTCCCAGATATCCCATCCTCTTCATGCCTGCCGCCGCCAGGATAACACCGGTAAGATTTTCCGTCTCTATTTTTTTGAGCCTGGTGTCGATATTACCGCGCAGCGGCATAATATTCACATCCGGCATCATCGCTTTAATCTGCGCGGCGCGCCTGAGCGACCCGGTGCCGATTTTCGCGCCTTTAGGCATGAATTCCATCTTTACATTGCCGCGCGAAACTAAAATATCGCGCGCGTCTTCGCGCGGCATAATCGCCGCAAAAATTAATTTCTGCGGAGTCTCGCCCGGCACGTCTTTCATGCTGTGCACCGCCAGATCAATGTTTCCGGCAAGCAATGCCTCTTCGATTTCCTTGACAAAAACCCCCTGCCCGCCAATTTGCGCGAGTGAAACATCCTGCATGATATCGCCCTTGGTTTTAATCACGCAGATATCAGCCTCTGTTTCCGGCGCGGCTTTTTTTAAGGCATCCACAACATAATTCGTCTGTGCCAACGCCAGTTTGCTGCCGCGCGTTCCTACTTTTATATGCACATTTATCCTTTCTCAATCATCCAGACGGAAGAGCTGCCGCACCGCGGCCACGATGTCCTGAGAGTTAAACTCGGCGCTTTCTTCCTTCATTACCGACACGGGTGAATGTAAAATTTTGTTCACAATTCCGTTTACCAGCGCCTCAATTTTTTCTCTTTCGCCGTTTTCCAGTTTACCCATCCAACTTTGCGCTTTTTCCAGCTCCGCGCGCGCAATCCCACCCGCCTTGGTGCGCAGAGAAACAATTGTCGGCACCGCTTCCAGTTCTTTGAGCCAGTTACTATATTGAGATACTTCTTCAGAGACAAGCTTTTCCGCTTTAAGCGCCTCACGGCGCCGGGTCTTCATGTTATCATCGACAATGTCCTGCAAATTGTCAATATTGTACAGATAGACATTTTCAATGCCGTCGACGGCAGGGGCGATATCGCGCGGCACAGCAATATCAACCAGAAACAGCAAGCGGTTCTTTCTTTTGCGCAGAGCCTGTCTGATCATATCTTCCGTGATGATGTGGGAAGGGGCGCCGGTGGAGCTTACTACTATATCCGCGTTAGAAAGAGCCTCGTCAAGAGCATCAAGCCCTATGGCACTGCCATGAAATTTTTCCGCCATAACTGCTGCCTGAGCCAGTGAACGGTTGGCTACAGCAATTTCCTGAGCGCCGTTGGCGACCAGATGTGTGCAGGCCAGTTCTGCCATCTCGCCCGCGCCGACCACCAGAATTTTCTTGCCATCCAGAGTTCCGAATATTTTTTTGGCTAGCTCCACCGCGGCAAAACTCACCGAAACGGGATTGGCGGCAATACCTGTTTCCGTGCGCACGCGCTTGGCCGTGCGGAAAGCACGGTGCATCAGGCGATTAAGCACGATTCCGGTGGCATTTTGCGCCAGAGCACGGCGGTAGGCGTCTTTAACCTGACCGAGAATCTGTGTTTCGCCCATCACCAGGGAATCAAGACTGGAAGTAACCCGAAACAAATGCCGTATCGCATCATCATCGCGGTAAATGTAAAGGCAAGCTGCTTCGTCATCCGTCAAGCCGCCTTTTCTCATCAACGCCGCCTTTAGTTTATCAACCGTTTCGGCGCTATCTTCTATTACGGCAACCACCTCCACGCGATTACAGGTGGAGAGAAACAGAACTTCTGCCACTCCTTCAACAGCAAGAAAACCCGGCAGTAAATTTTCTTCTTCTTCGCAAGCGGCAAAAAGCCTTTCGCGCACAACCAATGGGGCTGTTTTATGATTCAATCCGATAAGTATAATCATTTTCAATTAAAACTGTGAATCGTCGGCAAATAAAAACGGATTATCAGAGCCGAAATTAAAAACAGCACAAAAACCGCGCAGGAAAGAGTTGCCATTCTAAATCCCTTCCAGCCGATAACGAGGCGCTGATGAAGCAAAAATCCGTAAACTACCCAAGCGGCAAAAGACCAGACAACTTTCGGATCGGCAGGCCACAGATGCTCCCATACGAAAGCCGCGTATATCGCGCCGCCAATAATGCCCACTGTCAGAAAAGGAAATCCCAGCAACAAGCATTTGTGGTTAATGCCATCGAGATCATTGAGCGGCGGCAGCAATCTGCTCATGGAACCCATTTTTTTGCTCTTGAGCAGGCTGCTTTGAATGATAAACATGGCAGCGGCGCACGATGCCAGAACAAAAAGAATTTCGCCCACAATGGCAAAAGCCAGATGCGCCGTGGCCAGCCAGCCTTGCAGATTCTGCGGCAAAATGGCCTCGCTGGTTTCCCGCCCGGCGGCGGCAATCATAAAAAGCAGGACGAACGGCGAAACAAACGCGCCAAGCAATCTTGTTTTCGTTTTCAGTTGAAAAGCCAGATAAACTCCACTTGCCGACCACGCGTAAAAGGCAAAAAGCTCGCGCGAACCGAGATCGTGAAATCCGGCGGAGATTATAACGGCGAGCAACAGATAAACAGTCAGAGAAACAAAGGAAAAACCAAGAATCCAGGTGGAAATTTTTGCCAGCACCACTCTTTTGGCAAGCAGAGAAAACAAATAGCCGGCCACGCTCAGTGCGGCTCCGGTAAAAGCAATTTCAAACATAACAGTTTTCGCGCTAAGCAAAGTCAATTTCCACCGCCTCACCGGTTATTTCCTTGACAATATTTTTCACCTGCCCTTTATTTTTTGCGCGGATAGCTTCCAGCAAGCCTGCGCTTAAAAGCTTGTCGAACCAGACATTACCGACACCCGCTTTTTTTCCCATTCTCGGTCGCAGCTGCCCCAGTATACCGGTCAGGATCGCGTATTCCTCGCCGTAGGCAACCTCCAGTTCCTCGCGTAAACGGCGCGCCAGCGCGGGGGAATTCCCGCCCGTACCTATCGCAATTACCAGCTCCCCGCGTTCCACCAGGGACGGCAATATAAAATCACACTTTTGCGGATCGTCAACGATGTTGACAGGTATGCCTCTTTCCCGCGCGTCTCGCGAAACGGCGGCGTTGATTTTTTCGTCATCTGTAGCGCCGATAACCAGAGCGGCGCCGTAAATATCTTCCAGGGAATATTCTCCGGCAATATGCGTGATTTTGTTTTTATCTTTCAGCAAGGCAAGCTCTCCGGTCAAATCGGGGCTGATGACAAAAACTTTCGCGCCGCATTGCAGAAGCCGCATGACTTTTCTTTGAGCAACTTCACCGCCACCGACAACCACGCATTTTTTATCCGCGATACTCCAGAAAACAGGATAATATTTCAATGTTTCCCTTTCTTTGCGGCCCCGGACGACCGGGGAGTCTTGGGAAAACTATCACGAAGGAAGGCAAAATTCAAGCTACGCTATTGTGTCACCCGTCCAACGGTAATGATATTTTTGCGCCCTGCCAGATTTGATGTTCAGTCCTCTTGAATTATTGCCGAAAACAGGTTATAAAACTTTAAACTTGCCAAAGGATTTTTCATGGGGAAAAAACAGCAGGAAAAGTGGCTAAAAATGGAAATAACCGCCCAGGCGCGACTTATGGACGCGCTCGGCAACTTTCTGACCGAAACAGGGGCCCAGGGCGTGTTTCAGGAAACACTGGAGCCGCAGGTGGCCGGCGACTTTCCGGAACCTTCATCCCAAGAAATAATTCAGGCATATTTCCCCCATGATTCGCGGGAAGAAAAAAGAATCGCGACTGTTGGGAAATATCTGGAAAGCCTGAAAGATTTATTCCCCGAATATCAGCCGCCTGTGCTGAAGACCGAAATAATCGCCGATCCGGACTGGGCCCAGCAGTGGAAAAAATATTTTAAACCGATAAGAGTAAGCCAAAGCATTATCGTCAAACCGACATGGGAACGTTATTCCCCTTCCAGCCGTGATATCGTAGTTGAGATAGATCCGGGCATGGCTTTCGGCACGGGACAACACGCGTCAACCAGAATGTGCATTGAAGCTCTGGAAGGAATCATTCTGAAGGATCGCTCGATAAAAAGCTGGAAAGCGCTCGACGTCGGCTGCGGCACGGGAATTTTAGGCATCACCGCCGCCAAGCTGGGCGCCGAGGACGTAATCGGCGTCGATATTGACAAAAAAGCCGTGGAAATCGCCTGTGAAAACGCCGCGATCAACCAGGTGGAAGACTGCGTGAAATTTATCAATCGCGATGTCAAAACACTGACCGAGCCACGTAATTTAATTATCGCCAACCTGACCGCGAAGCTTCTTCTGGAACTTCACGGTCATCTGACCGGCCTGCTTATGCCGGAAGGTTACCTGATTATCTCCGGCATTATCGAACATGACGTAAAAAGTATTGAAGAAATTTTCAGCAAGCCGACATTTATTCAGAAAAGAATAATCAGGGAAAAGGAATGGGTCTGCTACGTACTGAACAAGACACAGCGGGCATCTGAGGATATATTTTGACCATCCCCCGCATATACAGCTCTGAAAGTCTTCAGAACAAAGAAAGCTGCCGGCTGGCCGAAGATAATTTAAAATATATAAAAACGGTACTGCGCCTGAAACCCGGTGATGAAATCAGCGTCTTCGACGGCTTCGGCAACGAATTCAAGGGAACAATTTCAACCTTTAGCCCTCAAGGCGTGGAAGTTAAACTGGGTAAGAGAATTCCCCGGGAAGATAAGAAAATCAGTATTACACTGGCGCAGGCCATTCCGAAAGCGGCAAAAATGGATTTTATTGTTAAAAACGCGGCCGAACTGGGTGTTGATTTGATTATCCCCTTCACGGCTCATAGATCGATCAGCCGGATTGCCGGCGACAACGCGGCGCAAAAAATAAAACGCTGGCAAAAAATCGCCGCCGAGGCCGCGCGCTGTTCGCGAAGCAGTTTCCTGGCGAAAATCGCACCCGTGTCATCATATCAAGAAATGTTAAAGCACGCGGAAAACAAACATGTCAAAATGATTTTTTGGGAAGAGGAAGAAAAAAACAGCATCAGGGCGGCGCTCGGCGACAAAAAGCTTGACACTCTGCGTGATTTTTTTATTATTGTCGGACCGGAAGGCGGCTTTTCCAGGGAAGAAATCGCAGCGGCGAACCAAGCCGGGTTTCAGAGCGTAAGTTTGGGCAAGCATATTTTGAAGGTGGAAACGGCCGCAACGGTTATAATTTCCATTTTGCACTACGAAAAAGGAATTTTCAGCAGTCACTGAGGAGGAGGGATAAAATGCCCGTTTACAGATTTGCCGGTTTCTGGCGGCGTTTCGTCGCTTATTTTATCGACAGCTTGATTATCGGCGTCATCTTTTTTGTTTTGTTCATGGTTGGCGTGATAGCCTTTTTTGTCGGCGCCGCATCCGGACAGGGGAGTGGCTTGATGGAAAGACTGTCCGATCCCGTAACACTAACCTCCGCGACTATTCTTATGTGGATTTTCGGGCTGGCGGTAAACATATCATATTTTACATATTTTCACGGAGCGACAGGACGTACGCCGGGCAAGATGCTTCTGGGCCTGCAGGTAATCAGCGCTGACGGCAAACCGATTACCTTCGGCATCGCTTTTTTGCGCGCGGTCGGTTATCTGGTTTCCGGCGCAATATTCAACCTCGGCTTTATCTGGGTCGCTTTTGACAAACGTAAGCAGGGCTGGCACGATAAAATCGCCGCTACTGCGGTAATTATCCGCGAAGAGCAGACGCAAGCCGCGGGCATTTCCATTCCCGACGCGCTTGTGGTTTCGCCGGATGCCGGCGCGCCCGACCAGCCCGTGTACCGGGTTGACGAACAGGCCGAAATGCCGGAAAATAATAAATAATCAAAGGCAGGTTTTGCGCGCGGCGGGAAAAAATGCCTTGACAAAGAATCCTATATTTTATAGACGATTCTGCCCCGGGTCGGTAGCTCAGTCGGTAGAGCATCGGACTGAAAATCCGAGTGTCGGCAGTTCGATTCTGCCCTGACCCACCATTAGATTCCTGGCCCTCTTTATTTTTTAATATGGAGAGGGCTTTTTTTAGATTTGTTTGTATTTGGTAGCGCATGACCAAAGTTAAATTGAAAATCATGCTGGTCAATCCTCCCAACTGCGGCCGCTCCATCCCGGAGGAAGAATACGGCATAACGTCACTAAAGCAGCTTTTCAAGGGAGAGCCTTTCAGCCTGGAATTTCTGGCCGGGCCTCTGCGTGAACACGATGTGCTGATTTTTGACATGAAGTGCGAAAGCGAGGATGCTTTCTGGGCGGAGTTTCACCATTTTAATCCTGATGTTGTGGGCTTCACCGCCGTCACCTGCGAGGCTAATACCGTTATCCGTTTAGCCGCAAACATCAGAGAAAAGAGTAACGCCACGATAATCATCGGCGGCAATCACGCCACCTACAATCCCGAATATTTCAATCGTTTTGAATTTGACTATATTGTTATCGGCCTGGGAAAAAAGAGTTTTGCCGAGCTGATTGAAAAAATGGCGGATGGCAAAAAACCAAACGGCATCGCGGGAATCGCCAAAACCAACCCCGGGAAACCGCTCACCTACCTGGCGCGCGATTATAATGAAGCTGATTTAATGGCCGAACTTCCGCCGCGCTACGAGCTGGTGGCGAAATACCGCGGCCACTACTTTCTGGAACAGCTCGGCCTCTCCATGGGCTTTGTGCTGAGCGCCTACGGCTGCACGCATAAGTGTTCCTTTTGCGCGATACCAAACATGGCCGGAGGCAAATATCTGAACTATGACGCCAACGCCGTCGTGCGCGATATCGGCCTTTTGGGTGACACTTCCTTCATCCGTCTGGTGGACGCCAACACGTTCGGCAACGCGCGCCACTCACAGGAGCTTTGCGATAAAATAAAGAGCGCCGGCATTGCCAAAAAATATTTTGCCGACGTCCGCGCCGATACCATCGTCAAATATCCCGATCTAATGAAAAACTGGAAAGAAGCCGGACTTTACGCGGTGATTGTGGGTTTTGAGGATGTCTCCGACGAACGGCTCTCTTCTTATAACAAAAAGTATCAGGGGCGCGTCATCAGCCAGGCTATCGAGATACTGCATGCGCTGGGGATTGTCATTATCGGCGATTTTATCGCTTCGCCTGGCGATGATGAAGATAGTTTCAAAAAGCTGGAGTATTTTATTGGGGCACACCAGATTGAAGTGCCGGTAATTTCCGTTTTAACGCCGCTGCCGGGAACGCCTCTTTACAAAATAATGAAAAAAGATATAATAATAGACGATCTTGATTATTACACTTTTACCAACGCGGTGACAGCCACCAAAATGCCGGAGAAATTGTTTTATCAGGCCTACGCCGAATTAATGAAACGGCTGCATGAAAAGCCGCACCGGCCGCAGTAACAAAGGAGAAGATTTTTAGTGGAAGTTTACATAAACGATATCGCCGCTTTCCTGCCCAATGAACCGGTGGATAATACGGAAATTGAAGATGTGCTGGGAAAAGTTCACGGCAACCGCTCGCGCATCAAATCAATGGTGCTCAAAAACAACGGCATACAAAAACGCTATTACGCCATTGACCGCAAAACGGGGAAACTTAACTACACTAACGCGGGCCTGGCCGCGGAAGCGGTAAAGAGATTAAATCCCTCCGAAAATTTTAAAATAAACGATATCCAGTGCCTTTGTTCCGGCACGACGATTGCCGACGTGATCGCGCCCGGGCACGGCCTGATGGTGGCGGGCGAACTGGGCATAGGCCCGTGTGAAGTGATTTCCACTTCCGGCATCTGCTTATCCGGCGTCACCTCTTTTAAGGCGGCCTGGGCCAATGTGGCGCTGGGCTTGAGCGAAAACGCCGTAGCTACGGCCTCGGAGTTAGCCTCATCTTTAATTCGTTCCGACTTTTTCGAGCACCTGCCGAATGATCCGGATTTTAAAAATCATCCGGTGGTGGCTTTTGAATCGGATTTTCTGCGCTGGATGTTATCAGATGCCGGCGGAGCGATTTTCTTCTCCGGCAAAAAAAACGCAGGGAGAAAATCCCTGCGCGTGGAATGGATTGAGCATGTTTCTTACGCGGGGCAGATGGATGTCTGCATGTACGCGGGAGGCATGAAAACACCGGAAGGCAAAGTGACCGGCTGGCGGGAACTTGATTCTCTACAGGAAGCGATAGACAAAAATTTTCTGGCGCTCAAACAGGATACGGAAGTATTGGGCGATCACGTGGTGCGCCTGACCGTCAACGAGGCGCTCACCCGCACCGCGCAGAGAAGAAAAATAAAGCCGGAAGAAATCGACTGGTATCTGCCGCATTATTCCTCGGAATTCTTCCGAGATAAAATTCACGACGCGATGGCCGAGGTTAATTTTAAAATTCCTTACGAGCGATGGTTTACCAATCTGGCCTACAAAGGCAACACCGGCGCCGCATCGATTTATGTGATGTTGGAGGAACTCTTTCATTCGGGTAAACTGAAGGAAGGCCAGAAAATTCTCTGCTACATCCCCGAAAGCGGCCGCTTTTCCGTCGCCTATATTCTTTTGACGGTGGTTTAATCGCATACCGGCAGATCTGACGCCAAAACGTCCGGGGCCCTAATACTATTACCGCTTCTTCCTGGCTTAATCTTCTTTCTTGCCAGCTCAAATACAGCTCTTCAAAAAGCATCTTCCGCACCTCCTGTAGATACTCCGTCCGTCTCATCCGTCACCTCCAACAAGGTAACTTCTAACCGGACAGTTTATGTGCTACAAGACCGGACATATTACGTGCTTCTTACATAACAGAATAAAGATGTTGACATTTAAAAACGAAATGGTAACTTACTTTATACCTGAACATAATATAATATCATCAATGACGTAGTCATCTCTTTCTACACTTAATTACCAAGGTATCATATAAATTATTTATTTAATTCAACTTTAGCAAAGGAGGAAAAAAATGAATAAAAAAATTATTTTTCTAAGTGTGGCGGTGTTTATTTTGCTGGCCGGATACGCTCTGGCAGGTCCGAAAATTAATCCCGGCAAATGGAAAATTACCACCACAACCGAAATGGCGGGAATTCCCCCGCAGACTGAAAAGCACACCCAGTGCATATCCTCCGATGCTTTGGTTCCCATGAGCGGGGATGCCCGGCAGGACTGTAAAGTCACGGACATCAAAACCAGCGACGATTCCGTTTCGTGGAAAATTTTTTGCGGCGACGAAAACAACGGAATGAAAGGCATAGGAACAGTCACCTACAGCGGAAACGATATGAACGGTGTGATGAACATGACCATTATCCCCCATGGCACGAAGGTGAAAAACAAAATTTCCGGCCAGCGTATCGGCAACTGTGACGGGCGAACAGGAACTCCCGTAACTTCCGAGGAAGGAAAACATGAGCCATCCGCAGTCGAAAAGGCAGTCGCTGATGATGTAAAGGATGTGGGCAGAGCCGCCAAGGACGAAGCCAAACAAGGAGTTGTAAATGAGGTCCGTGGCGCAATAAGAGGTTTGTTTAAATAATTATTATGAACCTGATTTAAAAAACAAAACATTAGATTTCGTTATTTGCGCGAATCTCTTTTCGCGAAGGTAAAAATGCGAGAATTTTATGCGAGTTATCAGATTTATTTCAAACCTGATTCTTAAAATTTTATTTTGCAAAAAAGTTATTTTCAAATCAAATTCAGGAGGGAAAATTATGAACCGTTTTAAATTTGCTTTTCTTGCCTTGGTAATGTTGATTGTTTTTGTTTCTCCGACTCTGGCCGATGATGTTAAAGAGCATCCGTTAATCCGGCCTTTCCCGGGCTCAGTTTTAGCCAAAAACATGTCGAAACATAAAAACTTTGATGCCTACGAATTTTACTATTTAAATGAGACAACAAAGAAAAGAGAAAAAAAGACCGTCAAGGGCGAATATTGGAGACTCCTGTATGAAGTTCGGACACCCTCCGGCGACCGGGTCAGAACCATTTCAAAAGTGGAATTTTATGAAAACTACAAAACAGCAGCCAAGGAAAAAGGCGGCCGGGTCGTTTACGAAGATGTGGGTCAATTGGTTCTCACCATACCCCGGGACGACGGCGGTGTCACCTGGCTCAGAGTCGCCGGCAGCGCCAACCTTGGGCAACAGGATCTGGTTATTATCGATGAACAGCCATTTAAGCAATCGCTGGTTTTCGGTCCGGCGCAGTTGAAAGAAGCTCTGGACAAAGACGGCAAAGTCGCTCTCTATGGGATTCATTTCGATTTGGACAAAGCCACGCTCAAGCCTGATTCTGTCAAACAGCTTCAACACATTGTCACTTTGCTTTTGACTTATCCCCAGTTGAAGCTCGAAGTTCAGGGTCACACCGACAACCAGGGGAAAGCCGCGTACAACATGAAATTATCACAACAAAGAGCCGAAACCGTTAACCAGTATCTCCAGCTATTTGGTATCAGCTCAAAACGTCTGGTGCCTAAAGGTTATGGTCAAACAAAGCCCGTGGCTTCCAACGCGACAAAAGAAGGCCAAGCCAAAAACAGGCGTGTGGAACTGGTTAAAAAATAGACATAAAACATATTAGGCAAATTGGTGATAATAAATTTATTTAAGCGCCCGGGATTAAATCCTGGGCGCTGTTTTTTTCTTTCGTCATTACTCGGCTACGTGCCCGGCGCATGCTGGGTGACCGGGTAATCCCCCAAAGACACTGGATGCCCGATGAAACATGCCGGGCATGACAAACTTTCTGACCCTACACTTGACGCCTTTTTCGTAATTGCCCGGCGGCAATCGGGTAATCCAGAAAAACGCTGAATACTCAATAAGACAAGTCGGGTATGACATAAATTATGCCCCTTCGGTTGACACCTCTTTCGTCATTACCCGGCTGCGACCGGGTAATCTAGAAAAACACTGGATGCCCGATAAGACATGTCGGGCATGACAACAGGTAAGAGAGTTTCGAAAAGCATTCTTTTTTATAATTATTTTCACTACTGTCCGGAATAGAATTATTTAACACCAAGTAACATAAAGAATTTATTTATTAAAAATGCTAATTACACGA
>OMKS01001996.1_pt1 | contig 17479 bp, 16 predicted proteins | sample 1674721 | NCBI WGS metagenome assembly OMKS01 (sample SAMN06264996, study PRJEB25208) | sediment metagenome | isolation source: hot spring sediment | place: USA: California | collected 2014-09-02
TATTTCCTCAGAGTGAGCGCTGAAAACAAAGTGATAACGAAAAAAATGGCTGTTATAAGATAAAAAATGTGTTATAGGAATTATGGAGCGATTATTATGGCGATAGTTATATTTTTGATTATGTTTATTCCGTTGTTGCGAATGCCCCGGGCCCTTGCTCTGAACCGCTTTGGTGCAGGGAAGGCCCGGGATTTTTTTATAATATCCTGCTGAACGGTTATTTATAAAGTAAAAACACGTATCCCGCAAAATTAACCAAAAATTAACAAATCCAATGGCGTATCTTAACCGATTTGATATAATATATGCAGGTGACAGGGCGCATAAACTGCAGATTAACAGGAGATAAACAAATGGAAAAACTTATAGCGGTTGTTGATGATGAGGATGATATACGCGAACTTGTGAGTGTGAGCCTTAAAAAGGCGGGTTTTAAAGTCAAGGAGTTTTCAGGCGCTGACGCGCTTGTGCGGTCATTGTCAAAGGCGCTTCCTGACCTGATAATACTTGACCTTATGATGCCGGGCATTGACGGGCTTGAGGCGTGCAGGATGATAAAAAAGGACGAGCGCTATGCCGCGGTGCCGATAATTATCCTTACTGCCAAAGGGGACGAAGCGGACAGGGTTGTCGGGCTTGAGATGGGCGCTGACGACTATGTGACAAAGCCGTTTTCGCCGCGGGAGTTGTCCGCGCGGGTAAAGGCTGTGCTGCGGAGGGGGGCGCCCGCCGGGCAAAAAGACGGCGTTGAGATTAAGGCGGGGGATATAACAATAAACGCGGCAAAACACGAGGTTCTTGTGAAAACAAGAAGAGTTGAGCTGACCGCCACGGAATTCAGGATTTTAAGCATACTTGCGGAGGGGCGGCAAAGGGTATTCTCGCGGGAGCAGCTGCTTGACTCTCTGTGGGGGAACGAAAAGACGGTTGTTGACAGGACCATAGATGTGCACATAAAACATTTGAGGGAAAAGCTGGGTACTGCGGGGAAGATGGTTAAAAATATCCGCGGCGTCGGCTATAAAATGGAATGATAAAAAAAAGGTTTTTTGTAAAAATATTCTCCGGATATTTTCTTGCGGCAATTATTCTGCCCCTGCTTATTGCCCTGTTCACCGTCTCAATTATAAGGAGTCATTATCTTGAGACGCTTGGAGCGGGGCTGAAAGCCGAGACAATAATACTTGAAACAAAAACAGGCGAGTTTCTCAGAAAGGCCGATTATAAGGGGCTGAGGGATTATATAGGGATAATAAGGAAGGATATAAGCGCGAGAATAACGGTGGTTGACAGGGATGGAATTGTTATAGCCGATTCGGACAGCGATTACAGGAGCATGGAGAACCATATTTACAGGCCGGAAATCGCGGCCGCGTTCAGCGGGCTGACGGAAACGGTAATCCGCTACAGCGAATCAACCGGGACCGAGATGCTTTATTGCGCCATGCCGGTAAAAGACGAAAACGGCGCTGCTGCGTGGGCTCTAAGGACATCATATTATGTATCAGGGGTAAACGCCCTTATAAACAGCCTCTTATCGCGTATTGGCGCTGTCACTATTCTTATAGTTGTGTTGTCGCTGGTTGCCGCGTTTTTTATAGCGAGAAGGATATACCTGCCCGTAAAAAGGCTGGCAGCGGCCTCAAGAGAGATGGCGTCGGGCAATTTTGGAGCAAGGGTTGTTATCCATGAAAAAAACGAGCTGAAGGACCTGGCTGATGCGTTTAACGAGCTTGGCGCGGAAATAGGAAAGCTTATTGCGGAGCTTACGGAGAAAAACACCCAGATAAACACGATAGTATCATCCATCGCGGAAGGGCTGATTGTTGTTGATGAGAAAGGCTCCGTAATACTTGTAAACAGCAGTTTTAAAAAGATTGCGGGAACGGACTGCGCCGGCAGCGGGTTTTACTGGGAGTGTTTTATGCCGCCGGGGTTTAACGGGGTCCTTGAGTCCGCTTTGAAAAAAAAGAAAAACTGCATAGAACAGCTTGAAATCAATTCCAGGGTATATCTTTGCTCGGCCACGTACATGGAAAACAGCGGGCACGCGGCAATGATAATGTATGACATAACCGAGTTTAAGGAGCTTGAGCGGATAAAAAAGGATTTTGTGGCGAATGTTTCGCACGAGCTTAAAACACCGCTTACCGCGATTAAGGGTTTTGCCGAGACGCTTGAGCCGGAGGTAAAAACAGCCGACGCGAAGCGCTACCTCGAGATAATAAAAAACAACACCGAAAGGCTGATAAATATCGTGTCGGACCTGCTGACCCTCTCTGAACTTGAGCAGCCGGATGTCGTTTTTAACGGGGAAGAGGCGGACATTGAGGCTGTGATAAAGGATGTTGCGAGGATTTTTGAGGCAGCGGCAAAAAAAAAGGGGCTGTATGTTAAAACATCCTTTGAACCCGGCATGGGGCGCATAAAGGGCGATACTTTCAGGCTTGAGCAGGCCCTTGTCAATATAATAGGAAACGCGGTTAAATACACTGATTCGGGCGGTGTTGAGATAAGCGCGGCGAACGCGGAAGGCGGTATTGAAATAAAAATATCGGATACGGGCTGCGGCATACCCGAAGGCGGCCTGGAGCGTGTTTTTGAGAGGTTTTATGTTGTTGATAAGTCTCGTTCAAGGAAGCTCGGCGGCACAGGGCTCGGGCTCTCAATCGCTAAGCACATAATACAGCTTCACAAAGGGTTTATAAAGGCGGAGTCTGAAAAGGGAAAGGGCTCTGTTTTTACAATCTTCCTCCCCAAATAGCAAGGCACCATCCTTTTTTAATTAACCGTTTCTTAATGGTTAATTCACCCTGTTTTAATCACGATTTTGCATAATTTATCCGGATTAACAAAGCTGTTTGAAATTTAAAAGAGGGAAAGAATACGATTGAAAAAAGGAGGTGAGGATTTAAGAGGCAAAGCAGTACGGTTCGGGAACCACAAAATAAAAAGGAGGAACTTTTTAAATGTCAAAACAAATCATCAGAAGTATCACTCTTTCAATGCTTGTTCTTTTTTCCGTAAGCGGAATGCTGATGGCAGCACCTACGGTAAAGTTTTTCGGATACCAGTGGCTCAGGTATACATGGTATCAGGAGGGCGCTGAACAGGACTCTGTCAGCGACAAAAATGGTTTTAACATACCAAGGACATACATAAGGACCAGCGTAAAGGATGATGATGTCGGGTATGACGCAAGGCTGACGCTTGATATTAACAACGTGGCCGGAGCACAAACAGGCGCGGACTGGTCAATTTGGGTAAAATACGGTTATGTTGACCTTTACAAACTGATACCCATACCGGAAATGACGCTGAGGGTAGGGCTGCAGAACATGTATTTCGGCACGGTTGATCCCTGGGGATATCCGATAGCCACATCTGCGGCTTTTGGCGACAGGCACAAGATAGCCCCGGCGAGCGCGGAACAGGGCGTAGCGCTTGTCGGCCTGATTCCGGGAGGATGGGGGGAATACCAGCTGGCGCTTTATAACGGCGCGGGATACAAAAAGCTGGAGGACAATACCGAAAAAATGGGAGTCGCGAGCCTTTTAGTGGTGCCGTTCCCGTCAATATCTGTGCGCGGCTCCTACCTGAGGACAAACACAAACGCTTTCGGCCAGCCCGCGAAGGAGTATTCGGCTTCAGCGGTTGTTCTTAACTTCAATTCAGGCCCCATATCCTCTTTTGTCGAGTACAATGTGAGGACAATGGCAAAAGACGCGTCCGCGGTAAAATCCGGCGTGACAGAGGGCATATCATCATTTCTGGGAGTTGAGATAATTGAGGGGCTGTCTGTGAACCTCAGATATGACATGCTTAACCCTGACACAATGGCTGCGCGTGACGAGAAGAATTACTACATGGGAAGCATAGGGTACAAGTTTGACAAGAATCTTGACATACAGATAGCTTACGAGCTTGAACAGTATAAGTTCCCGTCAGGAAACCCGAACGAGAATAAGAATACACTGCTGGTTCAGACCAAGTACGCGTGGTAAGATATGTTTGACAGTAAAAAAAACAAGGAGGAAAAGATGAGAGGCATAAACAAAGTTTTATTTTTAGCGGCGGCAGTATCGCTTATGTTCGCGGCAGCCGCGTCAGCGGCATGGAAGTGGCCGTGGCAGCAGCAGAAGTCAAATGTCGTGTCAATACAGGGTTCTACGACAAACCTTCCGATAACGCAGAAGGCGGCGGAAGATTACATGAAGGTAAACAAAGATATTGAGATTTCAGTGAGGGGCGGAGGTTCGGGCGTGGGCATAGCCGGTATCATTGACGGCGCCTGCGACATCGGCAACTCGTCAAGGGCGATTAAGTCAAAGGAAATAATGAACGCGAGGGCAAAAGGCGTTAATCCACACGAGACGGTTATTGCCCGTGACGGAATGGCGATTGTTGTTCACCCGTCAAATTCCCTTAAAAATATCACGGTTGACCAGATTCAGGCCATTTATACGGGCCAGATTAAAAGGTGGAGCCAGCTTGGCGGCGCTGATGAGCCCATAGTGGTGGTTTCAAGGGACACTTCTTCGGGAACATATGAGGTCTTCAACGAGCTTGTGCTTAAAGGCTCGAAACTCAGGACCGACTGCATAATGACCGTATCGAACAGGGAAGTTGCGGAGACAGTGAAAAATACAAACGGCGCGATAGGCTATGTGGGGTTAGCGTTTCTTTCCGATGGCCTGAACACGGTCACGGTTGAGGGTATTACGGCGTCAAACGCCACAATAAACAACAAGACATACAAGCTTGCCAGGGAGTTGTATGTTTATACAAACGGCCCGCCTGCGGGAAATGCCAAGGCATTCATTGATTATATCCTCAGTGAAGCCGGACAGAAAATTGTTGCTGATGTAGGATATGTGCCTTTAAGGTAAGATAAGCTGAAAAGGGAAAAGGGCCGCCCGGAAAAGGCGGCCCTTTTTCTTAACCGAAAATTAACAAACACAAAACATGAATTTAACCGCGCGGATTCATAATTATTGAGAGATAAAAACAGAAAGAGGAGAATATGGGAATAAAAGACAAGGGAATGAGAAAAAACTTCATAGAGAGAATGCTCGGGCCCATAGCTTCCATGTCGCTTGTGTTTCTTCTTGGAATCGCCCTCACTCTGATAATAACAGGCATGCCCGCTTTCAGGGAGGTGGGCGTATTAAAGTTTATATTTGGAAATGAGTGGCGGCCCACCTTTGACCCGCCTTACTTCGGAATATGGCCGCTTATAGTAGCTTCGTTTATAGTGACCTTTGGAGCCATTCTTTTTGCCGTTCCGATTGGCGTGGCAAGCGCCATATATACCGCTGAGATAGCGAGCCCGGGAGTGAGGGAAACCATAAAGCCGGTTATGGAGCTTCTCGCGAGCATACCGTCGGTTGTCTTCGGTTTTTTTGGCATAGTTTTTATATCCCCGATTCTGCAAAAAGTGCTGGGGCTTCCAACAGGATTAAACGGATTAAACGCCGCGATAATACTGGGGCTTATGGCTGTTCCGACCGTCGCCAGCATAACAGAGGACGCGATATCAGCCGTATCAAAGGATTTAAGGAACGCGTCATACGCGCTGGGAGCCAATAAATGGGAGACAATAGTTAAAACCGTAGTGCCCGCGGCTAAATCCGGAATATTCACCGCCGTAATACTGGGAGTGAGCCGTGCCATGGGAGAGACAATGACCGTCCTTATGGCCGCGGGCGGGGCAAGGGGAGTGCCTTCCTCAATATTTGTGCCCATGCGGCCGATGACCGCCACAATAGCCGGCGAAATGGGAGAGGCTGTAATAGGCAGCACCCACTATCACGCGCTTTTTGCCATAGGGTTTGTCCTGTTTGCCATTAATGTTATTTTTAATCTCGCGGCCGAATATGTGAAAAAAGGCGGTAATAAATAGCCATGGAAATAACGGGAAACAAAAAAGGCAAAAGAGAGTTTCAGCAGTCGCTGGGGTTTGTAGCCCTGCAAATGTGCCTGCTTGCCGTTATAATATCGCTTGGCGTGCTTCTTGTATTCATATTTGTCAAGGGTATCGGTGTAATAAACCCGGATTTTTTTATAAAGTTTCCCGAGGATGGAATGTCAAGCGGCGGCATATTTCCGGCAATACTCGGCACGCTTCTTTTGTCGCTTGTTGCTGTGTTTTTCGCGGTGCCAATGGGAGTTTTAACCGCTGTGTGGCTTGTTGAGTACAGCACAAGCTATAAAATGGTAAGGATATTGAGGATAGGAATCAACTCGCTTGCGGGAGTCCCGTCAATAGTTTTTGGCCTGTTTGGGCTGGCGTTTTTTGTCAAGTTTATGGGTTTTGGACCGTCTTTGTTGTCGGGCGGGCTGTCGCTCGGTGTGCTTATTCTGCCCACGGTAATCAGGACATCAGAGGAGGCTCTTCTTACGGTGCCAGTGTCCTTTAAAGAGGCGTCTTTGGGGCTTGGGGCGACAAGATGGGAGACGGTTTACAGGATAATACTTCCCAATTCGATATCCGGCATCCTGACAGGAATAATTTTGAGCGTGGGCAGGGCAGCGGGAGAGACAGCGCCGATACTCATGACCGGAGCCACGTTTTTTACAATGCGGCTGCCGAACTCACTTTTCAGCGAGGTTATGGCGCTGCCTTATCATATTTACGCGCTTATGACAGAAGGGACCCATCCAAACCAGCTTGCGATAGCGTACGGCACCGCTGTTGTCCTGATGATGCTGGTTCTTGTAATAAACAGCATAGCGATATACATAAGGATAATGGCAAGAAGGGCAAGGCAGTGGTAAGAGGCAGACAAAAGATTAATGTTAAGGAGACAAAAGCATGAGTGAAGAGCCGAAAATAACGGTAAGAAATTTCAACGCCTATTACAGCGGCAAGATGGCGCTCAAGGATGTCAATATTGACATTCCGGAGAATAAAATCATGGCGATGATAGGGCCGTCGGGCTGCGGCAAGTCCACGTTTTTGCGCTCGTTAAACAGGATGAACGACCTGATTGAGGGGTTTACCGTTACGGGGGGCATGATGATTGACGGCAAGAATATTTATGACAAAGACGTGGATGTGACAAAACTGAGAAGAAACGTCGGCATGGTATTCCAGAAGCCGAATCCTTTTCCAAAGACAATATTTGAAAATATTGCTTACGGCCTTAAAATCAACAAACTGTGCAAAAGCAGGGACGAACTCTCAGGAAAAGTAGAGGAGAGCCTTAAGGAGGCGGGCCTCTGGGAAGAGGTAAAAGACGAGCTTAATAAGAGCGCGTTTGCCTTGTCCGGAGGACAGCAGCAGAGGCTTTGTATTGCGCGGGCAATGGTTGTAAGGCCGGAGATTATACTCATGGATGAGCCGACCGCCTCGCTCGACCCGATATCAACGGCCAAAATAGAGGAGTTGATTCAGGAACTGAAAAAGAGCTATACTATAGTGATAGTGACGCATAATATGCAGCAGGCCGCGCGCGTCGCCGACAGGACAGCGTTTTTTATGCTCGGCGAGATGGTTGAATACAGCGACACTTCCGTTATGTTCACAAAGCCGGAAAAAAAGATAACAGAGGAATATATCACGGGAAGGTTTGGGTAAAACCAATTTATATTTGATAGTTTATAGTGAGGACAGGCAGTGATTAAACTGCTGAATGATAAATTTAAACCGAATCAAAGAGAGGTGTGTGGAAATGGAGCGGCATTTTGACGAGGAACTGAAGGCTTTAAAAAAGAACATATTGAATATGGCATCCATGGTGGACGAGCTGACAGGCCGCGCCATAAAGGCGCTGAAGGAAAGGGACGAGGCGCTTGCGGAGGAGGTTGAAAAGGCGGACGAGGTCGTTGACCTGCTTGAGATAGAGATTGATAAGCAGTGCCTTGACCTTATGGCGCGCAGGCAGCCGCTTGCGATTGACCTGAGGTTTATCACCTCTGTCATGAAAATAAACAATGACCTTGAGCGGATAGGAGACCTCGCCACGACGATAGCGCACAAGTCAAGAATTCTGCTTAAATACCCGCCGCTCAAACCGCTTATTGACATCCCTAGGATGGCGGATATGGTAAGGGAAATGATAAAGGAGAGTGTAAACGCTCTTGTGGAAAGGGATTCTGTGAAGGCGATGAAGATAATTGAAATGGATAATGAAGTTGATTCCCTTTATGTGCAGGTATTCAGGGAAATCCTGACCTATATGATGGAGAACAACGAAAATATCAAATCAGGGATAGAGCTTATCCTTATCGCGAAATACATTGAGCGTATGGCTGACCATGTTACAAATATAGCCGAGGATATTGTTTATATGATAGAGGGAAAGACGATTAAGCATGGTTTTGAGACCATAGACCGGGCAGGAGGCGCGTAAAATGGAAAAAATAAGGGTTTTATTCGTTTGTATACACAATTCCGCGCGGTCTCAGATGGCAGAGGCGTATCTTAACGCGCTGGGCGGCGGTAGGTTTGAGGCTGAAAGCGCCGGTATTGAGCCGGGAACGCTCAACCCCGTGGTTGTTGAGGCGATGAAAGCGGACGGGATAGACATATCGCAGAACAAAACCAAAGCGGTCTTTGATTTTTATAAAGAGGGAAGGCTTTACAATTACGTTATCACCGTGTGTGATAAGGAAGCGGCTGAAAGATGCCCCATATTCATCGGGGTGACAAAAAGGCTCCACTGGCCGTTCAGGGACCCGTCAAAATTTGAGGGCGCAGCCGGAGAAAAACTCAAGCAGGTTATTTCGGTCAGGGATGAGATAAAAGAAGCGGTGAGGAAGTTTGTGGAAGCTGAAAGCTGAAAACTTAAAGTTTAAAGTTAATTCAAAAAACCGTCTGCCGTGAAAGGTCTGATTTTTCAGTTCAAAAGGAATTGTGAACTGCAGTTGTTTTAATGGAAATGCAAATGGAAATTTGTTTTGTACAAACTTTCCCTTGACAACCCCCTGTTTTTCCTTAATAATCCTCTTAATCAAAAATTAACAATTCAAATAAATACGCATGGAGGTGCGGTATGTTCAGAATAAACGAGCTCTTCGGCAAGTCGCCATTTAAGCCTCTTCATGAGCATATGATAAAGGTAAAGGACTGTGTGGACAAACTGCCTGAGCTGAAAGAGGCTTTTCTTGCCGGCAACGAGGAAAAGACAAAGGAATTATTCGAGGTTATATGCAAACTTGAACATAAGGCTGATATAGCCAAACAGCATATACGCAACCAGCTTCCCAAGTCCTATTTTCTGCCTGTTGACAGAGGCGACATACTGAACTTTCTTAATGCCCAGGACGAAATAGCGGACGCGATTGAGGATGTGGCTGTTCTTATCAATATGAGGAAGACGGTGATGCCGCCCGAGCTTAAAGAGGCCTTCGGCACGCTTTTTGACAGGGTGTTTGAGACATGCGTCAGGGCCTTTGAGGTCTCAGGCGAGATTAATGACCTTGCAGAGACCGGATTCGGCGGATTTGAGGCAAAAATGGTCTCGGACTGGATAGAAAAAGTAGCGACAGCCGAGTGGGAGGCGGACAAGGCGCAGATGACGCTGTCAAGGCTCTTGTTTAACCAGGAGGACAAGGTAACGCCTGTTACAATATTTATTCTTGATAAGATAATAGTAAGGCTGGGCAAGATAGCCAACAGCGCGGAAAATGCCGCTGATATGATGAGAAGCATGCTTGTAAAAAGATAACGGAGAGTGTTTATTTGCTGACAATACAGATAATAGTCATATTCGCCACTGTTGTGGCCTTCTATGCCGCGATGAACATAGGCGGAAATGATGTCGCGAACGCGATGGGAACGTCAGTCGCGTCAAAGGCCCTTACTTACAAGCAGGCCGTATTTGTGGCGGCTGTTTTTGAGTTTAGCGGCGCTTTTTTTGTGGGCGGGCATGTGACAGAGACCGTTAAAAGGGGTATGGTTGACATGTCATATTTTCAGGGGGATCCAAACCTCATTATTTACGGCATGACAGCCGCGCTTGTCGGGACCGCGATATGGCTCAGGCTCGCCACGCATTTTGGCTGGCCCGTTTCAACCACGCATTCAATCGTGGGTTCTGTCGTGGGTTTTGGAATAGTGGCAAAAGGGTTTCACGTTGTGCATTGGTCAAAAATAGGAAGCATAGCCGCAAGCTGGCTTGTATCACCTCTGGCGGGCGGGGTCATGGCGTTTCTCATATTTACTTTCCTGCGGACTTACATACTTGAGGCAAAAGAGCCCTTCGAAAGGATAAAATTCGCGGCTCCGTTCCTGGCTGCCGCGGTTATTTTTATCATAGCGTTGTCTTTAATGTATAAGGGGCTGAAAAACATAAATCTTGCCATGAGTTTCGGGTCAGCGGCAATGCTGTCCGCGGGCATAGCCCTTATAGCTGCTGTGGCCTGCGCTGTTATAGTAAAAAAGGCTTACGGCGGAATAAAGGACGAAAAGACAAACATTAATTATGACAGGGTAGAAAACCTCTTTAAGTACCTCCAGATAATGACAGCCTGTTATGTGGCTTTTGCCCACGGCGCGAACGACGTGGCAAATGCCATAGGCCCGCTTGCGGCTGTAATCGCTGTGGCGAAAACAGGCGAGGTGGCGATGCAGGTTCCTGTCCCGCTCTGGCTGCTCGCGATGGGCGGCGGCGGTATTGTAATCGGCCTTGTGGTCCTAGGAGGCAGGGTTATGGAGACAATCGGAAAAAAAATAACAGAGATAGTGCCTTCGCGCGGTTTTTCCGCGGAATTCGCCACAGCCACAACAGTTCTTTTTTGCTCAAAGCTGGGGCTGCCCATTTCAACGACGCATACGCTTGTGGGCGCTGTAATAGGCGTGGGTTTCGCGCGGGGCATAGGCGCGCTTGACTTAAGAATCGTAAGGAACATAATCAGCTCCTGGTTTATTACCCTGCCCGCGACAATGGCGGTTACTATCATTGCCTATAAAGTAATTGTGTTTTTGGCAGTAGTGTAAGAAGAAGGCAGCAAAGGAAGTTTGTATTTTATATTGATTTGATATTTTATAGTTAAGGCAAGGGCAGGGAAGAGTGTAAATTTGGAATTTTCAATTTTCAAGTTAAAAACCGCCAATGCTCCGGAGGAGTGTTTAAACTTCGCAATTGTAAATTGAAAATTTTAACTGTTTCCGGTTTTCCCTGTTGAAAATCCGGGTGTCATGTCTTATAATCGATATTGTTCCGGGGGCGGGAACGAGGAGTGATTATGAAAAAAAAGGGGCTGTTAAAACAACTGAAAGACAGCGTGATGAAGCTGCTGATAAAGCTGGATGACGGATTTTTGTGCGATACATGCAGGTATAATCATCCCACAAGCTGTTCAAGGCCGGAGAGGCCCAACGCGAAGAGCTGTGAGGAATACACGAGAAAAACGTAGAGGAGACCGGAATGCCTTCTTACACTTATGAATGCGATAAATGCGGGCTTGTTGACGTGCGGCAGCCAATAACAGAACCGCCCCACAGGAAGTGCCCTCAATGCGGGGGAGAAAAGGTGAGGCGGATAATAGGAGCGGGCGGCGGAATACTGACAAGGGGAAGCGCGCCGCAGCAGCAGCACGGATGCGGCGGCTGCCCGCACGGGAAAGCGTGCGGGCGTGAATAGGAAAAGAGCAGCATGAAAACAACAGCGGTAATTCTTGCAGCAGGCAAAGGCACAAGAATGAAGTCGGATGAGACAAAGGTACTGCACAAGGTGTGCGGGGTGCCGATGCTCGGCCGTGTTATTGACGCCTGCGTTAAGGCAAATATCAGGGATATTGTCGTGGTTGCCGGGGCAAACATAAAAGAGCTTAAGGCGTATATCGGCCCTTTAAGCGGCAGGCTCAAGATCAGGACCGCGCTGCAAAAGCCGCAGCTCGGCACAGCGCACGCTGTTTCCGCGGCTCTGAAAACCGGGGGAATCACGGGAAGGGCAGCGCTGATTCTGAGCGGGGATGTTCCGCTTGTGGAGCCCGCTGCAATACGGCGGATGATTAACAGGTTTACAAAAGAGCGGTGCGGTGGTATAATCGGAACTTCGCGGGTTGAAAATTCCTATGGATATGGAAGGATAGTGAGGGACAGCAGCGGAAACATAAGGCGCATAGTCGAGGAAAAGGACGCGCTGCCCAAAGAGAAGAGGATAAGCGAGATAAACGGCGGAATATACCTGTTTGACAGCGGCCTGCTTAAAAGATTCATTAAGAAGATAAAGAGAAACCCGCTTAAGAAAGAGTTTTACCTCACGGATATTGTTTCGATAATGGCGGATAATGGCCTTATAATAAAGGCGGAAACTGTTGCGGCAGAGGAACTTGCCGGCATCAATGACAGGGTGCAGCTTATGCAGGCTTCAAAGAACAGGAATAAAAAAGTCCTTGAAAAGTTGGCGAAAAATGGTATAACTATTGTTGATTTTGACACGGTCTTTATTGATGAAAACGTCCGTATCGGCAGGGATACTGTGATAGAACCCTTTACCGTAATAAAAGGGCCTTCGCGTATCGGCGGAAAATGCGTTATAGGACCTCATGCGCATATCAGGCCCGGAACAATAATCGGTCATAACTGTAAAATCGGGAATTATACGGAGATTAAGAACTCGAAAATCGGAGACGGCTCAAGCGTCGCGCATTTAAGTTATATAGGAGACGCGGTTCTTGGCAGAGGCGTAAACATAGGCGCGGGGACAATTACCGCCAACTATGACGGAAAGAAAAAGAACAGGACGGTAATCGGCGACAGGGCATACGTGGGAAGCAATGTTGTTTTTGTCGCGCCCGTTAAGGCGGGAAGAGGCACAGTGATAGGCGCCGGCTCCGTAATAACGGACAATGTGCCTGACGGAACGCTTGCGATAGCGCGGGCGAGGCAGGTTGTAAAAAAACGCAAAAAAAAGAAGGCGGGAAGAAAGAGATGATAATTTTTACGGGCAACTCGAACAGGAAACTGGCTGACGCGATAGCCGAAAAAATAGGCATCAAATTAGGCGATGCTTTTGTGGGAAAATTTCCCGAAGGCGAGGTAAATGTCAGCATAAACGATAATGTGCGGGGAAAGGACGTTTTTGTAATACAGTCCGTGTGCCCCCCGTACACAAACGACAACCTTATGGAACTGCTTGTAATGATAGACGCTTTGAAACGCGCCTCGGCAAAGAGAATAACAGCGGTGATTCCCTTTTACGGTTACGCAAGGCAGGACAGGAAGGACCGGCCGCGCGTGCCGATAACAGCGAAGCTTGTCGCGAACCTTTTAACGTCAGCCGGCGCGAACAGGGTGCTTACAATGGACCTTCATGCGGGCCAGATTCAGGGGTTCTTTGACATACCTGTTGACCATCTTCTGGCAGCGCCGGTCTTCATACAGTATTTTAAGAAGAAGAAGCTCAAGAACCTTATAATATCAACCTCGGACATCGGCGGGATTAAGCTTGCCTGGTATTTCGCTGAGAGACTGAAAACCGAACTTGTGGTTGTTGACAAAAAACGGAGCGGCCCCGAGTCTGTTGAGGCCATGCACCTTATAGGAGATGTCAAAGGAAAGGATGTAATTATTCCCGATGATATGGTGGCAACAGGCGGCACGCTTGTTCAGGCAGCCAAGTTTTTGCAGGCAAAGGGCGCGCGCAAGATATACGCGTGCATGACTCACGGGTTATTTTCGAGCAACGCGGTTGAAAAGATACAGTCGTCGCCCATAGAGGAGATTGTTGTAACGGATACAATACCGCAGGCTGCGAGAAAAGGCGTGAAAAAACTTTCCGTGCTCTCGGTTGCCGAACTTTTCGGCGAGGCCATAATCAGGATTCACGAGGAAAAGACAATAAGCCAGCTTTTTAAATAAACCGGGCCGGGCATTCAAACTCCGGCAGAGTCAAATTTGAACAGAAACAGGAGGAAGTTGAAATGAAGAAGGTTGAACTGGAAGCGTCCGTCAGGGAAGGAAAAATGGCGGCAAGAAAGTTGAAAAGAGAGGGGAAAGTCCCCGCGGTTGTCTACGGCAAAGAGACAAAGTCGATGCCCATAGAGATAAAGGTCAAGGATATAGAGAAGACCGTCAAGTACCTCGCCGAAGGCACGCTTTTAATCACTCTAAAGCTGACAGACAAGGATAAAAAAGAGGAAAAGACCGTTGTTATTCAGGAGGTCCAGCGCGATCCCAGGACCGAGGAGATAGTCCATACGGATTTTCACCAGCTCAACGAGAACGAAAAGGCCGTGTTTCACGTGCCTGTTTTTTCGACAGGAGTGTCGGAAGGCGTCAAGATCGGCGGCATGCTTGAGCACCCGATAAGGGAGGTTATTGTCCGCTGCCTGCCCGCGAACCTTCCGGAGAAATTCATGGTTGACATTACAGGGCTGAAAATAGGGCAGGATTTTACAATAGGAGAGCTTCCTGTGCCCGAGGGTGTGGAGATAATGGATGACGGGAACAAGGTTCTCTTCGCGGTAGTCGCGCATAAGGTTGAGGAGGAAAAGGCTCCCGCTGAAGGCGAGGCAGCGGCAGCAGCGTCCGCGGAGCCCGAGGTAATAACCGCGAAAAAGCCCAAAGAGGGCGAGGAAGCGGCCGGCGCGAAGAAGGAAGAAAAGAAAAAATAGGTTTTGTTGCATACAAAGCCCGCGGGTTTTCCCGCGGGCTTTTTTATTGCCGCGGGTTCACCCGCTTGCTGCGGATTCCGAGGCTTTCAGCTGCAACTTTACGGTTTTAAGCTTAACCGGGAGTTGTATTTGGGATAAAAAAAACTCCTTGATATTTTATTGTTATGCCTTAAAATATCAGTATCATATATTACGGCGCGGAGGAAAAACTGAAACTTATAGCAGGGCTCGGCAACAAGGGAAAAGAGTATGAAAACACCCGGCATAATATCGGCTTTATGGCGCTTGATTACTTTGCCTTGAACGCGGGGTTTAAGTTTGACAAAAAAAACAAGCTGGCTTTGTCCGGCGCGAAAACAATAAGCGGGGAAAAAGTTGTATTTGTCAAGCCTTTGACATATATGAATCTTTCCGGAAACGCGGTGAAGTTCTTCGCGGACAAGCATAAGGTGCAGCCTGCGGATATCCTTATAATTCATGACGACATGGACCTTGAGCTTTACGCGCTTAAAATAAAAAAGGGCGGCGGAGACGCGGGCCACAACGGGATTAAATCAATAACAGGCTGCCTTGGCACGCCCGCGTACGGACGGGCCAGGGTGGGGATAGGAAGGCCGGAGAAGAGAGGAGGGGATGTTGATTTTGTGCTGGGGAAAATGAGCGGGGAAGAGAAGGAAAAATTCGCAGAGAGGTTCGCTGTAATTGAAAAATTCATATATGACTGGATCAGTATGGGATACGAGAGGGCAGCGGGGAGGTTTGTTAAATAAGTTTAAATTTTCAATTTACAATTTGCAATTTTAAAAAAATGTAGAGGGGTTTTATGGCTAAGTTTACAAATGAGGAAAAATCAATGCTCGCCGTTATCGGCGGGGCGGCTTTGATAGGGCTGGTTCTGAATATCTTTTTCTCCTACGGAAGTTCTGTTACGGCATCTGAAATAAAACCCCGAACCGTTGTGATAGACATAAACAGGGCCGCTCCTGAGGAATTAACACGGCTGCCGGGAGTGGGGCCATCTTACGCCTCGGCGATAATTGAATACAGGGAAAGAAACGGGGGGTTTAAGAGCCCGGCTGAACTGATGAAGGTAAAGGGGATAGGCCCAAAAAAATTCGAAAAGCTGAAGAACCTCATAACTGTTGATGAATAAGCCGCTTGTTTTCCTGCTCTTTTTCTATGTCCTTGGGATATGCGCGTCCGCCGCGCTTGGCGCAGGGCCCGGCTCGTGGCTCCTTTTTATATTCTTAACCGCGGCGGTTTACATCTTCTTTCTAAGAAAAAAAACAGGGATTGATTGGGCGGTTTTTTTCCTTTTGTTCGCGGCGGGCGGGTGCTGCCATGCCTATCACAATTTCTATTTTCCCGCGAACCACATTAAAACACTCGGCAGGGAAATGGACCTTACGAAGGCGCGCAATATACGGCTCACGGCCGCTGATTTGTCGCGGGAAAATGACGAAAAAATATATTTTTTCGCGGATGTGGAGGGCTTTGAATACGGCGGGAAAGAGATAAGCGGGGTAAAGGGGAGCGTGCGCGTAACGCTCGAGAAAAAATTCGGGATTAAAGTCAATTACGGAGATGTGTACCTGATAAACCGCGGGTTTAATATCCCCCGGGGCCCAAAAGAGCCGGGAGGTTTTGATTACGGGAAATACCTCGCGATGAAGGGCGCTCATTATACTGTCTATGCGCGGGATTTTGAGGCGATGAAGACAGGCGTAAACCCCGCGAACCCGCTCGCTTTTCTTGCCAATAACCTGAGAAACAGGCTTGCGGGAATGATATACGCTAACATGCCCAAGGCAGAGGCGCGCATTATGGACGGGATAATGCTGGGGAACCAGCGCGCCATACTGCCGGAGATTTACGATATATTCAAGATAACAGGCACGGTTCACATACTGGCCGTCTCGGGAATGAATGTCGGGCTTATAGCCATATTTGTCTTTTTCATCCTGAAGCTTGTAAATGTGCCCGTAAAGGCGGGAGCTTCCCTCACGATAGTATTTGTCATAATGTTCGCGCTTGTAACGGGAGCGGATCCTTCCATTGTGCGCGCCGCAATCATGTCCTGCGTGGTTTTGACGGGAATACTTTTGGGAAGGGATACTGATATAATAAATTCGCTTGCTGTCTCGGCTTTCATTATTCTCTTCTTCAGCCCCGCTGATTTGTTTGATGTGGGGTTTCAGATGTCGTTTCTCGCCACGTTCGGAATTGTTTATATGGCTGAAAAACTGATGGCATTTATGAAGCCCTTGCCTTTGTTCCTTTCATTGACCATCGCCACAACAATAACGGCCCAGGCGTTTCTGGTGCCCGTGCTTGTCAACACATTCAACCAGTTTTCCGTGATAACGGTTATAGCGAATATCTTCATAGTTCCGCTGTCGGGCATGATAACGCTCACCGGCTTTGTGATGTGGATTATGGGGTTTGTCAGTATTGAGGCCGCGCGGATACTGGCTGCAGGCGCGTGGGCGATGATTAAAGTGATGATGCTTGTCGCGGAACTGCTGAGCCGCGTGCCTTACGCTTCGCTGTCGCTGAAAAGTTTTCCGGCGGCGCTTGTGTTCATGTATACGATGTTTATGCTGGTTATCCCGCACCGCGATATTGATGTAAAGGCCGGCCGTGTATCGCTGAAGGCTGTGCTGGGCATTGTCACGGTATTATGGATAGTTGTAAACTCAACAGCGCACAGCGGGAAATTTGAGGCGCATTATATACCCTCGAGCGGCATAAACGCGGTGTTATATAAGACCGCGGAAAACAAAAAGATACTTGTGCTGGGCTGCGACGGCTGGGGAAAAAAAGACGCGGCGAGAAATTCGGTTGTGCCGTTCCTGCGGCGTTTGGGCGTAAACAATATTGTTTACGCCCAAACGCCGCAGGAACGGCACAACCG
>OMKS01001997.1_pt1 | contig 17479 bp, 8 predicted proteins | sample 1674721 | NCBI WGS metagenome assembly OMKS01 (sample SAMN06264996, study PRJEB25208) | sediment metagenome | isolation source: hot spring sediment | place: USA: California | collected 2014-09-02
GCTCAGCCTACCGTCCGTTTGCAGCGGATGGGCGGGGGCCCCCGCTCTCCATCGCAGCAAGGGACTGGCCTGAGCAGTTACAAGTCGATTAACCTTGCGAAGGTTAGAAGATACGTGCCAAATTGTGACAATTCGGAACACAGGATAACCGTTTGAGCTTGAAATCTGCTTTGAAACCTTCGCAAGGTTGCGTTTGCAAAACTTTTAAAACACACGCTTAGCAAATTCGCCGAATCGCTGAATCGCCGATTCGCCGATTCGCTGATTCGCTGAATCGCCGATTCGCTGAATCGCTGAATCGCTGAATCGCCGAATCGCCGAATCGCCGATTCGCCGAATCGCCGATTCGCACGCTCACTCGCCCACGACGTGAACCTTGAGCATGTTGGTCACGCCGCTGCTGCCGAAGGGGATCCCAGCGGTCAAGACGAGCGTATCCCCCCAGGCGACGACGCCCTTCTCCCGCGCAGCCTGCACCATCATCTGGACCATATCGTCGGTGCTCGCAAACTCCACGATCTCCACCGGTGCAACCCCCCACACCAACGCCAACCGGCGCAACGTGCTCGGATTGGGCGTCACGGCCACGACCGGGGCCGAGGGGCGATGGCGAGCCACCATCCGCGCCGTCGTGCCCGTCATCGTCGCCGTGACGATCGCGCGCGCGCCCACCTCTCCGGCGATCTCCACCGCGCTGCAACTGATAGCACCCGTAATCGTCGGCTGGCTGCAGGTCTCGATGCGCGTGTTGCGCAACAGGCGCCCATAGGGCAAATGAGCCTCGGCGTTGGCGCAGATCGTGGCCATCATGTCCACCGCCTCCACGGGATAGCGCCCCACCGCCGTCTCGCCCGAAAGCATCACCGCGTCGGTTCCATCTAAAATCGCGTTCGCCACGTCCGACGCCTCGGCCCGGGTCGGGCGTGGATGTTCGATCATCGTCTGGAGCATCTGGGTGGCCGTGATGACCGGCTTACCCGCCTGATTACACGCTTGGATGATGCGTTTCTGATGAAAGGGCACCTCCTCGGCCGGCGTCTCCACGCCCAGATCCCCCCGGGCCACCATCACGCCATCCGATTCAGCCAGGATGGCATCGAAGACGGAAAGCGCCTCGGGTTTCTCGATCTTGGCGATGATCGAGACGTCCGAACCCTGACGCTTGATGAAATGACGCAACTCTTGCACGTCAGCCGCCCGCCGGACGAAAGAGAGCGCTATAAAATCCACCCCCTGCTCCAGGGCAAAGGCCGCATCCTCTCGATCCTTCGGCGTCAGCGCCGAGAACTTGAGCACTGCCGCTGGCACGTTGACGCCCTTGTGCGACGAAAGCACGCCCCCTACCGTGACCCGACACCGGGCCGATGTCTCACTGGCCTGGACGACGAGCAGTTCCAGGTTGCCGTCGTCCAGCAACACCACTTGATTGACCTGTAACGCTCGTAACAACTCCGGGTGGGGAAGGGGAATGACGATCTCTTCCATTTCGGCCTCATCGACCTGGAGCGAAGCGCTCAACGTGACGACGTCCCCTTTTTGAAGGGGCAATGCGCCACTCTCAATCTTTCCCACCCGCAACTTGGGTCCCTGCAGGTCCGCCATCACCGCCACCAGGCGTCCCTCCTGCTCGGCGATCTGGCGCAGTCGAGCGATTGACCGTGCGTGTGTCTCACGATCCCCATGCGAGAAGTTGATTCGTGCGACGTTCATCCCCGCCCGAATCAGGCTCCGTATCATCTCCGGCGAATCGGAAGCCGGACCCAGCGTACACACAATCTTTGTTCGGGGCATCGCATCTCCTTCTTTCACCGCATAAAAATGGGGGCGCGAGGAAAAACCTCGCGCCCCCATCATTGAGCCTCATAACCGCCCACCTACCAGCTAGGACTTCTGCAGATTGCTAAAGGCATCTTCGCCGGCGTAGACGGCTCGCTCACCTAACTCTTCCTCGATACGCAACAACTGATTGTATTTCGCCACGCGATCCGAACGGCATGGGGCGCCGGTCTTGATCTGACCGGTGTTCAAGGCCACGGCCAAATCGGCGATGGTGGCGTCTTCTGTCTCGCCGGAGCGGTGAGAGACGACGGCCGTCCATCCGGCGCGCTGGGCCAACTGCACGGCGTCGATGGCCTCGGTCAGCGTGCCGATCTGGTTCACCTTGCACAGGAGGGAATTGCACGCCTTCAGGTCGATGGCCTTCTGCACCCGCTCCACGTTGGTCACCAACAGGTCATCGCCCACGATTTGCACCCGGTCACCCACGCGTTCCATCATCAGCACGAAACTGTCCCAATCATCCTCGTCCAGCCCATCCTCGATACTGATGATGGGGTATTTTTCGATCCAATCGACGTAAAACGCGACCATCTCCTCGCCGCTCAGCGTGCGGCCCTCCTTCTTGAGCACGTACTGGCCATCCTGGTAGAACTCACTGGCCGCTGGATCCAACGCGATGTGAATCTGCTCACCCGGTTCGTAACCGGCCTTCTCGATCGCCTCCAGGATGAGCTTGATGGCCTCCTCGTTCGTCTTGAGGCTGGGCGCGAACCCACCCTCGTCGCCGACGCCGATGGAATAACCCTTGTTCTTGAGTACGCCCTTTAACGCGTGGTAGACCTCGCTCCCCCAGCGCAGGGCATCGGCGAAGGTCGGCGCGCTGACCGGCATCACCATGAATTCCTGAAGATCCGGGCCGCCGAGCGCGTGCTTGCCCCCGTTGAGGATATTCATCATCGGCACCGGCAGCACGTGGGCGTGCACCCCGCCGATGTACCGGTAGAGCGGCAGTTGGAGGGCGTTGGCCGCCGCGTGAGCCACCGCTAGCGAAACGCCCAGCATCGCGTTGGCACCCAGCTTCTCCTTGTTGCTCGTCCCATCCAGGACCAGGAGCCGGGCGTCGATGCCGGCCTGGTCGATCGCGTCCCACCCAAAAAGCTCCTCCGCAATTACCTGGTTGACGTTTTCAACCGCCTCCAGGACCCCCTTGCCGTTGTAGCGATCGGGATCCCCGTCGCGCAACTCCAGCGCCTCGTGGACGCCGGTCGAGGCTCCCGAGGGCACGGCAGCCCGCCCCCAAGAGCCGCCCATCAACACCACCTCCACCTCTACGGTGGGATTGCCTCGCGAATCCAAAATTTCTCGCGCCATAATTAGATCGATGTCTGTTTGTAACATGATTTCCCTCCAATTCTGTTTTTGCAAAAGCTTGATCACCAGATCACAAATCACACAAATGGTCGAATTTCACGAATGCTTTTTCGCAATTCGAAGTTAAAATTCGTGTTATTTGTCCATTCGTGCCATTCGTGATCCAGAGATGTTGGGTAATGAACTGCGCTGTTAGCCTTCCAACCCCAGCACGCGATACAATCGAGCAAAGTCGAAGTGCTCCTCAAGCAACGCCTCGAACTGCTCTAACTTGGCCGCCTGGCCCAGGCGCGTCTTGCCAAAGACGTTCTCGACAACCTCGACCGTCTGCATCGTATCCTCTCGTACCAACAACACTGGGACGCCGACATCCTCGGCGCGTCGCAAGACCTCCGGCACCGGTCGCAGGTGACCGGTCAGGATCAGGCACTGGGTCGCCGTCTCCAGGGCCACCAGTTGGATGTCGGCCCGGTCGCCGCCGGTGATAACAGCCTTGGAACCGGATATACGCCGGATGCGCGGCAATGCCTGTTCGGCGCTCATCGCGCCGACGACCAGGTGTTCGACCAGGACGTCACGTTTCTCAGGCAATACCAGGAACTCGCCCTTCAACACGTCGGCGATCTCGCCCACGCTGATCGCCTGGAGATGGTCCCGGAAGGGCAGCGTGGCCAGCACCCGAATGCCCTGTTTTTCCAGGCAAGGATTGCAGACCTGATCGGCCAGCTTGTACTCCCGCGTCGGCACGGTGTTGATGACTGCGCCCAGCAACCGCTCGCCAAGCACCAGGCGAGCCGCCACACAATCGTCGCCCTGGCTGACGCGATTACGGTAACGTACGATAGCCAGGGCCGGTATATCCAGCGCCTCGGTGACCATCGTAGGTCCCAAACGTAGACTGGCACCCTCGCGCAACGAACCGGACCCTTCGATCAGGACGATGTCTTTCCCCTCAACGACTCGCTCGTAAGTCGCCGTCACCTCGCTCAAAAGATCCCGTTCGGCGCAACCGCAGCGCATTTCTCGCGCCAGCTTGGGCGTCAGCACGACGCCTACGATGTCCTCCAGGGCGTCATCCAATTCCAGCATTCGTTTGATGAACGCAGCATCCTCGTCGGACGCTGTGCCCGGCATCGGTTCCCACGGTTGAGTCGATAGGGGCTTGAAATACCCTACCTTATATCCCTCACGCTTGAGCCGCCGTCCCAAGGCCAAGCAGATGGCCGTCTTACCTGAAAAGTGCTCGATAGAAGTGATATACAAAGCCTGCACGATATGCTCCTTTCAAATCTTCTCAATAAACTGAGGTGAATGCGTCCCCCTCTCTTATCGACAAGATGGCTCCTTAACGTCCAACTACAAATTACTGCAAATTACGAAGACAATATCAAGCGCATGTCGATGGCCATCGCGCCTTTCCCTTCCTCGAAGACCATCAAGGGATTGATATCCAATTCCACGATCTCTGGGAAATCGGTCACCAACCGGCTAATCCGCAGCAATGCATCCACCATCGCCTCGTGATCGGCCGGCGGCTCGCCGCGAACGCCCTCCAACAGGGCGTACGAGCGAATCTCTCGGATCATCTCGCCCGCCTCCTCGCGGCTAAACGGCGCCACACGGAAAGCGACGTCCTTCAGCGCCTCCACGTAGATGCCGCCCAATCCAAAAGCGACCAACGGCCCAAATTGTGGATCCCGGTTCATGCCCAGCAACACCTCGCGACCATTCGCCACCATCTGTTGCACCTGGCAACCCCAGATTTGCGCCCCCGGCACGTAACGCCCGGCCCGGTAGACCATCAGGTCGAAGGCGTCACGCACGTCCTCGGCAGACCTCAGGTCTAACTTGACGCCACCGACGTCGGTCTTGTGCAGGATGTCGGGCGAGGCGATCTTCATCACCACCGGATAACCGATCTCCTCGGCGATTTCGATCGCGTCCTCGGCCGTCTCTGCCAGACGCGACTCTGGCACCGTAAACCCGTAACACTTGAGGACTTCCCAGGCCTCCGAGTCGCCGATAGACACGCGCCCCTCCGCGCGCACGCGATCGAACAAATCCCGCACCACCGGCACGCACTCCTGAGTGGGTTCCGGCTCGAAGACCGGGCGCCCGCGCTCGCACCGGTAATCCCGCATCGCAGCCAACGAAGCTGCGGCTCGTTCGGGGAAGGGATAGTTGGGCACACCGTGTTCCCACAAGACGTCGACGCCGGCGGCGATCCGCGCCTCGCCCATGAAACAACCGAGAACCGGTTTATCCGATTCCTGGGCCATCCGTCCCACCGCGCGGGCCGTTTTCTCGATCTCGGTCATCGCCTGGGGGGTGACGATTACGATGAGGCCATCGACTTTGGGATCATTGAGCACCAATTCAATCGCCCGTTCATAGCGGTCAGCCAGCGCGTCTCCTAACACGTCGACCGGGTTCCCCACACTGGCGGCGCCGGGCAGGTAATCGGTCAGAGACTGGGTCGTCTCAGAACTGAGCCGCGCGATCTCCATGCCGGCGTGTTCCAGTGCGTCGGTCGCCAGAATACCCGGGCCGCCGGCATTGGTCACGATCCCAATCCGGTCACCCTGCAATAGTGGCTGATAGGCAAAGGCGCGGGAAAAATCGAACAGCGCCTCCATCGACGACGCGCGGATGATGCCAGCCTGTCGAAAGGCCGCCTTGTAGGCCGCCTCCGAACCGGCAAGGCTGCCGGTGTGGGAGGAAACCGCCCGGGAACCAGAAGCCGTCACGCCCGACTTGATCGCCACCACCGGCTTATGGCGGGTGACGCGACGCGCGACCTTGATGAATTTCTGTCCATCCGGCACACCCTCGACGTAGATCAGGATCACGCGAGAAGCCTCGTCCTCGCCCCATGCCTCCAACAGGTCGATCTCGCTCACGTCGGCCTTATTGCCCAAACTGACGAACTTGGAAAACCCAATTCGGCCAGCCATCGCCATATCCAGCACCGCCGTCCCGAGGGCGCCCGACTGGGACATAAAGGCCATCGGCCCACCCGGCGGCATGCCAGCGGCAAACGTGGCGTTCAAAGGCGTGTCGGTATCGATCACGCCCAGACAGTTGGGACCGATCAGGCGCATATCGTATTCTTCGGCGATGTCGATCAGTTCCCGCTCCCGCTCCAAGCCCTCGCGCCCGGCCTCACGAAAACCGGCCGAGATGATGACGACCGTAGGGATGCCCTTCTGACCACACTCCTTCAATGCATCAGGGACGTACGGATACGGAATGACGATTACGGCCAGGTCCACCGGGTCCGCGATGTCTAATACCGAGGCATGAGCCTCCAAACCCAGAATTTCATCTGCCTTGGGATTGACGGGATATATCGTTCCCTCAAATCCAGCGTCCTGGATATTGAACAAAACAGCGTACCCCAACTTCTCCGGATCGCGCGAGGCGCCGATCACAGCGACCGATTGGGGTTTGAAAAAAGTATCCAGCATAGACTCCTCACAATTCAAGTTGCAATCACATCACTTATATAACGCATCTTCTCAAAAAGAGAAGGGCTTCAAACACCAATTTCAATGGTACACCCAAAGAAGCTTTTTGACAAGCAAAATGAACCCTCCGATGGAGCAGCGGAGATCAGCATCACCGGCCCAATCCATTGACCCAGCCCGGCACTGTGTTATAATACCTCGTAGGTGCTAAGCGGTGAGTTTGCCAGCTTGATCGCCCGATCTACCAGTATACCAATATACCAGTGTACCAGTATACCAATATACCAGTGTACCAGTATACCAACCTAGCAACCTAGCAACCTAGCAACCTAGCAACCTAGCAGGATATGACCATCGCCAATCACCCCCAAAAGCCGAGCACGGACACGCGATCAACGTCCACCGTATCCATCGTCCTGCCCATCTACAACGAAGCGGAGGCGCTCCCAGGCCTGATCCGTGAGATCACGGCCGTCTTCCGGGAGATGGACCGAAGTTATGAAATCATCGCTGTGGACGACGGCAGCACCGACGGCAGCCTCGACGTCCTGCGCCAACTCCAGGCAGAGGAGCCGCGTCTGCGCATCGTCCAATTTCGCCGCAACTTCGGGCAGACAGCCGCTTTCGCCGCCGGTTTCGATTACGCCCGGGGAGGCGTCATCGTCACGATGGACGCCGACGGGCAGCAGGATCCGGCCGACGTCCCTCGCATGCTGGAGGTGATGGAAGCGGGCGATTACGACCTGGTCACCGGCTGGCGGCAGAATCGCAAGGAGCCGTTCCTGACCCGTAAGTTGCCCTCGATAATCGCCAACTGGCTCATCGCCAGCGCCAGCGACGTTCATCTGCACGACCGGGGCTGCTCCCTCAAGGCCGTTCGCCGCGACCTGGCCGAGCAGATGCAGCTATACGGCGAGCTCCATCGTTTCATTCCGGAGGTCGCCAGCATGATCGGCGCCCGCATCGCCGAAGTCCCCGTCAATGATCGCCCGCGCCAGGCTGGCGTCTCCAAATACGGCGCGCTCTCCCGAACGCCGCGCGTCATCCTGGACCTGCTGACCGTCTCTTACCTGCTCAATTATTCCGATCGCCCGATGCAGTTATTCGGCGGGATCGGCCTGGTCAGCAGCGCCGCTGGTGGGCTTATCCTGGCCTACCTGGCGATCGACAAAATCTGGCGCGGCCTCCGTTACGGCGAACAGGCCTTTCGCGATTTTCGAATCGGCGCCAATCCCTGGACGATGTTAGCCGTGCTCCTGACCGTGCTGGGCGTTCAATTCCTGATGATGGGCGTCCTGGGGGAGATTCTCACCCGCACCTACCACGAGGCCCAGGACAAAGCGATCTACGTCGTCCGGCGCGTCATCGAAAAAGAAAGGAACGCATGAGTCGCGTATTAGTCATCGGCATCGACGGCGGCACGTTCGACCTGGTCCGGCCCTGGGCCGAGGCCGGCGACCTGCCCCACATCGGGCGTTTGATGGCGGGAGGTGTCCACGGCCCACTCGAATCGACCCTGCCGCCGGTCACCGCGCCCGCCTGGACCACGTTCGCCACCGGCAAGAACCCGGGCAAGCACGGCGTCTTCGACTTCATCCGTCCGATGGGCCACGGTCGATTCGACCTGGTCAATTCCTCCGCCATCCGCGCCCAGACGTTGTGGCAAATCCTGTCCGAGGCCGGGCGACGGGTCGGCGTGATGAACGTCCCCGTGACCTATCCACCGGTCCCCGTCAATGGATTCGTCATCGGGGGTATGCTTTCTCCAACCAGGCGGACCGGGTCCGAGAAGATCGCCTATCCAGCCGATCTACTCGACCGCTACGACCAGCTGCCGCCCTATCGCGTCGCCCCACACGTCCAGTACAAGCCGGGCAACGAGGAGGCCTTCGTCGCCGACCTGCTCGAACTGGTCGACCTGCGGGGCGCATACGCCCTGCAATTGATGGCGGATCATCCCTACGATTTCTTGATGTTCCACTTCCTCTCCACCGACACGATCCAACACGCCTTCTGGAAATTCGTCGATTCTGACCATCCCCGCTACGATCCCCAGGCTGCCGCCCGTTTCGGCGACGGGATCAAGCGGGTCTACCAACGCATCGACCATTACGTCGGTCAAATGCTCGACCGGCTCACCGACGACACGAGCGTCATCCTGATGTCGGATCACGGTTTCGGCCCACTCCATTACGTGGTCAACCTCAATCTGTTCCTGATCGACAAGGGCCTGATGTACCTCAAACGGGATCCCTGGACCCGACTCAAGACCGGCCTCTTCCGCGCCGGCGTCACGCCCGCCTCCATCTGGCATTTGATCGAGCGCACCGGGTTGCAGAATTACGTCTGGCAGGTCTCCAAATCGGCCCGCAACAAGGTCGTGAGTAAGTTCCTCTCCTTCGACGACGTGGATTGGTCGCGCACGGTGGCCTATTCTATCGGGCACGTGGGGCAAATCTACGTCAACCTCAAGGGGCGCGAGCCAGAGGGCATCGTCGAGCCTGGCGAAGCGTACGAGCAGGTGCGCCGCCAGGTGATCGACGCGCTGTGCGAACTACGCCATCCGGAGACAAAGCAACCCTTGGTCGACGTGAACGCCCCACACGCCGGCATTATCCCCGGCGACGAGGTGACCCACGGCCCCTACGCCGCCCAGGGCCCCGACCTGCACCTCGTGATGGACGGTTACCGCACCATCGTCTTCCCCCTCTTCGCCACCGATAGCAAGATCGTCACCCGCCAGATTCGCGGCGATTCCGGCTGCCACCGGATGCACGGCATCTTCATCGCCTGGGGGCCCGAGATTCGCTCCAAAGCGCCGGCTGACGTCCCGCTCTCCAACGCCCGCATTCTCGACCTGGCACCGACCATCCTCCATCTGTTGGAACTGCCGGTCCCCGGCGATATGGACGGGCGCGTCCTGACCGAAGTGCTCTCGTCCGGGCGCCCGGTCGAGTTCCGCGAGGTGGGCCCGGACAAAGAAGGGGTCGACGCGCAACTGTCCGCCGAGGAGACGGCCGAGGTCGAGGAGCGCCTCCGCGACCTGGGCTACCTGGGATAGCGCTCCCTTGACCACGCCCATCGTGAAGCACATGCCCCCCAGGTCCAACGACAGGCCCAGTGCCAGCCAGCGATGGATCCTCGCCCCCATCATTATCCTCATCCTGCTGGTGGGATTCGCCCTGCGCACGGCCCAATTGAGCCGCCAGCCCCTGTGGTGGGACGAAGGTCTCAACGCGCACTACGTCCACTACGGCTTATCTGGCTTCGTCGAAGAGGTGCGCGCCACCCACGATACCAATCCGCCCGCCCATCGCCTGGCGCTCAAGGGATGGAGCGATCTGGCCGGCACATCGCCTTTCACACTACGCTATCTCTCGGCGTATTTCGACGTCGTGAGCATCGCACTCACCTGGACCATCGGCCGCCGCTTGATCAATCGCCGGGCCGCTCTGTTGGCGACCTGGTTCGTCGCTCTATCCCCGCTGCACGTATACCACGCCCGCGAGGCCAAGGGTTACACGTTCGCGGCTGCGTTCTCCCTGCTCGCTGTCTATCTCTGGGGCAAGAAACTGAAATACGCTTCAGCGAACACGCCGCGCGCAATCCCCGCCTGGAACTGTTACGGCCTGGGTTACGCCCTGAGCGTCGCCCTATCGGTCGGCGCCCACTACTACCAGATTCTGGCCGTCGTCTGGCAGGGTCTCTGGACCGGGTCGCGCCTGGCCTGGCGCGTCGTGCATCGCGGTCGCTATCGACAGGAGCTCGTCCTGACCGCCCGGTGGATTGCGGCGGCTGGCGCAGGTGCTTTACTCATCCTCCCGTGGGTGCTCTTGACCTTCGACACGGCGTTTCAGGGAGCGGCGAACGTCTCTCACCAGCCACCGCTCTCCCTGTTCGCCTGCATCGGCCAGATCATCCAGGCTCTGAGCGCCGGCCCGATCCTTTACAATACCTGGCCGGTTCTAGCCCTCATTCTGGGAGGATTGGCGGCCCTGGGAGGGCTCATCGCTCGTAGCCGGCGCTCGGAACCGCTCTTCATGAGTACGTGGTTTGGCGTCCCATTGCTCCTCGCCTATCTGCTCCAATCCCGTTTCTCCTTCTTCTCACCCCGGTTTTTGCTCTATCTGGGGGCGCCTTATTACCTCCTGGTCGCCCAGGGTATCGTCACGCTAGAACGATGCCTGAATCGTCGCTTTCCTCTTCGCCCCAACCTACTGTCCATCGGCAGAGGCAGCATCATTCTGCTGGCGATTGGCGTCACCGGCCTGTGGATGAACGATCTGACTCGCCTCTACACGAGGCCAATCAACCAGAACGAGGATTTCCGGCCAGCCATCGTTCACCTGCGCAATCTATCTAAACCGGGCGACGCGCTGGCCTACAACTACATCTGGCAGGCCGGTTACGTGATGAGTTACTATCCCGGCAATGACCTCACCCTCTACCGAACCCATTATGATCCCGATGAAGCGGCTTCTGCCCTATCGGCGATCTTCGAGAAACACCCGCGCCTGTGGTTGCTCAACTATCGCATCGCCTCCCAGGATCAGGACAATCTGCCCGCCGCCTGGCTGGAGGCGCATGCGTATAAGTTGAAAGGTCAATGGTACGGCTACCATCAACTGACCCTGTATCTGGCCCCCGATGCCCATCTCCCCGGCATCGGGCCTATCGAAAACACCGCCACGTTCGAGAGAGGAGTCAAGCTGACGTATCCCGCCATCGACGTCGAAAGCCAACCGGGCGACGTGCTCCCCCTGCCGCTCCGCTGGCAGGCGCTGGAACTCCTCGAACGGGATTACCACGTCTTCGTCCACCTGGGACATCCCAACGCGCCCCCTCTCGCCCAGAACGACGGCCCGCCTCACAACGGGCTGGCGCCGACCACAACCTGGTCGATTGGTGAAGAGGTGATCGACCGGCGGGCCTTGCTCATTCCTCAGGCTATCTCGCCGGGCCGTTACGCGCTCATGGTGGGACTATACGACAAATCGACGGGCGAGCGGCTGTCGCTCGACGACGCTGGCCCAGGCGTGGACAAGAGTGAGGAACGCCTTCTCCTGGGTTACGTCACCGTCTCTCCCCCCGCTGAATAAATAGCCCTTGACGGAAACACCAGATACGGTAAAATTTGATAGTCTCCCTTCTTGAGTGTTGCTGAAGTTGTTGAATGAAGTTGAATGAAGTTGAATGAAGACGAACTGAAATCTAGCACGAATTAGAATTGGGCCCACAATTTGCGTTAATTCGTGAAATTCGTGGCAAAAACACGCACCAACACTTTACGAGGCGCTCAATATGAAGCAATTGCTCAACCGCCTAAAATCACTCTGGCGACGACAAGCCATGCCGAGCGTTTGGCTTCTCCTCATTGCCATACCACTGCTCGCCATCCAGCCGCTATTGCGGGGCCGGTTGCCCTGGAGCGCCGACGGCCTGCTACACTACCACCGCCTGGCCCAATTCCACCGCTGCATACGCCATGGGATTCTCTACCCACGCTGGGCGCCCGACCTGGGATTTGGCTACGGCTTTCCCCTGTTCAACTACTACGCCCCCCTGAGCTATTACCTGGCCGAGCCGCTGCGCTTGATCGGGTTGAACACCCAGCAGGCGCTCCTGGGCGCCTTCATCCTCGCCGCCTTCGTCGCCGGCCTGGGCGCCTACCTGACGGCGCACGATCTCTTCGAACAGCCGGCAGACCTGATCGCAGCAGCGGCCTACGTCTACGCGCCCTACTTTCTCTACAACCTCATCCACCGGGGCGCTCTGGCGGAAGCCTGGGGTATGGCCCTGCTCCCCTTTCCCTTCTGGTCCCTGAGAAATCTGATCCGCTACCGCCGTCGGAAAGATTTCCTCCTCACCAGCCTATTCTGGGCGGCGCTCCTGCTCACGCATAACATCACAGCCCTCATCGTTGCCCCGCTGCTCATCCTGTACGCCGCTTTTTTATGGATCGTATACAACAAGAAAAATCTCCCGTCAACGGCGCGTCAGCCGCTCCCCCGCTCCCCAGCTCCCCTGCTCCTCCTGGGTGGTGCGTTGTTATTGGGATTGGGATTGGCCGCTTTCTTCTGGGCGCCGGCCTTCTTCGAGAAGGAATACGTCCAGATCCACCAACTCTACGCCCCCGCCAACCTGGATTATCGCAACAATTTCGTCAGCCTGAGCCAGATATTGGCCGCGCCCCAGCCGGTCGACCCACGCCTCATCAGCCCAGACACGCCGCGCAGCTTGGGCTGGCCCCAGCTGATCCTGGCACTGCTCGCGGGTCTGGGGGCGGCCTTCGTCGCTGCAAGCCTGAAACTGGCCTTCACTTTGATGGATCCCGAGCAAGCCCGTCCGCCCATCTTGAGGGATTTAGAGGAAATCCGTCTCCATATCTTTCTGCTATGGGCAGGCGTGTTGGCGCTCACGGCGATGATGCTGCCGCTCTCCATCGGGATCTGGGATCGTGTGCCCCTGCTGCGCTTCGTTCAATTTCCATGGCGTTTCCTGGGACCAGCCAGCCTGTTCCTGGCGGTGTTGGCCGGGGCCAGTACGATGTATCTACCCTTCTCCGACCGCGCACATCGGCTCATCATTATGCCCACGCTAATCGCGGTGATGCTAGCCTTCGCTCTGACCTGGCTCTTCCCCTCCTACTACCCGTCACAATCGGAACCCACGCCCAGCCAGACGATCGCCTTCGAGCGGGAGACCGGCGCATTGGGCACGACGTCGGCCGGCGATTACTTACCCATCTGGGTCGAGGCGCTCCCACCGCCCGGCAGCCTATTGTCGCTCTACGAAGCATCTGATCACGGCGTCATCCCCCGCCTGGACGAAAGCGCCTTGCCCTCCGAGGTGAAAATCCTGGCGGCCGATTACACCCTGACCTCGGCCGACGTGCGCCTCCAATCCGACGCTGACCTGACGGCAGTCTTCAACTGGTACTTCTTCCCCGGATGGCAGGCGACGCTTGACGGGCGGCCGGTCGACCTGCGTCCGGTGGGCGAGCACGGCCTCATCGGCGTCGACGTCCCCGCCGGCGAGCATCGCGTGACCGTCCGTTTCGGGAACACGTCCCTGCGCCGCTGGGCCGCCGGCATATCGATCGCCAGCGCCGCCATCCTATTGATCATCTTCCTGGCCCTCGGCCCATTCGCCGGGAGAGAGGGGAGAGGAGAGAGAGAAGAGAGAGGGCGACGTATGTTTGGGGGCTTCGTGATCCTCCTGCTCGTCGTCTCGTTGTTCGCCGTCAAACACGTCTATCTGGATCACTACCCGACGCCGCTTCGCCGCACCCGTTTCGACGGCCAGAGCGTAGCGGGGGTACAGACGCCGCTCCAGGCCGGTTTCGGCGGCGAGATGGAACTGATGGGTTACGACATCGACTCATTCACAGTCCGGGCGGATGGTCTCCTGGACGTGACGCTCTATTGGCGGGCGCAAGCGCCGCTCGATACCGATTACAGCATCGCCCTGCACCTGGTGGACGAGCAGGGTCGTCTCTACGGGCAGGAGGACAGCCAACACCCGGCCGGTTACCCGACCTCCCGCTGGGATCTGAATAGCTACGCCCGCGACCTGCACCGGCTGGCCCCCTGGCCCGGGACGCCGCCCGGCGCGTACACGCTCCAGGTCGCCGTTTACGACGTCGACACCGGCCGGCGGCTCGAGGTGCGCGACGCGAGCGGGGCGCCCGTCGGCGTCTCCCACCCTATCGCCGCCGTACAAATCATCCGTCCCGCTCACCCGTTTGATCCGGCGAAAATCGACATCGCCCATCGATGGGAAACTGGCGACGATGACGTCCCCGCGCTGGCCCGGGAAAACCCCAGCGGCTTGCGCCTGCTCGGATTCGACCCACCGCCCGACCAGGTCGACGCCGGCGGCCACCTGCCTTTCACGCTCTATTGGCAAGCGCAGAGCGTCGACGATCCATTGGACGATTACACCACCGTCATCTCCCTCGCCACGCCCGGCGAGGAGCAGCGCGTCGTCGCCCGCGAAATCGCGCGCGAGCTCGCGCCGCCGGGACGGGCGAGTTACCCCACCTCCGCTTGGCGCGCCGGCGACGTCGTCCGCCACGGGCACGCGCTTCTGGTCCCGGCGGATACGCCGGCAGGGGTGTACGGCCTGTACGTCGATTTGCAAGACGCAGCCGGCCGGCTCGTCAGCCAATCGGCGGCTGAAACGCCCGTTCCCTTGACGCGCGTCCCTTTGACGCGCGTCCCTTTGACGCGCGTCCCTTTGACGCGCGTTGACGTACGCGTACCGAAACGCCGCTTCGACCCGCCGGCCATCCAGCATCCCATCTCGCCTACGGTGACCTTCGACGACGACGCTGCGCCCGTCGCCGCCCTCATCGGCTACGACCTGGACGAGACAGCGATCTCTCCCGGTCAGCCATTCACGGTGACGCTCCATTGGCAGGCGCGGGAGACGGCGGACACCGGTTACGTCGTCTTCGTCCACCTGGTGAGAGAAGGAAACATCGTCGCCCAGAGCGACCGGGTCCCCGCCGGCGGAACCCGCCCAACGACCGGCTGGCTGCCGGGCGAGTTCGTCGCCGACGCGCACGTCCTGACCATCCCGCCTGAGACGCCCGAGGGGGAAGAGGAGGAATACGTCCTGTTGATCGGCCTCTACGACCCGGCGACTGACCAGCGCCTTGTCGCCTTTGAGAATGAACGGGCCATCCAGGTGGATCATCTGGCGCTCCCGACGACGATCCGGATCGGAGAATAGACCATTGATGGACCGACTGTTTAAGCACCTGCGGGGACTGAAACCAAGCCTCTTCGTCGCCCCCCTGAGCGTCGTCGCTCTCTGCCTGGCGGCGATCCGTCCTTGGTTCCGGCTGGAATTCGTCTGCTCGGACGATATGACCTTCCACTTCCTGCGCCTGGCCCAACTACAGACCCTCGTTCAACGGGGCGTCCTGTACAGCCGCTGGGCGCCGGATATGGCGCTGGGATATGGATACCCATTCTTCAACTTCTACGCGCCGCTATCCTACTACGCCGCCCTGGCGCTGAGCCTGGTCACACCCGACCTCAAAATCGCCCTCGTCGCTGCCTTCGCCCTGGCGACGGTGGGCGCCGGCCTGAGCGCCTACCTGTTAGCGCGCGATCACTTCTCACCCCGCGCCAGTCTGCTCGCTGCCGTGGCCTACGCCTACGCCCCTTACCTGGCCTACGACGCCTACTTCCGGGCGAATCTGGCGGAGACGGCGGCCTGGCCTCTGCTGCCGCTGGCGCTGTGGGGGATGGGACGGCTGGCGCGTGGGACCGGCCAGCGTTACGCGGCGGTGGCGTCGCTCGCTTACGCGGCGATCCTCTTGACGCACAACGTCTTCGCGCTCATCTTCAGCCCGCTCCTGGCGGCCTACGGCCTGGCGAGCGTCGTCGCCTTCGCGCCAGACAACCGGACGCGCTGCCGCCGCTTGGCGCTCGCCGGGGGGGCCATCCTGCTCGGCCTGGCGCTGACGACCTTTTTCTGGCTGCCGGCCCTGTCCGAACGGGCCCACGTGCACAGCGACCGGCTGCTCGTCCCGCCGGTCTTCGTCTATTGGAACAATTTCATCCGGCTGAAAGAGTTATTCGCCGCCCCGCGCGCCGTCCACCCCGACCTGCTGAATCCATCGCCGCCTCGGACGCTCGGGTTGATCCTCGCGCTGTTGGGGCTGCCGGCCCTAATCGGCCTTTGGCGCCGCCGCCACCGCGCCCACGAGCATGCCAAGCAACGACGACGACGCTACGTCATCCTGTTCTTCACCGTCGCGCTGCTGGGCTACGCCTGGCTGACCACCGCCAGCAGCCGCGTGGTGTGGGATCACGTCCCCCTGCTGAAATACGTCCAGTTCCCCTGGCGCTTGCTGGGGCCGGCGGCGCTGTGCCTGGCGATATTGATCGCGGCTTCGGGCGACCTGCTCTCAAGCGGCGCAGACTGGCGCGGATCGCTGGTCGCCGGGGGATTCATCCTGCTTCTGATCTTCAGCTCGCTCTTCTGGCACGACCCGCGATACTGCCCCGTCGACACCCCCGACCTCGCGCCAGCGTCCGCGGACGCCGGCGCTGGCGCCGTAGCCGCCTACATCGCCCAATTCGAGCGGGATTCCCACACCATCGGGACGACCGCCAAGGGGGAATATCTCCCCCGCACGGTCCAGGAGATGCCGACGGCGCGGCCGACGGCGCTGCTGGATCCCGAGAAAGTCCCATCTGGCGCGACGTTCACTTTCAAAGCAGAAGCGCGGCCTGTCGGCGCGAACCTGTGGATCACGAGCACGGAAGTGTTCACGGCGACGTACAACGCCTTCTATTATCCCGGTTGGCGGGTCACGGTCGACGGCGAGGCCGTCCCCATCACGCCGGACACGCCCTCCGGGCGGATCACCTTCGCGGTCCCTGAGGGGACGCACGACGTGGCAGTCCGCTTCGGCGAGACCCCGCTGCGGCGCTGGGCGAATGGGGTCTCCCTCCTTAGCCTCGTCGCGCTGCTCTTCGTCGCCCTGTATCCCACATCGACCGCATCACCCGCCCGACAACACTCGCCGAGCGTCGAACGGCTCTCGCCGGGTTGGATCGTGTGGGGACTCGCGCTCTTCGGCGCCGTCCTGCTGCTGCCGCGCCTCAACACCCCCCTGCACCGGCCGGGGTTGGCGCGCCTGGTGACCGACTTTCCAGGCGACGTCTCCTTCGAGGATGGCCTGAAGCTGCTGGGCTTCAATCAAGCGAGCACGAGTATCCCATCGGGCGCCGACGCCCCAGGGCGAATCGACCTGTTCTGGACCGCCTGGAAACAGCCCTCCCGCCGCTACCACCGCGTGATCGAGATCGTCGGCCCCAATGGGCTGCGCTGGGATCAGCGGG
>OMKS01001998.1_pt1 | contig 17473 bp, 17 predicted proteins | sample 1674721 | NCBI WGS metagenome assembly OMKS01 (sample SAMN06264996, study PRJEB25208) | sediment metagenome | isolation source: hot spring sediment | place: USA: California | collected 2014-09-02
GATGGCCTCGGAAACATCCCGAACATCCACCATGGCCATCTTAAGCCGTCGAAGGACACCGAAGTGGTGAGCGGTGACTTGTGCCCCCTGGGTATTTATCTTTTCCACTGGCCCCTGGCCATTTGCCACTTCGCCTTTCGCCCTTCATGCCCTAAGGACTGGGATACAGGTGCCGTTGGTGTATAATGCGAGATGGGAGCGAACCCGTGAACGTACACAACCTGGATTGTATTTTCAAACCCGAACGCATCGCCCTGGTCGGGGTTTCCACCAACCCCAACAGTGTGGGCGGGAAAGTGTTGACCAACCTGGTGGGCAGCGGTTTCCGCGGGGTGGTTTACCCTGTGAACCCTCGTCACGAAGCCGTGATGGCCATGCCCTGTTTTCCCGACTTGGAGAGCCTGCCCCATCGATCCGACCTGGCGGTGATCTGCACCCCCGCTCCCGAAGTGGCGGACCTGGTGGGTCAGTGCGGTGCCGCCGGTATTCCCGGCATCATTATCATGTCGTCGGGTTTTCGCGAAATCGGTAAGGAGGGCATACGGCGGGAAAAAGAGATCCTTGCACATAGAGCACAATTCCCCAATATGCGCATTCTCGGTCCAAACTGCCTGGGCGTCATTGTGCCCGATTTAAAACTCAATGTCAGTTTTGCACCGCACACGCCGCGCAAGGGGCACATCGCTTTTATCTCCCAATCCGGCGCCCTGGGCACATCGGTGCTGGACTGGGCCCGGGAAGAGAACATCGGCTTTTCCGCTTTCGTATCGATCGGCAACACCATTGACGTGGATTACGGCCATTTGATCGACTACTTCGGTGATGACGAAAAAACCCGCTCCATCCTGCTATATATCGAATCCATCCGGGATCCGCGCAAGTTCATGACCGCGTCGCGGTCTTTTGCCCGCAGCAAGCCGATTATCGTCTACAAGGCGGGACGTTTCCCCGAGTCGGCCGCGGTGGCGGCTTCCCATACCGGCGCCCTGGCCGCTGAAGACGATGTCTACAACGCGGCGTTCCGGCGTTCCGGCCTGGCGCGGGTGTTTGATATCGGTGAGATTTTCGACTGCGCGGAGTTGATTGCCCGCAACAAGATTCCCCGGGGGTCGCGCCTGGGTATTGTCACCAATGCCGGTGGACCGGGCGTCATGGCCACCGACGCCCTCATGGCCGCGAATGGAGCCCTCGCTATGCTTTCTGAGGAAACCATCAACACCCTGGATGAGCAACTTCCGCCGCAATGGTCAAAGGCCAACCCCGTGGACGTGCTTGGAGACGCCCGTTCCAAGCGCCTGGCGCGGGCGGTGCGCGCCGTGGTGGCGGACAAGGGGGTGGATGCCGTGCTGGTGATCCTCACACCCCAGGCCATGACCAATCCCACCAAGGCGGCTACGGCCATTGGGGAGATCCAGGAGGAAACCCGTAAACCCATCCTGGCCTCCTGGCTGGGGGGGCACCTGATGCGCGAGGGAGTGGACCTGCTCAACGAAAGCGGCATCCCCACCTATAAGACCCCGGAACAAGCGGTACGGGCATTCATGACCCTGGTCGAATACGCGCGCAACCTGGAAACCCTGTACGAGACCCCGCGGGATATCCCGGTGGAGTTTACGCTGGATCGCAAAAAGATCAAGCGTGAGTTCCTGGCTTCCCTGGGGAAAGAAGAACGTGTGCTGTCGGAGGTGCGGTCCAAGGAACTGCTGCGGTCTTACGGCATCCCGGTCACTTTGCCTTTGATTGCAGACAGTGAGGAAACAGCGCTGGAGGCGGCGCGGGAGATCGGTTACCCCGTGGTGTTCAAGGTTCACTCCCCGGATATCACCCACAAGTCGGACGTGGGCGGGGTGGCACTCAATATCCGCAACGAGCGCCAGGCCGCGGACGCGTTTCAGGCCATCATGCGTTCCGTGCGGGGAAAGCAGCCCGATGCCCGCCTGGAAGGCGTTACGGTCCAGAAAATGGTGGTCATGCCGGAGGCTCGAGAGCTGATCCTGGGCATCAAGCGGGACGCCGTATTCGGTACCGTGATCCTGGTGGGCGCGGGCGGTGTGACTGCCGAGTTATTCGCCGACCGTTCCCTGGGTTTCCCGCCGCTGAACGAACGCCTGGCCCGCCGCATGCTCGAAGACCTGAGGATCTGGCCCCTGCTGCACGGCTATCGCGGAAAGCCGCCGGTAGATCTGGACCGGCTCATCGAGGCCATGATCCGTCTCTCATATCTTGCCGCGGACTCGCCGGAGATTCTGGAACTTGACATTAACCCCCTGCTGGTCGATCCGGAGGGCATCCTGGCCGTGGACGCGCGCATGGTGGCTGATCCCGCCGTAACCGTGAGCCCGGCCGATCCCTACGCCCACCTGGCCTTGCGGCCCTATCCCGAGGAATACGTCAGCGATGCCGTGGAAGTGGACGGTCACAAGATCGTGTTCCGGCCCATCCGCCCGGAAGACGAGCCCATGTGGATGGAGATGCTGGCCGCCTGTTCCCGAGAATCGATCTATTTCCGCTTCCGCTACTTCTTCCAGTGGGCCTCCCACGAAGTGGCCACCCGCTACTGTTACATCGACTACCACCGCGAGATCGCCATCGTGGCGGAAACCACGAATGAAAAAGGCGAAAAGCGCCTCATCGGCGTGGGACGCCTGATCGCCGACCCGGAACACGAAACCGTGGAATACGCCATCCTGATTATCGATGAATTTCAGAACCGCGACCTGGGCGGACTGCTCACCGACTACTGCCTCGATATCGCCCGCAAGTGGGGATTGAAAAAAATGGTGGCCCAGACCACCGCCGACAACCACCGCATGCTGGCGCTGTTCAAGAAACGCGGATTCACCATTCATGCCGATTCCCGCACCAGCACCGTAGATGTGGAGAAAACCCTATAAGTCGTCGATGATCGCTATCCGTTATGAAGGAGGTCTCTGCAATTGTTTCAACAATGTTGAATTTTGCATGAAGGCAACAATAGACCGGAAAGCAGAAATCCCGGCCTTTTTCCCGTTCCAACTCTCCAACTCTCCAACTCCTGTCGCCGCTGAGCGGCGACAGGGCTATACCAATGAGAGGATGACGATAAGGCAGAGGGCGGCCAGGGTGACGGCCACCAGGCTGCCCGCGGGCGGGCGGTAACGGTCGGGAGTATAGGTTTTATCCCGGGTGGGCGGCGTAAATTTCAACATGGGGTTGCGGCCGAACTCCACGACCTTGGCGATGAATTTCTGAACCGCTTTATCGGAGCGTTCGAACAGGTATGCCGGGGCGTTTACGAACACATTGCGGAAAAAGGGCTTGCTGCGGCGGTAAAACCAGTCCATGTCCAGGCTGATGCCTTCGTGGGGCGCCAAACGGTGGCGCAATACCCAGAAACCAACAAAGGTGAAGAGCAGCATCTGCACCGACTCGGCCAGGTGGGCGGTGGTGAAGGGTTCGAAATGCACGGGGAAGGGCAGCAGGCGATAGAGCAATCCGGGCATGACACCGTAAAGGACGCACATAACCGCGGCCATACCCATGCCCAGGAACATGTTCAGGGGTGGGCGACGCACCTCGATCGCGGCCGGTTTTTTGCGAGCGAACCAGATAAACCAGGGCAGCTTGATGCCGACGGAAAGAAAGGTACCGACCGCGGCCAGGTTGAGCAGCAGCATGGCCGTGAGATGGTGGGCGCCGCCGGTTGCGGACAGCACCATGGATTTGCTGATGAAGCCGTTGAAGAATGGCACGCCGGAGATGGAGAAAGCCCCCACCATGTAGAGGATCAGGGTATGAGGCATGTACTTTGCCAAACCGCCCAGGTCCGACAAGCGGTGCTTGCCGGTGGCATGGATCACGGCCCCGGCGCACATGAAAAGCAGCGCCTTGTAGAGGATATTGTTGACTGCGTGGGCCGCGGATCCATTCAGTGCCATCTCCGTGCCGATGCCCACGGCGGCCACCATGTATCCCACCTGGCTGATGATGTGGTAGGCAAGGATGCCGCGGATGTCGTTGGCCAGCACGGTGAAGAAAATACCATAGAGGGTCATGACCACCCCGGCCCACAGTAGGATTTCCCAGCCGGGGAACATGCGGATGAGCACGTAGACCGCTGATTTGGTGGTAAACGCGCTCATGAATATTGCGCCGGTTACGGTGGCCCGCGGGTAGGCGTCACTGAGCCAGGTGTGCAGGGGAGGAATGGCGGCGTTAACCGCCACGCCCAGCAGCATGATCCAAACCGCCGGGCCCTGGCCGGGAGAAAGCCGGGAGACGGCCATGTCGCCGCCGCCGCCGATGTACATGAGGATGCCTGCAAAGAGCAGCCCGCCGCCCAGTACGTGGTAGATCAGGTAGCGGAAACCGGCGCGGCGGGATTCCGGTACGCGGCGGGCCCACACCAGGAAAACCGAAGTAAATGCCATGAGTTCCCAGAAAAGGAACAGGGTGAACAGGTCGCCGGCAAATATGACTCCCAGGGCGCCGGCCGCGTAGAGCAAGGCCGATGTCTGTTGGCCGGCGTCGCGGATGTGGAAGGCGTAGATGCCGCCGCCCGCGGCGATGAAGGCAAAGATAATGCCGAAAAGCCGGCTGAGGGCATCCACTTTAACCGGGGTCAGGGTGTAGTCCATCAGCTGAACGGTCAAGGTGGCGCCATCGGGCAGGGTCCACACCTGGGCCAGTGTCAGCACGCAGGCGAGCACGAAGAGGGATGAACGCAGTTTGCGGGGGACCAGGGGCAACAATAGGGCGCCGGCGATGGCGATCAGGGCGGGGGGCACAATCCAGTCAGTCGGCATCGTAATAATCCTCCCGGCGGTCCAGGGCCTTTTTCCCCACGGTTTTGGAAAACAGGATGATCAGCGCGCAGCCAAAGAATCCGAAAAAGACAAAGAACCCGGGGATGTGGTTCCACCAGTAAGTGTGCCCCGGTTCATGGTGGACAAAGAAGAGCTCCACCACCAGGCTGAACACGGTGACAAGGGCCGCGGCCATGGGCCAGAATCGCTTGGGCATCATGCACCTCCCAGGATGGCGGCGGCCACGCCTGAGGCCAGCCGGTAGAAGCGGAAAAAGAGGTCCGGGTAGATACCGAAAAGCAGTGACAGCAATGCGGTCACGCAAAGGGGGATCACCATGAAGGGCGAAGCCTCGCCGTGTCCGGCCAGCTCATCTCCTTTGGGGTCGCGGAAAAAGGCCCGGTGCGCGATGGGAAAAAAATAGGCGGCGTTCAACAGCCCGCTCGAGACCAGGAAGAAAAGAGGAATCAGGGTGTCCGCCTGCATGGATCCCATGCCCAGGTACCACTTGCTGATAAAGCCGTTGATGGGCGGCAATCCGCTCAAACCGATGGCGGCCACGGTGAAGGCGCCCATGCTCCAGGGCATGACCTTGCCGATGCCGTTGAGTTCACTGATGTTTTCCTTGTGCAGATTAACGTAGATGGCTCCGGCCACGAAGAACATGGTGATTTTCATGGTGGCGTGAAAGGCAATGTGCAGCATGGCGCCGGTCAGTGCCGCGGTGGTGAGCATGCCGGCTCCCAGCACGATATAAGAAAGATGGCCGACGGTGGAATAGGCCAGTCGCCGCTTGAGGTTGTCCTGCTTTAATGCCAGCAGGGATGCGGTGATAATGGTGAAACCGGCAAACACCATCAGGATTCGACCCAGGCCGAACTCTTTCATCAGGGCGGGCCCGAACACAAATCCCACTACCCGGATCACACCGAATACCCCGGATTTAACCACGGCTACGGCATGGAGCAGGGCACTGACCGGCGTGGGCGCGGCCATGGCCGTGGGCAGCCAGGCGTGCAGGGGCATGATGGAGGCCTTGACGCCCACACCGCCCAGGAAAAGGAAAAAGAGTATGCGCGCCGTGGATGGAGCCAGTGGGCGTCCATTGAAAATGCCTCCGGCGGCGAAATCGAGGCTGCCGGTGATCTGCCAGGTCAAGGCCGCGGCGGCGAGCAGGAACAGTCCGGCTGTCAATGTATAGGCCAGGTACTTGCGCCCCGCCCGGATGGCTTTGGGCGTTTCTTTATGGATGACCAGGGGATAGGTCGCAATGGTCAGGATTTCGTAGAAGAGAATAAAGGTCAGCAGATTGGCGGAAAACGCGATGCCGATGGTGGCGGACAGGCACACGGCGAACGAAGCGTAATAACGGGTCTGCTTGTGTTCATCCAGTCCGCGCACATATCCGATGGAGTAGATAGAGGTAAGGATCCACAATCCCGAAGAGATCATGGCAAAAAATACGCCGAAGGGGTCGGCTTTCAGCGCCAGGTGAATTCCGGGGGCCAGTTCCAGTAAGGCGATGCCCACGCTTTTGCCGGCCAGGGCTCCGGGAAGTAGCGACATGACCAACGCGAACTTTACCACTCCGGCGCCCAGGGTCCAGGATTCGCGCAGGTTGGGCCGGCGGGATGAAAACAGGATCAGGGGAACGGCCAGCAGGGAGACCAGCACAGCCAGCATGGGGATAATGGAGTGGTCTATGTTGTTGAGTGCCATTTTTTCTTATCCTACATGCCCGGAGGAACGATCAATTTAATGATCCCGGTCACGATCACCGCATTGAGCAGGCCGACAACAATCAGGGCGCCGCCCAGGACCAGGGTGGGAATCAGCATGGAGCCGGGCGCCTCATTGCGAGCGGCATCATTGTCGTTGGGGATTTCACCTGACATGGGTTTCATGTAGACTTTTTCCAGAATGCGGAAGAAATAAATTGCATTCAGCAGGCTGCTGACCAACAGGGCGGCCAGAAAAAGCCAGCGGCCGTTCTGGATGGTGCCCAGGGCCAGGTACCACTTGCTGAAGAAACCCACGGTCGGCGGTATGCCCACCATGGACAGCGCTCCCACGGCAAACGCCGCGGTGGTCCAGGGCATGCGTTTGCGAACGCGGTGGTCCAGCCTGGGGATGGTTGAGTGGCCAAGTTTGAGGCGGAAGTTCCCCGCCACCAGGAAGAGGCAGGCCTTCATGAGGGCGTGGTTCATTACGTGGAGCACGGCGCCGATGATGCCGTAGGGGTTGGCCAGCCCGATTCCCAGCCCGATGTAACCGATCTGGGCCACGCTGCTGTAGGCCAGCATGCGTTTCATCTCATGCTGGGCAATGGCCAGTACGGAGCCGTACACAATGGCAATGGCGCCCAGCCAGGCCAGGATCTCGGTCAGGGGCAGGGAGTGGCGCACGAAATCCACGCCGAACACGTAAAACACCACGCGGATAATGGCATACACCCCGACCTTGGCACCCACCGGCGCGATCAACGCCGATGACGCGGACGGAGCGTAGGTATAGGCGTCCGGCAACCAGCCATGCAGGGGGAAAATGGCCATTTTAATGCCCAGCCCCGTCACCATCAGCCCCAATGCCGCCACCAGGGCGGGCTGGTGATAGAGCGTGGGTGCGATCCGGGCCACGTCGGCCATGTTCAATGACCCGGTGGTGACATAGACGAAACCGGTTCCCAAAAGATAAAAGCTGCCGCCCACGGTGCCCATGATCAGGTAACGGAAAGCGGCAACGGGTGATTTCCTGTTGCCGACCGCGATCATGCCATAGAGCGCCAGGGAACTGATCTCCAGGAACACATACAGGTTAAAGAAGTCGCCGGTCAGTACAATTCCGTTGAAACCCGTGAGCATGAGCATGACCACGGCGTAGTAGGGCATGGCACGGTCGGGAAGTTCCGCGTCTACGCTGCGGCGGGCGTGTACCAGTACCAGGAGGCTGACCGTGTTGATGACCAGGGTCACGAAAGCCGACAATGGGTCCAGTACGTATTCGATACCGATGGGCGGGAGCCAGCCGCCGAAATGGTAGTGGATGGTTCCTTCCGCCAGCACCCGCACCAGGTTGACAACCGAAATACCGGTGGCAAAAGCCGAGGCGCAAAGGGCCAGGGGGTAAGCCAGCCAGCGGCGGCGGAAAGCCACCATGGGGATCAGGATGGCCGCCAGCAGGAGGCTCAGGGGGGCAAGTGCGGGCGAATTACTCAATATCATCGTTTTTTCTCATTTCTTCCAGGAGCCGGTTTTCATCCAGTGTGCGATAACGTTTGAAAATGGTGATCACCAGTGCCAGGGCGACACCCAGGGTGGCTACTCCGACAACGATGGCGGTAAGCATCAGCGTATGGGGCAGGGGGTTGATATACTGTGTGGGATCAATGGGACCTTTCGCGGTATTCAGAACCGGGACGGTGGCGCCCCACTTATTGGCCGAGGCCACGAAAAAAAGGATAATGGAAACCTGGAAGATGGTCATGCCGATCAGCTTCTTGACCAGATTGTTCTTGACGGTCATGCCGTAGAGGCCGAGGGCCATTAGGATGAACACGAACCAGTAGGCGTAATGGCCGATAAAGAAATCAAGCATCCGCGTCGCCCTCCAGCAGGTGGTCATAGATGGAAACCAGGATGGCTGTAACCGCCAACCCCACGCCGATTTCCACCAGCAGGATGCCGTAGGAACGGCTCATGGATGCGTGATGGGCCAGGCGGAGGGCGGCGTAATCCAGGAAACGGCCGCCCATGAATACGGCAGTCAGTCCGGTACCGAAGTAGATCAGTACCCCCAGGGACCCCAACGGAGTGGTCCAGGAGCGGGAGAACTGCAGTTGCGCGGTATTGCTGCCCTCGGACAGGCGAATCAGGATAATGGCCGCGGCAATCAGGGTGCCTCCCTGGAAACCGCCCCCCGGACTGTAGTGTCCGTGAAAAATCACGTACAGGGCGAACATCATGATAAAAGGGGATACCGTGCGGCTCACCAATGATGTGATGGGATTGGGTCTATGCGTTTTCACTGTCTTTCTCTTTGCGCCGCAGCAGCAACATGAAGCAGATCAGCCCCGCGGTCAGGATCACGGTTTCTTCTCCCAGGGTATCATATCCGCGGTAGTCGGCCAGGATCACGGTCACCATGTTGTTGGTGTGCGCGTCCCGGTGGGCATTGCGGATGTAGTAGGATGCCGCGCCCGGGGAATGGACCGGGCTTTCCTCCAGGTGAATGGGGGCGTAAGGATCGCCTCTCTGGGGAAGCCCAAAAGAGGCGTAAATCATGAGTCCGGTGAACAGCAACAACACGACGTAGTTGGCGGTTTTCAATCGCTGCTCCTTCGCCAGGTTCTGAAAAGGGTCACCAGCATGAGTACTCCGGAAATGCCGGCGCCCACAACTGCCTCGGTAAAGCCCACATCCACGGCGCCCATGGCCACGTAAAGCAGGGCGGAAAAAAAGCTGAACACGCTCAGCACGATTACGGCGGTGACCAGGTTGCGTACCCACAAGGCGCTGGCGGCGGTGACAATGAGGAACAGAAACAGCACGATCTCCAGTTGCCAGTACATGGTTACCCTCTCCCGGCCGGCTTTTTGTGTTTTCGCTGATCACGCTTGAACCAGGGACGCAGGCCGAAACGGTAAGCCGCGTTGGTCAGGGCGTTGGTTCCGGTGGGGTTGGTCAGAACCACGAACGCCACGATTAAGAGTAACTTTACACTGTTGAGGGTGAAGCCTTCATATACCATCAGCCCCAGGATGATGAGGATCAGGGCCAGGGTGTCTACCTTGCCCTGGGCGTGGGCGCGGCAGTAAAAATCGGGCAAGCGGATCAAGCCGACGCTGCCCACGGCCATGAAAAACGTGCCCAGGCTGATCAGGAAAATGGCGATTATGCTGCTAATTCCCATGGTTTTGCTTGGATTTCAATGTGGACCCCAGGTATTTCGCGAACGCGATGGTGCCGATAAAGTTCAGGCCGGCGTATGCCATGGCGATGTCCACAAACATGTCGATGCGGTTGAACATGAAGCCCACCAGCAGGATGATGACCATGGAGTTGGTGGCGATGGATCCGGCGCACAGCATGCGGTCGTAAAGAGTGGGTCCGGTCACCACTCGGTAGAAAGGCACATAGATGATGATGGCGAGCAGTACGGCGAAGTAGACAAAGTACTGATGCATTACATATCCCCTTTGGAACGGATGATCGCGATGCTCCCCACCACCTGGCCCGGGGTTTTTTCATAAAGGCGCGCCACCTGGCCGGGCAGGGACCCGTCCAGGATCCCCGAGGCGGAAACATCCATGAGGGCGTGAACCACGAATTCATCGTCCCGAAGTTGCACGGTAATGGTACCCGGTGTCAATGTGATGGAGTTGCCCAGAATCACGCGCGCGCTGGCGTTGGGCAGACGGGTCTTAAAGACCACCATTGAGGGGTCGATGGGCATGCGCGGACTCAGGACCGCGTAGGCCACCTGCAGGCTGGCCACCACGATCTGCCAGAAGAGCCAGGCAATGTAATAGAGGAAACGCAGCGGCCGCAGGCTGACAGGCATTTGCCGTTTGATGCGGGCTTCCACCTGCCTGATCTCTTCGCGATAGAAGTGAAAACGCCGCAACTTGAGATTCAATGTGGTCACCAGCAGAGCGGACACTACGCCCATGGATATGTGAAAGAGGTCGTAATGGCCGCTGAGCAGCAGCCAGAAGCTCATCAGGAAGATAAACTGCAGGACTGTGTGTGCCGCGAAAACACGTTTCAACCACAACCTCCAGGCCGGCCGCCCGATGGGGCCGTGGATTCAGGGGATCGAATGCAAAGAGTGGATTATAGTGTTTTGACCTTAACTTGTCAACACCCGTTAAGGCCCGTTGATACACCCGTCTCGGTGATGTTGACTTCCCGGGTGCCGATTGCTAGTCTGAATAGAACGGAACACCTGGAGGTTGACATGAAGACGGATATTGAGATCGCAAGATCGGTGGAGCTGGAACCCATTGAATCCTTGCGGGAACGATTGGGCATCCTGGAGAATGAATTCTCTCCCTGCGGACGATTCAAGGGCAAGGTTGACCTGTCGATGCTGGAGCGGCTCAGGAGCCGTCCCGATGCCAAACTCATCGTGGTGACCGCGGTCACTCCCACCCGCTACGGGGAGGGCAAGACCACCACCTCCATCGGCCTCACCATGGGCTTGAACCGGCTGGGGCATTCTTCGATCGTCACCTTGAGGGAGCCTTCACTGGGTCCCGTTTTCGGGGTCAAGGGCGGAGCCGCCGGCGGCGGGTACTCCCAGGTGTTGCCCATGGAGGACATCAACCTGCATTTTACCGGTGACATCCACGCCATCACCACGGCCAACAACCTCTTGTCCGCCATGATCGGCAACCACATGCATTTTTCCAACGACCTGCGCCTCGACACCCGGCGCATCCTGTGGAACCGGGCCATGGATATGAACGACCGCAGCCTGCGTCACATCGTGGTGGGGCTGGGCGGGCACAAGCACGGCTATCCGCGCGAGGACGAGGTGAACATCACCGCCGCTTCCGAGGTCATGGCCGTGTTGGCCCTGTCGGAAAATGTCTTTGACCTCAAGGAACGCCTGAGGCGCATCCTGGTGGGTTTTGCGCGGGACGGTGGCCCCGTGTTCGTGCGCGACTTCAAGATCTGCGGTGCCATGGCCGCTATTCTCAGGGACGCCATCAAACCCAACCTGGTCCAGACCATGGAACGCACCGCCGCCTTGATTCATTGCGGCCCCTTCGCCAATATCTCTTTCGGCACCAACTCGGTCCTGGCCAATCGCATGGCGTTGAAAATGGCCGATTACGTGGTGACCGAATGCGGGTTCGGCTCCGACCTGGGGTTTGAGAAATTCGTGAACCTGGTGAGCCGAACCGCGGGTTACTCCATCCACGCTGTGGTGGTGGTGGCCACGGTGCGCGCCCTGCGCCACCAGGGCGGGGACAAGGACGTGGCGTCCCTGCGCACGGGCCTGGCCAACCTGGGCCACCATATTGCCAATGTCAGGGCCTTCGGCCTGGCGCCGGTGGTGGCGGTCAATGCCTTTCCTGATGATACACCCGAGGAGTTGGAAACAATTCTTTCTTACGCCCGTGAACAGGGCGCGGGCGCCGCGGTCTCTACCGCCCATGCCGAAGGCGGAGCCGGGGCGGAAGAGATGGCGGCCGCGGTGGTTGAAGCCGCCTCCAGCGCCGACGGTTCCTACAACTTCATTTATGATCTAGAGGATTCCGTGGAAGACAAGATCGAGGCTATCACCCGGCGGATTTACGGCGGCGCCGGCGTGATCTTTGAACGCGAGGCCAAGAATCGATTGAAAGAGATTCGCACTCTGGGTATGGACAAATTGCCGGTGTGCATCGCCAAGACCCCACTGTCGTTGTCGGACAACAAGCGCAAGCGCAATGTGCCCGAGGGCTGGCGCCTCAACGTGCGGGATATCAATATCGCGGCGGGCGGGGGTTATCTGATCCCAGTGGCCGGAGATATCATGCTCATGCCCGGACTTCCGGAACATCCCGCCGCCGAAGAGATCGATATCGACGAGACGGGCAAAGAGATCTCCGGGCTGTTTTAGCTCCAACAGCATTGGGGAGCTAAAACAGGCAAGAGGCCAGAGGCGAGGGGCCAATGGCGAAGGGCCTGTCTCCTGCCACCTGCCACCTTTTTTCACTTCTTCCCTCTTCAACTTTATTCAGACTTATTCGTTATTCCGGGTTTGTTGTTTGTTGCCAGGGGAGCTAAGGCGGGTAAAGAGGGCGAGCAGGATTGGGTCCGGTATGGCTTCGGCGCGGGTGTTGGAGGGAATGCCCAGCTGTTCCAGCATGGTGTCAAGGATGGACTGGGGAAAATGTTCCCGCAAGTTATTGCGCAGGGTGCGACGTGGGTGGAAAAAGCATTGTTTCAGGAAGCCGTGGAACGCTGCGGGTTCGATACCCGGTTGCCGCGGCGCCAGGGCGAAGACCCGTGAAAACACTTTGGGTGGGGGGTTGAAAGATCCCGGGCTGACGCGCATGACCGGGGTAAGGCTGAAAAAAGCGCGCAGGGCCGCGGGCAGGGGGCCTGATGCTTGCATAAGGCGACGGGCGAACTCGTCCTGGGTCATCATCACCCCGCCGCTCCAGGACTCGTGCTGAAACAACACCCATTCCAGCAAAGGCGTGGAGATCAGGTAAGGGATGTTTCCCACCAGAAAGATTTTTTCCCGGCCCGCCAGGTCCGCGGCCCGGCAGGCAAGAATGTCGGACGCGACCACGTGGGCCCGGTCCCCCAGCTCTTTCTGCAATGCCGCCGCCAGGCGGGGATCTTTTTCCACCACGGTCAGCGCCCGGCCGGGGAAGCGCTCCAGCAGGCGGCGGGTCAGAACACCGCGGCCCGGCCCGATTTCCAGGAGGGGTTCCCTCCCGGGTGGAACCAGTGCGACGATGCGGTCCCCGATGCCGGGGTTGATCAGGAAGTGCTGACCCAGGCGAGCGGATTTTTCCATGGTCGCAATCGGTGTTTCAGGGTTGAATCCGCGCCTTGGGCAGATCTACGTACTCACCCTCACACAAGTTGTCGTTAACCACCCGCGTCAGTCGCAGGCTGATGCGCTTCTGCTTAAAACCCCGTGTCGGTGGCATGCGCACCGAGAGGTAATTGTCCGTAACGGCCATGGAGAAATTGGGGGTTTCCTCGATCATCACGGCATCCAGTACCCGCCCCAACCGGGATTCACGGAAGGCAAAGCGCAGATTGCGGTTGATCTGTTTGAGTTCTCCCGCCCGGCTGCGAACCACGTGGGAAGGAGGGGGGTCTTGGCGGGCGGCGGCGGTTCCCGGCCGGGGCGAATAGGGAAAAACATGCAGGTAGTTCAGCGAAGAGTTGGAAATGAAATCAACCGTTTCCCGGTGTTCTTTTTCAGTTTCTTCAGGGAAACCGGTAATGAAGTCTGCGCCCAGGTTGGCGTCCGGGAAGAGGCGGTCGAACATGTCGAGGATGCGCCGGTAATCCGTTACTTTGGATCCCCGTTTCATGCGCTTCAATACGGAATTGCTGCCGCTCTGGAACGAGAAATGGAAACTGGGGCAGACTTTGCCCGTGGCTTTCAGGCCCTGGATGAAATCGTAGCGCAGGTAGCGGGGGTCCAGTGAGCTCAGGCGGATAAACTCCACCCCCGAAATTTCAGCCAGGCCTTGCACGGCTTCCAATAAACTGTGACGCGGAAAGAGGTCGAATCCGTATGAAGAGAGGTTGATGCCTGTCAAGACAAATTCACGGTATCCCAGGGAGGCTGCGTAGCGGGCGCGCCGCAGCACGGACTCCAAGGGCCGGCTGCGTGAAGGTCCCCTCAGGGTGGGGACGATGCAATAGGCACAGCGGAAATTGCAGCCGTCGTGAATCTTCAGAAACAGGCGGGAACGAAAAGCGGAGTGAAAAATGAGGTTGCTCTCCTGAGGAAAGCGGCGCCTGACCTCCGCGGCCATGTCGGCCTTTTCTTTGTTATCGAGAAAAATGTATCCCGGGAAAAGGCGCTTCAGATTGTCTCCTTCATGAGTTGCGCTGCAACCGGCGATGATCCAGGGAATGTGGGTGCGGCGAAACGCGCGGTTTACGGCGCGGAATACATCCCGTTCAGCCTTGGCCGTGACGCTGCAGGTATTGAGTATACCGAAATCCGCTTCCGCCTGGTGGTGGGTGTAAGCGTACCCCGCCTTTTCCAGGTCAAGAATCCATTCCTGGACCTCTGCCTGGTTGGCGCGGCAACCGAAACACTCCACGCAGAATTTCACGATTCCCGCAGATCCTCTACTTTTTTCTGCAGACGGCGGTTCTTGGTTTCCACTCCGAGGCGCTGTTCTTCACGGAAAGTGTCCAGTTTCTCGCCGAGTTCCGGGCGTGCCAGGGCCAGGATCTGCAGGGCGAAAAGTGCGGCGTTGACGGCGCCGGATTTGCCGATTCCGAAAACGGCGGTGGGGATCCCTCCCGGCATCTGTACCATGGCCAACAGGGAATCCAGGCCGTTCAAGGCGGATGGAATGGGAACCCCCAGGACGGGCAGCCGGGTGTGGGCGGAGATGACTCCGGGAAGATGCGCGGCGCCTCCGGCGGCCGCGATGATGACTTTTCCGTCCACTTTCTCGAAATCCCGGATCAATTGGATGGTGCGTTCCGGGGTGCGGTGGGCGGAACTGACTTCCACGATAAACGGCACACCGAAATCCCGCAACAGGCGGATTCCATCTTCCATCTGAGGCAGGTCGGAGTCACTGCCCATGATAATGGCGATGTCAACTTCTTTCATGATTGTTTTCTCCCGATGTCGCTGCGGAAAGAGATGTTGTCGTAGGTAATGAAGGGTATGGCGTCGTAGATTTTTTTCATGGTGTCTTTCAGGGTAACGGCCCGGGCGCACACGTTGAGAACCCTGCCTCCCGCGGAATAGACGGTCTCGTCCTCGAAGCGCGTTCCGGCATGGAAAATCTCCACACCCATCGATTTTGCCCGTTCCAGACCGGAGATCGGTTTGTCTTTCTCGTATCCCCCAGGGTAGCCCCTTGAAGTCAGTACCACGCAGGCGGACACTTCTTCCTCCCAGTCGATGTGGACATCAAACAGGCTGCCTTCCGCCGAGGCGGTCAGCAGGTCGACCAGGTCGCTCTTCATGCGCAGCAGCACGGCCTGGGTTTCCGGGTCGCCGAAACGCACGTTGAATTCCAACACCACGGGTCCGGTTATGGTGATCATCAGACCGGCGTACAGGACGCCGCGGAATTCACGGCCTTCAAACCGCAGACCCTCGATTGTGGGCATGATGATCGTGCGCAGAATCGAGTCCAGCAGTTCTCTGTCTATGTCCGGCGCCGGGCTGATGGCGCCCATGCCTCCGGTGTTGGGACCGGTGTCTGCCTCTCCGGCTTTTTTGTAGTCCATGGATGTGGCCAGGGGAATCACGCGTTTGCCGTCGGAAATCACCATAAAAGACATTTCCTGTCCGGGCAGAAAATCCTCGATGATAACCTGTTCACCGGCGCGACCGAATTTTTTTTCCTGCATGATGGACTGGATAGCGGCCAGGCCGTCTTCCACGTTGCGACAGATAAACACGCCTTTGCCTCCGGCCAGGCCGTCGGTTTTGACCACCGTGGGGAATGTCGCGGACTGGATGTGGTCGGCGGCCTCGTGGATATTGTTAAAAATAGAAAAATTCGCTGTGGGAATGTTGTGCTTGGCCATGAATTCCTTGGCGAAGGCCTTGGACGTTTCAATATAGGCGGCTTTCTGAGTGGGTCCGAAAACATTCAGGTTGCGGCGCTTGAATTCATCCACAATCCCCAGGGCCAGGGGCAGTTCCGGTCCCACCACCGTCAATTTAACATCTTCGGCCTGGGCGAAATCGGCGATCTCGATGGCGTTGGTCGGGTCCAGGGCCACATTGACAGCCAGTTGCGCGGTGCCGGCATTACCGGGAACCGCGAAAATCTTGGATACCTTGCGGGACTGCGACAACTTCCAAACCAGGGCGTGTTCACGGCCCCCGGAACCAACCACCATCACGTTCATGGATCACCTTCCAGAATAGATTGCCTGATACGGTTCCATTATACGTGATCCTCGGAAACCGGACAACCCGGCGGCCTTGACACGTCCCCCGGGGATCGACTATACATGGATCAGGAAGCAGCGGCTGTGGCCGCCTTCGGGAGGCAAGATGAGTCAGGATACTTTTTCGTGTTTCAGCCTGGATGACGCGTTGCCGCCGGAACCGCGGTTCCGGGAAGGAATCCGCCGGGCCCCCAACCGGGGCTTGACCCTCAACCCGGATCAGGTGCGCACCGCTCTGTCCAACGCCTTGCGCTACATTCCTCCCGGCTTGCATGAAAAGCTGGCCCCCGAATTTTTAGACGAACTGCACACCATGGGCCGCATCTACGGTTACCGCTATCGTCCCCCCGACCCGATCCGCGGTCGCCCAGAATCGGAATACAAGGGGCGCACCCTGGAAGGGCGGGCCTTCCAGGTCATGATCGACAACAACCTGGATTTCGACGTGGCCCTTTATCCCTATGAACTGGTCACATACGGTGAGACCGGGCAGGTGTTTCAGAACTGGATGCAGTATTGCCTGGTCAAACGCTACCTGGAAGAGATGCGAGAAGATCAGACCCTGGTGATCTATTCCGGACACCCCCTGGGGCTGTTCCCCACGCGTCCGGATGCCCCCCGTGTGATCTCCACCAACGGCATGTTGGTGGGCATGTACGACACCCCCGAGGGCTTTCATACCGCCGCGGCCATGGGGGTCTCAAACTACGGCCAGATGACCGCCGGGGGCTGGATGTACATCGGACCCCAGGGCATTGTTCATGGAACTTACATTACCCTGCTCAATGCCGGCCGCCTTTACCTCGGCCTGCCGCAGGACCGTGATCTTTCCGGCGTGGTGTACCTGAGCTCGGGGCTCGGGGGCATGAGCGGCGCCCAGGCCAAGGCGGTCGAGATCGCGGGCGGCATCGGCGTGATCGCTGAGGTGGACTCGTCACGAATCGAAACCCGGCACAGCCAGGGCTGGGTTACCCGGGTATCCGCCGACCTGGACCAGATCGCGGATTGGATCGCGGAATGCCGGCACAGCGGTGAAGCCGTATCCATTGCTTATCAGGGAAACGTGGTGGACTT
>OMKS01001999.1_pt1 | contig 17471 bp, 13 predicted proteins | sample 1674721 | NCBI WGS metagenome assembly OMKS01 (sample SAMN06264996, study PRJEB25208) | sediment metagenome | isolation source: hot spring sediment | place: USA: California | collected 2014-09-02
ATTAACAGGAGTTCAATAAGATGTTAAATAATAAAATAGTTGAAAGGATCAAGATGGGACGCATATTAACTGTCCTGACAGCAATCTTTCTCGCGGCGATACTAATCTCGCCCGCTTTCGCCCAATATGGGTCTTCCGCCAGCTACAATCTTCAGTGGAAGTCCATCCAGAGCGGCGGGAACGAGGGCGACGACGTCACATCGCCGAGCTATCGGTTGTCGTCGTCAATCGGACAACCTACGCCCGTATCGGATGCCCCGATTTCCAGCGCAAGCTACGATCTGTATTCCGGCCATCGGAAGATTGACGTTGACTTGAGATACCCGTTCAGTTGGTTCACTTTCGGTGTCAGATATGTCTCCGACACGAGCTGGGTGCTTACTTGGAGCGGAGTCGATACCACCGCCGAGGACGGCTGGGGCTGGGGCATTTGGAACTACGATGTCCAGTATGCCGTCGGCCCAGGCCCTTGGACACCGTGGCTCGACGCGACCACCGACACTTTTGCGACATTCGGCCACGACGATCCCGTCGTCGTGATGCCGGGAACGGCATATCATTTCCGCATCCGCGCGAGGGATTTGGCGCGCAACGAAGCGCCATGGGACGATCAAGACACGATTATCGTGAATTACATAGTCGAGTTCTGCGTCTATACCGATCCCGGCGCGCCAATGTCGCCCGCTAACCATGTCAAGCTCTCGTATGTCAATCAGATAGGGGACACGCTCGTGGAGGACTTGTGGGATGGCCATTGCGCGAAAGTTTGGTGCGTTCCGGGGAGCAACACCGAGCTGGAGAGGCGTTCCACCGCCTCCGACGCCGAACAACGCTGGATGGTCAATCCCGCAGAGGACACGATTTGGACGATGGACGGCACTCTCACGGATTACATGGTTAGATATTGGCACCAGCTTCAGCCGATTGTCCACCTGATTGGCACGGATGCCAGCCACACCGTTTCGACTTGGAATCACAATCAATTCGGGCCGGGGCACTTTGAGAGCGGCCTTTTCGGGATATGGCAGGATTGGACTGACTACGGTAGCTTGCTCGAGTTCAGTGACACCACCACCGGCGTTCCGACGCGACACGCTCTTCCCGCAGACTCGACGCGCTTCCATGATGTAGTCGCTTTCTTTGAAGATTCAATTAGATATTTGGCGGCGAGCAACTCCATAGTGGTGCAGACATCATTTGGCGGCGACAGCGTTCGAATCGATGGAACATGGCACTTAAGCCCGTTTAATACCGACTGGTTCGACATGTCCACGCACGAGATTGCCGTTAAGGACACAATTTGGATTTCCGACTGCGAGAGATGGGTGTTCGACTATTGGGTCGATGCGCCCGCCGCGCCGCGCGTTCGCAATGTGACCATAGTCGGAGATTCGGTTTTCACAGCACAGTTCCATCGTGAGTTCAGGGTCGATATTGCGAACCCCGATGGATTCGGCACGCCGGTTCCCGCTGTGGGGAGCTATTGGCACAACGAAGGCTCAGTTATCACGGGAAGCATATCCCCGACTGCCGAGAGCGGCCACGTCTTGACGGGCTTTATCGGCACCGGCTCGGCGACTTCCGGTGCGGGCAGTTCGTTCTGGTTCGAGCTTTATGATTGCTCGTCGATTGAGTGGGAGTGGGCACCAGAAGGCGAGATGTGCACACTATTTGTCTATAGCGAATACGGCCATCCCACGCCGGATGGCGAGTGGATTGTCCCTTGCGGCACGGAAATTTACTGCTCTGTCGAGGAGAGCACGTTCGTCGGAGGCACGTGGCATTATGTGACCGGCTGGACCGGCGACGGCGTAGTCGTCCCCGCGAGCGGCACGGGCAACTCCGTTCTCGTGACGGTGACAGGCACTGGCTGGCTGGTTTGGGAATGGGACGACGCAACGATGGTGCCTCTGGAAATCGCATCGTCGCCGGGAATTTATGGGCCGCCTAACCCCTATGTCGGAGTTCATTGGTTGCCACTCGGCACGGCTGTCGATGCATTCGTCGAGAGCAACCCCGACGGCGATTGGTTCTGCACCGGCTTTGACGCCACAGGCTCCGTCACATCCGCAAGCGCAGACAGCGTAAGCTTTATTCTCGACGAGCCGACGTTCATCGAATGGCAATGGGTGTTTTCGCCTGCGGAGCTTTGCACTCTCATGGTGTTCAGCCCGCACGGCTCGCCCGTTCCAAGCGTGGGTATGCACATCTATCCCGCCGGGACTGAAGTGACGGCCTGGGTATCTACACCCGCTGGCCCATATCACTGCACTGGCTGGTCGGGCAGTGGAAGTGTGCCACTCAGCGGAGGGACCAACAGCGTAACATTCACAATAGATGAATTCAGCACGCTTACATGGCAGTGGGACGGCGACGAAGTTATCCCGTTTGTAGTGGAGAACCCCGGCGGTCACGGCTCGCCGTTCCCGCCCGCGGGCATTCACTATTATGCCTATGGCACGGAAATAAACGCTTGGGTGGAAAGCCCCGACGGCATGTGGTTCTGCGTTGGATACGAGGGATGGGGCGACCTGCCGGATGACGGCATCGATGACAGTGTGACGTTCACAATCACAGAACCCACGGGCATTAGATGGCTATGGGAGAGCGATGCGGTCTGGCTGGACGTAGTAGCGCCGCCTTACTCCGGCGCGGACCCGCCCATCGGAAGGACATATCACCCGACCGGCAGAGTGATTGACGCGACGGCCAACGACACAGCCTATACAACGACCGAGCATAGGCATATCTGTGTCGGTTGGGAGGGCGACGGCACTGTTGTTCCTGCATCGGGGAGCGACCCCTTTGTCACATTTACGATGATCGATAATGGCACAATCGAATGGTTATACGAGAATGAATTCCATCTTACTCTCGACCACGATGGCCTGCCCGGAGGATACGCTCCGGACATTCTCGAGGAGGATGGCTGGTATAGCGAAGGCGATACTGCATATATTGAGACGGACAGCATTGTTTGGGTTGGCGGAACGCCCTATATCTTTATGGAGTGGGATGACGGCGGCGCATCTGCTGAAATCGGCGATGTGAATTCATACGATACATGGGTGTTGATGGATAACGCCTATCAGCTCGTCGCTGTATTCCAGCAGGGCGTTATAGTCGATATTGTCAAGAACCCCGCTCACGAAACCCCGGGTTGGATTGTGGTTGATGGCGACACATTCCACACCGACCATTACAGCGCGATATGGGTGACGGGATCGTCTTACACTATCGAGGTGAGCACCGAAGATTGGGCGGAGACGGTTCGCTGGACATTCGACGAGTGGCGCGACGCGCCGGTCGAGGCCGCTGAGAGAGCTGTCGCCCCAACAACCGACACGACCTTCTACGCCGACTATATCACCGATTACCGATGGGTCATAACAAAGACGCCCGAAGCGGACACGCTCGGAACTCTTTCTGTTGACGGAACGGTTCATGCTGGCGAGGCCTCGGTATATCAGGAACACTGGTGGCGTATCGGTTCTACTCATACTGTCATTACTTCCGAATTGGACGAATCTCCAACACATCGCTACACTTTCGATGAATGGAGCGACGGCTCGGAGGCACTGCTCAGGACATTCGGGCCGATAGATCGCGCCGATTCGGTGAGTGCTATTTATCAGACACAGTATCTCGTTCGTGTTGAGAAAGACCCGCTTCAACCGCATGGCAGGATATACATCGATGGCGTGGCGTATCCCGGAATCGCCGAAATCGAGTTTTGGCCTTTCGATGGCGAAGAACTCGAAATCGGAGTTAGCAGGAGCGACACAATTGGCGATTCGCTGTATCGATTCATTATGTGGGATGATGGCCCGGCGGACACTATGCGGGTTGTCACTATAACCGAGCCGGACACATTCGTCGCGCTGTATGAAGGAATTAGCGTTCTGCTTCGCGTTCACTTCTCACAATACGGTGCTTTGCCAAGCGATTCATTATATTGGGTCGTTCGCGATTCATTGGAATATGAAGAGACTGCGACGATGAACGAGAGAGACTCTATTAAAATCTTCAACTACTCGAATGTTCCGATTGACCTTGGATTGAGGATTGGCAACATTTTCAATGTCAATGATGATTGGAGCTTGGAAACCGCATGGAATCCCGGAAACACTCCCGATGTTAATCGCTTCGTCCTGAGGGCGCGTTTCGATGACAATTCCGAGCCGCCGAGTTCATGGTGGCCTACGAGGGACTTCGTGATTCGCACCGTATATTGGGCAAGGAATGAGACCCCAACAACGCTGGGCGTTTTCGGCCCGGGCGGCGAGAATATTCCGCCTTCGCCCGACCCCAACTTCACCGAGAAGCTTTGGCTCCAGTTCGTGGCGCCGCGTTACAGCGAAAACCCCGGACATACCCGAATGATTGAGCTTCAAGTCATTATCAAGCCCAATCTGGAATAGACTATATACTCGCAATCCCGCGAAAAAAGCCCTTCCATTTGGAAGGGCTTTTTCTTGCGTATAATAAAAACCCCGCCGGATAGCGGGGTTTTATTGAAAGAGTAATCGGCCGATTTAGACAGCGCTTGCTCCGCGTTCGATTGCGACGATATTCGGTTCGATGAACTTCTTGTGATGGATAACCTCAGCGAGGGCGTCTTTCACGATGTCCATCTCGATTAGTTTCGTCTTCGCGAGAATCGAGCCTACGACTACCATGTTCGCAAATCGCAGGTTGCCAAGCTCGTCGGCGATTTCCGAGAAGGGCACGCCGATGACCTCAACATCCGTGCGGGCGGGCTTGCGGTCAATCATCGAAGTATTGTAGAAGATTATTCCGCCGGGCTGAACCGATTCCTCGAATTTATCGAGCGAGGGTTTGTTCAGCGCCACAAGAATCGTCGGGAAATCGACAACGGGCGAGCCTATCGGCCCTTCGCTGATATTCACCTGACAGTTCGCCGTTCCGCCGCGCATCTCCGGGCCGTAGCTGGGAATCCAGCTAACGTTCCAACCGTAGCGCATTCCGGCCTCGGCGAGAGTCTGCCCCAGAAGAAGAACTCCCTGTCCGCCGAATCCCGCGACTTTAATCTGCGGGTTGCGGTATTTCTCGGGGACATCGCTCATCGAGCGGTCGCGGAAGAGTTTTTCTTTGCGAAGGCCAAGAAGTTCGAGAATGGTTTCGCTCCCGATTTCCGGACGCTCCGGGTAGTATCCCTCGCGTTCGTCGATGACGTCTCTCTTAACTCCGGGAGTGAAGTAAGGCACCATGTTATCGGTGATCCATTTCTTGCTCTCGACCGGTGATACGCGCCATTGGCTGGGGCACATCGCGAGAACCTCGACGAGGCTGAAGCCTTTGCCGTCGATTTGGCATTGGATCGCCTTGCGGACAGCCTTGCGGGTCTTGGCGATGTTCTTCGAGTCCTCGAGCGTTGTCCTCTCGAGATATGCGGGGGATTCCAGTGCGTTCAGAAGCTCGACGATCTTTATCGGGTGTCCCTCGTTCTCGACCGATCTGCCGTATGGCGATGTCATTGTCTTCTGTCCGACAAGAGTCGTGGGGGCCATCTGTCCGCCGGTCATGCCGTAGATAGCGTTGTTGACGAAAAAGACGGTGATGTTCTCGCCGCGATTGGCGGCCTGAAGGATGTTGTTCCCACCGATAGCCGCCAAATCGCCATCGCCTTGATAGCTGATGACGATGCTGTCGGGATTGGCGCGCTTGAGGCCTGTTGCCACTGCTGGCGCTCTTCCGTGCGCAACCTGAATATTGCCCGTTGCGAAATAGTAATAAACGAAAACCGAGCATCCCACCGGCGAGATCATGATAGTCCTGTCGGCGACGCCCAAGTCCTCGAGAGCCTCGGCGATGAGCTTGTGGAGAATTCCATGCCCGCAACCGGGGCAATAGTGGGTGTTTTTCTTGTCGTGGCCGGGCTTATAGACGAATGTGTCCATGAATCCGCCGGGCTTACGAAGTATGTCTTTTGCCATATTTATCACCTAACCTTTGACGATTTCGTTGACTTTTTCGACCATCTCGGCAACTGTCGGGACGACGCCGCCCATTCTGCCGTAGAAGTGCACCTTAGCCTTGGCGCAATCGATGGCGAGGCGAACATCATCGACCATCTGGCCGTTGCTAAGCTCGGCGACGAGGATGTTATCGACTTTTTCGGCCATTTCGGCGAACTTCGCTTTGGGGAACGGGAACAGCGTAATCGGGCGGAAAAGCCCAGCCTTGACGCCTTCTTTGCGGAGCGCATCGACGGTGCTCTTCAAGACCCTGCTGACAATTCCGTAGCCGGTGAGAATAATCTCCGCGTCCTCGGTTTTGTATTCCTCATAGCGGATTTCGTTCTTCTCTATTTCGGCGTATTTTCGCTGGAGCTTTCTGTTATGGTCTTCGAGCTCCTCCGGCTCGAGGTAAATCGATGTGATGAGGTTGCGCACGGTTTCCGTGTTGCCCATTATCGCCCATTCAGCCTTGTGCGACTGGTCGATGGTCATCGGTTCTGGGAATTCGACCGGCTCCATCATCTGGCCGATAAAGCCGTCGGCGAGTAGATAAACCGGCGTGCGGTATTTATCGGCAAGCTCGAATGCGAGGATTGTGAGGTCGCACATCTCTTGGCCGCAATTCGGCGCAACGACTATGCACTTGTAATTGCCGTGGCCTCCGCCCTTGACAACCTGATTATAATCGGATTGTTCCGGCGCGATATTACCCAGCCCCGGACCGCCGCGCATGATGTCGGCGATGACGATTGGCAGTTCCGAGCCGGCGGAGTAGCTGACGCCCTCTTGCTTGAGGCTGACGCCCGGGCCGCTCGATGCTGTCATGCAACGAACGCCGGCTGATGCCGCTCCGTAGCACATCTGAATGGATGCTATCTCGCTCTCGGCCTGAAGGAAAGTCCTTCCGATTGCAGGAAAGTAGAATGCCGCGGCGTGCGCAACCTCGCTGGCGGGGGTAATCGGATATCCGAAAAAACACTCCGCGCCTGCGAGCAATGCGCCCTTGATAATAGCTTCATTTCCCTTGATGAGTTCTTTTGCCATAATTATGCCACCTCATCTTTCTTATAGACAATAATCGCGTCCGGTTCAGGGCAAGTGTAGAAACAGATTCCGCACCCAATGCATCCCTCGCCTTTGTATTTGGCCGGATGGTAACCGAGTTTATTGAGAACATCACTATCCTCTTCGATACACTTCTGGGGACATGCGTCGATACACATGCCGCAACCCTTGCAGTGATCGATTTGCACAACGATCTTTGGCATTGATTGACCTCCATTTAGGTTATTTGTAGTTTTTGGGAACGATCAAAATAGTATAAAGTATATCTAATCAAGCCGTAAAAATCAAGGTGTTTAGGAATTTTGAGTTTGTCACTATTTATGTGTATTTGAAATTAGTAAGCCGTGAAATTTACTGAAAGTGCACTTGGAGTCGAAGCAGGCACATCCTCCGTCATCTGGAGGAGATACCGTCCATCACGAGGTCTATCAGCCTATCCGCGCTCTCGGCCAGCGAGGAAATACTCTCCGAGTCCATGCCATAAACTTCGCAAAGCGACGGATTCACACTCACCTGCTGAAACGATGTAATTAGCGCAACAAGTTCGAACGTAAGGATATTCTCATCTATGCCATCGGCCAACTCGCCCCGTTCTTTCGCCGAAAAAATCAGTTCGCGGACATATCGAATTGACGGATCGGTCATAATTTCGGCGATTTCATCGGCGAAAGCGATACTCGTATCGCCTAACATGGCGCAGTAGAAACGCAATTCGTTCGGATGCTCTTCGATAAATGTGTGAAAGAACATGATGGTTTTTTTAAGCGAGACCCGTAGCGACTGCCCACGAATGTCCCCGACCACTCGACTGCGATGCTCGACATAGAGTTCCTTCACGAAACGGACGAGATAGAGATAAAAATCCTTCTTGTCGTCGAAATACTGATAAATACTGCCCTTGGAGATGTCTGCGCGCGCGACAATCGAGTTGATGCTGGTTTTAGCGAAACCATGCGCGGCGAATTCATCCAGTGCAATGTCGATAATATTTCGCCTTTTTTCATCGGGAAGATTGAAAAATGTCTTTTTCGGCATTATATTTCGCTTTTGAATAGTAAGAATATTTATATTACCGCGGCGAATGTCGCCGCATGAAAATCCATTGCCGAAATATAACGCACAATTTCGACAAATCAAGTGTTTTTAATGGAGTGAGTTTGAGGCCGGAAGAAATCAAGAAGCAAATTTACGCTGAACCTGCGGCAGTGTTCGGCTTTCTCCGCGAGGAAGATTACGAGACGCGTCTCGTTGCCTTTGATGCTTATATTGACCTCCTCGGAGAAGACGAACATGCGGGCGGCACTATATCCGATTTTGTCGAGATTGTCGCCCTCGAGCTGATTCCGCAGATGGCTGAGAGCCGCGACGCTCTGCAACTCGCCGCGCTCTCGCATATATTAGCATCGATAGGCGGATTTGCAGTCGATATGGCCAATCCATCGCCGCTTGTCGGGCTGATAGAGGTGATTCTAAGCCTACGAAATCATACGAACATCCGCGTGGCGACATCCGCGATTATGTGCCTCGGCATGATATTCAAGGCGATGCCCGAGGAAATGTCCGAATCACGCGCCCGTTCGCTCCTCGAGATGCTCAGCTCCGCAAGCCCTCTAATTCTGCAGGCATCGGCCAAAGCTTGGGGTGAAATTTGCACATCCGCGCCGAAAAAATCCGCTATTGCCTCCGCAAGAATGTTCGAGCTTCTTCAGCACGAAGGCCGAGATGTGCGGCTCGATGCATTGGGCTTCTTCCTCACACTTGCTCGGCAGATTCCCGCCGAGTGCTCGTTCGCGCTTCCCCTTCTCCGCGAAATCCGCGATAGCGATCCCGATAATGAGGTCGCCGAACGCGCATCTGCGACAATTCAAGCAATTTCGAGATAATAAAAAAGTCGGGGCGAGAGGATTTGAACCTCCGACCCCCTGCTCCCAAAGCAGGTGCGCTTCCAAACTGCGCCACGCCCCGAAGGCGAGGCAAATTTATATATTTCTTCGTTGAAAGTCAAGAGGCGAAAACCATCAGGTGAGCCAAAAAGAGCATTCACATTTATAAAGACAGTATGATAGAAAACCGAAGGGCCATATGCTTTGCCTCTGTGTCCTAACACTTAATCCCAAAAACTCGTTCCACGAAACACCAAGTCAATTTTTATAGACTTATCAGCATTCTTACCTATATTATTGTAATAGATACGACTGGTGCTTTAGCGGCGAAACGGAGCGATATGAGAAGGGCGATATTTTTTGCGTTTATAATTTTCGCGTTCGGCGCGACCGCGCAGACTTTCTGGAATTTCGATGAGATAGAGCGTGGGCACGCGCGAAGGGAACAATCCCGCGCGGAGATCGACCGGCACGGCTTCGAACGCCCATTCAGAATGCCCGAATGGCGGCCAACACCGAGATATTCCTACCCGTATTATCTCACGAAACTTTGCGAGTGGTGGGCGTTCTGGCAACTTATGGACACCGACAGCATTGAGCACGGCGGAATTATCGAGGCCGAGACCGGTGCCCTGCGACATGTCATACAAACGGACAACACGCAGGAGGTCGTCTGGTGCTGGGCATATTACACTGATCGCTCCGGCGACTCGACATATCTTCATAATATTGACTCGGCGTGGATTTACCTGTCGAATTTCCCCGCATATCACGAGGAATTGAGCTATATCGGCGGAAGTTTTGTCAGCTACTACTACCGCGTGTGGAACAGCGCGCTGGCGCTTCTCATGGAGATGGGGCTTCGCGAGTTCCTCGACGACCACTCGCGGATTTCATACGCCGACTCCTGCGTGGACATCATCATGAATCACCGCCTCTCGATGGACACTCCATGGCCGTCAATCGACGGGCTTCATGCTTTGGTGACAGCGTTTTCCGCAGGTTGTCTCTATCAATATGGAATCGATCGCGAGCGGCCGGATTGGTGCGACACCGCGGTTGTTATTGCTCGGACTGTTCAGCCGTGGATTGACCGTAATCCTTCGGGGCACATGGCTTATTCGAACTGGGCGATGTCATCGGGCACAGTGATTTGGGGGCTTATGAATTCGCGTTTTGCCGCCTTTCCCGAGTCGCTTGATACATGGCTCGATATTCACGGCGACCACATCCCTGAGCGCATCGAGCCGCCGACAGAATACGACCCCTACGTCTGGGACAATAGCTGGAACATCTGGTTCGGCAACGCCTTCCGACATCTCTGGAAGGCCACGGGCGAGGACGATTGGTATTTCAAATACCGAACAATTCTCGACGACCTTCTGGCGCAAGACACCGACGACGACGGCGGAATTCCGGCATCGGCGGCAGGCCCGGATTACGAGGACATGACCTGGATTAGCGCGTATCTGACTCTCTTCTCGATGGACTGGATTATCGATTCGCTTCCCGAAGTCGATGTCGGCGCACTCAACCCGACGGTTCACATGCCTATGGGCTTCGCCACCCAGGACGACACGGTTTACTTGGTCGCTCGCGCTGTTAATTTCGGCAGAAGCGCCGTCCGCGATGTCGATTTCATGGTGACGCACAACCGTGGAATTCTCTTCGATACAACATATTCGTTTGCATGGGGGGAGGCGTTCCCGCGAGACACGTTCAAAATAGTTCCGGGCTTCGAGGGCGACCACCGCGCCGGCGTAAGCACGCTATTAGAAGATGACGACCCATGGAATGACACGGCGGCGGTCGAGTTCTTCGTCACGCCGGTGCGCGAAATTTCCGGCTCGATTTTCGATTCGGAAGCGGGGGAGGGGGCTGTGTCTTCCGAGGTGAGGTTTTATTATCTTGGCGAAGACACATCGTTTTTCTACAAAGCCGACTCATCAGACGGCCACTCGACATCGAACTTCGCCACGCGGCTTCCATGCTTGACTTTCCGCGTCGAAATCGACCCGGAGTTCCCCTATGTTCCGGCGGTTATCGAGACTTTCGCCGTGCTCGAAGACGACGCGAATTTCCTGTCGGTGCCTCTCCAGCGCGCGGATTTGCTACTTGTTGATGACGACCTTGGCCGAAACTACGAGCAATACTACATGTCCGCGCTGGACTCGATAGGAGTGAGCTTTCGCCTGTGGGATCGCGATGCGATGGGCGAGATTTCGCCGGAAGTCCACCAACAGATGCGCAGGCAAACAGTCATCTGGTTCACCGGCGATGACACGACGACGACGCTCGATTCGGCGGATATTCACGCGCTCGACCACATCGTCCGAACTGGCGGCAATGTCCTTCTGACGGGGCAGGGGATGGGGTTTGACTTGGCGGGCACACCGAAGTTCGATTCACTCATAAGTGCAATTTGGCTCGGCAGTGATGGGACTCCTATGATTAGCGGCGTCCCTGATGATCCGATTTCAGGCGACTTCCGCGAGATTATCACTTTCGGCACCAGCGGCGGCGCGGGCAATCAAACGCGCCGAGACAGGCTTTCGCCGCTCGCGCCGGCGGTGGGTTTCTTAAGATTTCCGTGCGGCGCGTCCGCGGCGGTCAGAAGAGAAGACCCCTCAAGCGGCGGCAAGCTTGTGTTCATCGGCTTCGGGCTGGAGGGGATAAGCCATCCGGCCGGGAGTCCGGCATATACCGGCAGGCCGGAGCTAATGTTGTCAATACTTCGTTGGTTCAACGCGACATTTCAAGTCGCCGAGCAGATATTGCCGAAAACGCTTGAAATTCGGGCATACCCGAACCCGTTTAACTCGACGGTGAGGATTTCCATCGAGGGGCCTGCGCCCACCCGCGTCGAGATATTCGACATCGCGGGAAGACGCATCGATGTCATTGCGAGGAGCGACAGCGACGAGAAATCTCCTTATGCATCGGACGAGATTTCTCCCCTGTGGGTCGAAATGACAGCGAAGAGTGAAGGAGATTGCTTCGGTCTTCGCTCTCGCAATGACGGCATGATAGAATTTTCATGGTCGCCACCAGAATCTCTCCCTTCGGGAGTCTATCTGCTACGCGTGAGGACTGATAACCATATGAAATCTAAAAGGATAGTATATGTAAGGTAGAATTATTATGAAGCTAATAATCTTAATAACATGTATTGCAATTACATTGCCTCTTATTGCCCAATGCCCGGACTACGCACAGCCCGGGCCGTTCGAGATAACATATCGAGTTATTGCTGAAATCCTTACCGAGGATGAGACTATCGAAAATTCGCGGTGCTACTATCCGGTAATCAACGACACGATACCCACAACTGCAATCCCCAGCCCGATTGCCGTTTTCGCACACGGCTTGCATACGAATGTCAATAATTATTTCAGCTACGCCGAGCATCTCGCCAGCTGGGGCTATGTCTGCATCGTGCCGACATATTCTAATCCACTTTTCACGCCTAATCACAACTACCGCGCGCGGCTCATCATTACCTGCGCGAGACACATAATGGAATTGAACTTCGTGCCGGGGGATATTTTCGAGGGCAAGCTCGCGCCCGATAACTGGTCTTTCCGCGGGCACAGCATGGGAGGGAGCATCTCGCTTTTCGCGGGCGATCGCTATGTTAACTTCCCAGACAGCATGTATCACCTCGCGGACACGCTCAAGGCGATAATCGCGCTCGGAAGCCCGCAGAGCAATCCCGCGACCGTTCCGAGCAGAATAACAACGCCCTACATGCTCCTCTGCGGAACTCGCGACGGCATTGCCTCGTGGAACGGCACCCGTAGCGCATTTTGGGCGAGCGGCATTTCGCCGGGAGTATTTGCGGTAATCGAAGGCGCAAATCACGGAAATTTTACTGATGGCACAAACTATACATGGTTGGGCGACAACTCCGCCACAATCTCCCGCGACGAGCAATGCGAGATTTGCCGAAGGCATATCTTGGCCTTCCTAAACAGATACGCCAAGGGCGACACTTCGGAGTGCAATTTCCTTTACTCCTTCGGGGATTCGATTGTCCATGCCGACTACATGGATTCGGTTGAGACGCGCTATTTTCCGCTGAATGTGGGGGAGAGTGCGCCATTGCCGAAAACGCTTGAAATTCGGGCATACCCGAACCCGTTTAACTCGACGGTGAGGATTTCCATCGAGGGCACTGGGGCAATTCATGAATTGCCCCTACAGCCATTATTAATCGAGATATTCGATCTCACTGGGCGGCGCATCGATGTCATTGCGAGGAGCGACAGCGACGAGAAATCTCCTTATGCATCGGACGAGATTTCTCCCCTGTGGGTCGAAATGACAGCGAAGAGTGAAGGAGATTGCTTCGGTCTTCGCTCTCGCAACGACGGCATGATTGAATTTTCATGGTCGCCACCAGAATCTCTGCCCTCAGGCGTCTATCTGATTAGGGCGTTTTTGGTCGAAAATTCCGTGGCAAAACGTGTCGTTTATCTCAAGTAGTATTTTTGCGAGGATTCAACAATTTCAATAGAAATAGCGTTGCAATTTGCAATTTGCTCTGAAAGAATATAAAATATAAAGCGGACATTTTCGCCCGAAATGCAGTTCTTACGGGCTTTTGCGCAAATGGCACATTTTTTGCGAATCATAAAGAGAAATGAAACATTCTTCATCATCAAGACGCTCTGGATTTACGCTGATTGAGCTGATGCTTGTCGTGATTATTATCGGCGTCCTTGCGGCGTTGGCTCTTCCACGTTTTAGCGCGGCGGCCAAAAAGGCAAAATACGCTCAAGCAAGGCTTTATCTTAAATACTTCTATCAATCTCTCACGATTTTCTACACCGAAACCGGATGCTATCCAGCGGATGCTTTCCCGAATATTCCTCCGGCTGGCATCATTCCGCAATATGCCGATGAATGGCCGGGGCCGGATCGGGACCCGATGAACTCCGTGTATCGATATGCGCAATGGCCGGCTCCTGGGGGAGGAAATTGGATAGGTGTGATTTATCTCGGCCCAAACATCATCCACGACTCCAGTGAAGGCAGTGGCAGTTTCTATGCAAACCATGGCAATTCCGGGGATATCCGCGAATATGGGGACGATATTTATATTGTGATTGAACACAGCGGTGCCGTGTGCAATTGATTCGCCTACTAACCTGAGCAACCCACTCTTTCTTCAACAACCCCACTGCCATCTTGGGATTGTTTCAAGACCAGTAGATCGCCTTGTATAAAAGACAGTGCTCCCCGCGAGAAAAAGAGGAGGGGAGGCTCACGATACTTATCTAACGAATATTAGAGGGCATCAAGTCTTAATGAAGGCAGGTTTACATAATATCCCTTATGGGATAGTTTGTGGCATATTTCCCTGCGGGCACTCGATCAAATATCTTAACAAACTGGCTATGGTCGTTTTGAGTTTGTCTCTCGGCGTAATCAGATCGACGAAGCCGTGTTCCAGCACGAACTCCGCTGACTGGAAACCCTTTGGCAATTCGGCGCCTATAGTTTGTTGGATAACCCGCGGGCCGGCGAATCCGAGTAGCGCTCCCGGTTCCGATAGGATAATGTCGCCGAGGCTGGCGTAACTTGCCATCACTCCGGCGGTTGTGGGATTGGTCAGGATCGATATAAATGGCAGACGAGCCTCGTGGAGTTTCGTCAATGCGGTGCCGGTCTTTGCCATCTGCATGAGGCTGAGTATTGACTCCTGCATTCTTGCGCCACCGCTCGCGGAGACCATTACTAAGGGTATCTGTCGTTCGACCGCGCGCTCTATGGCGCGAGTCACTTTCTCGCCGAGAGCACTGCCCATCGAGCCACCAATGAACTTGAACTCCATAAAACCGCAACTTGTTTGAATGGAATCAATATCGCCTATCCCAGTTATTATTGCGGACTTAGCGCCTGTTTTATTAGCAGTTTGTTGAAGTCTATCTGTATATTTTTTTGAATCTACGAAGTTTAACGGATCGGTGGAAGCGATCTCTGCGTCAAATTCCTGGAAAGTTCCTCCATCGATAAGAAAGTCGAGATAGTTCTTTGCTTCAATTCGGAAGTGATAACCGCATATGCTACAAACCCATAGGTTGCGTGCAAGTTCTTTTCGGTAGATAATCTCGCCACAAGATTCGCATTTCAACCATAAGCCATCGGGGATTTCCTTGGGCTGTTGGTTTTTTAGTCCAATAAATTTCCTCTTGAACCATGGAACGTTATTTTTTTTATTTTCAGTCATTTATATTTCCTCGAAAAATCAGATAAGAGCCTCCAAAATCGTTCTGAACAACTCTTCGCAGAGAGAACAACATCATCGTGTGATATGTTCTTTGCGTTCACAACATTGGTAATTCCAGCGATGCCAACGACGGCCATTCCGAGCCTCGAAGCCTCGGCGGTCTCCTTAGCCGTTGACATGGACATCCAGTCAGCGCCTGCAACGTGCGCCATTTGGGCTTCCGCGGGTGTCTCGTATGTCGGGCCGAGGATACTACAAAGCGTTCCCCGAGTGATGGGAATATCGGCATTTAGAGCAGTGTCGAATAACAGTTCACTTAAGTCTCTGTTATATATATTGATACGCTGATGATGACTTGGGGATAAAATCATCGAGGTGTCGATTTGGTCGGTAATCAAACCAAGCTCACCGGGGCGTGTTTTATCATTCAGCGTTCCAACGGCGCAAGATATGATTATAGTCTTTATTCCCAATAAGTTAGCTAATCTTACTTGAAATAGCAAATCATCTATCGAAACACCTTCGTAGAGATGCGTTCTTCCGGAGAAAACAAGAGCCATCTTATTGATATGGCGAAACTTAATCACTATAAGCTCGCCATCGTGCCCCTTTACCGATGTCGTAGGATAACCCGGAATAATTTTATATGCTTGCCTTTCAATAATTTCCCCGAAATCGCTAATAGATTGTGCAAGCCCTGACCCAGAAATCACTGCGAAGTCGAAAGTTAAATCGCAGAAACTTGTATCTCGAAGGTAATCCATAGATGCTTTCAAATTCAGGGAATTCACCTTGGCACTCCGGGTAAAAAATCGCGTAAATATCTGGGCGATAGAGTGTTTATATCATCGCTTCCATTATTTTTATAAGTGATATATCCTAACTTGCAGATATTCAAGCTATTATAGTCAAATGATATGATGTCTATATCGCAATTCTCCATGATCTCTTGAACATCATCGCCTACAGAATCGGTATATATAGATGAAATACCTCGCGATTTACAGATTTCCGCAAATTTCTCCGCGGAAAAAATGCTCGACGCGACTATTTCATTGGGGTTTTTGTCCTTATAAAACGAAAAAACTCCGCCGAAAACTTCACCGCGCATGGCATCGAGGCAAACGGCGGTCTCCCCCGTCTTTCCAGCCGAAAAAGCCCGCGCCATAAGGCTGTCCACCGCAACCAGCGGTTTGTTTAGAGAATACGAGAAGCCCTTGGCTGTCGAAAGCCCCACGCGAAGACCCGTGAACGACCCCGGGCCGATAGCCACGGCAATGAGGTCGATTTCATCGAGCGCAAGGCCGCATCGCGAGAGCAGTTTGTCGATGTCCGGGACAAGGTTCTCGGAGTGTTTCGCACTCCCGGATGTGGTTATCTCGCAAGGAGCTTGCCCCTCCGTGTCAAAAATCGCGACCGAGCCGGCGCGCGTCGATGTGTCCAATCCCAAGATAATCATGTCGATAATTTAAGGTAATTTACTGCGCTTCGCAAGCACTTTCGCGCAAAAAGGACGACTCACAAATCGGCTCTGTCTAAAACAAGTGGAAAATGGATTTCTCTTCGCCCCTATGGCTCCTCGAAATGACAGATTCACTCGCTTTTCGCAATTTCAATTTGCGCTAACGCATTCGGACGAGACGTTCTGTGAATTCGAATTTTTCTCCGTCAGAATCCTCGGCGATAATCTTGTAAATATATGTGCCGTTTGCGATTGGATCGCCCATGTTGTCCCGACCGTCCCATCCGACCGAATTGTATCCATCGCCGCTCGGGCAGAAATCGAAGGTCTTTACGGGGCGTCCGCGCACAGTGAAAACCTTGATTGTCAAGTCTGCCATGGGCTTCGATAGCACATAGGTGAACTCCATGTAATCCCTGAACGGATTCGGGAAAGTCTGCACATTACGGAGCGGAGAGCCTTTGCCCGTATATATTTCCAGCTTGACGACGTTATTTTTCTCGTCAAGCTCGCCAATGAGGCTATCCGGGTCAACGAAGGCGTAAATCGCGTGGTAGTCGCGTGTAATAGTAAAGTTTGTATTCACAACGGCGAAGCTGTCCGCCGGATTCATCTCCGTAATTACTCGGTCGGAGCCGAATTGATTGTTGCCATCCAGAAAACGGACTACGACGTTCTTTGCGGTGGAATTTCCGCGGATTCGGACTTTCGCGGTGAGGTTCACCATATCGCCAATTTCGAAATTCGGCTGAAGAACGGCCAAATCGCCATCATCGAAATAGAGATCGACACCGTAGAAGAGCGTGTCCGGGTGCTCGGGGCGGTTACGGACTGCGACTGTGCCGCCC
>OMKS01002001.1_pt1 | contig 17461 bp, 16 predicted proteins | sample 1674721 | NCBI WGS metagenome assembly OMKS01 (sample SAMN06264996, study PRJEB25208) | sediment metagenome | isolation source: hot spring sediment | place: USA: California | collected 2014-09-02
CCGGTCAGGGCCAGGTTAAGCCGGGAGCCATGCAGGGCCGCCGCCGCTTGCTTAAGGAGCTTTTCCATCTCAGTAGATTTCGTAGCGAGCCAGAATGCCGTCCAGGCCGCCGTTGCTCAAGTTTATTTTGCGGCTGGGTTTGAGGCCGATCTCCTTGATCAGTTGGCGGTCGCCGAAATAGAGGCAGACGGTGGAGCCGGTGCAGCGATGTTTCAGAAAGGTGCCCAGCTCCCGCATCAGGGCGGCGGCTGCCGCCCGATCGCCCAGGCGCACCCCGTAGGGCGGGTTGCTGACGATCACCGCGTTGTTGACGGGGGCCAGTTGCTGAAAAGTGCCGACCTTCAGCCCCACCTGGGTGCCGTGGGGCAGGAGGTTGAGGTTGCGGCGGGCGGCCCGGATGGCGGCGGGGTCGTGATCGCTGCCCAGCAGCAAGCCGGGGGGCAGCGAGCGGATGGCCGCCTGGGCCTCGGCCTTGACCTGAAGCCAGAGCTCCGGGTTGAAATCGGGTAGATGCTGAAAACCAAACTCATGGCGCAGGTAGCCTGCCGGAATCCGGGTTTGGCGCATCAAGGCTTCGGCCAGCAGGGTTCCGGAGCCGCACATGGGGTCCATCAGCTGCCGGTCGCCGTTCCAGCCGGAAAAATCGATCATCGCCGCCGCCAGGGTTTCCTGGATGGGAGCCTCGACGCTCTCTTGGCGGTAATGGCGGCGGTGGAGGGACTCGCCGGCCAGGTCCAGGCTGATAACTGCCTGGTTGCGGCGGATATGGAGATCAAAAACCAGATCGGGCCGCTCCCTGTCCACACTGGGGCGGTCGGCAAAACGTTGTTGGAACCAGTCGACGATGGCGTCCTTCAAGCGGAGGGCGGCGTAGCGGGAGTGACTGATCTTGCTGTCGCTGACCCGGGCGTTGATCATAAATGTTTGGTCAAGCCCCAGCAGTTGGTCCCAGGGTAGGGCCAGGGCTGTTTTGTAGAGATACTTGGTACTATGGCAATCGAAGTGGAGCAGGGGGGCCAGCACCCTGGTGCAGAGGCGGGTCTGATAGACGATTCGGTAGAGGTCTTTGGCCTCGGCGTTAAAGTGGACCCCTCGGTGGGTGGGGTTCAAACGTTGGGCGCCCAGGCCGGCCAGTTCTCCGGCGGCGGCCTCCTCCAGATTCTCTGCCACCTGGGCGAAATAGCCGCTTTTTTGCTGGTAAAGAAAAGGGTTCACGGGCTTTGCCGGGGGGTCTGGTCGCGGAACCCCTCCCGAATTACCTCAAACCGGCCACTCTCCTCCTCCAGGCTGTAAATACTGAAGTTGGTCCGCATATCCAGGCCCGGATGGTGGGCGGCGAAGTTGAGCGAGGCCGATCCCTCCGGTCCGCTGACGATCCGGTGGAAGACGTGGCGGGGCCAGACCAGCATCGCCGGCCCGTCGAAGATAACCCTGCCATCCTGTAAAATCTGTTCGGGGGTTACGGTGAAGCTGGCCCGGCCATGTTCCCGCAGATAGATATCCACCTCCCGCCGGCCAAAAAGGACGATCAGGTTGTCATCTTGGTGGGGGTGCATATACCAGGGGCGGGCCACCTCCCCCACCGGGCCGGGGGAGATGGCGCTGCCCTTATGCAGCACCCGGTCGATGGCGTCGATCCGGGGTAGGAAATTCATGGGTAGGTTGTCGAACAGCACCCCCGGCGTTCGCCGCAGGGGCTGCAAGGGAATAATTCGGTAAAATCCGGTAACTTCAGCAAAAAATCCAGCCGAGTCCATCACTGATCTCCCAATTATTTAAGGATCAGCCGCATTCGGAGTAGCCGCAGGCATGGCAGACGCAGCAGCCGCCCTCATGTTCGATCACCCCCCCGCATTCGGGGCAAGCACCGAACATGGCGTTGGTTTGGGCAACCAGGCTGTTGTCCCGGTGGCCATTGGTTCTCTCCAGGTGGCGGCGGATCGCCTGGGCGATGGCGTCGGCGCAGGAGGTCACCTTGTTTTCCCCGAAACCGGAAGGTTTGTGGCAACTGATTCCAATCAACTGCTTGACGATGGGCTCCGGCGGCATCCCGCTGCGCCAGGCCAGGGAGACCAGGCGGCCGATGGCCTCGCACTGGCTGGCCGCGCAGCCTCCGGCCTTGCCCACCGTGTTGAACAGCTCGAAGAAGCGGTGCTCTTCGTCCTCGTTGATGGTGACATACATCGGCCCGCAGCCGCTGGTCATCTGATAGGTACAGCCGGAGAGCATGGCCGGCCGGTCGCGCTTGACCGGTTTTTGCGGCAGTACCTGGGCCGGGGCCGCCTTCTTGTCGGTCTTGCCGATATTGAGGACCTGGTTGTCCCGGCAGCCGTCCCGGTAGATGGTCACCCCCTTGCAGCCCAGCTCGTAGGCCAGCATGTAAGCCTCGCGGACATCATCTTCGCTGGCTTCGTGGGAGAAATTGATGGTTTTGCTGACCGCGTTGTTGGTGTGGCGCTGGAAGGAGGCCTGGATCTCCAGGTGGTTGCGGGGGGTGATGTCGTGGGCGGTTTCGAAAATCCGCCGGTACTTTTCTGGAATCTCCTCGATATTGGCCAGGGTGCCGTGGTGGGCGATCCGGCGGATCAGTTCGTGGGAGTAGAAATCCTCATTTTTAGCCAACTGCTCAAAGAGCGGATTAACCTCAAATAGCTCGTCGTTGTCCATCACCCGGCGGAGGAAGGCCACGGCAAACAGGGGCTCAATGCCGCTGGAGCAGCCGGCCAGAATGCTGATGGTACCAGTGGGGGCGATGGTGGTACGGGTGGCGTTGCGCACCGGGACGTTGGGCTCCTGACGGCCGTAAATGCTGTCGGGGAAGTTAGTGAAGGCTCCCCGGGCCTTGCCCAGCACGATGCTGGCCTTCAGGGCCTGCTGGTCGATAAAACGCATCACCTCTTCGGCCTTGGTCACCGCTTCCGTCGAGGAGTAGGGGATCTCCAGCTGAATCAGCAGGTCGGCAAAACCCATCACTCCCAGGCCGACCTTGCGGTTGAGCTTGGTTACCCGTTCGATTTCCGGCAGGGGGTATTTGTTGATATCCACCACGTTGTCGAGGAAATGGATCGCCTGCTCCACCACCAGGCCCAGCCGCTGCCAGTCAACCTCGCCATCCTTGATCATGTTGGCCAGGTTGATCGACCCCAGGTTGCATGATTCATAGGGCAGCAAGGGCTGCTCGCCGCAAGGGTTGGTCGATTCGATCTCTCCGGCCTCCGGGGTGGGGTTGTCGGCGTTTATGCGATCGATGAAGACGATCCCCGGCTCGCCCGAGAGCCAGGCCTGCTTGACGATCTGGCGGAAGAGCTTGGCGGCGTTCTGGTATTTGACGATCTCACCGTTTCTGGGGTTGATCAGGGCGTAGTCGCCGTTTTCGGCCAGGGCCCGCATAAACTCATCGGTGATCGCCACCGAGAGGTTGAAGTTGTGCAGCACGTTGAGGTCCGACTTAACCTTGATGAAGTCCATGATGTCGGGGTGGTCCACCCGCAGAATGGCCATGTTGGCTCCGCGACGGGTGCCGCCCTGCTTAATGGTTTCGGTGGCGCAGTCAAACACCGACATGAAGGAGAGCGGGCCGCTGGAGATCCCCTTGGTGGAGTGAACCACGTCGTTTTTGGGACGAATCCGGGAAAAGGAGAAGCCGGTGCCCCCACCGCTCTGGTGAATCAGGGCGGTCTGCTTGACCGCCTCAAAGATGCTGGGCATGGAATCTTCGATGGGCAGCACAAAACAGGCCGAAAGTTGACCCAGCTTACGGCCGGCATTCATCAGGGTGGGTGAGTTGGGCATGAAGTCCAGGCCGGCCATCAGATTGTAGAAGGTCAGGGCCAGGGAGTCGACATCGGCGCCGGAATCGTAGATGGTGTCGGCGGCAGCCACTGCCTTTGCCACCCGCCAGAGCATCTGCTGAGGGGTTTCCAAAACCTTGCCCTGGGCATCCTTTTTCAGGTAGCGGCGCTTAAGGATGGTGAGGGCATTGGCGGAAAACTTGGGTTTCATGGCCTGGGCGGGCAATTTTTCAGCGGCTGCTTTTGTGGGCATGGTCTGCGGTTCCTCCTCTTGGCTTTTAAGCGGTGACTGAGCGGTGCTGCCTGCCGGGAAAAAAGGGGTGAAAACAGTGTGGTCGGCCCCGGGCACCCCAACGGGGGCAGCTTGCCAGCTTGACCACAAAATATGGTATGATTGGCGCCAGAAAAGCACAAGGTGTGGTTCTTGTAAAGAAAAAAAAATGGCTTAAAAAGCGACCCGGCGCCGATGCTCTTGTCAATACAAATTTTTTCCTTTGGCGGTCAATGGGGTCGCTTGCCAATCGTCGGCAGTAATGCCGACTGTCAATCGTCGGCAGTAATGCCGAATGTCAATCGTCGGCAGTAATGCCGACAATCACCTTGTCACCATCAATAATTTTTGCTATTGGTTTGATCTACCTCTTTTCGTTTTTTTTCAGCCCACAAGGAGACCGCAAAATAAATGGCGACTAAAACCATCGATCTGGTGGCCCGGCTCTTCTGCCAGGCCACCAAGAAAACCGTGGATAAGAGTACGGGCAAAAATCTCAAGTATGCCGGCACTCTCCAGGATATTCCCAAGGTCAGCCTGAAGCCGGATATCGGCTGTTTCGTCCAGTTCAACGGAGATTACAGCGGCTTGGTGATCATGAACTTTTCCGGCGAGGCGGCCATGGAGCTTTATCGCAGCTACATGCTGACCATGGGGATGCCGGAAGATGAGCTGGCCACCGATTACACCTCGGTGGAGGTGGTGGATACCATCGGGGAGATGACCAACCAAATCATGGGTCGGGCCTTGCGGATGGTGGAGAGCAACTACGAGTTGACCTCCTTCATGGGACAGCCCAAGGCGATCGCTCTCAACAGCGCCATTGTCCTGACCCCGGAATCGGACTATCAGGCCAACCGGCGGATCGCGTTCAGTCTGGAAACCCGCCGCTTTTACATGGAGCTCTCCCTGGAGCGCACCGAATTTATTACGATGAAATAAGGAGGAGAAAGATGAGTTCATCCTGTAGCGACAAGTGTGGCGCGGATAAGCAAAGCACCTGTGGATCTCGTCCGGCCGTAGCCGCGCGAGAAAATGTGAGTATTGATCAGGCACTGGGCCGGATTCGTCATAAAATTTTGGTGATGAGCGGTAAGGGTGGGGTGGGGAAGAGCACCGTTGCGGTCAACTTGGCCGTGGGCCTGGCCGGTAAGGGGTTTCGGGTGGGGTTGATGGATGTCGATCTGCACGGGCCCGATATCTCCCGGATGCTCAACCTCTCCGATACGCCGACCACCAGCTCCGAGGGGCGGATCCTTCCCCTGCCGGCCGGGGATAACCTGCGGGTGATTTCCCTGGAAAATATGATGGAGAATCGGGATGATCCTATCATCTGGCGGGGTCCCCTAAAATACCAGGCCATTCGCCGTTTTATCGCCGACGTGGATTGGGGTGAGCTGGACTACCTGGTGATCGATGCCCCGCCGGGTACCGGCGACGAACCGATGACCGTGGCCCAGACCATCAAGGATGCCAAGGCCCTGGTGGTCACCACCCCCCAGAAGGTGGCCTTGGCCGATGTTCGCAAATCGATCAACTTCTGCGGCCATGTCGGGATGAAAGTTTTAGGTCTGGTGGAGAATATGAGTGGTTTTGTCTGCCCCCACTGCGGCAAGACCGCCGAACTTTTCAAGAGTGGCGGCGGTGAGCGGTTGGCCCAGGAGTTTGATCTGCCCTTTTTGGGCCGGATTCCCTTGGATCCCCGGGTGATGCTGTCCGGTGATGATGGCAGTCCTTTTTTGACCGGCGGCGAGAGTCCGGCGGTGACGGCAATGAGCCAGGTGGTGGCCCGGGTCAACGCGGCTCTGCCGGTGGCCACGGGTGTTCCCCACTCGCTGGCCGCAACCCCGGCCGCCACCTCCACTTGCGGTTGCGGGGGCAAATGCGATCCCAATCTCTGCGATTGCTGAATGGCGACCCAAAAGGAGCGAACAGTGCAGATTGAACAGCTGGTGGTTGGGCAGATGGGGGTTTGTTGCTATCTGCTGGGCTGTGAGGGGAGCAAACAGGCCTTGGCGATCGATCCTGGCGGCGATGAGGAGAAGATTCTGACTCATTGTCAGGCGGCCGGTTGGCAGCTCAAGCTGCTGGTCTGCACCCATGGTCATCCCGATCATGTCTGCGGCAACGCGGCCCTGAAGAGGGCCACCGGGGCCGAGATCATCATGCACGGTGACGATGCCGATTTTTTCGGGCGGCCAGAAGTGGAGCAATATTTCTCCATGCTGGGGCTGCCGGCTTCTCCTCCCCCCGACCGCCTGGTCAAGGATAATGAGGTGATTGAGCTGGGCAGTATCAGGTTGCAAGTTATCCATACCCCGGGGCATACCCCCGGCGGCATCTGCCTCTATGCCGCCCCCCATCTCTTCACCGGCGACACCCTCTTTGTCGGCGGGGTGGGGCGCACCGATTTTCCCGGTGGCGACACCGCCACCCTGATCGGTTCGCTGCAGAAGCGGTTGCTGGTTTTGCCGCCCGAGACCGTGGTCTGGCCCGGTCACGGCTACGGCGGCTCCCGCTCCACAATTGGGGAGGAGGCGCGGGATAATCCCTATCTGACGGGAAAATGGTATTGATCTTCGATCTGGTTAGCTATGCGTGAAATCGTCCTTGGCACTGCCGGTCATGTTGACCACGGCAAGACCAGTCTGGTCCGTGCCTTGACCGGCATTGAAACTGATCGGCTCAAGGAGGAGAAGGTTCGGGGGATCACCATCGAGTTGGGTTTTGCCCATCTTGACCTGCCCTGCGGTCACCGCCTGGGGATTGTCGATGTGCCCGGCCATGAACGCTTCGTTCGCAACATGGTGGCCGGGGCCGCCGGGATCGACCTGGTGGCCTTCGTGGTGGCGGCCGATGAGGGGATTATGCCCCAGACCCGCGAACACTTCGAAATCTGCCGCCTGCTGGGGGTCCAGCGCGGCCTGGTGGTTATCACCAAACAGGACATGGTTGATCTGGAGTGGCTGGAGCTGGTGACCGACGAGGTGCGGGAGTTTCTCCGCGGCAGCTTTCTTGAGGACGCCCCCATCGTGCCGGTCTCCTCCACCACCGGCCAGGGGATCGACGAGGTTCGGCGGGTTTTGGACCAACTGGTGACGGCCAGTGATTTCAGCGAGGCCACCGGTCCCTTTCGCCTGCCGGTGGACCGGGTATTCTCCATGAAGGGTTTTGGGGCGGTGGTTACCGGCAGTTCCATCTCCGGGCGGATCTCCCTGGGGGATGAGGTTTGTTTCTATCCCCGGCTGGTCAGCGGCAAGATTCGGGGAATTCAGGTCCACGGCCAGGAGCGGAACGAGGTTGAGGCCGGCTATCGCACTGCGATCAATGTTCAGGGGGTGGACAAGGAGCAGATTCACCGGGGCGATGTGCTGGCCAGTCCCGATAGCCTGGCCTCCACCTACATGATCGACGCCGATTTTCTCTACCTTTCCGGTAACGATAAACCGTTGCAAAACCGCCGCCGGGTCCGGGTGCATGTGGGCACCGCCGAGGTAATGGGCCGGATCGCCCTGCTGGATGTCGAGGAGCTGCCGCCGGGTGAAACCGCCGCCGCCCAGCTGCTGCTGGAGGAGCCGGTCAGTGTCTGGCCCGGCGACCACTACGTGGTGCGGAGCTACTCCCCGGTCCACACCATCGGCGGCGGGGTGATCTGGAACTGTGCCCCCCCCAAACGCCGCCGTTTCAGCGAAAGCCAGCGGCAGGTCAACCGGGAAATTTTCAGTCTCTACCGCGAGGGGACCCCCGAGGACCTGGCCCTCTTTCACCTGCGGGAGAGCGGAATTGCCGGCCTGACCCGCCGGGAACTGGCGGTGCGTCTGGGGATCTTCGGCAAGCGGCTGCAAAAGCTCCTTGAAAGGAGCATTTCCGCCCGGCGCGTTTTGATCGTCGAGCCCGACAAGCAACGGATGATTGCCGTCGAAACCCTGGAAGGGCTGGTGGTGAAGGCGGAAAAGCTGCTGACCGATTTCCATGGCGAAAACCCCCTGAAGAGCGGCCTTTCCGCCGAGGAGCTGCGGGGCCGCCTGGCCCGCTCTCTTTCCGCCCGCCTCTTCCAGATCGTCCTGCAGGAGGCCGACAAGAAAGGGGTGCTGAAACAGGAGGGTTCACTGATTCGCCTGGCTTCCCACCAGGTGTCGCTGGCCGGCGACGCCGAAACCCTGCGCCGGGAACTGCTGGCGTTCTACCGGGCCGCCGGGCTCCAGGTCCCGACCATCCGGGAGACCATCGAGGCCCACGGCAAGTATCCCCAGGAGCTGGTTCGGGAGTTGCTGGTAGTGCTGGTCCGTGATGGCGAGCTGGTCAAGGTGAGCGAGGATCTCTACTACGATGCCGGGGTTTTGGACGCTCTGCGGGCCAAGCTGGTCGCTTTTCTCGCCGGCGAGGGGGAGATCGACGCGCCCCGTTTCAAGAATCTTACCGGTCTTACCCGCAAGTTCTCGATTCCCCTGCTGGAATACTTTGATCGGGTCAAGCTGACCCTGCGTATCGGCGACGTGCGCCGGTTGCGCTAGAGTCCCACTGCGGCTTAAGGCAGGGAGCGGAGCAGCTCCAGATTGAAGGCCGGTGGCGGCGTTTCTTCCCCTTCGCAGATCTCCTCCTGCTGGTCCGTTTCGCAGCCTTCCTCGGTCGTTTCGTTGCCAAGTCCGTCCGGGATTGGCGCCATCAGAGCGCCCGGGGTGGAGGTCAGCAGATAGGGGACCGTCCGGGCGCCAATTCCCGCCAGGAAGGCTCGGTTACGGAAGGAGATCTGGCGGATTTGCCACAATTCGCGGAGGGTGGGCCGTTCCGGCTCGCCCCAGTTCAGGGTTTCCATGGCGGCGGCCAGGGATCCGGAAGTCGCCAGTTCCTGGTGGAACCGGAGGATCACCGGTAGGTCGGCCCTTTTGAGGGCCAGGGGGTAAAGGGCCAGTTGCGGGTGCAGCTCCTCCCGCCGGGCCAGCTCCCGCAGTCTCTCAAGGCAGGAGGGGCAGGAGGGAGAGAAGAACAACTTAATCTCCGCGTCGCCGGAGCCGAAGGTCGGCACCGGCTCAAACTGTTGCCGCCCGAGCCCGCTTAGGGCGGCCACCAGGGTCAGGGTCCAGATCAGCAGGATGACGGTCAGGGCCTTGGAATCGGGCCGGAGCAGCCAGGCCGTTATTCCCAGCAGGCCGGCGACAATCAGGCAGCTTGCACAGGAAATGGTAAGGGCCTGGGCCCCTAGTAAAAACGCGCTGACCAGCAAGCCGGTGACCAGCCAGAGCAGCAGCAGCGATGAGGAATGGCGGCGGAACCGTTCCCGCTGGTTTTTCAGTTGCCTGCCGATCAGGAGCAGCGTCACTCCGAAAAAAAAGGCTCCGAACCAATAGAGATCGATCCCGAGGAAGGTTGTGCCCCGGAAAAGACGGCACCCCTCGGTAACGCAGAAGCCATCGGTAAGCCCCAGGGCGGAGAGCAGCGAGAAAACCATTCCCGCCATGGCGGTCAGCAAGGCAGTAAAATTTCTAATCATGATCTTCCCTTTCCGCGGAGGGGCGACCAAGCAGTCGCCCCTTTTTCGTTACCTGCCCGGATCCATGGAGTTCGCCCCTGTTGGGGAGTTCTCGGGGGCAGAGTTCGCAGTCTGGCAATTCCCCCCCGGCTTGTCAACCGTAATTTCCCGCCCCCAATTATTCTCCCCGATTCTAAGGGGTGGTTTTCTGATCGACATTCAGCCTGACCGACGCCTGGGATAAAGTTCGATACCGCAAGGAGTAATTTGTCAGGACTCTCCTGGCGGGCTGTTTTTGCCGGGAGGGTCGGTTGTGCCTTAATCGTTTGTTTTTGCATCCATTTGTCCCATTAATCAAGTTAAGGAGGTGAAGTATGTACACGGGATTGATCGGCTCGGTTATTAACGCCCTCCCCCTGGATCGGATGATCGGGGGGCCGTTGCGGGCCATGATTACGGCCCAGGTTCAGGCGAGTAAAGCCTATGCCGAATTTTTGATGTCGGTCTGCAATCAAGGATGGCGAGGCGGTCAACGTTGAGTTTGAATGCGACGAGACCATCGTCGACAGCGAGGGGAACTACAAGGGGATCCTGAGAAAGACCATGCGGATTCCCCTGTTGGCGGCCATTACCCACCCCAATATCTGTATCGAGGAAGGCACTATCGATTTCGAGCTGGAGGTTTCCCAGTCGGAAGAGAGCTACTCGGAAACGGAGGGTTCCGGCGGATTCGAGGCCTCGTTGGGGTGGGGACCGTTCAGCGTCAAAGTGCACGGCAAGGTTTCGCATAAGTCCGAACAGACCCGCAAGACCGATACCCGGGCCAAATACTCCATCCATACATCCATCAAGAGGCAGGGGCCGCCGGAAGCCTTGATGCGGGTAATCGACTTCCTGACCGATGCCGCCACCAAGCCGGTGGTGTTGCCGGCCAATAAGGAATTGGCCAATACCGATAAACTGCCCACCGACACCGCCGCTGTGGTCATTCCGCCGGCCCAGGCTTAGGGGCGGAAGGCGCTGACCTCTCATCTGATTGGATTAAGCTGAGGAAACCAGAAGAGATATGTTCGGCCGAGAAAAAATGAACGCCCAGATGTTGACGGATATTACCCGGGGGATGCACCACGCCGTCAACACCACCGGGACCATGATCTCCCAGCAGTACGTGATGCTGCTGCAGCAGTTTTTCGGCACCCAGGAGGATGGGAGCATAGCCGCCAAGATGGTCAAGGTGCAGATGGATGAAAAGCACGATATCCTGGTGCCCCTTATCGCCCTGGTGCAACCCCAGGGGATCGCCCTGGAAAAGATGCGTTTTGAGTTTTCCATCAAGATTACGGAGAGTGAATTGAAGCGGGCCACCCACGAAGTTGACGGCCTGAATGCCGGCCGCACGGCCTTCAAGGTGTTCCTCTCGCCCAGGGTGGGGCCGGGGAACAGCGGCGCGCGGACACTATCGATGTGGAGATGGTTTTTACCCGCTGTGAAGCCCCGGAAGGGATGGCGCGGCTGATTGAGCAGTATGCCAACATGGTTCAGCCTTTTAAGAGCGAAGGAGCGGCCGAGGGCGGGCCGGTGGGGTCTTTGATGGCCTCAGCCGGCCCGGAGGCCGGCGGTCCCAAGCCGAGACGCAACCTGAATGTTGTCAAAATGAATACCAAGGCCACGGCTGAAGTTAAAAAATAGAAATCGACCGGGCCCTGTACGGACTTGTCGGGAGAGGGTGCTGCCATGGGCAATAACGCAATTTTTCCTGACATTTTTTTGTATTGACAGGCTGCGGATTCAACTCCTATGATGAGTCATTGAGCTTTGTTCAGGTGTCGAGCGCAATTTCATTAATCAGGCATTTTTAGTCAGGCTATGTTGCGGCGACTTGCAGACCTAAACACCTTAGAATGGAGGAAGAATCCGATGAAGAAAATTATCCGCAACTCCCTGCTGTTTTTCCCGGTAACCATGCTGGGAGCGTTGCCGGCGATGGCCGCCCAGACTCCCCTGGAGAGCCTGGGTAAAAAGCTCTACTTCGATCGCTCCATGTCGAGCCCTTCCAACCAGTCCTGCGCCGTATGTCATGAAGGCAGCAGCGGTTTTGTCAGTCCGTTTCCCGGCATCAACAAGGAGGGGGCGGTGGTTCCCGGGGCGGTGAAACAGCGCTTCGGCAACCGGCGGCCGCCCACCGCTGCCTATGCCGGCGACAGCCCGATCTTTGATTATGTTTACGACCAGGAGTCGGGAGAGTGGATGTTTGCCGGGGGGATGTTCTGGGATGGCCGGGCCACCGGCTGGGTAACCGGTGATCCTTTGGCCGATCAGGCCATGGGGCCGTTCCTTAATCCGGTGGAACAGAATCTGTCCAGCCAGGAAGCGGCCTGTATGATCGTGGCCCAGGCCAATTATGCCTATCTCTATCAGGAGGCTTTTGGCAAGCCAATCATGTGCAATATCTATGACGATGACGGCAATTTGACGGCTTATAAAGATTTTGCCCGGGCCATCGCCGCCTTTGAGCGCTCGGAAGAGGTCAGCCCCTTTGATTCCAAGTTTGATTTTGTCATGGCGGGAATGGCGGAGTTCACCCCCCTGGAGGCCCAGGGCTGGGAACTGTTCAACGGTGACCGGGCCATGTGCTCGGCCTGTCATCCGGCCCCCCTGTTCACCGATTTCACCTATGACAACCTGGGAGTACCACGGAATCCCGCCAACCCCTTCTACGAGATGGATATGGTCTATGTTGACGGTCAGCCCATCAATCCCGAAGGGGCGGACTGGGTCGATCCCGGCCTGGCCGGCTTCCTGGCAACCCTGCCGGCAGGCTGGTTCGCCGAAAGGGGGCTGGACAAGGAGGCGGCGGTGGCGGAAAGCTACGGTAAACACAAGGTTCCCACCCTGCGCAATGTCGATAAACGGCCGGGGCCGGGTTTTACCAAGGCGTTTATGCATAACGGCGTCTTCAAAAGCCTGCCCGAGGTTGTTGAGTTTTACAATCAACGGGACGCGATGATAGCCGCCGGCACCCTTGAGCCGGAAGTTTGGGAAAACATGAACGAAGATGAACTGGGTAATCTCGGCCTCTCGGCTGCGGAGGAAGCGGCACTGGTCGCCTTCATGCAGACCCTCTCCGATGGTTATCGGCCGCCCAGGCCGGGGCAGAAGTAAATCCAGATTCTGTTCCCGCCCCATTTTGTGGCAAATCAGGCTCCGCATCTTATGGTGTGGAGCCTGATTTTTTTTTCGCGGCCGGCTGCAAAGAGGGTTGCCGATTGCCAAAGGTCGGGCCGATAGGCTAGAATGCCGGCTCGGCCGACCTGCAAGGGCGTAACCGAACAGTGGCCCCGGTTTCGACAGATCCGTCCGGAGTTATGAAAGATTAGCAAACCAAAGGGAGACCTTGAACCATCGCAACATTAAGCGGTTATATCGCCGGGTTGAAGCCGGCACAGTTGAAAGAGCTGGAGCGTTTGGGTCGGCGCCGACTGGAACCGGATCAGATTACCACGCCGGAACTGGCCCGCTCCCTGGCCGCGATCTCCAGGGAGATCGGCCGCCAGGTGGGCTTGATGATCGACCGGGCCGGCCAGGTAGAGCTGGTTCTGGTGGGGGATCACCGTTCGATCATGATCCCTGCCCTGGGGCAGAGTCGGGCGGCCGGAGGGCGTTTACGGGGGCTGCGCTGCCTGCATACCCATTTGGCTGCCGAGGGACTGACCCAGGATGACTTTATGGACCTGCTCTTCCTGCGTCTGGATCTGATGAGCGCCCTGGAGGTCGACCATGAGGGCTGGCCGGGCAAGCTGCACAGCGCCCACCTCAACCCGCGTCGGCCGGGCAGCGGCCGGAATGCCGCCGGTCAGGCCTGGCTCTTGTTGCCGCCGGCCCAGGTCTCCCGGCTGTCCGACAATCTGCGGGAACTGATCGCCTCCCTGGAGGGGGAGTTCGCCCGCTTGCGGCCCACCCGGGAAGTCGATCTGGGCCGGGATCGAGCCATTCTGGTCAGCGTTTCCAGCGCCTCCCTCCGACAGGCCCGGGAATCGATGGATGAACTGGTGGAACTGGCCGCTTCGGCGGGAGTGGTGGTGCTGGACACCGTGATCCAGCGCCGGGACAAGATCAATCCCCGACTGATTCTGGGGCGTGGCAAGCTGGGGGAGATCATGCTGCAGGCTCTGCAGCTCAACGCCAATCTCCTGATTTTCGACCAGGAGTTGAATCCCTCCCAGGTGCGCTCCATTACCGACCATACCGAGATGCGGGTTATCGACCGGACCCAGTTGATCCTGGATATCTTTGCCCGTCGGGCTTTGAGCCGGGAAGGCAGGCTCCAGGTGGAGATGGCCCAGCTCAAGTACATGATGCCCCGCCTGGGCACCCGTGACGACGCCCTCTCCCGGCTTACCGGCGGCATCGGGGGGCGGGGGCCGGGGGAGACCCGGCTGGAGGTGGATCGCCGCCGGATTCGCGATCGGCTGGCCAAGCTGACCGCCAAACTCAAGGAGGTGGCCCGTGAGCGGCACCGTCGCCGGGAGCGCCGCCGTAAAAAGGAGGTCCCGGTGCTGTCGCTGGTGGGTTACACCAATGCCGGCAAATCAACGCTCCTCAACGCCCTCACCGGCAGCAATATTCTGGCCGAGGACAAACTTTTCGCCACCCTGGACCCCACCAGCCGCCGCCTCCGCTTTCCCGAGGAGATGGAGGTGATCATCACCGATACCGTGGGGTTTATCAATCATCTGCCCGCCGAACTGCTCCAGGCTTTCAAGGCCACCCTGGAAGAGCTGGGCGAGGCCGATGTCCTGATCCATGTGGTGGATGCCAGTAATCCGCGGATGTCTGAACATATCCGGGTGGTGGAAAAACTGCTCCGGGAGCTGGATCTCTCCCGGTTGCCCCGCCTGACCGTTTTCAACAAGATTGACCTGGTGGCGGATCGGGAGTGGCTGCGGGATCAGGCCGCCGATCACGACGCGATCCTGGTCAGCGCCATGGACCCCTCCACCTTTCCCTCCCTCCTGGAGCGTGCCCGTAAGGCGGTCCTGAAGGCTTGGCAATAATGGATGGGGGGCTGAAATATTGGCTGCCGTTGGCAATGCTGCTGTTCCTGATCTCCCTCTGGCCGCCTTGGGTTCGGGCTGCGGGCGAGGCCGGCATCGAGGAGCTGGTGGTTACCAACTCCGCCCATGACCTGTTGCTCTATTTCCAGGTTAAAAACGCGGTTACTCCCGAGATGGAGCAGGCGGTGAAGAGCGGTATGCCCTTAACCCTGGCCTTCTTCGTGGAACTTCGCCGCCAGCGCTCCGGCTGGCTGGACCTGCAGGTTTTGGGGCTCGAGTTCAGCCACCACCTCCATTACGACACCTTGAAAAACGAATTTCGCGTGGTCCGCGAGGAGAAAGGAGGAGCGGCCCAGACGGTGGCCACAATGGCTGAGGCCCGGCAACTGATGACCCGGGTCAACGACCTGGTCCTGCTGCCTTTGGCCGAGCTGATCCCCGGTCAGGCTTACACCCTGCGGGTCAGGGCGCAACTGGCGGAAAAGGGTTTGCCCCGCTTCTTTCACCGGCTGCTGCCCCTGCGGCGGCTATGGAGTTTTGAAACCGCCTGGCACCATATCGAGTTTCACTACTGAACAAACAGCATTGAGGGGGCAAACCGAGAGATATGGAGACCATCACCCACACTAAAGCCAGTGACGAGGCTGCGCGCCGCGATCGGCAGCACCGCCGCCGCCGATTGCGCTGGGTGGTGGGGGTCTGTCTGGTTCTGTTCGGCCTTTTTACCTGGTTGGAAACCAAAATTTTTGGACTGGGAGAGGTTGATCTTCCGGTCAGCGGCAATCTGTTGATCTTTATCCTGCTGAACCTCAACGTCCTGCTTTTGCTGGTGGTGATCTTTTTGGTGCTCCGTAACCTGGCGGAGCTGGTCTTTGAGCGTCGTCGGAGGGTGCTGGGGGCCCGGTTGCGGACCAAACTGGTGGTCGCCTTCGTCTCGCTGTCCATGATTCCCACCGGGTTGCTTTTCCTGATCTCCCTGCAGTTTATCTCCACCAGTATGGATTACTGGTTCAACATCAATGTCGAACACTCCCTGGAGGAATCCCTGGCGGTGGCCCGCGAGGTGTACCAGGAGGCCCAGCTCGAAACGGTTCGGGAGGGGGGGGTGATCGCCGCGTGGCTGCAGGCGGAACAGTCGCGTTTTGCCGAGGAGGGCGCGCTTACCCGCTTTCTGCGCGATATGTTGGAGAGTCACGGTCTGGGAGGGATTGAGCTTGTCAGCCCGGAGCGGGCGCTGCTGGCCTCCGTTTATCGCGCGGAGCTGGCCGGATTGAGGATTCCGGAGCTGCCGGGGGAAAATTTGCGCCGGGCCTTGGTCGGGGAAAGCGGGCAGGTGGTAACCCAGACCCTGGCTGAAGGGGAGTTGATTCGCAGTCTGACCCCTATCGCCTGGCCGGGCCAGGACGGCATGGTCGTGTTGGCCCTCTCCCGCCTGCTGCCCCAGGAGCGTCTGCAGCGTTTAGAACGGATATCTTCGGGTCTCGAGGGCTACCGCCAGCTGATGATGTTCAAGGCCCCCCTTAAGACCAGCCTGCTGGTGACCCTGCTGATCGTCACCCTGCTGATCGTGTTCTGCGCCATCTGGTTCGGTTTTTACATCGCCGGTGGTCTGACCGGCCCCATTCGCCGCCTGGCTGAGGCAACCCGCCGGGTGGCCGACGGGGATCTCGATTTCGTCATCGAAAAAAATTCCGGGGACGAGATCGGTTCGCTGGTTGATTCCTTTAACCAGATGACCCGCGATCTGCTCACCGGTCGTCGCCAGATCGAGGAGACCACCCAAGAGCTTGATCGGCGGCGGCGTTACACCGAGACCATCCTGCAAAACGTGACTGCCGGAGTGATCTCGCTGGATGATTCCGGTCGGGTGATCACCATCAACCGTTTTGCCGAGGAGCTGCTCAAGGTGGATCGGGCCCAGATCGTCGGCCGTCATTACCGGGCCATTCTCCGCCGGCGGCACCTCCAGATTCTGGAGGGTTTTCTCCATGAACTGAGCCAATCAAGCAAGCACTCCATTCAGTTGCCGCTCCGCCTGACGGTGGGTGATGAAACCTATTCCCTGCGGATCAATCTTACTCGCCTTTTTGACGAGGAGGGGCGTCCTCTGGGGGTGGTTCTGGTGTTCGACAACCTCAGCGACCTGGAAAAAGCCCAACGGATGGCGGCCTGGCGTGAGGTGGCCCGGCGCATCGCCCATGAGGTCAAAAATCCCCTGACCCCGATCCAGCTCTCCGCCCAGCGCCTGCGTAAACGCTATCTTGCCAAGCTGGCCGACGAGGGGGAGGTTTTTGACCTCTGCACCCGGACCATCATCAATCAGGTGGAGGAGCTGCAAAAGCTGGTGGGTGAATTTTCCAGTTTTGCCAGGATGCCCGCGATCCATAAAGCCATGGCCAATCTTGCCGCCATGGTCGACGAAGTGCTGGTGCTCTATCGCGAAGGTCACAAGGGGATCACCTTTACCCGGGAAGGGGAGGTGCCTCCCCCCTTTCTCTTCGATCCCAAACAATTGAAACGGGTGTTGATCAATTTGGTGGACAACGCGGTGGCGGTGGTGCCGGAAAAGGGGGGCAGGATAAGTGTGAACCTGACCAGCGACCCGGAGCGTAAGCTGTTTTTGATTGAAGTAAAGGACAACGGGCCTGGCGTACGAGAGGAGGATAAGCTGCGTTTGTTCGAGCCCTACTTCTCCACCAAAAAATCTGGTACCGGTTTGGGTCTGGCCATTGCCGGGACCGTGGTTGCCGATCATGGTGGCGCCATCAGGGTTCGCGATCACGAACCCCATGGAGCCTGTTTTGTCGTTGAATTGCCGATGGAATTTTCATGATTTTGGCGATAAGACTTTTTTCGTCAAGGAGAATTCCAGCCT
>OMKS01002002.1_pt1 | contig 17460 bp, 11 predicted proteins | sample 1674721 | NCBI WGS metagenome assembly OMKS01 (sample SAMN06264996, study PRJEB25208) | sediment metagenome | isolation source: hot spring sediment | place: USA: California | collected 2014-09-02
ATAATCTGATGCAGTTCCACTCTCTCGCGGATTCGCGAACCGGCGCTGTATTGTGTATAGACATCGCCGAAATACCGCCGGGCCACACGCAGTGGAATATAGACGTCCACATCCTGGTCGGGAATTTGCATATTACCGGCCTGCCCCGATTCGCTCTTGATGATGCCGACAACCTCAAACGTATCGCCGCCGATTCGGATTTTCTGACCGATGGTGCTTTGGGTCGCCAGCAGCCGACGTGCACCGTATTCGGTCAGCACGGCGACGGGATTGAAACGTTCTTCATCTTCGGCCCGCAAAACACGCCCGGCAACAATTTCACGCGGCACCAAATCAAACCACGCATACGTTGTCCCGACAATCCGCAGTTCCATCGCACGCGACCCCAGGCGGGATTCTTTTCTTAATAATTTGACCGGCGCAAGCGACCGAACCGCCGGATAACTCTCACCAAGACGGGCAAAATCATTGTAAGTCAGGCCGTAAATACTCATAACAGCTCGCGTCGTCGAGGTCCCCTCCTCTTCGACCGGTTTGACGGATGTCAGGATGATGTTGTTGCTGCCGAGCTTGCGAATCTGTTCCATCGCCTCTTTACTCGCCCCTTCACCGACCGACAGCATCGCCACGACGCTGCCGACGCCGAAGACCACACCGAGCATCGTCAGAAACGACCGCAGCTTATGCAGCAGCAGATTTTCAATGCCCAGTGCAATATTTCGAAAAAACCGGCTCTGTTTCATCTCAACTCTCTTCGATCCGATCCACTCGACCGTCTTTCATATGCAGCCGGCAGCGGGCATGCGCCGCAATATCCGGCTCATGCGTGACCATAATGATTGTTTTCCCTTCGTCGTACAGTTCTTCCAGCAGTTGCATAATCTGAACACCCGTCGCACTGTCCAGGTTGCCCGTCGGCTCATCGGCCAGCAGCAGATGCGGGTCATTGGCCAGCGCGCGGGCAATCGCCACACGCTGCATCTGGCCGCCCGACAATTCCGTCGGCCGGTGATTGAGCCGTTCTTCAAGACCCACACGCCGCGCCAACTCAAGAGCGCGGGCGGCGCTTTCTTCGGCCTCCCAGCCCAGATAATACAACGGCAGTTCGATATTCCGCTGTACCGTCAGTTGCGGAATCAGATTGAAACTCTGGAAGATAAAACCGATATGACGCAATCGGCGTTCGCTGAGATCATCATCGTCAAGCGTGCCCACATCCTGACCTTCGAGCGCATAGTGCCCGTCAGTCAAACGATCCAGACAGCCGATGATATTCATCATCGTACTTTTACCGGAACCGCTGGGTCCCATAATCGCCCAGAAGCTGCCGCGGCTGAAAGACACACTGACCCCGTCCAGAGCGCGGACTTGCTGATTGCCCATTTGATAAATCTTCCGCGCTTGATGAAGGCTGACAATGTCGCCGTTTTGAGTCGTCGTCATGGCGCCGTTGTCTCCGTCGGGCGCTGCCTTCGTTGCCCCTGACCTTGTCCGGTACCGTCCTGGCGCATCGGCTGTCGTGAACGGGGCTGTTCCTGCTGCTCGGACGGCGCCTGTTCCATCCGTCGGAGCATCTGTTCCCGTTGTTCCGACGTCATCTGCTCAAGCTGCCGCCGCATCTGTTCACGCTGTGCAGGCGAAAACTCGCGGTCGGTCGGTTGTCGTCGTTCCTGGGGTTCCGGTTGTCGGCCCTCCTGGCCGATATTCCGAGGCGGATAGCCCGCCTCTTGCAGCATGGATCCATTCGCAGGCATAGAATGGTTGTTCAGACGATCTCGAACGCGATCAGTGATATCCTGTATCTCCGGAGACGACGACCTTTGTTGACGTCCTTCAACCGTGCCAGCCCTAAGAGGAGGCGTCAGCAGCACCTCTTCGCCTTCGGATAATCCGTCGAGGATGTGCACCATCCGGTTATTGTCCAACCCGATCTCTACCTGGCGAGGCTCAATTGCCCGGCTTGTGGCCACAAAAACGGTCGGTTTGCCGTCCACACGAATAACCGACTGAACAGGGACAAACAGGGCGTCGTCGTGCTGCTGAACGATAATCTCCACATTGCAGCTCATCCCGGTGCGCAGCGCCTCGTCATTGTCCTCAAGGAAAACTTCCGTATTATACACTTTCAGATCGGGATTCATCCACATACTCTGTGGGTCCGGCAGCGGAGCAATCGTCGCCACCGTCCCCAGATACTCCCGCCCCGGCAGGGCATCGACTGTCACAATCGCCGGCAGCCCGACGCTTATTTTTTGAAGATTGGCCTCGTGAATACTCACTTCCGCCTTGGCCGAGGCGGTCGTCGGCAGATAAATCAACTCCTCGCGCTCACGGACCTCACGCCCCTCAATCAGCGGCTCCGTATTGAATCGCCGCCCGCCGGTCATCGCACTGGTGGCATAGATCACGGTTCCGTCGTGAGGCGCATAAATGGTTGCATTCTTGATCTGTTCTTCAAGTTTATGCAACCGGTCCAACTGGCGATTGTATTCCAGCTCTCTGGCCGTCAGATCCGCTTCGGCTTGAACAAGCTCCGCCCGCGCTTTTCGCGTCACACGTTCCAGCGTCATTTCCGCCTGTCGGACATCGCTTTCCAGTTGAGCCAAAGTACGCTTATGGGTAAATTCGGTCAACAACCTCAAATTGTTCTTGGCCAGCTCAAGGTCCAACTCCCGCTTCTTGGCGCTCAACTCATCGGCCTGAAGCTCCGTTTGTGAAATAAATTTCTCCTCATACAATTGCCGCGACCACGTCAATTGCTCCCGAACCCGCGTCAACTCTTCCTCAGCGAGGGTAATTTCAGCCTCCGCACGCTTCAGCTCGTTCGGGTATTCGCCTTCTAAATATTTGCTGAGGTCTTCTTTGGCAAACTGCAACTGCAACGTGGCAATATCCACATCACTTTGCGTCTGATTTCGAACGACTTCCAGGTTTTCTTTGGCGCCAATATAGGAAGCTTCAGCATTCTGGACGCGAATTTCCTGATCCAAACGACTGTCGATCAAGGCGCTGGCGTCCAGTTCCATCAGCAAGTCACCCTTTTTCACACGCATTCCTTCGGGAATCAGCCAAATGATGGACGTGCGCCCTTCAACCTGACTTTGAATAGTCGTCATTTCACGCGCCTGAATGGTGCCGGACTGAATCACACTGATCGTCAGCGGTCCGCGTACGACCTGATAGGTCGCCTGGCCCGTCGCGGCATGGGCGGCAGCGGCATTATGCCACACCATCCATCCAATTCCCGCCGCGACAACGGCCAAACCAACCACCAACCATAATTTTTTACTTTTGAGCATATCCTAATTCCTCCGGCAGCATTTCCCGCCAAATTCCGCGTTCGTCCACTTGCAACAATCCCAGATCACGCTGCAACTCCAGCTCGGCGATTCGATAACTCACCGCCGCGGCGGTCAACGCATTCTGGGCCGACAACAGCGCTTCCTGCGCTTCGAGAAAATCACGCATCTGCGCCCGTCCAGCCTCCAGAAACAGATTCACACTTCGGACCCGCTTTTCCGCAATGAGCACCGATTTGATCTGAATATACAAATTCTCACGGGTTTGCCGCATATTCCGAAGCGTATTTCGCAGCGAGAGCTTGATTTGGTCTTCCTGCCGCTGCACATTGCGAACATTGTTTTCCAGCGCAATTAGACTGTTGCGATACGCGACGCGTTCCTGGGTACGTTCAAGCGGCAAATCAAGTGTCAATAGACCTGAAAACACGCCTTCATCCCATCGCAATTGAGCATCATCGCTTGCGGCACTGCCAACCGAGTTGCGTCGAGACCCAAAACCAGCCCCCCCGCCGAGCGTCAATTCCGCTCTGAGCCTGTCAGCGGCAACAATCACTTTACGCTGGGCGTCATAGACTTGTTCCATGGCTTTTCGAAAGTCCAGTCGGTTATTCAAGGCAATCTGTGCCGCACGGTCCATATCCAGTTCCCACGGTCCGGCGTCTTCCTGACTTGGCTCGTCCAGTTCAATCGGCGCATCAGCCGGTTGGACGGGGCGATCCTGCAGGGCCTGATCCTCGGTCAAAAAGTTTTCGCGAAGCTGCTGCGTCGGCTCCACAATATAATCCAAATCATTCGGGTCCAACTCAATGTTTGCATCCGGCGGCAGGCCAAGCAGCGATTTGAATGAATCCAGCGCCCCTTGATACGACTCCATTGAGCCAATCCATTGCTGCCTGGCGCGAAGTTCACTTTGGGCGGCCTGGTCCACCTCGATTTCCTGCAAACGTCCCGCATCGGCCAGCCGTCGGCTTCGTCGGGCTGAGGCAATCACGCTGCGATAATTTTCGCGTTGGTTGCGCACCTCATCCAAACTTCGCAGCACCCTCAAGTAGCTGTCGGCCACATCGACCGCAAACCCCTTTTTATATTGTTCGAACTCCCACATCGCATAAATCACGTCGCGCTCGGCCTGGGTCAGGGATTCGGTCGCAATATGACGTCCCGCTCCCCGCAACAAAGGAACCGAGATTGACGTATCCGCCGCCAATCCCAGCGAGGACGCCCCGCCTCCGGTCAACAAATTCGCCAAATCGACGGCGATCCCCGCGGTAACCTGACCGCCTTCATATAAATTGCGCGTGACGTCAAGCGTGCCGCTTTGCACGGTTCCGCTGACAGTATTGTCGCCGGTGGTATCGGCGGAGATATTGCTTTGAACCTGCCCCTGAAAGATATTTCGAAATGCATTGCGTTCGACATCCAGCGCCAAGGCGGCCCGAAAAACGCCTTCTTTTTGTTCCTGATAGACAAAACTGTTTCGCGCGCCGATTTGCAGGGCGTCGGTCAATGTCAATTTCAGCGGCTCGTCTTTGGTGATTTGAATAAAAGCATCCCCGGAGTCTGTGCGAGGTGAAAGATAGTCGTCATCCGGCCAATGCTCAACGGCCTCCAGACGATCGCTTCCCAGCGAAGCCGGCCCGGAGATCACCAAATCCTGTTCTTCGAGAAGCCGCCGCCTTAAAATGGTACTGGGGCGATCAATGTCGATGACTCCGTCGCGGCCCAGCGCTTCTTGATGTTTTTCAGCGATAATCTCCTCTGCCGTCCGGTCAGCCTTGAGGCGATGTTCAGACGGACTCATACACCCTGCCTGAAATAACAGCGGCACACCGGCAAATCCTATCAATAATATATTTCTCAAGCGATTAATACAGTACCTCAACTTGTTCGTCCTATATCTCTCTTATGCCGACAGTAATCCCTTATCTTTTTTGCTTTCAAGTATGATAATAGTCGATTTTAACCCGGTTTGAGTTACATCTATTTTGTAAAAAGTCGCATTTTATTGTCTTATTGTTATAGTTTTTTTGTCCACATTGTTCAGCGTAACAACTCCGGACGCCGGCGGCGCAGCCAATCGGGTAACTGCTCGCGTTTGACATCCCGCCAAAGCCCCTTTCGTTCGGCGATGGCCGCCTCCATCAATTGAACATACGCATCGAATCGGCTGTGCGAAAAACGAAGGTCGGCATAGCCGTGACCGCTGCGAATGATTTCCTCATTCAGGACATCCCCATCGGGAAATTCAATGTATGCCAAAAGTCGGCCGTAACGGTCGCGTTCATCGGCAACGGTATCAAGCAGTACCGTTACCTGCTGTCCATCAGCCAACCCGGCGGTAAACTCGGTCGCTTCGGGGCCGAAATACATCTGTCCGATCGCAGGATGATGCGTCTCAGGCGTATCCACACCCAGTAAACGGACACGAGTAAAAGGATTCTGTCCATCGGAAACACCTATATCCAATGTATCTCCGTCAACAATATGAACAACTTCAAATACCTGCCCATGGTAGCGTTTCCGGTCTTCGCTGGCCCAGACGGCGATCCGTATCGCCTGACGCATCGGCCGCAAAAACTGACGATCCAGAACAACGACAAAAGGCAGAACAAAAAAGAAAAATGTCGCCCAAAGGGCGTACATCCGTCGTCGGCTCATTACCATACGAAACGATTTTCGGCGTGCCATTATCCTTATTTGCTCCGGCGCCGTTTTTTATAGCATCAGGCCAGACGTTCGGCGGCGGGCTTGTCCAGTTCAAAGGCGTCGCACACCGCGATGAGCGCTTTTTCCCCCTGATCCAGATCGACCAGACAACTGATTCGAATCTCGCTGGTGGTGATCGAATCAATGTTGATTTGTTTTTCAGCCAGCGCCGCAAACATCTTTTCGGCCACGCCGTAATGCGACTGCATCCCAACGCCGACGATGGACACCTCGGCCACATCTTCACGCACAATAACCGATTGACAATGCACCATATTGCGAATATTGGCGATGGCCTGACGAGCCACATCCAAATCGGCGTGCGAGACGGTAAAGGACAGGTTCGCTTTGTCAGGGCTGACTTCCGTCTGGATAATATCGTTGACGCTGACGCGCTTGACCGCCAGTTGGGTGAATATCTTGGCCGCATTGCCGGGCTTGTGGTCCACGCCGATGAGAGTGATTTTGGTCAGGTCTTTTTGGATTGTCGCACCGGAGACCAATATATGTTCCATTTCAGGCACCTCGTGAGTAATTAACGTTCCGGGATTATCATTCAAACTGCTGCGCACATAAATGGGCACATCATATTTCTTGCCGACTTCAATGGAGCGCCCGTGCATGACGCCGGCGCCGAGACTGGCCATCTCAAGAATCTCGTCATAACTGATTTTGTCGATCTTGACGGCCTTGTTGTAAATGCGCGGATCGGACGTGTAAATGCCGTCCACATCCGTATAGATATCGCACCGTTCGGCGCCGAGCACGGCCGCCAGGGCCACGGCGCTGGTATCGGAGCCGCCGCGTCCGAGCGTGGTAATATCCCCCGCCTCATTGACGCCTTGAAATCCGGCTACGGCCACAATATAACCTTCGTTGAGCTTTTCGTGCACACGGTCGGCCTTAATATCGAGGATGCGGGCTTTGGAATACGTATCATCTGTAAAAAAACCGGCCTGCTGACCGGTAAAGCTGATCGCCTTTTGCCCCATCCCCCACAGCGTAATCGCCAACAGCGAAACCGTTTGCTGCTCGCCGGAGGCCATCAACATATCCATTTCCCGGCGCGGCGGTGCAAGATTCAGTTCTTTGGCGTCGGCAATCAGCTCATCGGTCTGCTTGCCCCGCGCGGAAGCCACGATGACCACCTGATAGCCCTGCTGATGTGCCCTCAGGGCGCGTTCGGCGGCGCGACAGATCTTTTCGGCGTTCGCCACCGACGTGCCGCCGAATTTCTGTACCAATATTGCCATTTTTATCCCTTTATGCTGGAAAATCAAGCTGTACGGCCTGACGTTTTCGAATCACGACACGGCCTGAATTTCAGGTTAAATAACAAAAATAAAATGTTCTGTCAAACAGAATCCAGTATAAACCCGCCACACAAACGCAAAAAAACAAACGTCAGCTCATAACAGCGAGCGTCCATAGAAGAGAACCGCCCTTTGTCAGCCTTTTCCTCCGAGTTCGTTATTCAGCAAACCAAAACTTGAACAGAACACGGAATCGTTTTATAGTGTAGTGTATTAGTTAAGGACAAATGACAGCCGAAATAAATCATTTTGTGTGATGAGCATGGACCCGACGCAGCAGACCTATGACCTCGTTGCGGCCCCGCAAGCGATGCCTGTCCTGCTTGAGGCATTAAGCCGGGCGGAGCGCGTCGCTATTGATATAGAAGCAGATAGTTATCATCATTTTCATCACAAAGTCTGCCTGATTCAAGTGGCTATGGGAGATCGTTGTTTTATTGTCGATCCGCTGGCAGAGTTGGATTTGAGCGAGATGCTGAGCCTTCTGTCCGACAAGCTGTTGATTTTTCACGATGCGGGATATGATCTGCGGATGTTGAGGGCGGATTTTGGGTTTCGGCCGAACAATGAGATATTTGACACAATGTTGGCGGCGCGCCTGATCGGGCTGGAAAAATTCAGCCTGTCGGCCCTGCTGGAACAGATTCTGGGTATCGGACTGTCCAAGCACAACCAGCGGGCCAACTGGGCCAAACGTCCGATTGATGCCAAGTTGCTGGTCTATGCCGCCGAAGACATTCGCTATCTGGAGCGGCTGACGGACTATTTGACCGACCGACTGCATCGGCTGGGGCGCACCGAGTGGCATCGTGAATACTGCCAGTGGACAATTGCCCAAAGTCAAGTCGTCAAAATCCCCGAAAATTCTGAAAAAGTCTGGCGTATTCGGGGCGTTTCGGGGTTGTCGCCGCGTCAATTGGCATTCGTGCGGGCGGTCTGGCAATGGCGACAAGAACAATCCGACCGAGCCGACTCGGCGCCGTTTCGCATTCTGCACAATGATCGCCTGGTCGAACTGGCGTTATGGGCCGAACGGCAAAAACAAATCCTCCCCGACAAGCTGCCCCGTTTGCCCCGACACTGCAAGGGCAACCGTCGCCGCGAATTGGTTGAGGCCTTGCAGCAGGCTCAACGACTGAACAGCCGCCAGTGGCCGCAACCCCTGCTGAAGAACGCCGGTCAACGCCCCGCCCCCGAAATACTTGAAAAGGCAGAGCATCTGCACACCCAATGCCGATGTATCGCCAAGTCACTCGATTTGCCGACGTCGTTAATCGCGTCGCGCAAGAGTCTTCTGGCGGCGGTCAACACCCATGCCGACACCGAAGAAAAACTGCTTCGCATCGGCTGGATGCGCTGGCAGGTCCGTTTGGTCTTGCCCGCTCTGCGGGACGTATTGGGTTGACTGTTGAGGCTGTCTATCCGCTTTTTTCACCGGTTTGTTGAAAAACTTTAGACGGGTCGATCTTTTCAGCGTAGAATAGCGTTTACCAGGAATGTAAGGTAACCAAGCGGCTGGAAGGCTTCTCCAGCCGCTTCACATGGATCGATGTGATGAAGATAGCCACATTCAATGCCAACTCGATACGCAGTCGGATTGGGCCGATTTGCCGCTGGCTGGCCGACAATCAGCCCGATGTGCTGGCCGTGCAGGAAACCAAGGTGCAGGATGAGGATTTTCCCCACGAGGCTTTTAGCGGCGCCGGTTATCAGGTTATTTTTCACGGCCAGAAAAAATATAACGGCGTAGCGATGTTCAGTCGGATTGAACCGAAAAATATCCGAAATCAATTGCCCGGCGACACCGTCGGTCAGGCCCGCTTTCTACAGGCCGACTACGGCCCGATCACCGTGGTCAACACCTACATCCCCCAGGGGTTTGAGATGGGATCGGATAAATTCCGGTACAAACTGGAATGGTTCGAACTGCTGCGGCGGTACTTGGAAAAAGAGATTCAAAATAATCCAAAACTGATCTGGCTGGGTGATTTTAATGCGGCCAGGCAGGATATCGACGTCCATGACCCGCAGGGGTTGTGGGGCAGCGTGTGTTTCTGCAAAGAAGTACAAAACGCTCTGGAAAAGGTGCTGGCGCTGGGGCTGGTTGATGTGTTTCGATTGCACCATCCCGACCAGCCGGGCTGCTATACGTTTTGGGACTACCGGATTCCCAACGGATTCAAACGCAACCTCGGCTGGCGGATCGACTATATCACCGCTACCGAGGCCCTGGCCAAACGCTGTATCCGCTGCGAGATCGACGCCGACGCCCGCAAAGCGGAAAAACCCAGCGACCATACTTATTTATGGGCGGAGTTTGAAACGTGTTGATTCCGGTATAACCTGCCAAAGAAGTCTTGAATAATCTCCGGTTTGCGGTACAATCATTTTCAGAACAATCGGCATTGGAACAAGAAACAGAATTTATACAATACGGCGAATTTGGAAATTCGTGTTTTTTTGGACTTTTTGACTCATTATTATGATATCGAAACCATAGATGGCCCCATCCATTATCTCATATGAAGCATTCAGGCAACTGATTGCAGAGCGGTCGATGGCCTACCTGCGAGCGGTGCTTTTTCTGGCGCAACAAAAAAAAGGCCGGCCCGTCCTGACCCGTCCCTTGTTGGGCGAGTTGCTGTCGCACGCCTCGCAAATCGAGGAACTGCTGGATTCCTACGGCGCTCGAAACAACTGTCGCTGGGCGCGATTTCGTTTTCTCACCGCCTCGATCAAACTTTTTTCAAATATCAGCTACGAACTTCTTCATATTCAGCATTCCCTGCCGCATTATCGTTTACTGCCCGTTCAACAGGACTTTGCCAAAAGCACCGAGCAAACGCTGCACTTTACCGAACAGATTCTTCAAAAGGCAACACAACATCTTGTCGATGAGGCCAAACGGCTGAAACTGCCGCTTTCCGACATCACCATCAGCGACGATTTTTATACCGAAAAACTTCCTCACGGCCGACTTCCTCACGATCTGGCGATGCGCAAAATCGAAACCGTCTCCACCACGGTCTCTCTGCTGGCCACGGCATTTTTGAATTTGGCGGCGGAAAGTAAACAGGCGCTGCCGAAAAAACAGACCCCCCCGAACGCCGTTTTGTGTGATATGACCGGTCCGATCAGCGAAGAAAAACTCCGGTCGCTGGAGCTGCGGTTCCACAACTTGCAGTCGCTGTACGATACGTATGTCTCGACAACCGAAACGGAAGTGCTTGATAAAGATTTGCCGATTCTGCGGGGACACATCAGCGTGGTGCTGCATTTGCTTCGGACGTCTCGCGATTTTGCGCATTATTATGAACGACACGCCGGCCCGACGGGCCAAAAAATCGCCCAGGGCCGCAAACAGCTTGTCGAACCGGAAAAACTGCTCGAACTGCTGTGCAACTATTCTATTTATTTTGTCATCCAATACCTGACGTGCGCGGAATTGCTGTGTCAGAATATGCTGCGGCGCTATACGGAGATTGATCGAATCGAAGTGCGTGTGCCGCCTTATCGCGGTTTTCATGTGCGTCCTTCGACGCTGATTTCCAAACTGGCGCTGCATTACGGCAGCGAAGTCAAGATGCTGCTGGGCGATGAAGAATACGACGCCGGCTCGCCGCTGGAACTGTTTCGCGCCAATGAGAAAATTAACGCTGTCAAACGCCGCTCGCTGGCTCAGGAAATTCTGCAACTGAATCTTGTGCCGCCGAACGAAAAAACCGACGATGTCGCCGGCTTTATTCGCAAAGTCATCCTGACGCTGGCTGAACACAGCAAACTGTTTATCTATGAACATCCCCTCAAGATTGACGATAAGCCGGCTCAGCCGGGCGCCAACCTGCTGGAGCAGGTGACCGATGAGATCGCCCGGCTCCAGGTGACGGGAAAAATTGATATGAGCACCGATTTGAAAGTGGCGTTTGTCGGCGACAAGCGCGTGCTGTCGGATATTAAGCTGCTGGCCGAGAACGGCTACGGCGAGGACAACTTCGGCAACAATATCCCCCTGCCCGAAGGACTGACCTATCTGCGTAAATAATCATTTCTGATGTAAGCAGGACAACTTATGGAAACCACACTGATCAATCCGGATTTTATCACATCGATTGCCATAGAGCTGAACATTCGTCCCGAACAGGTCCGGGCCGTTGCCGAACTGCTGGCCGAAGAGGCCACCGTACCGTTTATCGCCCGCTATCGCAAAGAGGCGACCGGCAGTCTGGATGAAGTGGCGATTACCCGGATTCGCGACCGGCTGATTCAGCTTGCCGAGCTGGCCCAGCGACGAGAGGCGATACTCCATTCGCTGAATGAACGCGGGTTGCTGACCGAGGAGTTGAAAGACCAGATCGAGCAGGCCGCGACGATGACGGCGCTGGAAGATATTTATCTGCCCTACCGTCCCAAGCGCCGCACCCGTGCGACGATGGCGCGCGAAAAGGGACTGGCGCCGCTGGCGGAGATGTTGCTGGCACAGCAGACAGACGCCGATCCGCTTGCCGAGGCGGCGGCCTTTATTGATTCGGAAAAAGGCGTTGACGATGCGGCTGCCGCGCTGGCCGGAGCACGGGATATCATCGCCGAGACCATCAGCGAAGATAAAACCAGTCGGGAAAAGATCCGTCAGTTATATCTGCGCAAGGCCGTGTTTCACAGCAAAGTCATTGCCGGCAAAGAGGCTGAGGGCTTTAAGTATGAAAACTATTTTGACTGGCAGGAACCGGCGGCAACCGCACCATCGCATCGCGTGCTGGCCATGCGACGCGGCGAAAAGGAAGGAGTTTTGACGCTGCGGGTGATCGCACCGGATGATGAGGCGATGGATATTCTTCATCGGATGTTTATTCGCGGCCAGGGCGCATGCAGTGAACACGTCAAAGAGGCCATCGCCGACGGCTACAAGCGGCTGCTGGGACCGTCGATGGAAACGGAGGTACGTCTGGCGGCGAAGAAACGAGCCGACCAAGAGGCCATTCGTGTTTTTGCCGACAATTTGCGTCAGCTCCTGATGGCCTCGCCGCTCGGTCAAAAACGGGTGCTGGGCATCGATCCGGGTTTTCGCACGGGCTGCAAAATTGCCTGGGTGGATCGGCAGGGTAAACTGCTGGGGCATGATGTGATTTATCCGCACAATGGCTCGCAGGCCGCCGCTGAGGCCGCCGAGAAAATCAAGGCGATATGCAGCGCCTTTGCGATCGAAGCCATCGCGGTAGGCAACGGCACGGCCGGGCGCGAGACCGAAACGTTTGTCCGCGGCATCGGACTGGACAAAGCGATTTCCGTCGTGATGGTCAATGAAAGCGGCGCATCGGTTTATTCGGCTTCGGACGCGGCGCGGGAAGAGTTTCCCGCTGAGGATTTGACCGTTCGGGGGACGGTGTCGATTGCCCGCCGACTGATGGATCCGCTGGCCGAGCTGGTCAAGATTGATCCCAAATCCATCGGCGTCGGTCAGTATCAGCACGACGTGGATCAGCTTTTACTCAAACAAGGGCTGGATGATGTGGTCGTCAGTTGCGTCAACGGCGTAGGAGTAGAGGTCAACACCGCCAGCAAGCAGTTGCTGACGTATGTGTCGGGGCTGGGACCGCAGTTGGCCCACAACATGGTGGCCTACCGCAATGAGCACGGGCCGTTTCGTTCGCGCCGGGATTTGCTGAATGTGCCGCGGCTCGGCGCCAAGGCATTCGAACAGGCGGCCGGTTTTTTGCGGATTCGCGACGCCGACAATCCGCTCGACGCCAGCGCCGTTCACCCGGAAAGTTATCCGATCGTTGAACGGATGGCCTCGGATTTGAATTGCACCGTCAACGATTTGATGACCCGCGCCGAATTGCGCAGCCAAATCAAGCTGCAGGCGTATATCACCGAGACCGTCGGCCTGCCGACGCTGAATGATATCCTTGAGGAACTGGCCCGTCCGGGGCGCGATCCGCGCGAACAATTCGAGGCGTTTGCGTTTGCCGAAGACGTTTCGACCATCGCCGATTTAACCGTCGGGATGAAACTGCCGGGGATTGTCACCAACATTACGGCGTTCGGGGCGTTTGTGGATATCGGCGTACACCAGGACGGTCTGGTGCATATCAGCGAACTGGCCGACCGGTTCGTCAAAAATCCCGCCGACGTGGTCAAGGTTCACCAAAAGGTCACAGTTACCGTGATGGATGTGGATACGCTCAAACGCCGCATCAAATTATCCATGAAAAAGGTTCCCGGCAGCAAACCGACCCCGAAACAGCGCAGCGGAAAACCGAAACACAAACCCACACAAAAGCACAAATCAAGCGACGACGCATCGAAAAAAACAGGCCGGCTCATCGATCAGTTGACGCTGGGGATGAATTAAAAAACGGGCAGGCGCTTGCGTCTGCCCGTTCAGGGTCTATTTGCCGACGATCCGTCTTGAAGGTCAGTTCTCGTCCGACTCAGGGGCCTGATCCGCGGCCGTCTGTTCCCCGGCAGCCCCGGCAGGTTCAGGTTCCGGCTTATCTTCCAGCAATTCGTCCAGCGGCTTGGTCAGGTCGTCGGCTTTCCACGACGACAGTGTATAAACCCAGCCCTTATGGCGCTGGGCAAATTCCTTGGCCGCGTCCATCGCCAGCAGTTTGGCTTCTTTTTTCTTCAGCTCTTCCGGCGAATCCTCCCTGCCGATCTGAACCGGCGCTGTATCCATAAACTCCGCCGTAACCGTTGCGTATGTCGTGTCCTCGTGTTCGGCCAGCAGTAAGGTATAAACGGTCGAGTCAGCCAGTCGGCAGACATAACTTCGATCAAACACCAAATCGTCCGGCGCATTTCCAGCGGCAGCCACATCTTCAAACCGCAGCGAGCTAAGCGCTCTGAACACCGTCCGATAGGCCGTACCTTTGAACTGCTTGTCTTGAGGCATTCCTTCAAGCACAATCGTCTGCTCATCGTCAGCCATTTTGAGCACGTATTCACCTTCCGGACCGCGAACGGTGACCTGCCGAATTGTCTGGCTGTCGGCCTCAATCAGCGCCGTATTCACATAATCGCTCGCGCCCGTTGATAACCACGGCGGATTCTGAATAAAATAGGTATCGTCGCCGGCGGTCAGTCGGGCAAACGCGCCTTGACGGTCGGGAGACGTTTCCGAAACCATAATACCGGCGATTTCATCCCCGTCCGCATTGAAAAAACGCACGACATAACGAGCCGTCTGTTCGGTCACTCCCAGTTCGGCGTGATTGTCCGCATTGGAGGTGATATGCTCGGCGGCGCGAATGTCCAGACAATCGCTCAGCAGCCGATTGACGGCGCTGATATTGGCCGGATAGCCGTCCTTTTCGGCCACGGTAAATCGCCCATTGGTTCGGGTCAGCGTAACGGTGTTTGCACCCTGCTCGGAGGCAACGGTTATCCGGGCAATGGCCTCCGGAGCAAGCCCCTGAATCAGCGGCGCCCGCAGCGCCGTCCGGTGCGCTCCGGTGCGATGGGCAAGCCGATTCTGCAACACCGCCCATCCGGCCAATATCACGGCCGTTGCCGCCAAGATCGAAAGCTTCCTGTCTGTCATCTTACATCTCCACGTCGTTGTCTTGATTATGCGTCGCTGGCATGGCTGATATAGTACCGCCGGCGAATGCTGCGATACACGCCGATACCGATGGCGATTAGCAGCGTCAGGATCGGTCCGGGCAGCGTACAGAAATTGCGCATACGGACCTTGAGATTTTCGATCTGCTGACGCTCCTGCATCTTGACGTCGCGCAGGCGTTTCTCAGCTTCCAGCAGCTTCAGTTCGATTTCGCGTTTTTCTTCCAAAATCGCCTGGTTGATCAATTCGCCTCGATTCTCGCCTTCAAGCGATTGTATCCGCTCGTTCAACTGCCGCTCAAACTCCCGAATCTGAGCGCGAATGCGTTCTTCTTCTTCGGCGGTATTGTCCCGGGCGCGCGACTCAATCTCATCGACGCGCGTAAAAGGGCGTTTGAAGTTGCCGCGTGAACGGATGGAAATCAGATGAGCGGAGCCGGCCAAATCCTCGAGTGCATTGAGTACCACGGCGCTGTTGTCGCCGACGGTTGACAGCCCGAAAATCGTACGCTGATAGGCCGCGATGTCGCTGATAAAATCCACATCCGCCACGACGATCACTGCCCCGGGTTCCTGAGCCTCCGTCAGGCCGGTGATGCGCCGCATCGTTGCCCCGTCGGCGTCCGGGTCGTCGTCATCGTCGTCATCCAAATCCGCCTCAACCTCTATCCCATCGGGAAACGCACTTGTGAAACGCCCGGTCACCAGATACGCCATAACCACCGGCTCTGAGCCGTCTCTGAACCGCCGCAGAAATTCAGCATAGTCCGGCGCCAGCAGCTCATACGGCGTATTGACGCGCCAACTGTTGCCTCGTTCGGTGGTCATCATCAAGGCAGTGTACTCCAGATCAGCGGCGGTTTGTGAATCCGTGCGAACATTCAGTACGCCGGGAAACATCATCGTCACTTCGTTCAAGTTGGCGCTGATGACGTGATCCGGATTGAAGCATCCCCTGGTGCGGTCCAGCTTGAGAATACCGAGCACTTTTTCGGGCCGGCGGTTCGGCGCCGTGGTTCCCTCAACCGCCAGCTCGCGGTCGCCGGCAAAGGTATAATCCGGCATCTCCAGTCCCCACGCCGCCAGCAATTCGGGCACGTTGGAGGCGGTGGATCGCTCCGTTCCTTCCAGACGACTCATCGGATCGGGCATATCGATCACACAATGCGGATCGACCAGCAGAATCGCACGTCCGCCGCCCAGCACAAACTGATCAATTGCAAAACGCGTTTGTTCGCCGATGTCTTTGGGATGAATGACCAACAGCAAATCGACGTCATCAATGCGGTCCGTATCGGTTGGGACAGAAACAACCTCGTATTTTTGTTCGAGCTGACTGATGAGACCCCATTTTTGCTTGGGCTGCTGGCCCTGCATCCGCATCATCTGCGCCATATAGCCCGTATCGCCCATTACCGGCAGGGCGCTGAGCACGCCGAGCCGCTTTTTCTGTCGCGTCACCGCGGTATCAATCAGGTAGCTGATGTCGTACTCGACAAACTGCTGCCGATCGGGCGAAAAGAATTCAATGATGCGCGTCGCGCCAAATTCGGTCTGCACCACCAGGCCAAAAAAGAAGCTCTCTTCCTGCGTAATCTGAAACCGCCGCAGTCCGTGGCGAATCGCCTGCATTTCTTCATCGCTGTAAGGCCGCGGATCGATGACTTCCAGTTTGAGTTTGCCGTCCGAATGAGCGACGTATTCTTCCAGCAGGGCCTTGACGAATTCATAATAATTGTTGTAGAAGCGGATTTGATCCGGCGCTTTCATCGCCGCGGTTTTGGTGTAAAACAACCGGACGGTAATCGGCTGCCGCAGCCCGGCCAGAATCGCTTTTGTTCCGTCCGAAAGCGTATAAATCCGCTGGTCGGTAATGTCCAGCCGCCATGACCGTCCGATGCTCCGGGTGATGGAAACGGCCGAGACGGCAATCACCGCTATAAAAAAAATCGCCAGCCAGGTACGCAACGTTCGGTTCATCAGTTTGCCTTCCTTTCCTCAAGGACCACTATACAGGCGCTGACCCACGCCGAAATCACAATGATAAAATACGCCATATCCTTAAACTCAACCACGCCGCGTGAAATAGACTCAAAATGCGTCTGCAAACTCAGGCTTTCAACGACATTGACCATCGCCGGCGAGATCGTCAACGCCAGATAATCCAGCGTCGTGGGATTGCCCGCAAAGACAAAAATCGCACAGGCCACCACGGATAAAATAAAGCTGATGACCTGATTTTTGGTCAACGCCGAAAAAAACATCCCGATGGCCAAAAAACCGCCGGCCAGCAATAAGGCGCCGATGTATCCGGTGACAATCTGACCGATGTCCGGCTGTCCCAGATAGACCACCGTCATCGGCAGCGGAAACGTCAGCAGCAGCGCAATGGCCAGAAAGCACCACGCCGCGAAGAACTTTCCCAGCACCGCCTGACAGACGGTAATCGGCAGCGTCAGCAGCAGTTCAATCGAGCCGGTCTTGCGCTCCTCGGCCCACAGCCGCATCGCCGCGGAGGGCACCATAAACACAAACAGCAGCGGCAGCGCGTTGAAAAACAATCGCAAATCCGCCTG
>OMKS01002003.1_pt1 | contig 17458 bp, 10 predicted proteins | sample 1674721 | NCBI WGS metagenome assembly OMKS01 (sample SAMN06264996, study PRJEB25208) | sediment metagenome | isolation source: hot spring sediment | place: USA: California | collected 2014-09-02
CCCAGGCCAAAGAGAAAAGAATAGACTGCTACAACACCGGCAATCCAGTCTAAGAATAAGTGCCCAAAACTGCTGTCGCCTTTTACATCAGGCAGCTCAGCAGCAATATTTTTCCAGCCGATGCCGCCGGGATGAACTTTCCGGTAGAAATTGAGCAGCGTCTCCTTTTTAGTTGGCGCAGTGATAAATGTGGCTGTCATCCAGACTATGGTAGTGCCTAAGACAATGGGATAAAGGGTGATGGGTGATTCCAGACCAAATTTTCTGGCGATGGGATAGATAATCAGCGGCGCAATGAGGGCTGTAATTTCGCTCCAGGCATTGACGCGCCACCAAAACCAGCGCAGCAGCAATACCAGACCAACTCCGGCAGACGCATTGATAATAAATTCCCAGGCGCCGGAAATAGTGGTGAGGAAATATTTGGTTACCACCAGCGAAAAAATAGTCAGTAGCACCAAACCGATGCGGCTGATGAGAACATAGTGTTTTTCATCGCCGTCGGGCTTGATAAAGCGCCGGTAGAAATCATTGACAAGGTAACTTGTGCCCCAGTTAAGCTGTGAGGCAATGGTGCTCATATAAGCTGCCAGAAAGACGGCGATGAGCATACCTAAAAGACCAGGCGGCAGATAGCGCATCATCAGCTTGGGATACATACGACCCGGGTCCACGGTGTTTTCATATTTATCATAAAAAGCTTCGTACTCGGGGGACACTGCAATAATCGTATATTCATCACCGAGTTTCCCGCTGTCAAACTGCTGTTTAGCCGCGGCATACATTTCCGGATTTTCATTTTCCAGGATCTGGGGTGATTCTGCCCGCGGGAGTATGATCAATGCCGCGAGAGCCACCAATATCCATGGCCAGGGACGGATTGTATAATGGGCAATGGTAAACCATAAGGTGGCAAACAGACTATGCTTTTCATCTTTGGCGCTCATCATTCTCTGGGCAATGTATCCGCCGCCGCCAGGATCGGCCCCTGGATACCAGCTTGACCACCACTGCAACCCGATATGGGCAATGAAAGCCCCCAGCGTGAGGGCAAGCGCACCGCCGGTGACTCCTCCCACGGTGATATCCCCAATGCGAGGCACAAATTCAAAAATCTGCGGTGAGAGTTTCTCCTGCATTGCGACAAGACCTCCCACCTGCGGCAGGCGTACAACAATCACTGCCAAAATGATACAGCCGACCATTGCAAAGACAAATTGAAAAGAATCGGTGCGGGCGGTGCCTAATAAACCGCTGGCAGAAGCATAAACAGCAATCAGCATTGCCAAAATGGTCACCAGTAAAAAGCTATTAAGCTCCGGAAGGGTCACGGCGAAGATTTTTTCCATAGCTTTATGCACCCAGCCCAGGACGATGACATTCATAAAGAGCCCCAGGTAGATAGCCCGAAAGCCCCGCAGCACTGCTGCTGCCTTACCGCTGTAGCGCAGCTCTACAAATTCCACGTCGGTCATGATGCCGCTGCGCCGCCAGAGTTTGGCAAAGAAAAAGACCGTGAGCATCGCACCGATGGCCATATTCCACCAAAGCCAGTTGCCGGCGATGCCGTTTTTTGCCACCAGCTCGGTGACAGCCAGGGGTGTGTCTGCTGCGAAAGTCGTGGCTACCATAGCCGTGCCTGCCAGATACCAGGGCAGATTTCGCCCCGAGAGAAAAAATTCGCCGGTGTCTTTGCCTGCCTGCCGGCTGTAATAGATGGCAATGCCAAAAATTACTGCAAAAAAGGCCAGGATGACCAGCAAATCAAGCCAATTCAGATTTCCCATAATCTCCTCTTGATAATTGATTGTCTATTTCTTTCATTCTCTGGCAAATTTAGAAATTCCCAATCCCGATAAAAATGTGAATTATACTTTTTCTGAAAATAGAAAAGGAATTTCTCCTAATTCTTAAACACAAAGGGCTAATTTTTGGACATTTTATTATATGACAGGTGGCTCTGTGGTGACGGATGATGTGAGCAATGTGAATAAGCTGCTATTTTCCACTGAGCACCTTGGCGACCAGTAGCCGCCGGCGGTTCTTTTAGATTTCAGAGCTCATCTGACCGAGTGGCGCCTCAGACGACATCGAGCTGGCGCAATCTGGCATTTATCGAGGGGAGGGCAGCACAAGCGAAACGCAGCATTATCAATATCTTGACAAGTAAGCCGTTTCGGAGTCATCGGGTCTGAGATACCGCTTACAGCAGACAGATTACAGCGGCGTCTATTTTTCTGTCCGCAACAAAAAAATTTAGAACACAGATGACGCGGATTGGACGGATTTTCACGGATAAAAGCTGACAAGTATTTCTTTTTTATCTTCTTTTCATTTGCTTTCCCTTTCTTTTTTGGTAAGCCATTTCAGGAATTGACATCTTTTTCCTTTCTCCTTTCTCCTTTCTTTATAATATAAATTCTTCATTCGCGATAATTCGTGTCATTCGCGGTTCTAATTATTCTTCCATTTGTATCTTGTTTTTCTTTGTGAGTTCATGAGTGATTTTTCACTTTTTGTGAATTTTCGAGAAAAAATCTTATTTTTTTAAAAATAAGTGTAAAGAATTTCAACGAATGCACCTTTGTAATAGCAATTTTTCTTGACTTTATATATATTTATTTTTGAGAATGGGAAAGGACTAAAAACGGATAGAATTTTTTGAGCAGTTCCGCTTGCAGCACAGTGAATTTATTCAGCGGCTGAGTGAGGACTATCCTAAAATGAGTCAGAGCGAATTTTGCGTCTGCTGCTATCTGCGGGCTGGCTATAGCAATCAGCAAATTGGTGAAGCCACCGGCGTGGGTCTGCGCTGCGTCCAAACCACCCGCTACCGCCTGCGTAAAAAACTGCCCATTGCCAGCAGCTCAGCAACCGGTCATATTCATAGCCACACACAAAAGATTGTTTTGATGAAATAAAATCAGGCTCAAGCGAGACGCTTGAGCTAAAATTCTCTCTCTCATAGGCGGGGTGAAAGCTCCGCCTTTTTTGTATGGCAGGGAAAGCGTCCCGCTTGCGCTTATTTCGAAGGCTGGTAGCTTTTGTTACTTTCGTCTGTATCGTAGCCATTGGGGTTTTGAGACTGCCAGCGCCAGGAGTCCTGACACATTCTCATAAGATCAAATTCAGCAGTCCAACCTAACTCTTTTTCTGCTTTTTGGGGAGAGGCGGTGAGGGTGGCCACATCTCCTGGCCTTCGTTCAACGATCTCATAGGGGATCTTTTTACCCGATGCCTTTTGAAATGCCTCGACCATGTCCAGCACACTATAGCCTCGTCCTGTTCCCAGGTTGTAAACACGCAGTCCGGGATATTTCTCAATGGCCTGTAGCGATTTGACGTGTCCTCGCGCCAGATCCACCACGTGAATATAGTCGCGAACGCCGGTGCCATCGTGCGTAGGATAATCATTTCCAAAAATCCGGAGTTTTGGCAGTTTTCCGACAGCCACTTGAGCGATAAAGGGCATCAGATTATTGGGAATGCCATTGGGGTCTTCGCCCATTGTGCCGCTTTCGTGCGCCCCCACCGGATTGAAATAGCGGAGAATCTGAGTATTCCACCGCTTGTCGGCTTGATGGAGGTCCTTGAGTATCTGTTCGATATAGAGTTTGGTGCGGCCATAGGGATTGCTTGCGCTAATGGGCGCTTCTTCGGTGACAGGCTCGCTGCTGCCTTCGCCATAGACGGTGGCCGAGCTGCTGAAGATTATGTTCCGGCAGTCAAATCGGTTCATGGTTTCGCAGAGGCTTAATGTACTTTCCAGATTATTTTGATAATAAAGTAGAGGTTTGTCAACTGATTCGCCAACGGCTTTGAATCCGGCAAAGTGGATGACGGCTTCGATCTGGTGTTTCAAGAATATTTCATTGAGAATATTGCAGTTTCTCAGGTCTGCCTGAAAGAATAGCGGACGGATTCCGGTGATGGCTTCGATACGTTCCAGAGCTGCTGCTTTGCTATTGCTGAGATTGTCTATCACGATGACTTGATAGCCATTTTGGATGAGGGTGACAACAGTATGGGAGCCAATGTAGCCAGCGCCGCCGGTAACGAGAATATTTTTCATTTTCTTAGCCTTTTATTTTGCGCTGTTTTCTTCATAAGGGTTTTGGCCAGCCCGTTCGTCTTCAAATTCATTGAGCATCCTGGCCATTTCCTGGATTTTTATGGGTTTAGGAAGGTAGCGATTCATGCCGCTGGCAAAACTGTTGTCAATGTCTTCTTTGACGATGCTGGCGGTCATTCCCACAATATAGTTTTTTTTACCGGTCTCTTTTTGGCGAATGGCGCTTGTGGCTTGAAAACCATCCATTTCCGGCATATAGAGGTCCATAAAAATAATATCATAGCGTTTTGCCAGCGCTTTTTCTACAGCTTGCAGGCCATTGTCGGCAAATGACACTTGGCAAGCAAAGCGTTTTAGCACTGATTCGGCCACAAGCTGGTTGATTTTATTATCATCTACAACCAATATTTCATAGCCATAATCACGTATGGGCGCGTCTTCTGTATTTTGTTTGTTGTTCTCCTCCTTTCCTTTGGTGAAAGGGAGTTCAACAAGAAAGGTGGTGCCCTGGTGTCCTGGCAGCAAGTTATTTGGGCTTATAATATGGATTTTTCCGCCTAAAAGCTCTACCAGGCGATGGGTGATGGTGAGGCCCAGGCCGGTTCCGCCATAACGCCGATTGGTGCTGCTGTCAGCCTGGGAGAAGCCTTCAAATATGGAGCTTTGCTTTTCTGCCGGAACGCCAATGCCGCTGTCAGCGATGGCTATCTGAATTGTGATTTTTCGGCCCCGCACCGACTTGACGATTGTTTTGACCGATATCACTCCGCTTGATGTAAACTTGATGGCGTTGTTAACAAGATTAATAATAATCTGTTTAAATTTGTGCCGGTCGGAAATGAGGCTGGGAGGAATATTAGTGTCAAGGTCCAATTCATATTTTAATCCCTTTTTTTCCGCATTGTATCGGGTCATTTCCCCGATATTTCTTAATTCTCTGCTGACATCAAAGGGGAGATATTCCATATCCATTTTGCCGGCCTCAATTTTACTGAAATCTAATATCTCATTGACAATCTTCAGGAGAAAATCCGCGCTGTTTTTGATGATGGTTGCGTAGCCTTTCTGAGTATGTTCCAGCTTAGATTTGGCTAGCAGCTCAGACATAGCGATAACGCCATTCAGGGGTGTGCGAATCTCATGACTCATATTTGCTAAAAACTCAGATTTGGCTTTGGTGGCAATTTTGGCTTTCTCCAGCGCTTTTTGCAGCGCCTGTTCGCTCTCTTTTCGGGCGGTGATATCGTGGCCGATTATTACGATGCCTTTGCGTTTGCGGTCTGTGTGATAAAGGGGCACTTTGTTCATTTCTATGACAATCGGTCGCTTCGGGTCTTTGTTAATGCTGATTTCTTCTTTGTGCAGATGGCCTGAATTCCAGATCTGCTCATCCTGGATTTCACTTTTATAGAGAAATTCGTGAAGATAGTCGGGGGCAAGAGGGATGAGCTGGCGAAAGGATTTCAAATAGCCTGAACTCTCTGGCAGCTCAGTCAATTCATAGAAAGCGTCATTGGCAATGAGAATCCGCTCTTGCTCATCTTTAAAAATAATAATTTCAGGGACAGAATTGATAAGCATCCGAAAGCGCTCTTCACTTTCTTTCAGCGCCTCCTCGGTTTTGATGCGGGCAATGGCCTGGGCGATGCTTCGGGTGATAAATTCACAATTATGATAGTCTCTGGCGGTGGGCTGCCACCGTTTTCCATAGGCTTCTATGACGATCATTCCGAAAACTTTAGCTTCAGCAGCCAGCGGCAGCGCCAGCCAATAGGCCGGGACTTGAGCCGGTATGGGAAGTCCTTTTTTTTCTAAAACTGACTGCAGCGCTTCACGTTCATAGTATAGGGTCTTACTTTCTATGATGAGTTTATCAAGGAGGCATTCATACTCAGAATTGGGATAATGGAGAAGGCTGTGACCTTTTTGATAGCTGATCTGATACTTTTTCTCTATCGGTTCATATAGTATAATGGAGAGGGCCTCCATTGGCAGCATTCCCTGGAAAGCATCAAAAACTGTCTTGTAAATCTTGTCTGGCGCTCTGGTGAAAATTGCCTGGCCGGAGATGCTGTTAATTGTGTTTTGCAGTTTCTCAAGATGGCGCTTATCAACTATTTCTATATGAATTCGGCGGGCTAAACCAAGCAGGAAGGCAAATATGATAAGGCCTGATATATAGACATAGATGGATTGGTACCAGGGGTTCTGTATCAGCAGGGGAATCTCTGCCGCTTTGCTGAATGTGTGTCCTGTCTGCTTTGATCTGATTTGTAACTGATAGCTGCCGCCTTTTAGCCCAGGCAGAAAGAGGTGGTTTTCAGTGCCGGGTAGCGACCACATCGTCTCTAGTGGCAAAAGCCGCGTCTGATACTGTACTTTATTATTTGGAAAGGCGAGTGTGAGAAATCGCAGCTCAGCAAAGGAGTGGTAGGGGAATGAGATATCGGACAGCATTTCTTCAGTATAGCTTTTGTTGTTAATCTGTACTGAGCGGATAAGCGGCATAGGCGTTTGATAGCTGGCGCCAATCTCCTGCTGCCAAAAGGCCAGGCCGTGGCTGGTTCCAGCCCAGAGTCGCCGGCCTTTATCCTGAGCCATTGAAAAGAATGAGATCGTGAGGCTGGGCAGGCCGTCAGTGTCTTCATAATGAATAAATTCATCATTTGTGAGCCGCCGGATACCATAGTCAGTTCCCAGCCAGATACTGCCTTCCCCGTCGCTTGTAACCGCCTTGACTATCTCGTCCCTTGTCTCTTCATAATGATATATTTTTCCAGAATTGCGGCTGTAGCGGCAGATACCCTGGTTGCTGCCTATCCAAATGATTGAATCATTGTCAGCAATCATTTCATAAACAATAAATTTTTCCTTTATAGATTGAGGCAAGGTGATATTGGTCAGCTTAAATTGATTCAGCTCGGGAAGAAACTGGTATAGAAACTGATTTTCTTCCATCTCGCCCGCCGCAAAAATTGTTCCGTCTGGCATTTCTAAAAAGGCATTTGTGTAGCTCTGAATGCCCAGATTGGGGCCATAGTATTGCAAGTGGTCCTGCCGGTCTAAGAGATAGAGTCCCCGCAGGCCGTCAACGCATATCCAGACATTCCCGTTTGAATCACTTTTTAGACGACGAACCAGTTTATTTCCCCTATCGGGAAGCGTAATGCGGCGGCTATTTCCATTTCGCAGACAAATGAGAAAATTATCCCGATATCCCAGGAGAATTCGCTCTTTCTCCGGCAGAATGGACAGGATGAGGCTTTCATCACTGCTGTATATGTGCTCAAAATCAACATCAAGGGAGGGACTTAAATGGAGACGGTAGAGGGCGGTGCCTTCTGACGCGTAGATATTTCCCTCGTGGTCACTAACCACTGACTGGATGTAGAAGCGATTGGCAGGCAGCAAGACCGATTGGAAAAAGGGCATACGTAAAAGGGCGATGCCATTGTCGCTGCTGACCCAAAAGGAGTTTTCATCTGAGCCTTTTGTAATTTGATTGATGACATTAAATGGAAAATTAAACCATGGCGACAGATGATATTTGCCGTTTTCTTGATAGAGAAAACTGAGCCCCACGGACCAACTGCCAATCATCCAGGTATGCTCATTTAATTGCTGAATCGCGGAAACATCAGCACAGGCAGCCATTTGCCGAATGCTGGCTTTATTTTGCTCAAAGTCAATCTCGTGCAGCTCATATATACCGACACTGGTGCCTAACCAGAGCTTGCCATTCGGACTTTTATACAATACATCGATGAGCATTTCAGCTTTTTCGGGAAAATCAATTTCAATGATGGCATCTTTTTGGGGGTCATAGCAAAACAAATAGCCCGCTTCAGATGAGATGATGATTCTGCCGTCATATTCCTGAACTGAAAAGCTGCGATTGAAATTATCTGTACGATAACGCTGTTCAAATAGGTAACGGGTTACTTTATTATCTTTGTATCTGACGATAGAGCCTGGCTCACTGATCCAGAGCGCGCCTTCCTGGTCTTCATACAGGTCTTTGGGAAAATGGATGGTATAGTGGTTAATCGTGATGCTGCCCCGTATCAGTTCTCTAAAATCCGTCTCAAACTTGCTGTTATCAATAGAATGAACACCCCGATCGTGAATGGCGACAATCTGACCATTTCTCAATTGCACCAGTTTTTTGATATAATTGGTGTTGAGCTCAGATTTGTAGGTCGTAAATGATTCTCCGTTAAACTTGACCAGGCCATTGTCAGTGGCTATCCAGACAAATCCTGTGCTGTCTTGCAAGACTGTCTCGGTCAGGGATGTAGGCAGCCCATCTTTGATGTCATAGATTAAAAATTGCAGATTCTGCTTCGCCGAAAGCGAATTTATCAGCAATAAAAAGAGAAGCGCCACTGCAAAGATACGGGTATAGCCACTTTGTGCATTTTTCAATATTGCCCGTCTGTCTCTCATTGGCCTCTGGTTTTTATTATTTTAGGGAGAAGCATTCTTTGTGTGAACAGTTCTCCCGTTTTTGAGCTTATTTTCTCAGACTATAGCGTCCGCCGCCATATTTTCGCGGGTCGCCCTTAGTGTATCCCAGAGCGTCCCAGTCCATTCGTGTCTGATTGGGGCCATGGCAGTCGTAGCATTGAAGGGCTTTCTCCTTTGGCGCCACCATATGATTTATTTTCCAGTACATTTCTGTTTCGACAAACAGATATTCACCGCTGTAGTCGATGCCGGCTTTTTCACTGCCATGTCTCAGGGCTTCATTCCAGTCAAAATGCTTCCAGTAGCCATTATAAAGATGTGTCGGCAGGAGATACGCATAAATTTTGTCGGCTGCCTGCTTGCCCCGATGTATTTTGAAGGGATAGATTTTTGCTTTATTATCATCTTTAGTGCCCAGAGGCTTGCTGATGCTGGTGACGCCATCCAAATCAATTTTCTCGCCTAAAATCATATGATCAGAGCTTCCGTTGTACCAGGCATATTCCGGTTTTATGTCTTTTCCCCAGACAAATGTGCCTTTCATCTTTGTATATGTGGGCATACCGTATTTGTCTTTCTTGTTGGGAAGATCCTGGCCTGCTGTGCTCCAATCCCAGCTAAGTTTCGTGGGATTGGCACGGGCATATTCGGGAATATGGCAGCTCTGACAGGCGACAGTTTTTCCGTGTGTATTCAATGTCCGGCTGTTATGTGGCTCATCGGTGTGGCAATTTTCGCAAGTAACAAGACCATCACTCTGGACGGAGACAGACAGGGCATTCCCTGGGATATTGTGGTTTTCTGCCGTATGACAGGCGGTGCAAGTGAAATCTTGTCCTTCCGGGCTCATGTGAACGTCCAGGCTGTGAGGAGCATTGTTCAGGGCGACATCGAGATCACCGTGCTTGACGTTATTGCCGCCGCCGCCAAAATAGTGGCAGCTTCCGCAGCTCTCTCTGGTGGTGGGGCCGACGCTCTGGGCGACTTTTTCTAAATCAACGCCTTCTGCAGGGTAGCCGGCGCCGGAAGGGTCTTTCTTATAGGTGCCGCTATTGTCATGGCAGACCAGACAATCTATATTGCTCATATCTTCAAAGTCAAAGCTGTCATCTTCCCAGCCATATCCGGCATGGCAGCTTGTGCAGCGGGGCCAATTGCTTTCCAGGCCGATGCAGAAGTTATTGAGCACATTTTTTTTGCCGAGGCGGACTTTTCCCGGATATCCAGGCACTTCCGATTCTTTTCCCAGCCAGGTCCAGTGTACCGAATGCAAGAAGGCTTCTCCCGCATCTTCGTGGCACATAAGACAGCTTTCAGTCACTTCCTGCGGCGTATCAAAGGGCCCCTCTATTATTGCCGAGTGATCTTCTGATAGCGCTGAAGCGCTCAGCGCCAAAACAAGCATCAGTATCAGGCTTAGTTTTTCGTTCATCTTTCCTCCTTGTCTCTTTCTTTGATTTCTAGGCAGCGCCCTGTTTTTTTTGTTAATTGTCTTAGACGATCAGCGATGCCCGGTTCAACTTTCACCTCTTTCATCTGCCATTCCCAATTGTTTGCAGAAGTTCCAGGAAAATTCATTCTGGCTTTTTCATCCAGTTCCAGTATATCCTGCATCGGAATCAGCGACCAGATGGCAATGCTCTCCATAGCCATTTTGATGAAGTCCCATACCATTTCTCTGTCATTTTCAACCCAGAGATAGCGGGAGAGGTTATCTAATTCCAATTGGCTGGCATTATGATACCAGCCCAGAGTGGTGTTATTGTCATGGGTGCCGGTATAAATGATGCACCGTTCATTTTCAAAATTATGCGGTAGAAAATCATTCTGATCATCACTATTAAAGGCAAACTGAAGAATTTTCATACCAGGTAAACCATATTTATCTTTCAGAGCATTTACTTCCGGTGTGATGAGGCCCAGGTCTTCGGCAATAATTGGCAAAGTTCCTAGCTCAGCTTCAATGCGATCAAAAAGTTTCTCACCCGGCCCGGAAACCCATTTCCCATTGATGGCCGTCTTTTCCCTTGCCGGAACCTCCCAGGCTGCCTCAAAGCCGCGAAAATGGTCTAAGCGAATAAAATCAACCAGCTCCAGAAGGTGAGAGAAACGTCGTACCCACCAGGAGAAGCCGTTTTCTTCCATTTTTTTCCAGTTGTAGTGGGGATTGCCCCAGCGCTGCCCTGTTTTGCTGAACATATCCGGGGGCACACCGGCCACCACTTTAGGCTTGCCGGCCGCATTCAGCTTGAATTGTGACTGATTTTGCCAGACATCTACCGAGTGATGGCTGACAAATATTGGAATGTCGCCGATGATAGCAATATCATGCTGATGGGCATACTGGCGCAGCGCTTGCCACTGGCTATGAAAAATATATTGCTCCCATTCCAGAAGCCGAATTTTGTTTTGATGCGCTAAAGCTTCTTTTTCCAGGAGTTCCTGGCTGCATGACCGAAATTTTTTGGGCCAGCTTGTCCAGGGAGCGCCAAACTTCTCTTCCAGCACAAGAAATACGGCATAGGGCCGAAGCCAGATGCTGTTTTTTTTCTGAAATTTTTGAAAATCCCTCTCAGTGTTAGGGCTGCACTTGTCCAAAGCCAGTTTTAAAAGGTGCTTTTTCCTATGCGGGCCTTCTTGCACGGCGTCTTGGGCCATCGCGATATCTGCAGCCGTGACCAAGCCATCGCTGAGCATTTTTTCAGGGCTGATTAAGCGGCCATTGCCAGCAAATGCTGATACACTGGCATAGGGACTGCCAAATGAGTCGGGAATGACCAATGGTAAAACCTGCCAAAGTTTTTGTTCGCACTTCGCCAGAAAATCGATAAAACTGTAAGCGCCGCTTCCCAGATCGCCCATATTCCAGAGCCCCGGGAAGCTGGATGGATGCATTAAAATGCCAGATACCCGTTGATGTAGCCGTTGAGTGATGGAATCAATCATTCCTTGCATTTTAATTAAATTCAAGTTCTAATGGTTTAAGCTCTACAAGCTGGGCAAATTCAGAGCGTTTCACACTCAGATACATTTTGCTGACATCATGAAAAGCGCCATGCATCAAGCCTTTGCCCTCATAGGTATATTCATAGGCCGGAGAATAGAGTTCTATTCCCTTTGCCTTCTCGTCAGTCTCTTCCATTTCAGTGAAATCTTGAAGCTCAACGCCCTCTGGCAGATTATGGAGAATCTCTTTTGCTCTCTGTCCAAGCTCTTTATTGTGAATAGTAAAGCTGAAATAAAAACGGCCGCTTTTTATCAGTTTTTCTGAGATAACTTTCAGGCCGCTCTCCGCTTCTGTGGCCTTAATCTGCTTGAGAAGCGCTTCTTTGGCTGTATTCTCAATACAGAGGTGAACAAGATTTTCAAACTCAAACCACTCTTTAATTAATTCTCTGAAAGTGACCCTTTTGATGCCGGCATTGCGATGAAAAAACCAGGAAACGGTTTCATCACGAGAGCCGGCAAAGCCAAGGAGGAATCCTTTTACCAGAAGAAAGGGACCCTCAATTACAAGTTCGGTGTACGTTTTACACACAGGCGCTCCTCTTTAATTAACGAAATTGTTTCATATCGGTGTAAATCTTAAAAACCAGGTCTCGCCACATACTGAGTGGCATTGAATGAGACCAGTGTTTTTCTAAAAGCTCAAAGGGTGTTTTTTCAAACATTTTCAAAACAGCGAATAAGATGAGAATGAGGTCATCGGCGCGGTTTAGGAATCGAAATGGAAGGGGTAAGCCTTTGGCGGGTTTAAAGTTGAAAGGAGAAATCAGGTAAAGCGCGGCGCCGCCAAGCCAGATTTTTACCGGCAATGCTGTGTTTTTGTCAGTAATAATTCGCCAGATAAGCTTTATGAGAGCGGGTACCCCCCTGAGAATTTCTCTCACGGCATCTTTTCCTGATATGTCCAGCGGATAGGCTGGTGTTGTCTTTCCCATTCTTCATTTAAAAGATACAGGTTTCTATATTTATAACAAAGAAAAAAGGCAGAGATTGCCCCTGCCTTTTTAGCTATTTTTTTTTTGAGATTATTCGATTGTCAAGGCAAAAAACTGATTATTTCCCTTGCGGTCAATGAGAAACATGACGGTATCGCCGCTTTTAAGTTCTTTTATCTCTTTATTGTAGTCTTTCAGAGAGGCAATTTCGCTGTTTCCGATGCGGAGGATTTTGTCTCCTGGGCGGAGTCCTTTGCGATCAGCTTCACTATTTGGCTCAACAAAAGTTATGATGACACCGTCGCTGCTTTTCAGGCGAAAACGGTCAGCCAGCTCTCTGCTGTTATTTTCAACCCTGATTCCGGGGGAGCTGCTTTGGACGCTGCCGCTCTCTGCAAGTTTCTCGTCTCCCGGCAGTTCCTCCAGTGTCACTGTCAAGTTTCTTGCTTTGCCATTTCGCCAGAGTTCCAGATTAACTTTTTCTCCCGGCCGGCGGGAAGATATTAAAATTCTCAGTTCGGAAGCGGTTTTTATCTCCTGTCGGTCCACAGCGGTGATGACATCCTGAATTTTAATTCCCGCCTTATCAGCCGGTGATTTGTCCACCACATTGCCCACTAGGGCGCCGGCCACATTTTTTAGCCCCATTGACTTGGCCAGATCATAGTCAAGCTCTTGAATGGCAACCCCAAGCCAGGCCCGAATGACTCTGCCGTCTGTCAGCAGGTCTTCCATCACTCTTTTGGCCAGATTTACCGGAATAGCAAAGCCCACGCCCTGGGAGCCGCCGCTGCGGGTGGCGATGGCTGAATTGATACCCACAAGCTCGCCATCAAGATTGACCAGGGCGCCGCCTGAATTTCCTGGATTGATTGCCGCATCGGTTTGTATAAAGTTTTCATACTCATTTAAGCGGACATTACTGCGGCCTAAAGCGCTGACAATGCCATGGGTGACGGTGTGATTCAGATTACCGCTGAAGGGGCTGCCGATGGCTAAAACCCATTCCCCGACTCTCAGCTTGTCAGAATTGGCCATTTTTATCATTTGCAAATCTTTCTCTTTTACTCTCAAAACAGCAATGTCGCTCTTGGGGTCCCGCCCCACGATTTCTGCTTTCAGCTCTCTGCGGTCCATCAAATGGATGCGTATGTTTTCTGCGTTTTCTACCACATGATTATTGGTGATGATGATGCCTTTATCTACAATCACCCCGCTTCCCAAAACCTGCTGCCGAATTTCTCTGTCCGGTGAGAAAAAAGGGTGAAAGCGAAAGAGCTCTTCATCCCAGCCCGGCAGCATTGAACGACTTTTGCTTACTTTCTCAGCGGTGATGGTTACAACGGCAGGTGAAACGATTTCGGCAATTTTTGTAAACTCTTCACTGAGGCTTCTTAGGGTCGAGCCCATTGCCAAAGCGCTGAAGCTTAGCACAAAGATAATGATATTACGGCTGATTTTCATTTATGCCTCCTTTTCTTGTTCATTGGCCTATTAAACCGTATTGAATAGAAAAGTTCCGCTTCATATGGCGTAAAAATCAGTTGTCTAAGGCGCCCTCGTTGATCCATACCCCTATGGTATCAATAGATTCCTGCGCTAAAGGCGGCCTGTTGCGCGGCATACGGCGATTGAAATCATCGGTGCTGATCACATCGTATAAAATGCTTTGATAAGCATCTCCCGCAACAATAATCGGATTGCCTGTGTTCATAGAGATAGAGCTCATAAGATTTTGATAATCCTGAACTTGAATGCCGCCATTGGCGAGGGCTTGATTGTGGCATTCCACACAACTGCGGTCAAATATCGGCTGAATGCCATTTCGAAAACTCACATTTTGAATGTTTGTCCCTTGTGGGTCACAGCCGCTGATTCCCAGTGCAAACAGCCACACAAAGAGTAAAATCGTCTCTTGTGCCCTTGGAAGTATTTTCTCTATTTTCATTTTGATCTCCTGAGATATCTTTTATTGCATCTCATCTGCCGGCGAATGCTCCATTTCTGAATTTTTACTTTTGTGCATTTTTCTCATTGGGAAAAATCAGTAATGCCAGCTAAAACCCAGGGATGAGCTTAGCCCCATCCCGCCAAAGGTATAGAAAGCCGTTTGGATACCATAGTTACGCCAGGCATAATGAATTCCGCCGCTGATACCGCCAATAAAATCAGTCGCCAATACCTGGGTCTGAAAGTTGAAGCGCTGAAAATTAAATCCAGCCATCGCAGTGAGTTCTGGCCTGATGGAAATCAGTGCGCTGATGGAGCTGTTTCGGTAATCCCATTCGCCGTAATGACGGTAGTCTAGGCAAAGCTCTACCGGCAGATACTCCAGCTTATTGCTGATGCCAATCTGCAGAATGGGGGCTAAATCCTCCTGTGGAAAGCTGCGAACAGCTATACTGGCAGTGGCTTTATCATTGAGAAGGCTTAGCCTCGCGCCATAGAGGGTCAGCCAGCGGGTAAGGCTGCTGGCGTCTATGAAGTTTTTTTGGTGAATAACAGCGGCGCCAAGCTGAAACCGTGATGAAATTATCAATGTGTAAGCAGCTAAAAGCTGTGTTTGTCCCGCTGTGAAGCTTCCTGTTTCCCGCCCATCTGCGTCCCGGCCTGGGAAGCTGCCATAGTTTTCATAATTGACAGAAGCGCTGAAAACCTGCTTTTTGTTAGGTCGCCAGCGGGCGCTTAGGGTAGAGATGTTGATCTCAGCCGGCATTTGGCTTAGGTCGGCGCTGATTTGCAGCGTGTCGTGCATTCCAGCTGCCGGATTTTGCCAGATCGTGTGAGGCGAATATTCCAGACTGCTACCGCCTTGACCCAGACCCCAATAGCTGGCATATCCGAAATTTTCCACTTGCTTGATAGGTTCGGCTGTCAAGATGGCTGCAAAAATAAGCACTAAAAGAACATGGATTTTTATTGGTATCCTGCCAGGTGATTTTTGATATAATTTCGGGAAGCGCTGGCAAAGCTTGCCTGTCGCTTTGTGCTCTGCTTGATCACTTTGCTTTCTCATTGCATTAATATAAGTTGATTTTAGTTGATTTGGAACGGGTCTTTCGGCGGCAGGCGGCGTAAATGCTCTTCCAACTCCCAGCGGTCCACTGTCCGGCGATTTCGATATTTCAAGCGCAGCCAGCCTGCGAGTACCAAAAGAGGCATGAGCAGCCAGAGCAAATTTGGCAATTCTAAAAGAAAATAGGGACGATAATGTTTTTTTGCCCAGCGTGCCCAACTAATTTCAAATAGCTCCAGCGAAAACTCGTAGCTTGCTTCAAAAGCCGAATCGCTGTCTTGATAAATGGGCAGATTTTCTAAAAAGATGCGAAAAGGCTGGACGCCAAACTCTTCAATGAGCCAGTTTACAGCGGAGATGCTCTGGGCATAAGCCAGATTTGCCTGCACCTGATCAAATTTCAAGACGTCGTCAATTTTATTGAGGGGAATAAACTGGCCTGAGAGAGCCCGCTGGCTGATAGCGATGCGGTGACGCAGGGTGTATTGACCGGCAATATACTGAGCCAGGCCTTCATTAAGCCAGCGGGGAAACCAAATATCCCGAATTAAGGGTTCTAAGGCGATGTGGGCCAGCTCGTGGCGCAGTGTGGCATCAAATTCCCGCAGCGACTGACGATTGATGCGCAGACTTTGCAAAATGACCTCGTGCTCAGCATATTTGGCGGCAGCTATGCCCCAATAGGGAAAATCCTTGCTGAGCCGGGCATCAAATTTTGCTTTGTCTGCTGCTAAGATAATAGTAAAGCTGTCTGGAATGAGCCCAAAGTCCGCCTGAAGCTGCGCCAGCGTCTCAATAGTCACTTTCTCAATTTTTTTAGCTGTACGGCTGTCAGCTTCTTCATAGAGAATCGAGAAGTTTTTTGCTGAAAGTCCATTATTTCCAATGAAAAGCAGTAAAAAGAAGCTAATTAGGGGCATTTTCAGCAAATTTACCAGGAAGCAGATCATTAGAGCGTGCTGTAGGGGTCAATGGTGATGGTGAGCTGTACACTTGCCGAAATGGCCTTTTTATCAGTAATCAACATTTTCAGTACAGAGCGCATCTTTTCCACAGCAGCGATATTATTTCTAGGAGCTTTCAGCAAGATTTGCCAGCGGTAGTGATTTTGGATTTTATAGACGGCTGCCTGTGCCGGACCAAGAATAATAAAAGGGGTGACGGCGGATCTGAGACGACGGCCAATTTCTTCGGCAGCCTCCTGGGCTTGGGCTTCATCTTTGCTGCTGATACGCAGCATAGCCATTCTGGAGAAAGGGGCATATTGCAGATTGCTGCGGGCCGCCAGCTCGAGATTGTAATATTCCCGAAGCCGCTGCTGAGCTGCCATCAAAATGAGGGGATGGTCGGCTGTATAGCTCTGGATAATCACTTGTCCCGCTTTTTCGCCGCGACCTGCTCGTCCCGCCACCTGATAAAGAAGCTGAAAAAGCCGCTCACCCGCCCGAAAATCAGGCAGAGAGAGCCCCACATCGGCATTGATAACCCCCACCAGCGTCACATTGGAGAAATCCAGCCCTTTGGCAATCATCTGGGTCCCCAGTAAAACATCATATTCGCAATTTTCAAAAGCCTGCAAAATGCGGACGTGGGCATTTTTGGTTTTGGTGGTGTCATAATCCATTCGAATCAGGCGCACATTGGGCATTTCCAAAGTCAGCCGCTCCTCCACCTGCTGGGTTCCCACACCATGGGCGTGAATATTATAGCTTTCACAATAGGGGCACTGTCGCGGCGGCGCTGCAGATTTTCCGCAATAGTGGCAGCGCAGCTCTCCGGCTTTTTTGTGAAAGGTCATAGAGACGGAGCAATCATCACACTGATAGCTTTTGCCACAGTCCCGGCAATGATAAACAGTATGAAAGCCACGGCGGTTTTGCAGCAAAATCACCTGCTCGCCCGCCTGTACCCGTTTGCGCATCGCCTCCAGCCTGTCTCTTATACACATCTGACGCTGCCGAC
>OMKS01002005.1_pt1 | contig 17452 bp, 14 predicted proteins | sample 1674721 | NCBI WGS metagenome assembly OMKS01 (sample SAMN06264996, study PRJEB25208) | sediment metagenome | isolation source: hot spring sediment | place: USA: California | collected 2014-09-02
GGCAGAGACATATAAACCATAGGGCATTCTCTGTTCTGTGAGTCATTCCAGACCTGATAGGCGTCATTTGCGCTTATCGGGTCTTTTTCCATAGAATTTGTTTTCAAATTGCAACGTACTTGAAAGCTTTGTGGTTTTTTCTCTTAGGCGTTTTGCTGTAGAATAGAAGGTACGTATATGAGTTTGAAAGGAATTGGAAATGCACTTTGTCATCGTTGGCGGGGGCGTGGCGGGGATTACTGCGGCATTGGAATTGGCAAACCGTAGACTTGGCAAAGTCTCGGTTTACTCGGATGAGACGTATCCATACTACTATCGCCCGCAACTAACGGAGTTCCTGGCCGGAGGGATTACGCTGGAGCGACTGTTGCGCCGCGATCTAGCGTGGTACAAGGGGCGTGGTATCGATGTTTACCTCGGCCGCAGTGTCACGCGCGTTGAACCGGAGGCTAAGGCCATCGTCTTGGTGGATGGAACGCGAGTGGAGTACGATAAACTCCTCTTGGCGACAGGCAGTGTGCCTTTCGTGCCGCCGATCAAAGGCGTCGACAAGAGCGGCCTCTTTACCTGGCGCACGCTGGCCGATACACTGGAACTTGAACGAGCGGCGTCTTCTTGTGGGCAGACGGTCGTTCTGGGGGGCGGCTTGCTGGGGCTGGAAGCGGCGCGAGGCTTGCTGGGATTCTGCGGGAATGTGACCGTGCTGGAGTTTTTTCCGCGCCTGTTGCCGCGCCAGTTGGATGTCGAAGGCGCGGCGGTGTTGCAACGGTTCGTCGAATCCCTGGGCATTCGCGTGGTGGTAGGCGCGCAGACGGAAGAGGTGCTGGGCGACCATGCTGTGACCGGACTGCGATTGAAAGACGGGCGAGAATTCCCTGCCGGGCTGGTGCTGGTGGCGGCGGGTGTGCGCTGTCAGGCACGCCTGGCGCAGGAGGCTGGTCTGACGGTGGAGCGCGGCATCGTGGTAGATGAATATATGGCGACGAGCGTGCCGGACATCTACGCTGCCGGTGACGTGGCCGTATTCAAAGGCTATTCCTGGGCCATCGCCCCGATCGCGCAGGCGCAGGGTCGGGTAGCGGCAGTAAACATGGCGGGTGATGCCACCGTCTATGATGTCGTGGTACCGTCGACGACGTTGAAGGTTGTTGGCATCGATGTCAGCTCGGTTGGGCTGGTCAATCCTGAGACCGATGACTACGTTGAGATTCGCGTCGAGGATACCGAGTTCAATATCTATAAAAAGATTGTGTTGCGCGAGGGGAGGATTGTTGGTTCGATTGTCATCAACAACAAAGTCTTGGCGAAGAACTTGGAGAATCGCATTGCGCAACGTGAGACGATGACGCCCGATCAAGCGCGCGCGCTGCTGATCTGATGACTATAGAGATTAAGAACCTATCCGAAAATTCACCGTTGACACGCCAGAAATGCTCGCAAGTACGATTTTTCGGAAAGAGTTTTATTGGAGAGACCTTTGGATTCTGACGTAACTCTGCCGCATCTTCCCGATCAATTCCCGGGAATCAACTTGCTTTACCGGCTGGCTCGTTCGCTGAGTGCGTTCGACAACCTGCCGGATTTGCTGCAGGCTGTTGTGGATGAGGTGTGTGCGGCACTTGCTGCCTCGTGGGGGTTGTTAGTTACGCTTGATGCGCCTAAACGCCGGATTCTCGACTGCGTGCAGGCCGGGCCGGATGTCGATCCTAACCTTAACCTCTCCTTTGAAATGTTGGCCAAAATATCAAAAGTGTATCTTTGGCCTCCCGAACGGGCAGTGTTGTCGAGCCGTGAGTGTCTTCTACTGGATGCTGATGCGTCCGCGTTCGGCGAGCAGTTCGGCCACGACTTCGGCTCAGTCATCGCGACACCGTTACTATACCAGGATGAGATGATCGGCTTTCTGGTAGCAGCACGCCCTGCTGCCGGCCCGACATTTACCGAGCAGGATATCGTGCTTATCTCGGTTGTTGCCAGCCAGACGATCGCTGCTATCCAGAACTCGCGGTTGTTAGCTTCGCTGAGCCAGGAAAAGGAACAGTTGGAGTTGTTGTATCGCTTGGGACAGCATCTCTCTAGTAGCCTGGACATTCACACAGTATGCCAGTTGGCGCTTGATGAAATCTGCGCGGTTTTTGAAGGATCGTATGGACTGCTTTTCGTCGTCGATGTCGAGACGGAAGCCATACAGTTGATGGCCCAGGTCGGGTTTGATGACAAACTGCTGCAATTTATGGTAGAGCATTTTCGAACGGGCGAAGGGGTGACCGGTTGGGTGGTTCAACACCAGCAAATGGCGGTGGTGGATGACGTCGCAACCGATCCGCGCTGGATTATGGTGAGTAAAGGAGATGCACCCCGATCCGGGGTTAGTGTGCCCTTATTGAGCGGTGAAGACTTGCTTGGTGTGATAACGCTCTCTGCCCATGGACGAGCTTTTTTTACCCCCGAATACTGCCGCTTGTTGGAATCTGCGGCTGCAACCATCGCCATTGCCATCTTCAACGCGCAGTTATTTGGCAAGGTCCAGCAGCGCGCGCGTGAGCAAGAGCATATCAGCGAAGTCGCGCGGGCCTTGAACACCCTCAAGATGCAGCAGGCGTTTCCGGTATTGGTGCAGGGCTTGTTCGGGCTGGCTGAATGTGAACCAGTTGTGCTGGCGTTAAATGACGAACCGCGCCACACGCTCACGGTCGTTGAATCTACCTTCCTGGCATTGCCTGTCGGGAGCGCGCTGCTTCTACCATCGGCTACCCGAGCACGCGTGCAGAGTGGGGAACCGCATGTGACCCTCGATTTGGATGGAGAGCGCGACGCTCCGCTGCTTCAGGAACTCCGCGCATTTGGCGCGCGCTCGCGCGTCTTGCTCCCCTTGATTGCCAGCGGACGGACACTGGGCGTGCTCTATCTGGGAAGCCGGCAGGCACTGGCCCCAGCGCAGATTCCCATACTGCAACAGATCGCTGATATGGTGGCTATCGCAGTAGAGAACGACCGCCTGTTTCGTGCGGAGCAGCGTCAACGCGGGGTTGCCGAGCGGTTGCAGGAGACAGCGTTGGTGGTCAACACATTGGACCTGCAAAAAGTACTCACGTTGATCATGGACCAATTGGAAAGCATCTTTCCATACGAAAGCGGCACTGTCCAGATTCTCGAACAAGACGCGATGTGTGTTATTGCTACACGTAATGCTCCTCACGCGCCGGTTGGGGAGTGCTATTCGCTAGAAGACCATCCACACAATCACCGTTTGGCCGAGGGCGAGGTAGTCATCATCGAGGATTCTCAGCAGAGTGACATAGGTTGGATTCCTTTCAATGAGGCGCTCTATCTGCGCTCACACATCGGAGTGCCGTTGTGGGTGCGCGACAAAGTCATCGGCGCGTTGACTATCGATAATAGGGGGGTGCGGAAGTACACGGAAGAAGACATCCGTGTGATCCAGGCATTTGCCCAACAGGCCGCCATCGCTATCGAGAATGCCCGTTTGTTCGAGGAGCAGCGTGTTCAGCGGGAGTTGGCCGAAGCACTGGAAGCGGCGGCGGCGGTGGTGAGCAGTGTGCTGGACTTCGATCAGGTATTGGATTACATTCTGGATCAGGTGGTGCGTTTTGTGCGTGGTGATACCTACAACATTATCTTGATCGAGGGTGAAGTAGGGCGCATGATCCGCTGGCGCGGTTACGAAGAGCACCAAATTCCTATGCCATCTCAGGGCCGTAACAAAATCCCGATTATGACGTATCCTAGCTTGGTGAAGATGATCGAGGATGGCTTGCCAACGTTTGTGAGTGACACCTGGGAAGACGCGCGCTGGCGCATGGTTCGCGGGCAAGAAAAGCTCCGTGCCTACGTCGCTGCCCCCATCCGCATCGCCGGTAAAACCGAGGGATTTATCAATGTCTCTGGCCTGACGCCACACCAGTTCGGTCCGCAGGAGGCGCAGCGGCTCAAGGCCTTCGCCGATCATGCTTCGATTGCTCTCCAGAATGCACGTCTGTTCCAGGAAACGTTGCGTCACACCGAGGTGTTGGAGCGCCGGGTGCGCGAACGTACGGCTGAACTCGAGGCGCAGAACGCCTGGTTGGAAGCCGTTCTCGGCAGCACGTCCGATGGCATGATCATCACCGATAGCGATGGACAAATTGCGGATGCCAACCGGGTCGCCAAGATGTGGCTCTACCATTCGCTTCCGGAGTCCGATGTCGAGCGGCTGCGCGAGACGATTCGTGATCTGGCGCGACATGCGCATACCCGTCCCGATGCCGTGCTTGAATTGACCGGCCTGGATCTGGAATTGAGCGCCTCTCCTATCTTCGGTGAAGAGGGCTCCGTAGGTCCTGCCGTCCTCGTCGTCGTCCATGACGTCAGTTATCTCAAGGCGTTGGACCGCGTGAAATCCCAGTTTGTCTCTAACGTTTCGCACGAACTGCGCACGCCATTGACCTCGATTCGTCTGTATTCTTCTCTAATCCAGCGCAGTGCGTCGGAAAATGCGGAACGCTACTTCGAGCCGCTGGAGCGTGAAGTGGAGCGCCTTTCAAAACTGGTGGAGGACATCCTCCAGATTTCACGGATTGAAGCGGGGCAGTTGGAACTGGATCGGCGGATTGTCGATCTGAATCTGCTGACCGAGATGGCCGTGATGAGCCATCACATTCTGGCCGAATCGCGTGGCCTGACTATGATGTATCAGGCCACCAATGGAAAAACGCTAATTTCGGTTGACTACGACAAGTTTATGCAGGTGGTCAATAATCTAATCGAGAACGCAATCAACTATACGCCCCGTGGTGGACACATTCGCGTGGCCACGGAGTGTTACGTGAAAGCCGAACGTACATGGGCGGCAGTAACAGTCCAGGATACCGGCATGGGCATTCCTGAACATGAGATTCCACATCTCTTTGAGCGGTTTTTTCGCGGCGGTGACCCCCAAGAAATGCGCATTCAAGGCAGCGGTCTTGGATTGGCAATTGTCAAAGAGATAGTAGAATTACATGGCGGCACGGTAACCGTTGAAAGCCAGGTTGGCGCCGGCTCAACGTTTACGGTGTGGATGCCCCTGATGGAAGTCTAAGAACCTATCCGAAAATTCGTCGTTGAAGCACCAGAAACGCTCGCAAGCACGATTTTCGGATAGAATCTGAACGATTGTGATGTGTGCGCCGAAAATGGGTTGTGTTAGAGGAGGAATCGATGGCGAAGAAGCAAGTTCTCGTTGTTGAGGATCAAGATCTTTTGCTGATGGCTATCCGCGATGTGTTGGAAATGGAAGGGTATAGGGTGACCACAGCCGGCGACGGCATCGAAGGGTTGGAGGTGATGCGGACGCTTGTCCCAGATCTCATCATTGCCGATATTTCGATGCCTCGGATGGATGGTTACAAGTTTTTCGAGGCAATCCATGCCCGTCCTGAATGGGTGCCAATTCCCTTCATCTTTCTGACGGCGCGCGCTGAAAAAGAAGATCGTTTGAAGGGCAAGGCGATGGGCGCCGAGGACTACCTCGTCAAACCCTTCGATCCTCAAGAACTTCTCGTGGTCGTGCGCTCGCGAATTGGACGGGCCGAGGCCATCCGTGAAGCGACAGAGGGTGAGTTCGAAGAACTTAAACAGCAAATTATCACACTGTTAAGCCACGAGTTGCGCACACCGTTGACCAGCGTCTACGGATACACCGAGTTGGCCCTGGAAGATGCCGCCGAGTTGCCATCTGGCGAATTCCAACAGTATCTTGTGGGTATCCGTCGCGGCGCTGACCGGCTTAGAACGTTGGTCGAAGATTTGTTGATGATCGTGCGACTGGATACCGGGCAATTGGAACGAGAATTCCGGCTTCTGGCGACGCTGCGTGACAATCTCGGCGAGATCATCATGCGCACCGTTGGATTGTTCAGCGCGCAGGCAGAGCGGGAAAGTATCACCCTGGAAACCGACATCGCACGGAATTTACCTCCAGTGCTGATCTACGATAGTTTTTTCACCGATGCGCTTAGCCGGTTGATTGATAACGCGATCAAGTTCTCCCGCAGAAAGGGCGACCGCGTGATAGTGTCAGCTCAAGTTGTAGACGGCTGGGTAGAAATAGCCGTCACCGATGAGGGGGTTGGAATTTCTCCCCAAGGTGTAGCACGTCTCTTTGAACGTTTCCGCCAAATCGACCGGGAAAAGATGGAACAACAGGGGGTAGGTCTGGGGCTATCCATTGTCAAAGCGCTGATTACTTGTATGGAAGGCGAGGTCGGCGTCGTCAGCGAGCTTGACCAAGGGAGCACCTTCACGATTCGCCTGCCACCTGCACAAGTACATTAGACGGTCACCAAAACTTTGAGCCCCCCGCGCTGTCCAGCGTGCGTGAAAGCCGTAAGCATCGCGTCAAACAGATAGCGCCCCTCAATCACGCTCCTCAATCAGTACCGTGACGTTCACCACGCCGCGCTCCGGCAAACGCAGTGCAGTTGCCAACGATCCACACCGCGACCCCACGAGCGTGATCTCATCCACGACCATGCTTGTGAGGTCGGATTCCACGCCACCGTGATACGTGGCCTTGAGCACCAGCGTCCCGCGCGGGTGCACCAAGGTGCGGGCCGTGACGTAAGCGACGGGCCGGCCTGTCGCCTCGACGGGCACATCGCGTTCCATGTGTAGTGTCGTGATTCCTCTCTGCGCGAGGATGTCCAGCGTATCCTGTACTTGACAAATATCGTATACAGTGTATAAATTATACGCTGTAAATGATAAAAAGGAATCATATGCCGAGACCAAAACAGACCGAAGAGGAACGCGAAGCCATGCGCGAGCGCATCCTGGATGCCGCGCACGAGCTTTTGATGGAACAAGGCCCGGAGGCGCTCAGCACGCGCGTCATCGCCGAGCGGCTGGGCGTGTCGCACATGGTCTTGTACACTTACTTCGAGAACCACGATGCGCTGTCTTATGCGCTGCGGATGCGGTTGCGTGAGGAGCGCGAGGCCTCGCGTGCCGAGGCGCTATGCGAGGCTGAAACCGGCGACGTCGCCGCCGTGATGCGTCATACCCTGGCGCGCTATGCGGCGATGGCGCGGGAACATCCGGCGCTCTACACCTTTCTGTGGGTGCAGCCTATTTCGCCCGGCGGTGCGTGGCAAGAGCAGCCGCACCGTCCCTATCAGGGCAACATCCAGTATCTGGCACAGTTAGTCCAACTTGGCATGGATCGGGGCGTGTTTGTCGAACGCGATCCCGTACTTGCGGCAGGCGTCGCCTTCGCCACCGTCCACGCTCCGCTCCTCTTCTACTACAGCGGTCGCCTGACCGACGAATCCCTGCGTGATCATCTCTCCGCTGAAGCCCTGGACCTCGCCATGCACTACCTGATGCATGATGCGTAATTCATAACTCGTAACTCGTAAGGAGTCCCCATGAAATCATTATGGCGTTTGTTCAAATTCATAAAGCCCTATCGCTGGGAGGCGATTGCGGCGTTGCTGCTGCTAGTCTTTGTGGTCGCCGCCGACCTGGCGATCCCCCGGTTGACCCAACGGGTGATCGATGAGGGCGTGCGAGCGCAGAACATGCCCGTCATCATCAATACCGCGCTCCTGATGTTCGGTGTGGCGTTGGTGGAGGCGGCTATCTCGGTTGGCAATATCATCCTTTCCGTGCACGTGGGGTTGAAGACCGGCGCCGACATCCGCAGCGCGTTCGTGCGCAAGGTGCAGGCACTCTCCTTCGGCAACCTGGATCGCTTGCAGACCGGGCAATTGCTCGTCCGCGCCACCAGCGACATCACCCAGGTGCAGACGATTATGATGATGAGCCTGCGCATTCTCACGCGCGCGCCGCTGTGGGCGGCCGGTTCTCTGGTGATGTTGATCCTCACCGCGCGGCAGTTGACCTGGATATGGCTAGCGATGCTGCCGGTGATCTTTGGCATTGTCGTGCTTTTTCTCGTTAAGGCGCGCCCCTTATTTCTCATCGTTCAGGAAAAGCTGGATAAGCTCAACACGGTGATGCAGGAAAACCTGGCCGGTGTGCGTGTCGTCAAAGCCTTTGTCCGCGCCGAACACGAAAAGCAGCGATTTTCGCGGGCCAACAACGATTTGATGGCGCAGACCCTGAAGGTATTCAATTTCGTCGTCGTCTTGATGCCGTTGATGATGACGATTACCAATCTGGCGACCGCGGGTGTCATCTGGTTCGGCGGCAATCTCGTCATCACTGGCGAGATGACCATGGGGCAGATTATGGCCGCCGTCAACTATATGATTTTTGCGCTCTTCCCGTTGATGATGCTCCTGGGCATGATCGCGCCGCTCTCCGCCGCCGATGCTTCCGCTGGGCGCATCCTGGAAGTGCTGGATAGCCAGCCAGAAGTCCAGCCGCCGGCCGCCGGGCAGAAACCGGCGACGACCGCCGGGCGCGTGATCTTCGAGGATGTGTGCTTTAGCTACAATCACGGCTGCGCCGACGCCGTCCTCACGGACGTGAACCTCGTCGCCGAGCCGGGGGAGACGGTGGCCCTCCTCGGCGCGACCGGTTCCGGCAAATCCAGCCTCATTCACCTGATTCCACGCTTCTACGATGTGGAGCAGGGTCGCGTACTTATCGATGGGGTGGACGTGCGTGAGTGGCCGATGCACGAACTGCGCTCACAGGTTGGGATCGCGTTGCAGGAAGCGGTGCTCTTCAGCGGCACCGTGCGCGACAACATCCGCTACGGGCGTCCCGAAGCCACCGAAGAAGAAGTGATCGCCGCGGCGCAGGCGGCGCAGGCCCACGACTTCATTATGGCGATGCCGGAGGGCTACGACACCCTCGTCGGGCAGCGCGGCGTCAACCTCTCCGGCGGGCAGAAGCAGCGCATCGCCATCGCGCGCGCGCTGTGCGTCAAGCCGCGCGTGCTCATCCTCGACGACAGCACCAGCGCGGTGGATGTGGAGACCGAGAGCAAACTGCAAGACGCGCTCGATAAATTGTTGCACACCCAACTGGCGCACCGGAGCACCGTCTTCGTTGTCGCGCAGCGCATCAGCACCGTCCTCACCGCCGACAAGATCGTCGTGCTGGATGGCGGGCGCATCGCCGCTGTGGGCGCGCATACAGAACTGCTGGCCCGTAGCCCGATTTACCGCGAGATTTACGAATCGCAGTTGGGCAATGGGAACGGTAGACAGTAGACAGTAGCGCGGGCGGGACGCCCGCGTGTCTCAGCCGATAGACAGCGAACAAGAAAGAGCAAACAGGAGACAGGGAATTATGGAACAACGACAGGGTTCTGGTGTGGGAAATGGACGGGGCGGGGCGGGCGGCCCCGAAAATCGCGGCGGGCAACAGCAGGGCGGCGCGCCGCTGCCGGGGCCGGGTGGGCGGCGTTTTGGCGCGCGTATCGAGAAGCCACAGGATGTGCGCAGCACGCTGCGACGTTTGCTCGGCTACCTGCGCCCGCACCGTGTTATGCTGGCGGTGGCAGCTATCCTGGTGGTGGTGAGTACGCTCCTGGACCTGGTTGGCCCCTATCTGAACGGCATAGCTATCGACCGTTTTATTGCCGAACGCGATGTGTCTGGGCTGGCACGCATCGTCCTGCTGATGCTCGGCGTTTATTTGGTGGTCTGGGCCTTGCGCGTGGCGTTGGCGCGGATGATGGTGACGATGGTGCAGAAGGTGATGCTCACCATGCGCGAGCAGCTCTTCGGGCATTTGCAGACCCTTTCCTTGAGCTTCTTCGATCAGCACCCGCACGGCGATCTGATGAGCCGTCTCACCAACGACCTCGACGCGCTTGGCCGCCTCCTGGCACAGAACGTGACGGATTTGATCGGCGGGTTGCTCTCGCTGGTGGGCATCGTGGTGATGATGTTTTCCATCAACTTCTGGCTGGCGCTCGGCTCGATGTTTGTCTTCCCGCTGATGCTGTGGTTCACTGGCTTCGTCGGTAAACGCACGCGCCAGGGTTTCCGCGATTTCCAGATGCGAACCGGGCAATTGAACGGCGAGCTGGAGGAAATCTTCAGCGGGCAGCGCGTCATTATCGCCTTTGGGCAGGAGGGGAACACGCTGGCGAAGTTCGACCGGGTCAACGAGGAGACGCGCGACGTGGGCATCCGTGCCCAAACCTACGCGACGTTGATCCCACCGCTGATGGGCATCTTCAGCAACGCTAACATTGCCATCCTTGCGGGATTGGGCGGGTGGATGATTATTCGCGGCTGGGCCACCGTCGGCACGATCCTCACGTTCTACAACTACTCGCGCCGTTTTGCCGGGCCGCTGCGCCAGTTGGGCGATTTGTACAATCAGATTCAGTCGGCGTTGGCCGGAGCAGAGCGTGTCTTCGAGCTGCTCGACCAGGAGCCGGAACTCCTGGAAGCGCCGGATGCGATTATGCTGGACAAGGTGCAGGGCGACGTGCTCTTCGACCGCGTGGACTTCGGCTATGTGCCGGACGTCCCTGTTATCAAGGATATGAGCTTCCACGCGGAACCTGGGCAAACCATCGCGCTGGTCGGCCCGACGGGCGCGGGCAAGACGACGATGATCAACCTGCTCTCGCGCTTCTACGATATCCAGGGCGGCAGCATCCGCATCGACGGGGTGGAGCTGCGCGATTACAACAAAGCCAGCTTGCGCCGCAAACTCGGCGTGGTGCTGCAAGACACCTTCCTGTTCTCCGAATCGGTGATGGATAACATCCGCTACGGGCGGCTCGATGCGACCGATGAGGAGGTCATCGCGGCAGCGATGCTGGCGAACGCCGACCAGTTTATCCGCCGCCTGCCGCAGGGTTACGAAACGGAGCTATCGGAGCGTGGCAGCAACCTGAGTCAGGGGCAGCGCCAGTTGCTCGCCATCGCCCGCGCGATTTTGGCCGATCCGGGCATCCTCATCCTCGACGAGGCGACGAGTAGCGTGGACACCCGCACCGAGCAGCACATCCAGGAGGCGCTGCTGCGGCTGATGGAAGGCCGCACCAGCTTCGTCATCGCTCACCGCCTCAGTACCATCCGCGAGGCTGACAGAATCCTCGTCATCAACGACGGCGAGATCATCGAGCGCGGCACGCATCACGAGTTGCTGGCGCAGCAAGGGTTCTACCATCATCTGTACATGAGCCAGTTCCGCGGGCAGGGGGCGGTGGAGGTGTGATCGTTTCTTATGCTTTCCACAAACTCTCGATTTGTTTCTTCCAAACCTCAGGCGCATACGGCCATTGCAGTTGCGCACAAATCGCCTGCCAGCGGTCTGGCATCTCGGGTGCGTACAGCAGAGGCACATACCCTAATTTCAGGTAAGTTTTCAGTGCGGGCAGCCGGTAAGCCTCGGTGTAAAGACAAATGCGCTTGTATCCCGCAGTAATAAATCGTGCCGTTAAATTTGGCACTTCCCCCGCAGTAGTTGCAAGATGCGCCACCCGTCACTGGTTTTCCCGCCATAGGCTAGCAACCAGCGCGGATACCGCAGAGGAAGAATCGTGAATAAGAACTGTGCAAATGCTGCATAGGCTATCATTTTCATTAGTTGTAAGAACCACTCCGCATTGTTCCAGGCAGAAGCAAGCCCTGCGCATACGACGGTCAACAACAGGGAAACCAGCGGCCCCGCTAAAGTGATCCATAGAATCTGGCGGGATGTAAGCCCTTCCTGATCGTATTTCGTGAAGCCAACAAAACCGGTGAACCACCTAATAACCACGGTCAGCTTTCCCCATTGCCACTTCAGGCTCTTGCGTCTACCGCCAAGCAGAATCGTGGCATCCCGATCGGTCAGTGCCAAGACTGCCAGTGTATGCCTACACTCGTGCAAGAATGTCGTTATCGGCATAAGAAGGAGCCATATTCCTGCCAGATACAGTATGAAACGGAGTGCGTTGGCCAGATTCATCTTATCACGCATGCGGCATGTACCGCACCGTCAAGACCGGACAGTAGGCGTATTCGATGACCCGTTCGGCCACAGCGCCGATGCGTGCCAGACGTTGCGTTCCTAGCCCGCCGATGCGCCCGATGACGATGAGGTCTGCGTTGACTTCCCGCGCCAGCTTGGTGATTTCTATGTAGGGCGTGCCATAACGGATGGTCTGGTCGGTGGATATGCCTCGACTGGAGGCCAAACGTGAAAGGTAGTCTAGATACCGGCTCGCCGTGTCGCCGAACTCTGCACGTACTGCATCCAGCGTCCTGCGCGTTGTTCTGGAAACTTCCTCCGCCTTTTTATCATCAATCACATAGACAAACGTGATTTTTGTCGGACACAGTGAGGCCATGTGGATGGCTAACTGTCCTGCATTGATCGAAGTTTCGGAGCCGTCGGTGGGGACGATGATGTGCGAAAACGGGCTTCTATGTGCTTCCATGGCTACCTCCGTATGTTATGTCAATTGCTTGTATTTCATTTCAGTTGGAGGCGGAAACCTTGCGAAGGGTAGCGCATACATTTCACTGCAAAGCGACCTGCTTTAGCGGGAGATCGCCTCTTCGACAGCATTATCTGTAACCTTCGCAAGGTTGAGTATACGTTTTCCAAACTACACAGCTTAACCGAATTCGTATGAGGTCGGTTTCCCACCCCCTATATCCCGGTATGGTTGTTGGTACTCGCGTGTTGTCGGTCCGACCCGAGCGGTCGTCGTCTTGGACTTGAGGCGCTTAAGCCGGAAGATTTCCTCGCGCTCGCGTTCTTCGAGTGCGCTTTCGATAAACTTGACGATCTCTTCGTATTCGGGGATGAAGATGTATTGCAGCGCGTTGACGCGACGCTGCGTTTTTTGCAATTCCCGCGCCAGCCGCCAGACAGAAACCATTATCTCGGAGAGCATAGGAATTTCGGCGAGAACTTGCCGGAAGCGCGCGACGGCCTCATCGAGGGCTACGGTCGTATCGCCCAAACCATAGGGCATCTCCGGCGGCTCGCCATGGGCTTCGACTGTAGGAATGACGACGCCCATAATGCTGCGCAGTTTGACTTCGACTTCAACGCTTTTGTTGACGGCGAGCGCCGTCCACTCAAGATGTTCCCGCCCCATGGAGAGTCGCGCTTCCTCCAGCGCATGGTAGGCATCAGCTAGTTTTTGCCAGACCTGGGTTTGTTGCATTGTGGCATTGTGTGCCTGGTGAATCAGTTCGGTAGTCAGGACTTCCCGTTTTTTGTCCAGGATTTCGTACCCTTCCTGCGCCAGCTTGAGCGCCTGGCGCATGCGGAGAAGATTGCTGCGGGTGGGGGCTACTTTTTGTTGCATCAGGTCGCGCTTCCCTGGTAATAGTGTTCGATTTCGGCTTCTGTCACGCGGGTCAACTCTTCTCGTGGCAGCAAGGCCAACATTTGCCAGCCCAGGTTGAGTGTATCTTCGAAGGAACGTTCCTCGGTGAGACTTTGACCGATGAAGGTTCGCTCGAAAGCGCGCCCAAACTTCAGGTAATCCTGATCCACCGAGGCCAGCTCTTCTTCCCCAATGACCGACGCCAGCGACCGGATGTCTTGCACGTGGGCGTAGGCGGCATAGAGTTGTGCGGAGAGGTGCGCATGGTCAGCCCGTGTGCGACCCTCGCCGATGCCATCTTTCATCAGCCGGGAGAGAGACGGCAGTACGGCGATGGGAGGGTAGATGTCCTGCTGGAAGAGCTCGCGGCTGAGCACCGTTTGCCCTTCGGTGATGTATCCGGTGAGGTCGGGAACGGGGTGGGTGATGTCGTCGTTGGGCATGGTGAGAATCGGCAGTTGGGTGATTGAGCCTTCACTCCCCTTGCTGCGGCCTGTGCGCTCGTAAATCGAGGCCAGGTCGCTGTAGAGATAGCCGGGATAACCCTTGCGGCTCGGTACCTCGCCGCGAATGTTGGAGATCTGCCGCAGCGCTTCGCAGTAGTTGGTCATATCGGTGAGCACGACCAACACGTGCTGGTTCTTCTCGAAGGCCAGATACTCGGCCAGCGTGAGCGCCGCGCGCGGGGTGATGAGCCGTTCGATAGGGGGATCGTCGGCCAGATTGAGAAACATGGTGACGTGCAGCAGCGCGCCGCTGCTGGCGAACGATTCGCGAAAGAAATTTGCGACATCGTGTTTGATGCCCATCGCGGCAAAGACAATCGCGAACTGCTGTTGTTCTTTGCTCATGGAGGGAATACTGGCCTGGCGCACGATCTGCGCAGCCAATTGGTTGTGCGGTAAACCACTGCCGGAGAAGATGGGCAGCTTCTGTCCCAACACCAGGGCATTCATCCCGTCGAAGGCCGAGATACCGGTCTGGATGATGTCGCGAGGGTAGACACGTGCCGTAGGGTTGATGGGTTGCCCGTTGACGTCTGCCCAGTGTTCGGCTAATGGCATAGGCCCGCCATCGATGGGTACGCCCAGGCCGTCAAAGGTGCGGCCTAGCATCTCCAGTGAAACCGGAATCTGCATAGAATGGCCCTGGAAGCGGACGTGGGTATCATCGATGGAGAGTCCCGTTGTCCCGGAGAAAACCTCAATAACCGCCGCTTCTTCCCCTACCTCCAGAACACGCCCACGGCGTACTCTTCCACGTGCATCGGTGATCTCTACGACTTCATCGTAGCCGACGCCGCGCATGCCTTCCACGACCACAATCGGCCCTTCGACACGTGCGGCGCCTAGAACTTCCTGTTCCCCGTACTTGATGGTTGTTTCCATCACGCATACTCCCGTTCTAGCTGATCCATCTGCGTGTCCAGATCGGTGATCACCGCGTCGATTTTGTTGGCGCTGTCGTTGGGGACACTGGTTTTCATCCGCACCAGGGTGTTGACGATGGGCAGGTTGTGGATTAGGACAATGGGGCAGCCTTTGGCGATGATGGAGGTGGCGCGGTCGTGAAAATGTAGAATTGCACGCAGCATCCGCACTTGCTTCTCGATGGTGGCGTAAGAGTCGACTTCATCCAGAGCATTCTGTTGCAAAACGCCCTCGCGTAGCAGGCGGGCTGTTTCGAGGATGAGGCGCTGGTCATCAGGAAGGGCATCGGGCCCAACAAGCTTGACGATTTGTTGCAGGCGGCTTTCACGTTGCAGGATGTCCATGGCCTGGGTACGCAGGCTATGCCAATCATCATAGCCGTGTTCTTTCCACCAATCGACAACTTCGTCAACGTACTCGCTGTAACTGTCCAGCCAGTTGATGGCCGGGAAGTGTCGTGCGGAAGCGAGTGACTTATCTAGTGCCCAGAAGCAGCGGATAAAGCGTTTGGTATGTTGGGTGACCGGTTCGGAGAAGTCACCGCCGGGAGGGCTAACCGCGCCGATGATGCTGACCGAACCTTGTGCGCCGTTCAGGGTGATCATGCGTCCCGCGCGCTCGTAAAATTCCGCCAGTCGCGCCGCGAGGTAGGCGGGATAGCCTTCTTCGGCGGGCATCTCTTCCAGCCGTCCGGAGATCTCGCGCAGGGCCTCAGCCCATCGCGAGGTGGAGTCAGCCATGATGGCGACGTGATAGCCCATGTCACGGTAGTATTCGGCCAGCGTGACCCCGGTGTAGATGCTGGCTTCGCGGGCGGCGACGGGCATATTCGAGGTGTTGGCGATGAGGATCGTGCGTTCCATCAACGAGCGCCCGCTGCGGGGATCGTCCAATTCAGGAAATTCTTGCAGCACTTCGGTCATTTCGTTGCCGCGCTCACCACAACCGACGTAGATGACCACGTCGGCGTCGCTCCACTTGGCGATCTGGTGCTGGGTGATCGTTTTCCCTGCGCCGAACCCGCCAGGAATAGCCGCGGTACCGCCCTTGACCATCGGAAAGAATGTGTCCAGCGCGCGTTGTCCGGTGACCAGCATCTCGGTGGGCGGGAGCCGGCGCTGGTAAGGACGCGGTCGGCGTACCGGCCACCGCTGGAGCATGGTGATGTCTTGCTCGCCGCGCTGCGTTTGCAGTCTGGCGATGGGATCCACGATGGTGTACTTGCCCGCCGGCGCGATCCAGGTGAGGGTCCCGTCCAATTCCGGGGGCACTATCACGCGATGTTCGATGAGCGCAGTCTCAGGCACTGTTCCCAGGAGCGTGCCACCCTGTGCAGGGTCGCCAACCTGGGCACGCGGGGTGAAATCCCATTCTTGTTTGCGATACAGGGGTGTCGTTTTGATGCCTCGTCCGATAAAGGTACCGCTGCGCATCTCCAACACCGGCAGTGGACGCTGGATGCCATCGAAGATGCTTTGCAGCAGACCCGGTCCCAGCTCGACGGAGAGAGGATACCCTGTGCTAAAGACAGGCTCGCCCGGACGCAAACCTGAGGTTTCCTCGTAGACCTGGAGGGTGAGGATGTCGCGTTCCAGCCCGATGACTTCGGCGATGAGGTGTTCGTCGCCGACTTCGACCACTTCGAGCATACCAACGTGCTGCGATCCGCGCGCGCGTATGACCGGACCGTTGACCCAAATAACTTCGGCGACCTGGGCACTTATTTGAGTCCTCACTTGAGTCCTCATGCGGTGTCTCCTGCCAGGATATGAAAGACGGTGGTGCGCACGTTGTCCTGGATGCGGGTGAGGCGGGTTTCCAGCCTGTTGTCGTAACGCCGGTGACCGTCTGGCGTTGTCAGCACGATGCCGGTGCCTTCTGCAAGTTGGGGGCCACGTTCCAGGTGTACGTTAAGGCGTTCTGCCAGGTCTTGCAAAAAGGCATTGTCCAGCACACGGTTCGTGGTAGCATCAGCTTGAATGACAAAGGCCTCATCGCCCATGGTGATTGCAGCTTCACTAATCAAGCGCCGCACAATGTCTGCATACTCCGGACGTTGGAGAATCGTCGACAAGCGTTGATGCGCCTCGGTGAAGGTGTGCGTCAGTACCTGTTCGCGACGCCGCAACTTCAGCATTTGCGCCTCCAGTTGCGCTTTTGCCTTGGCCTGGTCGAGAAGTTTCTCCGCTGTCTGCCGCGCTGCTTCGAGGATGTGCTCGCGTTCGATTGCAGCCTGGTCTAGTGCTTGCCTGTGGATGCGGTCGGCCTTCGCGCGTGCCTCGTCCAGGATGACTTGGGCCTCCTTTTCGGCAATTTCCATAATGGCGCGTTCCAGCACCAGAACTTTGTCCCGCTCTGTCATATTCGCACTCCTATTGTCCGCCTGATCACCTCACTGAGAGAGGGCCGATCCCCCTGACCCCCACCAGGTCCAGGGATTTCTACGACCAATGGGACAGTGCTGTGGGCTGTGAGATGGTCTATTCGCTGGCGGATTAGAGCCGCCGCCTCTTCCGTGACCAGGATGATGCCGATGCTCTTATCGTTTAACGCTGCATCGAGTGCCTGGTTGACCGCTTCGGGCGTTGTAGCGATCTGTCCTTCCACTCCGACCAGAGCAAATCCTCGAACGGCATCCTGATGACCAATGACCATAAGTTTCATTGTACTTGCACCATTGCGCTTGCGCGCGTTTTGGTCTTAGCGGTTGCCGCTTTGCAGCGGTTGCCGCTTTGCAGCGGTTGCCGCTTTCTAGCGGTTGAGGATGATAAAGGCGATG
>OMKS01002008.1_pt1 | contig 17448 bp, 11 predicted proteins | sample 1674721 | NCBI WGS metagenome assembly OMKS01 (sample SAMN06264996, study PRJEB25208) | sediment metagenome | isolation source: hot spring sediment | place: USA: California | collected 2014-09-02
CGCTCTGTTTCAACTGCTCGGCATCGCTGTTTGACTTATCGACAAAGTTTTGTCGATGTTGACCCTGTAAGGGCCTATACATATCACAAACGTATCTACTCAGCCTATGCTCCCAGCCACCATCCCGGGGACGGCTTGTGCAGTAAATAGCTGCTTAAAGTGAAATGTTCTCGTCAAAACCGCCCTCGAGACGAGGGCTAAGAGCATAAAATGACCAATTCTGTAGCAACCTGAGTAATTACTCATAAACAATGGTTCAAGACTAGCAATATTTTTGATACTAGCAGACTGTCGGAGAGAAAACAACCGCCCCTAAATTTGCTACTTTTTGTAGCCTAAACAGAACGCAAAGGCCGCTTTCAAGCCCAAAATCGTGTCCGAATGGGACGTTTTTAGCCAGATGGCGGTCTCTCCGACAGACTGCTAGGGACAGGGAATCCGACACGCCCTTTCATAAAATACATTTCTTATTCTGTCGCCCCCATATCTGGTAAACATAGGCACGAGATAGCCCTATGTATGGGGTGGTACGTCAGATAAATTAATATTCTGAATTTGCCGGCGGACTCCCTGTAGGACCCGGCGCATATCACGAACGTCTTCAAGGAGGGACCATTATGGAGAATAGCTCTTCAACTTTGCCGGAATTGCACATTATCTCGTCTTCAGGCTTGGGACATGCCATTTTTCATCCTCTTACCTATACGTTATTTCGTGTAAATGAGCGGACGATGTCTGTTTTAAGAGATTTGAAAGAGGGTGATCCCATCGAATCTGTGGCCAAAAAACACAAGCTTCCCAAGAGCAAAATCGAGGCTTTGATTGTTCAGGTCAAGCAGCATGTTGGTGAGGCTTCGCTTGTACAGGAGCCGGAAGAAAGCCGGGGATATCTATCAAAACTGGTTTTAAATGTAAGCCACGATTGCAACATGAGGTGCCGATACTGTTATGCGGACGAAGGTTCGTACAGTCAGGTCTCTGGGTTGATGACGCCGACAGTGGCCCGACAAGCTATTGATCGCGTATTCGAACGTTATCAAGTGCCCTTTGTGATGTTCTTCGGGGGTGAGCCAACTCTAAACCCTGATGCTATCCAAGCTGCTTGTGATCGCCTCTTAGAGCTCCACGATAACGGGGCTATTTCCCATTTGCCAAAGTGGGGTATGGTTAGCAACGGGTTAGTTCTAACTCAGAGAATACAAGAAATTATTGGGCAGTATGATCTCATTGTGACAGTGAGTCTAGATGGACCACCCGAGATAAATGACCGCTTACGTATAGCGCGTAACGGCAAGGGCTCCTATTCTTCAGTCGCGCGCAATATACGCCGGATTCAAGAAATCACCGACGGGCGTCAGCCCTCGAAGATTGAGGTAACTTATACCGCTGCGCATCAGAAAGCCGGGTTGAAAATGTCAGACTTGGCAGATTATCTTGAGCAGGAGTTCAACATAAACGACATTCACTTCGCACCTGTCGTTGTTGAACCCGGTCACCCGCTTTGTTGGAGACCCAGCGCTAATGGACAAGAAGCCAATACGCTTCGGGAGAACGCCGTACAGCTGGTAGAGAGTTGGCTGACGGAAAACCCCAGTCGAATGTCCTCCTTCTTTGAATCTCTACCAATGATTATCACCCGTTTTGGCTCACGCTACCTTTGCGGCGCTGGATTGACCATATTGGCTGTGGCAGCGGATGGTGATCTCTATCCTTGCTATGTATTGATCGAGGACGAATTCCTGATGGGAAACGTAGCAGACCCTCACTTGTTTGAAAGTGAGCGCTTCCAGAAAATTCAACAACGTTTTAGTGAGAACGCTAAGAGCAACCTTGCTCAATGTAGCGAGTGTTGGGCGCGTCTTTTCTGTCACGTTTGTTTTCTAGAAACATATACTGAGAATCAGGTGATTGACCAGATACCGGAGCATATATGCGCGAGGAATAAGATTTCAGCAGAAGCGGCTTTGCTAGCACTTAGCCGTATTCAGGCCAAGTCGGATTCTTGGAAACTACTTTGTAAAAATGTTGCTAAAACGGCGGACGAATCTGGACGAACTTCAAGATAGCCGAACAGTGGCACAGTGAAGCCAAGGGAAGCCAAAGCGAAGAAGGCTACTATGGGCACGATAATGAGGATCCTGTCTGGGAAGAGCCCTACGGCAGATGTGAGAGATGAAGCGGCTACTACTTTGGAAGCGCAGACCGGGCCATCGGATGATCTGCGCCCCAGAGTTTACGACGATATTCAGTCGTGGATTCTCTTCGAAAGATCAGAAGGCCCCCAGTACGTGGTTGGCAGCTTGACAGCGGATCGATACGTTGCTGTGCCGGAAAACCGATTAGATACGACTATGGCCTTGATTCACTTATTTGATGGACGGCACTCTCTGAGCGAGATCAGGAGCTATGCCCGCGAGCAGCTTGGCCAAGATGCCAACGTTAAGCAGCTTTACGAACTCCTATCGGAAGCAGGATTGGTAGTCGATCCTCCTCCTGCCCATATCGCGCAGGGTGAGTTCAAGGAATTGTCGATCAAATTGCTTGAGTTTGGAATCGATGGATTAGGTCGTTTGAAACCCATCATCAATGTGGTTTTCGTGCCTATCGTTTGGATTAGCGCGATCTTAATTGTGGCGGGGTTGGCGAGTGCGCCGGGCGATCTGTTGTTTGCTGAGCGGTCGTTTCAGATTTCATCTTCCTATATCCTGGGTTTTCTGGCTTTAAACTTAGCTATGATGACGGCATCTCTGTTACACGAATTTGCTCACTGTTTGGTGAGCATTAAGCTGGGACTTTTGCCCAGAAAGTTTGCAGCTGTATTATATCTAGGGTTTTCACTGTTTTTCTACGTCGAGATTCCAGGTATTTATACACTTAAGCCCAAGGATCGAATTAAGATATGGCTATCTGGATCTTGGATGAACCTGACGATCGCGGGAGTAGTTTTTTTGCTCCTAAGATTGGTAAGTTTTTCCAAGCTGGTGGATCAGTTTTTGCTCAAGATTGCTATCGCTAATTTAATGATGATCATTGGCAATCTTTCACCCTTGATGCCTACAGATGGTTATTTCGTTGTATCTACCCTGCTTAAGACCTGGAATCTCCGCACGAATGCTTGGCAGCTTCTCAAGAGCCTGGTGAAGGGGCGAATGCATACTCGTCATGGGTGGCTAGTGTGGGTCTACCTCGCTCTGGCTGGCGGAGTAATCGCTAGAGCTATGGTTTTTCAGATCCAATGGATATTCGGCATATTGAAGGAGAGCACACGTAATTTCAGCTTAATCGGGCGCTTCCTAATCATATTGGCCTTTGTGCTCTTGGGATTGTTGTCGCGTTTCTTCACAGTATTTGTAAAACAAGTTTTCAAAAAACGGTCAGCCAATCAAAGCGTCGATTGATGAGTTCGAGAAAACAACGCGTTGCATCTTCACGAATTCATGGGCCGTGTGTTCCTTGACGATCTGATGGATTCGCTACGGGCTAGCTGCTGGACAGACTGCTTTGTTCCCGCTGCCCCGTGAAACATTCAATGTCATCAGCGGTCAAAAGGAATGAGCAGTAGAATTCATAGGGGCCTAACGAGATCAAAAACTCCCAGTATCCCAGCATCCACTGATGAGATTGGCTAATTTGGGTTAGACATTATAATGACTATCCAGTGAAATTCTTGTTTTTTTGTGCAAGAATTTTGCATACGAGGTGCCCTGCTTGGTCCCGGCTCGGAAGCGCAGCGGCTTCGTCTGGGATAGGATTTGAGACTTCGGACGTCTTCATCAGATATCGGCTCTCTGGTAATTCGCATGGTCGGCTTAGCAAGCGGTCAATTTTTTGCCACGAATCCTTCGACTACGCTCAGGACAGGTTGACACGAATTGTCACTATTCTTTGGGTTTTTCGTGTTGATTCGTGCAATTCGTAGCTAATCTTTGACTGCAGCCATGCGAAATCCCAAAGAACCCAGATATTTAGCTAGAGAAACATCGCTGAAGTTCTCTTGTAGTTGCCTGACACAGCGCTTTTGAGAATTCCGAAGTCTGGAGCAAACGTCTAAGTCTATTGTTTATTCTGTTGTGCGACTCCTGAGCAAACCATGGAGGAGAATGATCGTGTTGAAACCCTTGTCTTTCACCACCTACTACCGTCGTCACAAATTCCATGCTTTTTTGTTGTTGATACTCATTGCCTTGGTGACACTGGGCATTTATTTCATGGTCGGTTTTCTGAATTCTATTGGCGAGAACTTTAACGCTAACAATCAATTCTTGACAAGGTTCAGCCTGGTATCATCGCAGGGTGAACGATCTCTTGATCCAGCCGTCGTATCAAGGATCAAGACACATCCTGCTGTTAGCCGCGTCCTCCCAGAGAACGGGATCATCATCACGCCACCTGCGTTGGCCTCATCAGGCTCTTTTCGTCTTTTTGGCGTCTCCGAGGCCGACGCGCAGTACCTACTTGAGCTATGCGGTGTACATCTGAAAGAGGGGCGGCTATTCAAGTCGCACGCGAACGAGGTCGTCCTCTCAGAGGATATCGCAAAAATGTTAGACGTGCAGATCGGTGATCCAATCGGCCGTTCAGTCAATGAGAGTTACTACGCCAATCTCCCCACAGAAATGCTTGTCGTTGGTATCCTGAAAAGCAATTCGCCGAGCATTCGACTAGGCTTTGTCTCCTATGGATATCTGGCCAATCACGAATTGTATGCTCCCAGGAAGACAGGCTTCGTCGTTGTCCCGCAAGATGGGAAAAATGACGAAATAGATGCTTTCCTGGAGACGACAATCCTCTCAGAGCAAGTAGCCGTGCAAACTTATCAACTCCACTTGAAGTCGGTGAGGCGCACTACCCAGTCCATGTATTTGATCTTTAGCACGGTAAGCATAGCCGTCTCGACGGTGCTTGCACTGGCTGTTGGAATGATGAACCAGATCGCCCTCATTCGGCGGGGAAAAGCCCTCGGTATGTTGCATGCGATTGGTCAAAGCCGGGGTAGGCTCATTCGTTGCTTGACGCTGGAGATGTCCTTCTTGGCCTTCGTTGGCTGGGGGATCGGGCTGGCGTTCTCGTGGATGGGCTTTGTGTTATTGAAGACCTACGTGTATGCTCCCAGAGGCTGGGTTCTGAATATAGCGGATCTCCGCCCCACGATTTTTACTATTCCGACTCCGCTGATTATCAGCGTCTTAGCACTCATCACTGTTGTTCGGATGCTGACGCGCCTTGACGCAATAGCCATCATTGAGCGTGGGGACCTACAGGAAAAAACACGTCAAGCGGTCAAGAGAGTAATACGCAAACCTCTTTCGGCGCTGACGTTCTATCGTCGCCATAAGCTAAGAGGTGCAGCTATGGTTGGGACGATGGTCCTGATGATTTTAGGGATTGCTTTCATGGTGTTCCTGATTTCGCCAATTGGGGATGCCAGGATGTTTACCATCCAGCATTTGCGCCACTTGAGTATCGTTTCTCCAAAACAGGGAGGCTCTCTTGACCCGATGGTGGTCTCTCTGGTTAAGGCTAAACCCGACGTGTCTCAGGTCATTCCTGTCAGGAAATTGGGCTTGAGCGTGATGATACCTCCTTTTTCTGACACAGTTCTGAACGTTTATGGTGTGTCTGAAAGCATCTTGCCCGATCTAATCGATCTGTACGGAGCCCATTTGAAAGAGGGTCGTTTGCCCAAAGCGCGTACTAACGAGATTGTTTTGTCGGCGGCAGTTGCTCAGAACCGAGGCCTGCAGTTGGGAGACCGTGTGGGGGAGCCAATTCACCGTCCATACGATAGAGGGATTCCGACGGAAATGACGCTGGTAGGAATCCTTGAGAGTGACGCCTGGTTGGGCTTCGCCTCTTACGAGTATCTGGATAGTCACGAGCTCTACTACTCAAACCCCGTCAGCTTGATCGTCGTGCCAGCTGGGGGATTCAAGTCTGAAGTGGACCTCTGGTTAGAGCAAAATGTGGCCTCCGAGCAAACATGGGTCGAGACGTTTGATTCGAGAGAACGTCTCTCGCGTCAGTTCATGCAGGGTATAGTGATGGTGTTCGCTTTGGCGGAAAGCGTCATTACCGCTGTTGTGACTATTGCCATAGGCATGGTGAACTACGTTTACTTCATCCAGCGACGCAGGGAATTTGGCATTTTACATACGTTGGGCCTGAGCCGTCGGCGCTTGATCTTCCGGGCGGTTTTGGAAGCCGCAGCGCTTATTGCTTTGGCGTGGCTAATTAGCGCAGTGATCTGCTTGAGTGGCATGTTGCTGGCTCAGGCCAAGCTATATGCCCCCAGCGGCTTGTCGCTGAATGTGCTCAATCCCACGCCGTGGCTGTTTACGTTGCCGATTCCGTTGGCAGCGATATTGGTGGTCGCTGCTACGGTCGCTTGGACGTTCTTTAGGTTGGATTCCGTGTCTGTTATTGAAAGAAGGTGATTAATCACGTTGAAGAAACTACTTCTGGGGTTGTGTTTACTGCTTATATTTCTCCTTTCTGGATGTGGTGATCGCTCGAGCACGGCACCGGATACCACCATCCCCATTGTTCAACCTGAGTCGCCCACGCTTTTTCAAGAAAGCGCTGGCAGGATCGCCGCTAACGGCATAATCGTGCCTGCCGCGCAGATTTGCTTGAGCTTCCAGGCTGGCGGGCGGGTGGAAGAGCTGGCGGTGAAAGTAGGAGATGTTGTTGTGGCAGGGCAGTTGCTGGCTCGGCTGGACGCAAGTTCGCTGGAGCGGGATGTGGCGCGAGCTGAGGCCGATCTAGCGCTGGCCCAGGCGCAGTTGGCCCAAATACAGGCCGAGCCGAGAGAGGAGGCTGTTGCGGCAGCCGAAAGCAACGCCGCCGCCGCCGAAGCTGATCTAACCGCCGCCGGGGCTAACCTGACCGCAGCGCAGGCGTCGTTGGCGCAGGCCAAGCGGGCGCTGGCCTACGCCAAGGAAAATTACAATCAGGCCTGGGATCCCGGCCGAGATTGGGAGCTGCTGGTGAAAGGACGAGCCGAGCAATTGGAGATCGAACGGAAAGCGACCGAACGCGCCCTGCTAGAGACGCGGGACCACTTGGCGGTGGCCCAGGCCGAGCACGATGCGGCCCAGGTGCGCGTGCAGGCAGCCCAGGCTCGCCTCGAAGAGGTGCGAGTGCTTCGAGAAGCAGTGGCGGTCGGCGCCACTGGCGAGGAAATCGCAGTGCTTCAAACCAGGGTCGATCAGGCCAGGCTGAAGCTGGAGTGGGCCAAGGCGGATCTGGCAAACGCCGAGTTGAAGACACCCCTCGCGGGCACGGTGACGAAGGTGATGATCCACACGGGAGAGACAACCTCGGCTGGTCAGGCGGTGCTCGAGCTGGCCGACACCAGCCACTGGTGGGTCGAGACTAGCAATGTGGGCGAACTCGAGATCGGTAGAGTGGCGGTGGGACAAGAAGCCCGCGTCGCCGTCAACGCCTTTCTGGGCGAGGAGCTCGTGGGAACGGTAGTTGCCATTTCCCCTACAGCCGTTGTTCAGCACGGCGACACCACTTATACCGTCATAGTCGAACTGCAAGAGACGGAGCTCGACCTAAGATGGGGAATGACAGCCAAGGTCTCGATTGTGATCGAGGATTGAAGGAGGTAATATGTTGCGAGGAGAGAATCTGGTCTTGACGTATCAGGATGGTGAATCGACAATTGACGCGGTGCACGACATCTCGCTCACCGTGGCGGAGCACCAATTCGTGGGAGTTCTTGGCCCTTCAGGATCAGGTAAAAGCTCGCTGCTTTACCTGTTGAGCGGGCTGCGGTCGGCTACCAAGGGTCACGTTTATTTCGAGGATCGGTGCTACGACGACATGAAGACAAGTGAGCGAGTGGCGCTCCGTAGACGGAGGTTTGGCTTCATCTTTCAGCAGCATTTCTTGATCGACTATCTCACCGCTTTGGAAAACGTCCTCGCAGCTGCACCCGAGCAGAGCGATCACAGCGTGGAGAGAGCGACGGAATTGTTGAGCGATCTGGGGTTAGGTCACAAGACACACCGTTTCCCCTACCAACTATCCGGTGGCGAGAGGCAGCGGGTGGCTGTGGCTCGCGCGATGGTCAACGAGCCTCGCGTCATCTTCGCCGATGAGCCAACCGGCTTGCTCGATCATAGCACGGGGCAGCGGGTGATGAGCCTGTTGATGCCTTATCGGAAGCGAGGTAGTCTTATCGTCGTCACCCATAACCCCGAGATGCTGTCTGGCGCGGATCAAATCATTCATCTGCGGGACGGCGAGATCGTGGATGAGGTCAGCAGTAGCAGAGAAGTCACGCGGCGCGTTGAAACGCCCCGCTGATACTCGAAACCGGTTGAAAACCGGTTCGGGCCCGATCACCAGTGCGTTTGTCGGATGCTGTGTATCCGCACGCATTTGAAGTATCAGGCGACGATTTCAGTTGCCGGGCCGTGAGCAAGTATATTTCATCAATGAGCCACTACTCATTCACGGGTATTGCACTTAGCACCTCATACAGAAGCGGAGAGTCATAATGAAGGTCGTTCTTGTAACCTGCTTCAATGCGAACTGGATTTTGGGTCGCGTCCCATCCCCTTACATACCGCTGAACCTACTGACTTTGGGAACACGCTTGCGGAATAGCGGACATGAAGTAGAGATCGTCGATCAAACACTTGCTCTATTGCAAGGCAAAGCGACTGATGGCCCTCGGTTCCACCATCAGATCGCTGAACTCGTCCACGCAGCCCAGCCCGATGTCGTCGGCCTGACAACAATGTGCAACTCGTATCCCCAGACATTGATATTGGCCCGTCACTACCGCGAGGTCGACCCACAGGCCAAGATCATACTGGGAGGGCCGCAGGCTACCGTCACTGACATTCAGACCATGGAGCATTTTCCATGGATTGACGCGGTAGTGCGAGGCGAAGCCGACAACTCGCTAACCGAGCTACTAGACTGCTGGGAAAACAGCGGCGATCTAGGGCGCGTAGCTGGCATCACGTGGCGAGACAATCACGATCAATTACATCAGAACGACGATGCCCCATTCTTGCAGGACTTGGACAATTTGCCGTTCCCCGCTTACGATCTTTACCCACTAGATGAAACGAACATAGAATTCCTCCCAATCGAGGCTGGCCGAGGTTGCCCATTTGGATGTACGTTCTGTTCCACGAGTCGGTTCTTTCACAGGCGCACTCGTCTCAAGTCGGTCGAACGCTTGGTTACAGAGATGATTCACATCAACGAGACATGTGGGGCCACCGGATTCGACCTGGTACACGATATGCTTACGGTAAATCGACGGTGGATGACCGAGTTCTGCCAAACCTTGATTGAGAGGCGCTGTTCGTTCCATTGGGGATGTAGCGCCCGTATCGACTGTGTGGACGAGGATCTTTTGGCTCAAATGTCCAAAGCTGGCTGTATGGGCGTTTTCTTTGGTATCGAAACTGGCTCGCAAAGACTACAGCCAATTATCAAAAAGAAACTAAAGCTGGAACATGTTCTGCCTACCATTCGTACCTGTGTTGAACACGAGATGAAACCAACCGCTTCGTTCATCACCGGCTTTCCGGATGAGACCCCGGCAGACATGCTCGATTCATTCAACATGGCGCTGGACGTTCTCGCGCTATCGCCAAAGACTAACGCACAGATGCACCTCCTAGCACCTTTGATAGGCAGCCCAGTATACGAAGCACACAAGGGCGAATTGAAGTTTGACGGACACAGCTCCGATATTTCTCATTTCCTACTAGCCGATGCAGAGATTGAGACCGTACGTCGCTATCCAGAGATTTTCCCAAATTTTTACTATATTCCAACCCCACAACTGGATCGAGATTTGACCAAAGCTACCTCGGCGGCTGTGTATACCTGCCCTGAACTATTCATCGCACTGCGCTACGCTGGGTTGAAGATGAGAGATGTCCTAAAAAGATGGGTCATATGGCAGCGTCTCCATGTAAACAAAAACGAGATTGGCCAGGATTACTACATGTATCGCTTTGGGCTGGACCTCTGCCGATACCTAAGGGCAAAAGAACTCGATTCAGTAACGGCAACAGCCCCCTTCCTCAAGGACCTGGTGGACTATTTTGAGGTAAGGTATGCGTTACAAAAAGGACATACATCAGAACAGACTCTATTCCGTCAATTTGAGTACAATGTCCGGCATCTGAATAAAGTGTTGCGCGAGAAAGCCTCCTGGCCCTTGACCGTTGAACCTGCCTCCACAGACCTACTTTTCACCAACCTTACCTTCAACCCAGAGCGAGGTTACGTTTACCTCGAAGTAAAGGTGCCGCGCACTCAGGATCCATTGGTCAGACCAGGCGACGAGTTAGAGATACGCGATCCAGTCAAACAGTTACGCACACGCCCCCATCTAATTGTACGCAACAATACACAAAAGCGAGTCTTCGCCACAAAGCATCACATGACAGAACACGCTTTGCGTGAGATGGGGCTGGCGGCAGCATAATGAACGGCGTAAGCAAATCCACGATCTTGCAGTTAAGCGACGGGCTCAAGGTTGTCCCCTTGGACGCAAACACCTGCGAGCAAGAATACCTGGCCATTCTACCAAATGGCCGCCACTACCGTCTGACATCTCGGCTAAAGCAGTTCGTAGAATGTATAGATGGTCAATGCACTCTAGCTGAGATTTCCACGGCGCTCAGCCAACAATGGGAACGTTCGATTCACCCCGAACAGGTATGGGAGTTGGCAGAGCACTATCTAGCTCCTAACGGTTTACTGAGAAACACTGCCAACAGTTCGTCAACACGCCAGCCTGACGAGGTGTTTAGCTGGCGCATCAAGCTACTTTCACCACGCCACATACGCCTATTCACTCACATAGGCCAGCGCCTTTTTGCCTGGCCGGCTGTCATATTGAGCCTGGTTCTGATCGCTGTTACTCATGTAGCCATGTACACCCAGGCAAATAACATTGGGGTAAAGCTAGTCGAGACTCTGGGCAACAGTGATTTTCTGCTCGTTTATGGCTTGATCATTGCCAGTGTTTTAAGCCACGAGATCGGACATGCCTCAGCATGCCGTCGTTTTGGCGAGGCGTATGGCGACATTGGCTTTGGAATTTATCTCATCTTTCCAGTCTTTTATGCCGACGTCACACGCATCTGGAAGTTGAGTCGTTGGCAACGCGTGATTGTAGACCTGGGCGGCATGTATTTTCAGCTCCTGACCGGAGTTTTCTACTACTTGATCTATCGCCTCAGCGGCAACTGGCTGTGGCTGTTGGCTTCAGTACAGATAGACATCTTGATCCTTCTCTCTTTCAACCCGATCGCCAAGTTCGACGGCTATTGGCTCGTATCGGATCTATTGGGAATTCCCAACTTGCATCGCCGATTGACAGGTATGGTGAAGCGACTACTAGGTCGCCCAACAGACAATGAAATCGCTTTGAAACCAAGTACACGGGCATGCTTGTGGGTTTACCTGTTCTTGTTCTCAGGCATTATCGTGACATCATTGATTCTAGGTTTGATCAATATACCAGAGGCAGCACAGCAGCTTGCCGGAGCCATTGATTCCAGTCTGCAGACTATAGGCCTGGGCTGGCAATCTGGCAATGCGTTGGCAATGTGTGCAGGCTTCGTACGACTCATCTCACCGCTGACAATCATACTTGGCCTATTCCTCTTGTTGCTAAAAATGTTGCGAAACTCGCTAGGAAAGGTGATCACGATCGAGCGAGAGGTATAGAAGACTTCAATGGAACTGGGGGCCTGCTTTCTATCCCTTGAACGGCAGAGTGGCCTTTCGCACAGAATGCGAACGGTCATTTGAGTACTATGCATAAAGACCAACAAATCAAAGCAAGAATATGAAGCTAAAAGGAGAAAACCATGTCATTTGAAGAAACCCCATACGAACAAATGGAAATCGCGGAACTCGACATCGAAGAGCTCGAATCCCGACTCGAGATGGCATCCCTCTCAGGAGGATCAGATGTCACAGTCGAAGTCGGCGTTAAGTGGACGTTCTAGCATTTAGGCCCTTTCCAGCAAACACCATTCTCTAACACGTCAGTACGGGGAGTTGTCGTTTCTAAAAACATATGGCAATCTGACTTGCCAAGAGCGATGAACCCCAAATGTTGAGTATAGGCCACTCTGCCGTGTCTATACATACAGCGACACTTCCCATCCCAGGAGGGTCGGGGCGACCTGACTATTGGTCGCTCATTGCCCAATAACCAGCGCATCATCCATCAGGTCTCACAAATGACGTCCAAAAAAGTTCAGACAAGTTGGTATGACGAGAACCTTCTCGTGCAAGACGCACGAGAACCTTTCGTCGAACGCATCAAGAATACACTGCAAGTGAGCGACATGCCTGCAATCGGCGGCCTCCCCTCAGAAGCTGGCAGGAAAAAGGAACATAGTTATTATACATATCCTCTACTGTTCTACACCGCTTTTCCCGATGTATCTCTAGCCCAACTGCGGTCACTGTCGCTGTGCGGGTCTTTTATCTTTGACCACATATTGTGTCTCGATAGTACGCTCGACCACCCGACCGCCTGCGATGCCGGAACTATTTTCCTGGCCAGCAAGCTTCAACACGAGGCGCTATCCCTACTGCATGGCCTCTTCCCATCCGAAAGCACCTTCTGGAATTATTTCAACGCCTACTACGAGCAATTCTTTCAGACCCTCCTACACGAGCGCGCGCGACACCACTGTCTTGTCACTCCCTACTCTGAAGACGAGTTGCGATTCGTTTATGCGGGCAAATCGGCCGTGGCCAAAGGATGTGTCGCCGCACTCGCGATACTCGGCGATCGACAAGACTTGATCGCCCCACTCACGGCCTCGCATGATGCATTCTCTGTGGGCCTTCAGCTCTTTGACGACCTGCTCGATTGGCAGTTGGATTATCACCGCAGTCATTACTCATATACACTGACCCAGGCATTCTGCGAAGCGGGTTGGAGGCATCACATCGAATCAGATCAACGTCCCAAGCCCGAGGAGGTAAGAGGCCTGCTCCAGCGCTCAGGCGTTATCGAGAAAATCCTCACATTGTCGTTAGCTTATCTCGATGAGGCTGAAGCGATCGTAGAGGATGACACCATGATCGAGGAAATGGACGAAGGAAGCTGGATGGCCGCCATCCGACAGTTACGTCAAAGAATCCGGCGCTTTCATTTCGACGCTGAGCCGATAGATGAGTCCCCTTCTACCCACTCGTCGATCGAACTGAGTTTCGACTCCAGTTTGGATGTAGTGGCCACACCTATCGCGCCCGGGTGGATCGTATGGCTCGACCACTCTCGCGTACCGCGAGTCAACGATGCCCATATCCTGGCAGCACAGCACCGTTTTCTGTGCCAATCATCCCATAAAGTCTATAAACTGGGAGAAACGCTGTGTCAGGTGGGATTGGCAATCGCTTCCTCGAACACGTTGTATCCCGAACAAAGTCCAGCCGAGCACGTAGGCATGTCGGAAGGTGAGATGGAATGGTGTCGTCGCAACGACCGCTGGCTGGATGCGATACTGGCATTGAGCCTTGATGAACCTGCTCAGCTCTGGACCCCGAACGACAATTCCCAATCCGTGACACCTTTCCCCGGATGGATGCCGCCAGCAGTAGGACGTTACATCGGTTATCGCCTCGTCCAAAATTACACCAATTGGGCTATCGGTTCAAACAAACCAACACCGACAGAGATCATGAGATACTATCGGCTTAGACTGATTGCCTAGTGCCTCGCTAGGTTTTCTACGACCTGGAGACTGTGATGGCCCTACTTCAAGTAGAAATGCGCCGCCTAAACGCAAAGTTCGAGACGCTCTGGACAGCATGGCAAGAGCAACAGGGCTTTGCATTCCCGTCGACGACCAAAGACATCAAGCCAATTTTCGACCACTTTCCCATGCAGCTCTACGAGTTTTTCCCCCATATCCCGCTGCGTGCAGCACGGGTTGTAGCGCTGGCATCCCGAGCCGCTAGTACGTACATGCTTCTCCTGCAAGAAGAGCAAGTTGGCACGCTACCATGCAGCCAAGTTCAGGCTGCTTATAACTGGCTGCAATCTTTTGCCCAGGAACAATTAGCCCAGGTCATTCCAAATCATTCACCCTTCTGGCAACAGTTTTCAGATGGCTATCATCAGTGTCGCCAGGCGTTTGAACAGCAGCGCCAATCCTTGACCCTGCCACCCAAACCATATCCACCAGAACGCTTCGTCGAGATCGTAAGGGGCAAGACAGCCCTGGCTCACGTTACGACAGCCTCCCTGGCCTGTATGTCCAATCAAGAGGAATTGTCAGTGACCCTGATAGAGGCGCAACGACATCTATACGCGGGTTTGCAACTCTGCCAGGATGTATCGAGCTGGAAGCAGGACTTTGTATCCGGGGCGTTGTCCTATCCACTGATCGTCTTGTTGACAGAGAAACTCTCTATTGCCGTCGCGGATAGCCAGGCAGGAAGACAGACCCAAGCGCTAGAGATCGGCCGCCGCTTCTATTATACCGGCTTGGCCAAGCAGACATTGGAGACTTCATCAGCGCACTTTCGCCAAGCGATCACGGCCATATCCAACCTATCACGGACATCTTGGCGTATTATGCTGGCTGGTCTACTGGAACAGAACGAGCAGCTAATACACGATATCGATAAAATCGTTCACGGGAATTTGCAGCGCGTGCGTGAGCAACCAGGATTCGCCCTAGCGCTCCCCCCAGCACAAGATCGATGGCAACAGCTAGCCTGGCATGGGCTACACTTCATCATTCACCAATGGCGACTTGGATTCGGTGAGGCTCGACACATCTTGATGTTTCCACACTCCGAAGGGTTCAGCGCAGACCACGAATATCAATATGGCGACATTTTCCAACGGGCGCTAATCACTGATATCCTGTGCGACGCTGATGTTCTACTTCGTCATCAACTGAAGCCAATCATTGACTATGAAATCAAGTATCTGGTCAACGCTCGGATTTCTGATACAGAGGGATGGAGCTATTTTCCCCATCTACCCGAACTACCGCCAGATGTCGACGACTTGGCCCAAATCATGCAAGTGCTGTTGCGCTCAGGATATAGGTCTACAGTAGTCAATTATTGCGAGCCTCCTTTATCGACGCTGTTGAACGATAATACGCATCCCGACGGTTCGTTCGAGACCTGGATACTGCCCGCTGAAACGAATCGCACACAAAAGCAAAGATTGCAAGCCAATTTTGTACACCACGCTTGGGGAACCGGTTCAGACAACGGGGTGATCGCAAACCTACTCTACGCTCTAGCGTGCTACGATCAACATCGCTTCGAGAAAACGATCAGACACGGGATCAATTTCCTCGAGTCTCAGCAACAGCCTGACGGAAGCTGGATGGGGTCTTGGTATCATGGCCCTTACTATGGCACCTACGTGTGCTTGAGGTTACTGACGGCAGTCAGTCCCGACTCGCCCGCCATCCAACCTGCGTTGGGTTTTCTAAGAGAGGCACAACTTGCCGATGGCGGATGGGGAGAGGAAACGAGCGATCCATTGAACACAGCGTTGGCACTCCTCGGGTTGGCATCAACCCAAAATCATGTCGTGAAGCATAGCGATTTTGATCAGGCCGAACGAGCGCTAACGTACCTCGAGAAAAGTCGAGGTGACAAAGTCTGGCCAAGCTGTCCTTTTATCCGCATGGAACTAGGACGCGCCCAAGGCCAGGTGCATCGCGTCCTGTCCTATGGCAGTCAGACTATGACGACATCCTTTACCCTGAAGGCAGCTCTTGCCTGGCACAAGTTGACCACCAGGTTTGCCGATGATGACCGCCGCTAAAGCGGGCGTTTCAGATTCGGGATCTCCTCCCCTAACCTGGACAGGCCAGAGCCAAAAAGGGACATCGACGGCAAATTCTTGCTCGCCGTGCAAGATATCGTTGGTTAGGCCCTACTTATTGAGCAGATACAAACGAATGACATGCCATCATATGAAGCAAAATTCGTGACATTCGTCCATTCGCGCCATTCGTGATCCAAAAGCGACGGGCCAAACCTGAAACAGGTTTGGCCCGTTAGTGATTTAAATGATGAGGGATGGACTATGCCAGATTGGCAGCCTGGCGCAGAGCGTCCGCCTTATCAGTACGCTCCCACGGGGCGTCGATGTCGTCTCGACCAAAGTGCCCGTAGGCGGCTGTCTCGAGATAGATCGGGCGTCGTAGGTCCAGATCGCGGATGATGGCAGCCGGCCGGAGGTCGAAGTGTTCGTCGATCAGTTCGACGATCCGCTCGTCCGATACCTTCCCGGTGCCAAACGTCTCGACAGCCATAGACAAGGGTCGGGCGACGCCGATGGCGTAGGAGACCTGGAGTTCCAGGCGATCGGCGATGCCGGCCGCGACCAGGTTCTTGGCGATGTAGCGGGCCATATAGGTCGCCGAGCGATCGACCTTTGTCGGATCCTTGCCCGAGAAGCACCCACCGCCGTGACGGGCTACGCCGCCATAGGTGTCGACGATGATCTTACGCCCGGTGACGCCAGCGTCGCCCAGCGGACCACCGGTCACGAAACGACCGGTCGGGTTGACGAAGATCCGGGTCTCATCGTCGATCATCTCTTCCGCAATCGTTGCTTTGATGACGTGCTTGATAATTTCCTCACGGATTTGTTCCTGGCTCACGTCGGGCGCGTGCTGGGCACTGACGACGACGGTATCGACCCGCTTCGGCTTGCCATAGGCGTACTCGACCGTCACCTGGCTCTTCCCATCGGGCCGCAGGTAATCCAGGACGCCCTCCTTGCGCACCTGGGCCAGACGCTTGCATAGCTTGTGAGCCAGCACAATGCTCATCGGCATCAGTTCCGGCGTCTCGTTACAAGCGAAGCCGACCATCATACCCTGGTCGCCGGCGCCGATAGCCTCAATATCTTCGTCGCTCATCTCGCCAGTCTTGGCCTCCAGGGCCTTATCGACGCCCAGGGCGATGTCGGCCGACTGCTCCTTGATACTGACGATCACGCCACACGTTTCGGCATCGAAACCATACTTGGCGCGGTTGTAGCCGATTTGCTCGACGACATCCCGAGTCAGTTGGCCGATGTCCACGTAGGTACTGGTCGTGATCTCGCCCATCACGACGACCAGTCCGGTGGTCACACCGACCTCGCATGCAACGCGGGCGTCGGGATCATCGGCGATGATGGCATCGAGAACGGCGTCGGAGACTTGATCACAGATTTTATCAGGATGCCCTTCGGTCACTGACTCCGACGTAAAGAAATACTGGGGGGACGTCATAAACGTGGTGTTGCTGTCACTCATACCTTTTGCTCCTTTGCTTATGAATTAGCTGTGGATTCCTCCAACGAGCCATGCCGATCATCTGACAAACAAAAACCGTATCATCTCAATAAACCGGGGCAAACTCGCTCGGGCCGGTCTCCTGACCGTGCCCGCTGTGGCTCGGTCGGGA
>OMKS01002009.1_pt1 | contig 17434 bp, 19 predicted proteins | sample 1674721 | NCBI WGS metagenome assembly OMKS01 (sample SAMN06264996, study PRJEB25208) | sediment metagenome | isolation source: hot spring sediment | place: USA: California | collected 2014-09-02
CAGGCTCAATTCCCGGGCGCGATGTTCAGGCCATGACCTCGGCTCCCGCCCTCGCCCGGCTGTCCTCCACGAATCGGTCCATGTCGCGCAACATCCGCTCAAGCTGGATATCGGCAACAGGCGTCGCGCCCAGGAATTCCAGCAGGTCTGTCCGGATGCCCGCGGGCAGCCGCATCAACTGGTTGAAATGGTTCGGGTGGATTGTATGCACCGTCTACTCCCCCTACTATGAAATGCGCGCGCTCCTCGGGCAACAATTTATGGTTGACTGCGAAACCTTCAACTTGTCTAAAAAGTCATGTTCGAAAAGGCCGTGTTTGACAGGGAACTCAGGATTCTCGACTCGTTGGCTCCCCAAGGGTACAACATCGGGCTCCACATACGTTTTACCTCCCCCCTGATAACCTTTCAGAGCTACGGCCCGGAGTGGCTGGCCCACTATACCGAACGTGGATATGTCCTGCGCGACCCGATGGTCGCCTGGGGCTTCTCAACCACCGGCGCGACACGGTGGAGCAATCAGAACATCCCCGATCCGTTCGGCATTCTCGAGGATGCCGCGCGTTTCGGCTTGAGGTACGGCGTGACGATCTCCTGGGGGCCGATCGCCTCCAGGACCATTGCGAGTGTGGCACGAGCAGATCGGGAATTCGAGGATGCCGAGATCGACAAGATCGAGGCCCTCGTGCGTCGGTTGCACGACATGACCGAGCCGCCGCAAGAGCTGACCAAGGCTCAGATCGAGGCGCTGAAATGCATCGCGGACGGTGACCGCCATGCGGCCGCTGCCAGCAAGCTGAGGATATCGGAAAGTGCGCTCAAGGCCCGTCTCGCCTCTGCCCGCGAACGACTGATGGCGCGCACCACAGCCGAAGCGATTCAGCGGGCCAAGGATTACGGGCTGCTCTGACGGCCGTCGCCCTCCGCAAGGTTACTGACCACACCACCAACCCTGCAGGAGGCTCTTATGCAGACCACGACCCTTTCCTTCGAAAACCTTCACAACCATGGCGAGCTTTTCGCAAATATGCTTCGTGCACGTCGCGAGCTTTTCATCGAGCGCAACAAATGGGACCTCCCCGAGGCGATGGGGATGGAATATGACCAGTACGACACCCCGGCCAGCCGCTGGGTCGTCGTGCATGACGAGCTGGGCCAGGTGCTTGCGGGAAACCGCCTGACACCGACCACCGCGCGCTGCGGCATCTACACCTACATGATCCGCGACGCGCAGAAGGGGCTTCTGGACACCATCCCCTCGCACCTGCTGCATGACGAGGCCCCCGTGGCCGAAACCGTGTGGGAAAGCTCGCGGCTCTTCGTGTCGCAGCGCGTGCCGCTGGTCCAGCGCCGGCCGATCTACTTCAACCTCGTGCAGGAACTGGCCAAGGCCGCCCGCAGCCTGGGCGCGACCCAGTGCCTGACGCTGCTGAACGCGAACTGGACCCTGTGGTACAAGCGTGTCGGCATCGACATGACCGCCATGGGCCCGGTGATGGAGATCGACGGCATCAAGAACCAGGTGGTCTCGATGAACTTCGCGTCCAACCTGCACTGAGGTTGCCCGCCCCCCGCCTGGGTGGGCGGGGGGTGCCGGGGCGTTGAACTCCGGCCCGGGCACACGCATATGCCTGAATGATCGCAACCGCGAAAGCCGCCCATGACCCGCCTGCTTGTCCTGCTCTGCCTTGCCCTCGCCGCGCAGCCGCTGGCCGCCGAGGACCGCCGCCCGCCCGCCAGCGCGGCCGAAATCAGCCTCAGCTTCGCCCCCGTGGTGCGCCAGGCCGCACCCGCCGTGGTCAATATCTACGCCCGTCGCGTGGTCGCCGACCGCGTCACCCCCTTCGCGGGCGATCCGTTCTTCTCGCAGCTCTTCCGCGATTTCGGCCGGGTCCAGCCCCGCGTGCAGAACGCGCTGGGATCGGGCGTGATCGTGTCCGCCGACGGGCTGGTGGTGTCGAACTACCATGTCGTCGGCCAGGCCACCGAGATCCGCGTGGTGCTGACCGACCGGCGCGAATACGACGCCGAGGTGCTGCTCTCGGACGAGGAATCCGACCTCGCCATCCTGCGCCTCCAGGGCGCGCGCGACCTGCCCGCGCTCCCGCTCCGCGATTCCGACACGGTCGAGGTCGGCGATCTCGTGCTCGCCATCGGCAATCCGTTCGGCGTCGGCCAGACCGTCAGCCAGGGCATCGTCTCGGGACTGGCGCGCTCGGGCCTGTCGATCGGCGGCGGGCGGGGCTATTTCATCCAGACCGATGCCGCGATCAACCCGGGCAATTCGGGCGGAGCGCTGGTCGACATGGCCGGCCGCCTCGTGGGCATCAACACCGCGATCCTGTCGCGCTCGGGCGGCTCGAACGGCATCGGCTTCGCGATCCCCGCCAATCTGGTGACGCGCTTCGTCGACCAGGCCCGCGCGGGACGCGACCGGTTCCAGCGGCCCTGGGCGGGCGTCTCGGGCCAGCCGGTCGACGCCGCGCTGGCCGAGGGTTTCGGCCTCGATCTGCCGCAGGGCGTCGTGCTCAGCGACCTGCATCCCGACAGCCCCTTTGGCAAGGCCGGGCTTCGTGTGGGCGATATCGTGCTGGAACTGGGCGGCGCCCCGGTCAACACGCCCCAGGAAATGCTGTTCCGCCTCTCGGCCGAAGGCGTGGGCGGCGAGATCGCCGTCACCTATCTGCGCCAGGGCCGCGAGCGGACCGCCCGCGTCGCCCTGATCGCGGCCCCTGAAACCCCGCCCCGCGCGCCGCTCACCGTCACCGGGCGCAGCGTGCTGGCGGGGCTGTCGGTCGTCAATATCAACCCCGCCGTCGCGCAGGAGACCGGCCTGCCCGCCGAGACGCGGGGCGTGCTGGTCACCGATCCGGGCGAGACCGGCGCCCGGATCGGCCTGCGCCCGGGCGATATCCTGCTGCTGATGAACGACCGCCCGATCCGCAGCACCGCCGACGTGGCCGAGGCCGCCAGGGCGGGCGGGCGCAACTGGCATGTCGAATATCTGCGGGGCGGCCGGCGCGGCGTGTTGCGCTTCCGTGTCTGACCGCCTTGCCCTAGGCTTGGCCGATGGCTGACCTGTTCGACCGCATAGACCCCGCCTCGCCGCACAAGCCAAGCCTCCGCCCGCTGGCCGACCGGCTGCGCCCGAAACGGCTGGCCGAGGTGATCGGGCAGGAACATGTCCTCGGCCCCGACGGCCCGCTGGGCGTGATGCTGGCCTCGGGCACGCTGTCCTCGCTGATCCTCTGGGGGCCGCCGGGCGTGGGCAAGACCACCATCGCGCGGCTGCTGGCCGACGAGACCGATCTGGCCTTCGTCCAGATCAGCGCGATCTTCACCGGGGTCGCGGACCTGAAGAAGGTGTTCGAGGCGGCGAAACTGCGCCATGTGAACGGGCAGGGGACGCTGCTGTTCGTGGACGAGATCCACCGCTTCAACAAGGCCCAGCAGGACGGGTTCCTGCCGCATATGGAGGATGGCACGATCCTTCTGGTGGGCGCGACCACGGAAAATCCCGGCTTCGAACTGAACGCGGCACTCCTGAGCCGGGCGCAGGTGCTGGTGCTGGACCGGCTGGACCTGGCGCATCTGGAACTGCTGGCGCAACGCGCCGAACAGGAACTTGGCCACGCCCTGCCGCTGACCGGACCCGCGCGCGAGCAGTTGCTGGAAATGGCCGATGGCGATGGCCGCGCGCTTCTGAACCTGATCGAGCAGATCGCGGCCTGGAAAGTCGAGGACGCGCTGTCGCCCGAGGCGCTGGCCCGGCGGCTGCAGAAACGCGCCGCGCAATACGACAAGTCGGGGGACGCGCATTACAACCTGATCTCGGCGCTGCACAAGTCGGTGCGCGGCTCGGACCCCGATGCCGCGCTCTACTGGCTGGCGCGGATGCTGGAGGGCGGCGAGGATCCGCGTTTCCTGGCCCGGCGCATCACCCGGATGGCGATCGAGGATATCGGGCTGGCCGACCCGCAGGCGCAGACGCTGTGCCTGGATGCGTGGTCCGTCTATGAACGGCTGGGCAGCCCCGAGGGCGAACTGGCGCTGGCCCAGGCGGTGATCTATCTGGCGCTCGCGCCGAAATCGAACGCGGGCTATGCCGCCTACAGGAACGCGCGGGCGGCGGCGAAACGCACCGGGTCTGAGCCCCCGCCGAAGCATACCCTGAACGCGCCGACGAAGCTGATGAAGGACGAGGGCTATGGCGCGGGCTACGAATACGACCACGATGCCGAGGCCGGGTTCTCGGGGCAGGACTACTTCCCCGAGGCGATGAAGCGCGGCGTCTATTACAGCCCGGTCGAGCGGGGATTCGAGCGGGAGCTGACGCGGCGGCTGGAGTATTTCACGAAGCTGCGTGCCCAGCGGCGGGGCGAGGGCTAGCGCCGCGAGGGGTTTCGCCCCGGCGGTCGCCGGGGCGACCCGGCGGGGGGCGCTGCCCCCCCCGCCCCCCCGGGATATTTGAGGCCAGAAGAAGCCGGGGCCGGGGGCGGTTGACAACGCGCGCCAAGGCGCAGAAGGGAGGCCCATGACAAGCATCGGAACAATCCTTCAGGTGGCGCTGGGCGGCGCGATCGGGGCGGTGGGGCGCTACCTCACCGGGCTGGCGACGATCCGGCTGATGGGGTCGGGCTATCCGTGGGGCACGCTGACGGTGAATGTGATGGGCTCGTTCCTGATGGGCGTGCTGGTGGTGGTGCTGGCGCGGAAGTTCGGCAATGCCTATGCGCCCCTCCTGATGACCGGGATCCTCGGCGGGTTCACCACCTTCTCGGCCTTCTCGCTGGATGCGCTGACGCTTTACGAGCGCGGGCAGGTCCATATGGCGGCGACCTATGTCTTCGCCTCGGTCGCGCTGTCGCTGCTGGCGATTGCGGCGGGGCTGTGGGTGGCGCGGGGGCTGATGGCATGACGGGCGTGCAGACCCTGACGGTGGCGCCGGGCGAGGGCGAGCAGCGGCTGGACCGCTGGTTTCGCCGGCATTTCCCGCATGTTCCCCGGACCCGCATCGAGAAGATGTGCCGCAAGGGCGAGATCCGGGTGGATGGCGGCCGGGTGAAACCCGCCACGAGGCTGGAAGAGGGCCAGCAGGTGCGCATTCCGCCGCTGCCCGCGCCGGGCGAGGCGCCGCCGCGCGCCGCGGTCGGCGAGGCCGATGCCGCGATGATCCGGGCCTGCGTGCTTTATCGCGACGACAACATCATCGCGCTGAACAAGCCACCGGGGCTGGCGACCCAGGGCGGCAGCGGTCAGACCCGCCATGTCGACGGGCTGGCCGAGGCCTTGCGCTTCGGGCTGGAGGACAAGCCCCGGCTGGTACACCGGCTGGACCGCGACACCTCGGGCGTGCTGCTGCTGGCGCGCACCCGCGCGGTGGCGCATGCGCTGACGGCGGCCTTCCGAGCCCGCGAAACGCGCAAGATCTACTGGGCCGCCGTCGCGGGCGTGCCCAGCCCCGCAATGGGCACGATCCGCTTCGGGCTGGTCAAGGCGCCGGGCCACGGCGCGGGCGGCGAGGGCGAGAAGATGCGCTGCATCCATCCCGACAAGGTGGACAAGACCCCTGATGCCAAGCGCGCGGTGACCGATTACGCGGTGCTGTCCTCGCTGGGCAAGCGCGTCAGCTGGTGCGCGCTGGTGCCGGTCACCGGGCGCACCCATCAATTGCGCGCGCATATGGCCGAGATCGGCCATCCGGTGATCGGCGACGGCAAATATGGCGGCTCCGGCCAGGTCAACGAGGGCGAGGGCTGGGGCGCGCAGCTGGGCGGCGAGGTCAGCCGCAAGCTGCACCTGCATGCCCGCCACCTGCGCCTGACCCATCCGGTCACCGGCAAGGTGCTGACCGTCACCGCGCCCCTGCCCGAGCACATGAAACGCACCTGGGACATGCTGGGCTGGGCCGAGAACGACGTGCCCGCCGACCCGTTCGAGGATCTCGCGTGAGCGGGCTGCGGCTGGTGATCTTCGACGTGGACGGCACGCTGGTCGACAGCCAGGCGCATATCGCCGCCGCCATGACCGCCGCCTTCGCCGCCGAGGGGCTGGCCCCGCCGCCGCTGCCCGCGATGCTGTCGGTGGTCGGGCTCTCGCTGCCCGTGGCGCTGGCCCGTCTTGCCCCCGACCTGTCCGAGGAGGGCCGCGCGCGGATGGTGGAGCGGTATCGCGGCCAGTATTTCACCCGGCGCACCGAGACCGCCTCGCCGCTTTATCCCGGCGCGCGCGCCGCGATCGAGGCGCTGGCCGCGCAGGACAACACGCTTCTGGGCATCGCCACCGGCAAGTCGGGCCGCGGGCTCGACGCGATCCTCGCCGCGCATGGTCTGGCCCGCCATTTCGTGACCCGCCAGCATGCCGACCTGCACCCGTCCAAACCGCATCCCGCCATGGTGCTGGCCGCGCTTGACGAAACCGGGGTGGCGCCGGAAAACGCGGTGATGATCGGTGACACGGAATTCGACATCGCGATGGGGCGCGCGGCTTGCGTGCGCACACTGGGCGTTCGCTGGGGCTATCACCCGGCCGAGCGACTGGCCGCCGCGGATGCGCTGATCGAGGATTTCGCCGCGCTGCCGGGCGCGCTCGACCGGCTGTGGGGGCGGGCATGACCGCCTGGGCGCCGAAACGCTTCTGGGCAGAGGCCAGCGTGGACGAGACCGAGGCGGGCTTTGCCGTGCTGCTCGACGGCCGCCCGGTCCGCACCCCGGCCAAGGCCGCCTTCCTGCTGCCGACTCGCGCCATGGCCGAGGCCGCCGCTGCCGAATGGGACGCGCAGGAGCGCGAGCTGCGCCCGCTGACCATGCCCGTCACCCGCGCCGCCAATGCCGCCATCGACCGGGTCCGCCCCCAGCAGGCCGAGGTCGCCGCCCTGATCGCGGCCTATGGCGAAAGCGACCTGATCTGCCACCGCGCCGACAGCCCCGCCGAACTGGTCGCCCGCCAGGCGGCGGCCTGGGACCCGCTGCTCGACTGGGCGCGTGACAGCCTCCGCGCCCCGCTGATCCCGACCGCGGGCCTCCTGCCCCGCGCCCAGCCCGCCGACAGCCTTGCCCGTCTGGCGGCCCGGGTGGCGGCACAGGATGCCTTTGCGCTGACCGCGCTGCATGACCTGGTGGCGCTGTCGGGCTCTCTGGTGATCGGGCTGGCCGCGCTCGACCGGGCGGTGGCGCCGATTGAACGGCTCTGGGATCTCTCGCGCATCGACGAGACCTGGCAACAGGATCAATGGGGCATCGACGACGAGGCCGCCGAGGTCGCGGCCGCCCGGCGGCGCGACTTCCTTCAGGCCCGCCGCTTCCTCGATCTCGCGCGCCCGAAGCCGTGATCCGGCCGGGCAAGCGGCGGGTGCGGGGTCTGCGCGCCTGCGCCGGACCGGCCGGAGAAAGACAGGCGGGGAAGGATGCGGGCCTGTGCGGCCTTGACCTCGCTCGGTTAATTTGTCCAACCTTGCACCGCCGACGGGGGTACGTTATCCGGGCGGGCCATTGCCCGGGCAAGGTGGGCAGAACTGGCCGTCCGAAGGACGGAAAAACTCGGGAAGAGGTGAAAATGATACGATCCTTCCTGCTCGGCGTGTTCGCCGCCGCCAGCCTCGGGGCGGGATCCGTCCCCGCCGAAACGCTGGATGCGGTCAGGGAGCGGGGCAAGGTCAGCTGCGGCATCAACTCCCGGCTCGTGGGCTTCTCGGCCCCCGATTCAACCGACAACTGGCAGGGGTTCGACGTGGCGATCTGCCGCGCCGTGGCCGCGGCCGTGCTGTCCGATGCCGCGGCGGTGGAGTTCCATGTCGCCGGCACCGATGCGGAAGCCATGGACCTTCTGACGGACGGCACGATCGACATCCTGTCGCGCAACATCGCCTGGACCTTCGGGCGCGATGTCGGCCAGAAAGTCACCTTCGTCGGCGTCAGCTATTACGACGGCCAGGGGGTCATGGTGCCGAAATCCCTCGGGATCGCCTCGGCGCGCGAACTCGGCGAGGCGACGGTCTGCATCCCCGGCGGCGCGGGCAGCCAGGCGAACATGGCGCGGCTGTTCGCCGCGAACAATACCGGCTTCCAGCCGGTGCCGGTCGACAGCGACGAGGCTGCAGTTCAGAAATATCTCGCGGGCGAATGCGAGGCCTACACCAACGACGCCTCCGCGCTGGCCGCCACCCGCGCCACCTTCGAGGATCCGACCGCGCATGTGATCCTGCCCGAGCTTATCTCCAAGGAACCGCGGGGGCCCGTCGTGCGCCATGGCGACGATGACTGGGCCGATATCGTGCGCTGGACGCTGAACGCGCTGATCGCCGCCGAGGAATATGGCGTGACCTCGGCCAATATCGACGAACTGGCCGCCAACCCGACCTCGACCCCCGAGATCAACCGCCTGCTCGGCACCGAGGGCGATCTGGGCGCGATGCTCGGCCTGCAAGCGGACTGGGCCGTCAAGGCGATCAAGGCCGGTGGCAATTACGGCGAGCTGTTCGAGAAATATATCGGACAGAAGACCCCGGTCGGTCTGGCGCGCGGGCTGAACGCGCAATGGACCAATGGCGGGCTGCTTTACGCCCTGCCCTTCCGCTAGGCCCGGCCGCTGGGGGGGCGCGCCCCCCTCCCCCGATCCCCCCGGCGACAGGCCGCGTCGGGGATGTCGGCTTTGCGACCAGAACCCGACAGAAAGTCCGATGAAAGTCCGACGGTTTTCCGATTTCGGGGATCCGCCGCCTTGGCACGCTTGCTGCTAGCTCTCCGGCAGGAACGCGCAAGCGATAAACCCCGAGATTCCCGCCCCTTCCGGGGCGCCAAGGACAGGAAAACGTGACATGGCAATCCTCGCCCTCGCCGAGGAAAACCGGATCCCGATCCCCTTCGAATTCCGCAACGACAATTGCGGCTCCTGCCTGATCGAGGTCAGCCATGACGCGCCCGAGCGGAAAAAGGCGATCACGTTGACGGACAAGGAAAAACTGACGCTCACCCAGCTCGGCATGCTGATCGCGCAAGAGATCGAGGACGCCGAGGTGCGCGACATGCCGCCCCGCTACCGGCTGGCCTGCCAGTTCATCGCGCGGGACGAGGATGCGACGATCACCTTCACCGGCAATCCCGGCGGCGCCGACTGAGGCGCACCGCCCAGCCGGGTCAGGACGCGATGTCGCGCGGCGTCACGAAGTCCACCACCCGGCCGGTGCCGAAGGCGACATCGCTCCAATCCCCGGCATCGAACTCGGCCACCAGTGTCGCGCAGGTCGGATAGGTCTTAAAACGCTGGCTTTCCGGCGCCTTCCGCAACAACCGCCCGGCAAACTCCCCGATGCCGGGATTGTGCCCCAGCATCAGCACCGGCGAAGCCGCGCAATGCCTCAGAACCTCCAGCATCCGTCGGGCATGTGCGTGATACAGCGCGGGATCGCGCCGCATCACGGTACATTCGCCCAGCGCAGGCGCCATCAGCTCCCAGGTTTCGACCGTGCGCCGCGCGGTCGAGGCGACGACTTCTGCCGGGACATGCCCGCGTGCGGCCAGCCACTCGGCGATCCGGGGTGCAGCCGCCCGGCCACGGGCGTTCAGCGGACGGTCATGGTCGTCCTGCCCCGGATCATCCCAACTCGATTTCGCATGGCGGACCAGGATCAGGCGCAGTGTCATCGGCGGGCCGTCTTGCTGCTCGTCGGTTGGGGGCATCCTGTCACAGCCTGGTCCACCCGCCTAGCCCGTTTGACGCGGCGCGCGGATCAGCGATCCCGCACCGTGATCGGTGAAAAGTTCCAGAAGGCAGGCATTGGGGGCCCGCCCGTCCAGGATGACCACCGCCCGCACGCCGCCCTCGATGGCCGCCAGCGCGGTTTCCGTCTTGGGGATCATGCCGCCCGCGATCACGCCTTCTTCGGTCAGCGCGCGGATATGGTCGGGCGTCAGTTCCGTCACCACCTTGTCGCCCGCATCCTTGACCCCCGCCACATCGGTCAGCAAGAGCAGCCGGTCGGCCTTGAGCGCGGCGGCGATGGCCCCCGCCGCGGTGTCGCCGTTGACGTTGAAGGTCTCCCCCGCACGGCCCGCACCGATCGGCGCGACGACCGGGATCATGCCCGCCTCGAACAGGCTGTGCAGCACGCGGGGGTTCACCTCGGACGGGCTGCCGACGAACCCCAGCGCGACGTCGGTCTGATCGCAGAGCATCAGCCCGCCATCCTTGCCCGACAGGCCCACCGCACGGCCGCCCTGATCGTTGATCGCCTGCACGATCCGTTTGTTCACGCGGCCCGACAGCACCATTTCCACCACTTCGACGGTGGCGGCATCGGTCACCCGCTTGCCGCGCACGAACTCGGACTGCACGCCCAGTTTCGCCAGCATCTCGTTGATCATCGGCCCGCCGCCATGCACGACCACCGGGTTCACGCCGACCTGGCGCATCAGCACAACGTCGCGCGCGAAACTTTCCATCTCGGCATCGTCGCCCATGGCATGGCCGCCGAACTTGATCACGACGATGGCGCCGGTATAGCGCTGCAGATAGGGGAGCGCCTCGGACAGCGTCCGGGCGGTGGCGATCCAGTCGCGATTCATGGTGGTCTGTTTTCTCATCTCTCGGGTCGGGCCTCTGGGCGCATCTGTTATCCCGCCCGGGCCCGCACGCCAAGGGCGATTGTCTTTTCGTCGCGCCTGCGTAGGGTGGCCCCTCAAGGAAGGAACGCGCGATGAGCCAGAGAATCCTGCTTCTGACCGGCGCCAGTCGGGGCATCGGGCATGCCACCGTGAAACGCTTCTCGGCCGAGGGCTGGCGGGTTCTGACCTGTTCACGCCAGCCCTTCGATCCGCGCTGCCCCTGGCCCGGCGGGGCCGAGAACCACATCCAGATCGACCTGGCCGACGCGGCCGCGACCAGACGCGCCATCGAGGTGATCCGCGACAAGCTGCCCGAGGGCAAGCTGCACGCCCTGGTCAACAATGCCGGCATATCGCCCAAGGCCGAGGGTGGCGGGCGGATGAACACGCTTGAAACCGACCTGCGCATCTGGGGCCATGTGTTCAACGTGAACTTCTTCGCCTCGATCGCGCTGGCACGCGGGTTGCAGGATGAACTTGTCGCGGCGAAGGGTGCGGTGGTGAACGTGACCTCGATCGCGGGCAGCCGGGTGCATCCGTTCGCAGGCGCGGCCTATGCCACGTCCAAGGCGGCGCTGGCCGCGCTGACCCGCGAGATGGCGCATGATTTCGGGCCGCTGGGCGTTCAGGTGAATGCCATCGCGCCGGGCGAGGTCGATACCTCGATCCTGAGCCCCGGCACCGAGAAGATCGTCGAAACCCTGCCGCTGCGGCGCCTGGGCCAGCCCGAAGAGGTCGCAAGCGTGATCCATTTCCTCTGCTCCGACGAGTCGAGCTATGTCACCGGAACCGAGATCGAGGTGAATGCCGGGCAGCATGTCTGAGGCCGGTGGCCTCAGCCGATGCCTGCGATGATCCCGCGCAGCGTGGCGATGCCGTCGCCCTTTTCCGACGAGGTCAGCACGATTTCGGGAAAGGCCGCCGGGTGGCGGGCCAGCGCGGCGCGCACCTGGTCCAGCACCTTCGCGCGGTCAGCTTCCCGGACCTTGTCGGCCTTGGTCATCACCACCTGAAAGGTCACCGCCGCCCCGTCCAGCAGCCGCAGGATCTCCTCGTCCACCGCCTTGACCCCGTGGCGCGTGTCGATCAGCACGAAGGCGCGGCGCAGCGTCTGGCGCCCGGCCAGATAGGCTTTCAGCAGCCGCTGCCATTTCTCGACCACCGCCACCGGCGCCTCGGCATAGCCATAGCCGGGCAGGTCCACCAGGTAATGTCGCTCGCCCAGCGTGAAATAGTTGATCTCCTGCGTGCGGCCGGGCGTGTTCGAGGCCCGCGCCAGCGCCTTGCGGCCCGTCAGCGCGTTGATCAGGCTCGACTTGCCGACATTCGAGCGGCCCGCGAAACAGATCTCTGTCCGGTCGGCAGGCGGCAAGCCGTCCATCGCGACGACGCCCTTCAGGAACTCGACCGGCCCGGCGAACAACTTGCGCCCGCGCTCGGCGGTTTCGGCATCGGGCTCGGGGGCCAGCGGAAAGGGCAACGCGGTCATTGTGCGGTCTCCAGCGCGGCGAGGTCGCTGCCGCAGATGGCGTTCAGGTTTCGGTCGATCCTGTCGGTTGGCCAGTCCCACCACGCGATGGCCAGAAGCCGCGCGATGGTGGCGTCGTCGAAGCGGCGCCGCACCTCGCGCGCGGGGTTCCCCGCGACCACGGCATAGGGCCGCACATCGGCGGCGACAACCGCCCCCGCGGCCATGATCGCGCCCGCGCCGATGGTCACGCCCGGCATCAGGCGCGCCTCGGTTCCGATCCAGACATCGGGGCCGATCACGGTGTCGCCGCGGTTCTCGGCCTCCCATGTCGTGGGGTCGAAGCCCTGTTTCCGGCCGCCGCCAAAGATGTTGAACGGATAGGTGGAAAAGCCCGACATCGCATGCGTGCCGCCATTCATGTGGATCTGCACGCCACGGGCAATGGCGACGAACTCGCCGATCACCAGCCGGTCACCGACGAAATCGAAATGATGCAGCACGTTGCGGTCGAAGAAATCGCCGGTTCGATGGCGGTCGTCGTAATAGGCATAGCGGCCCACGGCGACATTGGCCGGCCGCTCGGCCAGCGGGCGCAGGAAGGTGACGGCGGGTGCCGCCGCCATCGGGTACAGCCGGTTCGGATCGGGGGCCATCAGACCTGCTCCACCTGGTCGCCCAGCGCCACGCGGCCGCCCGTGACGACCCGTGCATAGACGCCCAGATCGGTATGGCCCCAATGGCGTTCCAGCGCACCCAGCGTGTCGGCGTCGCGCTTGCCGGTCTCGGGGTTCACGCTGGTTGCCATGCAGCGCCCGATCCGCTCGCAAACCTCAAGCTCTGCCTCACCCAGACGCAGCCGCCGGCCGATCCAGTCGAACTCCTCCCAGGGGGCAAGCCCCTCGATCCAGAAATTCCCGCGAAACCGCCGCGGATCGAGCGGCTGGCCCACCGCGTCCGACAAGGCGCACAGCGAGGCCAGGCCGAGGATGCTGACCGAGGGGAAATCGGTATCCGTCATCCCCCGCCCCGGCACCCGCACGATTCGCGCCGGAGCCGCGCGGTCCGCGGGCATCAGCGGCGCGACCCAGTCGAGCAAGGCCGCTTCCTCGCGGTCGGGGAAAAACGTCAGATCGGGCCGTGCCGGGTGGCTCAGCGTCACGATTTCCGCCGCCTCGTCCAGCCGCGCCATGATCGCCATCAGTTCCGGCGCCTTAGCCCCGCGCGAGAAATTCGCACAGGGCGCCCAGGTCGTTCCGTCCGTCCGGGCCGCCTCATGTGCCACCGCCCATTCCCGGTCCCAGGGCAGGGCGCGGCCCGCCTCCAGTCTGACCGCCTCGAGCATCTCGGCCCCGTGCCCCTTGACGGGATGGCGCCAGATCTGCGCGAGGCGGGCGATCATTTCTTGCCTGTCGCGGATTTCTTCCGGAAGCTCGCCCGGATATTGCCGAACACGTCCGGCTTGTAGCCGTGGCTGCGCATGATCGCGTATTGCTGGATGAAGGTGATCAGGTTGTTCGCGATCCAGTAGATGATCAGACCCGAGGCAAAGCCGCCCAGCATGAACATGAAGATCCAGGGCAACCAGGCAAAGACCATGGCCTGTGTCGCATCGGTCGGCGTCGGGTTCAGCTTCTGCTGCAACCACATCGAGATGCCGAAGATGATCGGCAGGATGCCGACGAAGACCAGGGCCATGATCGAACCGGGCACAGGCGCATCCCAGGGCAACAGCCCGAACAGGTTGAAGACCGAGGACGGGTCAGGCGCCGAGAGGTCCTTGATCCAGCCGATCCAGGGCGCATGCCGCAACTCGATCGTGACGAAGATCACCTTGTAGAGCGAGAAGAAGATCGGGATCTGCACCAGCAGCGGCAGACAGCCCGCCGCCGGGTTCACCTTCTCCTTCTTGTAGAGCGCCATCATCTCCATCTGGAGTTTCTGGCGGTCGTCGCCCACGCGCTCCTTGATCTCCTCCATCTTCGGCTGAAGTTCCTTCATCTTCGCCATCGAGGTATAGGACTTGTAGGCGAGCGGCAGCAGCGCCGCCTTGATGATGACCGTCAGCGCGATGATCGCCCAGCCCATCGCGCCGGGAATGTTCACCTGCACGAGGCTGACATGCAGCCAGTGCAGGAGCCAGAAGATCGGCTTGGTGAAGAAGAAGAACCAGCCCCAGTCGATCGAGTCGATGAAACGGTAGATGCCCAGTTCGCGCTCGTAGCGGCGGATCGTCTCCCATTCCTTGGCACCGGCGAAGAGCATCGATTCCGACGTCGCGCTTTCGCCCGGGGCAAGGGTGACCAGAGGCATCCTCGTTTCCACCTGGTAGATATCCGCACCGTCGACATATTTCACGACCGAGTTGAATGGCTGGCCCGGCTGCGGGATCAGCGTCGTCATCCAGTACTTGTCGGTGAAGCCGATCCAGCCGTTCTGCTCGACCGGGACGATCTCGGCGCGCGCGGCCTCGCGGTCCATGAAGGACAGGTCGACCAGCTTCTTGTATTTCAGCTCCGACAACTCGTTGTCGGTCTGGCGCACCACGCCCTCGTGCAGGATGAAGAAACCGATCGTGTCCGGCCGACCATGGCGGGCGACGATGCCATAAGGGGCAAGGCGCACGGTCTCGGGTGTGCTGTTCTCGACACTCTGGGTGACGGTGAACAGGTAATCCTCGTCCAGGCTGATCGTGCGGCGGAAGACCAGCCCGGCACCGTTGTCCCAGACCAGCGTCACGGGCCGGCCCACGCCCAGCGTCTGGCCGCTCTCGACCTGCCACTCGGTATTGGCGCCCGGCACCTGCTCATAGGTCAGTTGGCCCGCAGGCGCCCAGCCGTGCAGCGCGTAATAGGGCTGTGCGCTGCCCACCGGCGACAGCAACCCGACAATCTCCGAGCCCGGGTCGATTGTCTCGTTGTAATCCTTCAGCGCCAGTTCGTCGATCCGCCCGCCCAGAAGCGAGATCGAGCCGGTCAGCCGCGGCGTGTCGATCTCCAGGCGCCGCACGTCCGAGCCCGGCGCGGGCGCGGCTTCGGCGGCGGATGAGGGCAGAGCCTCGCCGGTGGTGGCGGCGGGCGGTGTCAGCGCCATGCCGGGTGCCGCGCTTTCCGCCGAGGGGGTGCCCGGGGCGGCCGCGCCGCTGTCCTGGGCCACGGGGTCGGGTTCGGGGAACCAGTCCGGCACGACCTTGGGGCCGACGGTGTACCACAGCAGGATCACCAGAAAGCTCAACGCCGTCGCGAGAAGAAGGTTCTTGCCTTGTTCGTCCATGGGAGACCGCCGCCCTGTCCTTTGGAGGTGTGGGTGGTTCAACAGATTGCACCGGGCAAGGTCAAGTTGTTTTCCCGACACATGGTGCCTGCTTCGCCCTTGCGTAGAGCCCGGGCCGCGGGAGGCGAAAGACGGCGCGCCGGTGCTTCTTCCTGGTAAAAATACCCGGATTCCGCCCGTCCGTCCGGGCGCGCCGTCAGGGCGTGGGCGCATCCCCGTCAGCGCCGGGCGCGGGGCGCGTCAGACCGGCGAAATCGAACAGTGCCGGGTCAAGCAGATGTGAGGGCCGCGCGTTCATCAGCGCGCGGAACATCTTCTGCCGACGGCCAGGATGGTTTCTTTCCCACTGGTCCAGCAGCGCCTTCACCTGCATCCGTTGCAACCCGTCCTGGCTGCCGCACAGATTGCAGGGGATCACGGGGTAGTTCATCGCCCGAACGAAACGGTCACAATCGGCCTCGGCGACATGGGCCAGCGGGCGATAGACGAACAGGTCGCCCTCCTCGTTCACCAGCTTCGGTGGCATCGTGGCCAGCCGCGAGCCATGGAAAAGGTTCATGAAAAAGGTTTCCAGGATGTCGTCGCGGTGGTGGCCCAGCACGATGGCCGAACAGCCCTCCTCGCGCGCGATCCGGTAAAGATGACCGCGCCGCAGCCGCGAACACAGCGCACAATAGGTCCGGCCTTCGGGCACCTTGTCCATCACGATGGAATAGGTGTCGCGATAGTCGATCCGGTGCGGCACCCCCATCCGGGTCAGGAACTCGGGCAGGACGGTCGCCGGAAAGCCCGGCTGGCCCTGATCGAGATTGCACGCCAGCAGGTCCACCGGCAACAGCCCGCGCCACTGCAACTCGTGAAGCGCGGCCAGCAGGGTAAAACTGTCCTTGCCGCCCGAGAGGCAGACCAGCCAGCGCGCGCCGCGTTCGATCATGCCATATTGGTCGATCGCCTCGCGGGTCTGGCGCACGATCCGCTTGCGCAGCTTCCTGAACTCGGTCGTCGAGGGCGCACCGGCGAAAAGCGGGTGGATGTCGTCTTCGGCATCGTCAAGCATGGCGCGGGTTCCCAAGGGCCTTGCCGCCATATCGCAAGCGCAGGGCCGCGCGTAAAGTCCTTTGCGATTCGCAGCTTCGAGGCGAAACCTGGTGCGTCGATGCGGGCCAAGGGAGCGCAGAGATCACGGATTACGTCTTCAGTGTGCGCAACATCCGCCGCGGCGCCTTTGGCTCGGAACCCGGGGCCAGCCATTTCCTCGCGGTGCCCCAGACCGTCGCCGCCCCCGACCCCGCGCAGCGGATCACCAAGCGCGACTGGTTCGCGAGCGTGCAGGAAGAGGCGAAATCCGGCACCTTCGGGGGCCACCCGTCGGGCGATATCGTGATATATGTGCATGGCTACAACAACAGCCAGACCACGATGCCGGCCCGCCACCGCAAGATCCGCAAGGAGCTCGAGGCGCATGGCTTCGGGGGCGTCGTGGTCAGCTTCGACTGGCCCAGCGCGGACAATGCGCTGAACTATCTCGAAGACCGGACCGATGCCAAGAAGATCGCGCTCCGCTTGGTGGACAAGGGCATCGCCTCCTTCGCGGCGCTGCAGCGGCCCGATTGCCGGATCAACCTGCATCTTCTGGCCCATTCCATGGGCTGCTACGTCGTGCGCGAGGCGTTCGACGATGCCGACGACCGGCCAGCGGTCGCCGCGCATAGCTGTTCTGTCGGCCAGGTCATGCTGGTCGGCGCCGACGTGTCGGCCGCGTCGCTGGTGGACGGCAATCCGAAAAGCTCGTCGCTCTATCGCCACTGCGTCCGGCTGACGAACCACTTCTACCCCTTTGACAACGTGCTGTCGCTGTCGAACATCAAGCGGATCGGGGTCTCGCCACGAGCGGGGAGGATCGGCCTGCCCGATCGGCGGCCCGAGAAGGCCGTGAACCTCTATTGCGGCGATTACTTCGACCGTCACAAGGACATGCTGGGCGATCAACCGAATGTCGCGCATAGCTGGTATTTCGAGGATGCCCATTTCCCGCAGGACGTGTTCCTGACCGTTCAGGGCGTGATGGACCGGCACGAATTCCCGACCCGGC
>OMKS01002010.1_pt1 | contig 17427 bp, 14 predicted proteins | sample 1674721 | NCBI WGS metagenome assembly OMKS01 (sample SAMN06264996, study PRJEB25208) | sediment metagenome | isolation source: hot spring sediment | place: USA: California | collected 2014-09-02
GGCATACGAGATCTAGTACGGTCTCGTGGGCTCGGAGATGTGTATAAGAGACAGCTATATCCCCACACTGACCACCACTTTGGGCATAAAATGGTGTTTCATCCAACATTACCCATCCATTTCCATCGAGACTTTGTACTGACTTGAAATTTTCATCAAGCAAAGCTAGCACCTTGCTACGACTTGATGTCTTGGTGTAGCCTATAAAATTGTTCGCACCAAATTTCTCTAAAAGCTCTTTGAAATCCCCCGTCGCTACAGGATCGCCTGTACCTTTCCATGAAGCTTTTGATTGCTCTTTTTGGGCTTGCATATGTTTCTCAAATTGTTCCAAATCTAAGCTTTTGCCCAATTCACGCAACATATCTTCAGTCAAATCCAAAGGAAACCCGTAGGTATCATAAAGCTTAAATGCAACCTCTCCACTAAATACACTAGATGTATTCTCTAGCTCTTTATTGAAGAGAGTTATGCCAGCTTCAATTGTGTCAAAAAACCGCTCCTCTTCAAGCTTCATTGCACTTTTGATTACATCTTTTTGGACACTCAAATAACCATAATGACCGCCCATAGTCTCCACTAAAACATCCACAAGCTTATACATAAACGGCTCTCTAAGACCTAACAAATATCCATGACGAATAGCTCGACGCATGATGCGTCTTAGGACATAGCCTCTACCCTCTTTGTCGAAATTGACCCCTTGAGCCAACAAAAATGAAACAGAGCGGAGATGATCAGCAATGACCCTAAAACTAGCACTATTTGGATTGAGATAGTCGTATCGCTTCTGCGTTAGTTGCTCAATAGCTTCGATATATGGCATAAAAAGTGATGAGTGGTAATTGTTGAGTTTGCCCTCTTTGATAGCTACAACGCGCTCTAACCCCATGCCGGTATCTATGCTAGGGTTTGGCAAAGGTGTGAGTGTACCACTTGCATCTCTTTCGTATTGCATAAAGACAAGATTCCAAATCTCTAAAAATCTATCTCCATCGCCTCCCATCTTGTCTTCTGGGGAATTGAAATGCTCTTCCCCTTGGTCATAAAATATCTCACTGCAAGGTCCGCATGGCCCTGTGTCTCCCATTTGCCAAAAGTTATCTTTGTCCCCAAAGCGGATAATCCTGCTAGGGTCAATGTGCCTACTCCAAATCTCAAATGCCTCATCATCACTATCGTGCACCGTTACCCATATCTTCTCCACTGGCAAAGCAAGATAATTAGAGCTTGTGACAAACTCCCAAGCATACGCTATAGCATCATCTTTGAAATAATCCCCAAAAGAGAAATTGCCTAACATCTCAAAAAAAGTATGGTGTCTAGCAGTATAGCCTACATTGTCAAGATCGTTATGCTTCCCACCAGCCCTAATGCAAGTTTGTGAAGTGGTCGCTCTAGGAGGATTTGGGATAGGTGCCTGCCCTGTAAATATATCCTTGAACTGAACCATTCCGGCATTGGTAAAAAGTAGTGTTGCATCATCTGGAACCAATGGTGAACTCTCTACCAAATGGTGAGCTTTGCTTTGAAAAAAATCTAAAAATAGTTGCCTAATGTCCATCCTATTATTCCTATTGTAAATTGGGTGTATTTTATCTTAAAAATCGTGAAGTTGACCTTTTAGCGTCTGTACTTATTCATCTCGTCTGCAAGAGTTTGATAAAGTTTTTCTACCCATGACTTAGATACACTATCAGGCACCACATTTCTATCCCTAAAGTCAACAGGAGCTAAGATCACCTTGATATTTTCAATACCAACTTTTTGTGTCAAGAAATAGAGCTCTTCTATAGCATCGTCACCGATTGCAACACAGCCTACAGATGATGCCTTGCCATGAATCATGATATCTCCGCCTAAGTTGCTTCTTCCCTCATGTGTTGCAATGCTTTTGTCAAACTCATTTGGATAATCTATCTTCATTGAGAGATGAAATTTGCTATTTGGATTAAGATAAGAGATGCCGTAAATCCCCTCTGGTATTTGCTTGTCACCTTCTTTGAGTTTTGGACCTAATGTCCCTGAGGATGCCGTAAATGGATAGCTTCCTATATAAACCATAGCTCCATCTTTCTCTCCCCAAACTTCAAGTATCTTCTCCCCTTTTATCCTGATAAATGTCAATTTTTTAGGGTAGAGGATAAAATTACTATCAGCTAATAAGTGTTTTATCCTCCTTTGGCTATCTATCTTCTCAATAGGTTGTGGAAAAATCGATGGTCTTGTAAGAGTTGAGACTTTTGTCTCTTTTGGTGCGATAAAACATTTTTGATAGCAAGGATACCACCATTGTTTTGTTGCACCAATGAAAATAACAAGTCCAACTAAAAAAATAAACACAAAAACTAAAATCTTCACTGGCTATACTCTTGGAGTATCCTGGCAATTGCCACACTGCCATTTGGCTCGATAGTATCGATAAGCTGTTGGCTCTTTTCTTCTAGTGATGGATTGGCAATGATCTCTTTTAGAGCTTGGGGTGTGACCTCATCTTGCCTAATAACCCACGCCAAATTTTTATCAGCAAGATACTTTGCATTGTGGTATTGATGGTCTCCTGCTGCATAGGGATAGGGGATAAACACTGCTGGCAAACCTGAGGCACAAAGCTCCCAAAGCGTAGAAGCACCGCCCCTAGCGATAGCCAAATCAGCCATAGCGATGTAGCGGGGTAGCTCTTTGGTAAATCCAAAAACCTCAGCTTCAATCCCAAGCGATCTATATGCTTCTTGAACCTCTTGTGTGTTCTTATCTCCAGCTTGATGGATGATAGATATCCCTTTTGAATTCAGATACGGCGCTAACTCTAAAGCTAATTCATTGATAGCTTTTGCTCCACCGGAGCCACCTAAAAATATAACTGCATGTATCTCTTTTCTCACCCTTGCTTGTTTGAAATATATCTCCTTAACTGGATAAGCAATAGCCTCTGTTGGGGAATGATAAGAGGACAAAAATCGTGCTGCAAAAGGTTTTAGGAGTCGATTGAGTAACCCTATATGGGCATTTTGTTCATGAATCACAAGGGGGATACCTCTTAGTATAGCTGCGATAGAAGCTGGAGCAGCAGAGAATCCACCGACACAAAAAACTACTTTTGCATCGTGCTTGCCTAAGATTTTAAATGCTCTCCAAATAGATCGCATAAGCCACCCAATCGATGCTAACTTTCCAAAAATTCCTTGATTTGCAACCCCTTTTGTATCTAAAAAATAACTATCAACAAAATTTTCATCACCTTGAAACCATTTTTTATCTTGTCCACGCGATGAACCTACATAGACTAATTGCTCCCCCTTTAGTTGCTCTTTGATAGACTCTACAATAGCTAGATGTCCACCCGTGCCACCACCTGTAAGTACGATACTCATTTTTCCCCCTCTAGTGGCTTATTGAGTACCATAAATACCATCCCCATCGCCAAACAAAGTGCCAATATCTGAGACCCTCCATAACTTAAAAACGGAACTGCTATCCCTTTTATTGGGGTTATACCTGCTATTCCAAAGCTATTGATAACAAAAGCAAATCCAATCAACAACGCAACCCCCACACAAAAGAGATAGTGGACAGGATGTTGTACTATAGAGGCTATTTTAAATAATCTAAATATGACAACAAGCATGGCAAATGTGACGACTAAAACACCAAAAAATCCTAATTCTTCTGCGATTCCTGCCAAAATAAAATCTGTATGCACTTCACTTAAATACCCTAATTTGAATTGTCCATTGCCTAACCCTTGTCCAAAAAGTCCACCATTGTGAATTGCATTGAGTGAATTGGATATCTGATAAGGCTCTTTTACCACCGTATCGACCCTTAAACTCTGGATAGACTCCAAAGGAATAAGAAGTATCATATCTTGGACTGTAGCCCACCAGCTTTTTATCCTCTCAATCCTATGGGGTGCAATTGCAATAAGTCCAACAAAAGCTATAATTCCGGTTGCCATAAGAGATAAGAAAAATTTAAAACTACTCCCTGCAAAAATAAACATTATCAAAAGCATTGCACCCAAAACTACAACTTGACCCAAATCTTTTTGCATGATTGCTATCAAAACAACTACAACTAAAAAAACGAACAGATATGGGAAGAATGCTCGCACCTCTTCGACAAACGACATCCTATCACGATGCATAATCTTACGCGAAAAACTCCATGCAAGAAAAAATACAAATCCTATCTTAAAAAACTCAACTGGAGCTATCGAGAGTGGACCAGCATTAATCCACCTTTTTGCACCGCCTACAGAGCGGACTATAGAACTTGGGAGAAAAGGCATCACAAGCATTAGAACAAAAAAGAAAATAAAAATAAAAAGCCCAATAGGCACAAACCATTTATCTGGATCAAGCTTACTTAAGATTATCATCAAAACAAATCCTAAGCTAACAGCAATTATTTGACGGATAAAAAAATGGGACTGTGTATACTCGAAATGGACAACAGTAAAAGCAGAAAGAGAATAACTCATAATAAGTGAGACTGTCATTAGAAAAACTACAGCAGAAAAGAGGATTTTATCAAACACTACTAACTTCTTTTTGTTAATTTTTTCCATATTTTACCCAAACAGAGCTATAAAATCACTATTTATAGCAAATACAAAGAGAGTTTTGAATAAAATTCACTCAAAGAAGATAAAACTACTTTATAAAATTAAAATTGGATGACAATGGGACAATCTACACGGTATCCGCAAAGAAGTTTGAAGTTGCTATTGCTTTTTACACTTTTTGTTATATTGTTTACCATCTTTTTAATCTCGATCTTTAGAACTGTTTTTTCAGATAGACATTTGCCAACTGCAACTACCAAAATTCATGACAGATCCCTTCGTGGCTCTATCATCTCTCAAGACGGATACACACTAGCACAAAGCAAAAAAACCTATCAAGCCTCAATTAGAGCAGAGAGCTTGGTGCCAGAAAAAAAAGAGCTCTTTATACGGCTCTTTAGCCTCTTTAGCAATATACCAGAACAAGAAATACGAAAAAAACTAAAAGACAAGCAAGGGCATGCTATCACCAAAGGGTTCATAGTCCTCTCTAGAGATATCGATTCCGCAAGTGCAATGCAACTCAAAATACTAGGGTATGAGCTGAGAAAACTTGATGTATTCCAATCTATCAAAACAGCAAGTGGAGTAGAGATCTTATACGGTCTCGATATCATCGAAAATGGGGAAAAGAGACTATTTCCGCTCAAGGATGTTGCCTCACCTATATTGGGTTATGTTGGGGAACAACGCGAAGAGAGTGGATATATAAGACCGCTGGGCAAACAAGGACTTGAGAGGTTTTATCACAAATACATCTCATACAAACAAAATGGTATCTTAGAAGGAAAAAGAGATGCTGTAGGTACACTAATCCAAAACGCGAAAAGCACCTCTATCCCTCGAATTAACGGTCTTGATTTGCATCTCAATATCCCCTTGTCTCTTCAAAGAAGAGTGGAAGTGATACTTAGCCAGATGCAAGAAGAGTTAAATGCTGATGAGATTATCGCTGGAGTGATAGAGAGTAGTACAGGCAAAGTTCTTTCGCTAGCTAGCTCCAATAGATTTAGTCCAGATGCAATCTCCAAAAATGATATCGCTTCGCTTAACCCAAAATTTACAGAGTATCTTTATGAACCTGGCTCTGTACTAAAGCCATTTATCTTAGCTCTTGCGCTAGATCACAAAAGAGTCTCGGTAAATACTTGGTTTAATCTCTATGGGGGAAGGCTCAATCTAAGCAAAAGACGGGTAATCACCGACGACCATAGATTTGACAAACTTACAGCAGGAGACATTATAGTCCACTCATCCAATGTCGGCATCTCGCAAATCGCATGGCAGCTCACCGGCAAAGAATTTTACGATGGACTTTTGGGCTTTGGACTCTCAAAACCTACAGGAATTGATCTAGCAAGAGACCTTCAAGGTAGCATTAAACCCCCTTCAGTTTTAGACCACAAACTCCACCGTGCAAATAGCTCTTACGGTTATGGAATGATGATGTCATTTTTGCAACTTCTCAAAGGGTATATTGCATTTAACAATGAGGGTAATATTCCAGTGCCTAGAATAGGAAATTACCTTGAAGATGATTTTGGAAAATACTACACTCTTCCATCTGAGATAGAGCCACTCCAAGCCATCAGTCCACAAACCGCAAAGACCATGCAACAAGTCCTCATCGATACAGTCAATCGAGGGACCGGCGTAAGGGCTCAATTTCCAGGGGTTACTGTAGGAGGGAAAACGGGTACCGCGCACATGGTAAAAGATGGAAAGTATGTTGATGAATACCAAAGTAGCTTTTTTGGTTTTGCAAATGGGACACAAAATCAAAAATATACAATCGGTGTCTTAGTTATTCGACCTAAAAAACCTCGTCACTATTTTGCGTCACTAAGTGCTGTACCTACATTCAAAAAGATTGTAGGCGCCATGGTCGATTTGGGCTATATCACCCCAGCACAAATTGAATCAATAGAAAATAAAAAACTCAAAACCTCTCCAGTTGAAGAACCTGTAGTAACCCCTATCGAGCAAGCTCCTGTAGATGCCCCTGTACAACCAAAACAACGACCACAAAAACAAACTATCCAACCGATTGAGAAAAAACCACCTTCAAAAATCCCTAAGCCAACACAACTTTCACCACAAGATTTATTTAAAAATATCTAAATCCAGAGGTTATCAATAAGTCGTGTTTTGCCGACAAAAGCAGCAACTAGTATGATGCTCGCTTGGGGCTTCACCTCTTCTATTGGATAGAAGAATCGATCAACAACTTTCACATACTCTATGCTATCAACATCTCTTAGTATAATCCTCATAGCTTCTGTTATCACATCTACTCTAAACTCTTTTGCCATAACCATCTGACTAGCTTTCTGCAATGAACGAGATATCGATAAGGCGCGTAATCTCTCTTGACTTGATAGATAGACGTTTCTACTACTGAGTGCTAAGCCATCTTTGTCGCGAACAATTTCACAAGGGACAATCTCAATATTCATAAAATAGTCGTGCACCATTTGTGTCACAAGAGAGAGTTGTTGTGCATCTTTTTTGCCAAAATAGGCCCTCGTTGGTGAAGTGAGATTGAGTAACTTCATAACAATTTGGAGCATCCCGTCAAAATGTCCAGGGCGTTTTGCGCCTTCTAGGATATACCCTCGAATCTTAGGAGCTAGAATTATAAGCTCATCTTTATAGTACATCTGCTCAATTGTTGGCATAAAAAGGATATCAACTCCGGCAAGACGACAAATCTCGATATCGGCATCCTCTTTTCTAGGATACTTTTCTAGATCTTCTCCTTCCAAAAACTGTGTTGGATTGACAAATATCGATACAACGACACAATCATTTTCAGCCCTTGCCCTTTGAAGTAATGAGAGGTGTCCTTGGTGCAGGGCTCCCATTGTTGGAACAAATCCGACACTCCCTTGAAGTGCTAAACGCGCTTTTTGAAACTCTTGTATCGTATGAGCTATTACCATCTCTAACCTCTTTTTGTAATATATTTGGGTAAAATCATACCAAAATTTACCTCACTTAGGATGACAATGGACGCATATGAATATGGAGAATTACTCAAAACTCTCTCAACAAAGATAGAAAACATAACCCATATCGTCAAACCAATTATACTTCAAAAGCGTCTAAGCGACATTGAGACCCAACAACAAGAAGCTTCTTTTTGGGAAGACACCAACAATGCAGCCAAAGTTGCACAAGAAAAAACCCGTATCCAAAGGATGCTTGACAAGTTTAACAAAGCAAACGATGCACTAAAAGATGGGGTTGAGTATTTTGAGCTTGCTAAGTCCGAAAAAGATACAGAGACTCTTGAGATGCTCTATGAGGATGCAGCAAACCTACAAAAAGTGATTCAAGACTTAGAGATAGAGATGATGCTAAGTGGTCCCCACGACAACAACAACGCAATTATCACAATCCACCCTGGCGCAGGAGGAACAGAGAGTCAAGACTGGGCAAGTATGCTCTATCGCATGTATCTTAGATGGGCTGAACGCAGAGGCTTTAGTGTAGAAGTGCTTGATTATCAAGCTGGAGAGGAAGCAGGAATAAAAGATGCCTCTTTTATCATCAAAGGTGAAAACGCTTATGGATACCTCAAAGTGGACAATGGTATCCATAGACTTGTTCGAATCAGCCCTTTTGATAGCAACGCCAAAAGACATACCTCTTTTTGCTCTGTGATGATAAGTCCTGAGATTGACGATGATATAGATATAGTCATAGAAGACAAAGATATCCGCATAGATACCTATCGTGCAAGTGGTGCAGGAGGACAACATGTCAACAAAACTGAATCGGCGATAAGAATCACCCATATTCCTACAAATATCGTTGTCCAATGTCAAAATGATAGAAGTCAACACAAAAACAAAGCAAGTGCCTTAAAGATGCTCAAATCGCGTCTATACGAATACGAGATGGCAAAAAAACAAGCCGAAACTGACGGCGTAGAAAAAAGCGAAATTGGCTGGGGTCACCAAATCCGCTCTTATGTCTTAGCACCATACCAACAAGTCAAAGATGCTAGAAGCAATCAAACTTTTTCAAATGTTGAGAGTATTCTTGATGGCGATATAGATGCTTTGCTAGAGGGTGTGCTAATAGCACAAGCTAAATAAAATGAAAAAAGTTGAACTACTCAGCCCTGCTGGCAATCTAGAGAAGATGAAAATTGCACTTAATTATGGGGCTAATGCTGTATATGGTGGCGTGAGTAGCTTTTCACTTAGGATTCGATCTGGCAAAGAGTTTGATATGGAGTCATTTCAAGAGGGTATTGATTATGCCCACTCTTTGGGTAAAAAAGTGTATGTTACTATCAACAGTTTCCCCTTTAATTCTCAAATAAAACTCTATGAAAAACATATATCTCAAATGGCGCAACTTGCCCCAGATGCTTTTATCGTAGCAAGTCCAGGTATTGTACAAATGGCAAAGCAAATTGCCCCAAATATCCCAATTCATCTCTCAACTCAAGCCAATGTGATGAACGCCCTTGATGCTAAGGTTTATTACGATATGGGAGTAAAAAGGATAATCGCTGCTAGAGAAATTAGCCTTAGAGACTGTGAAGCGATAAAACAAGCAATACCTGAGCTTGAGATAGAGGTATTTGTACATGGCTCAATGTGCTTTGCCTATAGTGGAAGATGTCTTATATCTGCATTGCAGATGGGTAGAGTACCAAACCGTGGAAGTTGCGCTAATGATTGTAGATTTCCCTATGAGGTGTTTGCACACAATCCTGAAACAAATACAACTTTTAGACTTGATGAAGAAGAGGGCGTTGGAACTTATATCATGAACGCCAAAGATATGAATATGGCTTCGCACATAGATGAGATTCTTGCAAGTGGAGTGATAGATAGCTTGAAAATAGAAGGGCGTACCAAATCACCATATTATGTTGGTGTAGTCACAAAAGCTTATCACCATGCGATTGATGACTATTATACAAACACATATGACCCAAAGAAGTACCAACAAGAGTTGCATACCACACAAAATAGAGGCTTTACAGATGCTTATCTCATTAGCCGCCCTTTTGAGAGACACGATACACAATCGCACGATTTCACTATCCAATACGGCACACATCAAGTAGCTGCCCTTGTCGGAGCTGATGGCTTAACATGGAGATGCAAGGATAAAACTTGCATAGGAGATAGAGTTGAAATTGTATTACCAGTTGGCGCAAAGATAGATTTGATTGAAAATGAGTATGGCAAAATAGAGAAAATTGACCAAAGATATTGGTTTACGATAAAAAAGATAGTCTCAAAAGAGGGGAGAGAATTTGAGTGTATTCATAGTGGTGACGAGAGAGATATACTGCTTGGATTCAGCTTGCCACCTTATACTATCCTTCGCAGAGGGATAGATGAAGCTCTAGAGAAAAAAGGTCTTCTTCAAGAAGATAGTGGGTGTAGTACCTAAAGAGATTTTAGCAAAAAAGCTACTTTTATAGCTTTTGTTTTGCCTCTTGAATCGCTAAGATAACTTCGTCGATATTCTCTTTAGGGAGATGTACCTTCCAATCTGGTTCACCGCCTTGGAGTGATATACCAACACTTACAACACTATCAGTTTTTAGCCCATATGGCTCACTTATCACGCTAACTGTTATCTTCCCCTCTTTAGTTCCATGCAAATCAAAAGTTTTTATAGTAGTTGTTGTACTCATATATTATCCCTTTTTGTTGATTATATCACGATTTTTATTTTTTACCAAAGATGCAATTTTTGCCTGCAACCTCAACCAAAGTCCGTGATCTATAGCTGGAAATCCTGCATATGTTTTGCCACCCTCAAGCGATTTAGTCACCCCTGTGCGTGCTGCTAATGTTGCGAAATCTCCTATTTGCAAATGTCCTGCTGTTGCACTTTGACCACCCATCACTACATTTCGGCCTAATTTTGTTGAGCCGGCTACTCCTGTTTGACTCACTATGATACTATGCTCCCCTATATCACAATTGTGTCCGATTTGTATAAGATTATCAAGCTTTGCACCTTTGCGGATATAAGTTGAACCAAATACGGCGCGATCAATAGTGCAATTTGCACCAATCTCAACATCATCCTCTATGATAGTATTACCATTTTGATAAATTTTGACATGCTCTCCAGTTTTTGTATGGGCAAAGCCAAAACCATCAGAACCAATCACAGTTCCACTATTGATAATACATCTTTTGCCTATTTGTGTGCCATGAGAGATGGTAACATTTGGGTGAATGATAGTATCATCGCCAATTGTCACACCATCTCCAATATAGCAACCTCCTAGTATAATCACCCTATTGCCTATAGAGATATTTGAGCCAAAAACAACACTTCTGTCTATGTCGCACCCTTTGCCGATTTTATGATTTTCACTTTTTGTTGAGAGATGTGGAGCAAACATTTTAGAGGCTAAAGCAAGTTTCAAATAGGGCTCATTTGTCACAATAGGATAGGTACTAGCAGGGAGTAAAGAGGCATATTTTTGCTCGATGAGTACCGCTTTTGCCTTTGTAGTAGGGAGTTGATTGAGATATTTTTCAGAGTTAAAAAAACTAAGTTGATTTGATGTCGCTTCACTTAGAGTATGGATGCCTACTATTTCACAATCATCGCCTACAAAGTCTACACCTATCGCTTCACATATCTGACTTAATTTATAACTCATCTCTCAATCGCCACAATCCCACCACGCACCACTTCAATTGGGTTATATCTATGCGTAGCGGCTATAAAATTTTCTATTCTTTTTGACTCATCTGCTGCCATTACGATAATCACCCCCTCACCTACATTGACAATACCGCCATTATAAGCAGAAGACAAAGCTTGAATATCTGATATATTCTCTTGGTTTGAAAACTTGATAAGTACCATCTCCTTTTCAACCATCTCTTCATGCTCGATAACTTTTAGTGTTGATACAAGCTTATTGAGCTGTTTTGTAATCTGCTCAATAACCCTATTGCTCCCTTTGGTTACTATAGTAATTCGCGAAAGATTGCCTCTAGGTATTGGCGCTACTGTAAGAGACTCGATATTGTATCCACGACCTGCAAAAAGTCCAGAAACCCTTGCTAAAACAGAACTTTCATTCATAACAATTACAGATATCACTCTTCTAACTTCTTGCATCATTAATCCTTGTACTCTAGTAGCATATTGTAAAGTGCTCCACCAGATGGAACCATCGGCAAGACATTTTCAAGACGACTCACTGCAACATTCATCAAGCAAACTTGATTTTTCTCCATAGCATCTTTGAGGGCTTCATCAAACTCTGCTTTTGTTGTTACATTGTACCCGATACCCCCACATGCTTTTGCAAGTGCAACAAAATCTGGCTGATGACTTAAATCGGTCTCAGAATATCGCTTGTCATAAAAAAATGTTTGCCACTGTCGCACCATCCCTAGATAATGATTATTTAATATTACGTTGATAACCGGGATCTTATATTCTGAAGCGGTGACCAATTCTTGTATATTCATCAAAATTGAACCATCCCCTGTAATATTGATGACTACTTTATCAGGACATCCCCTCTTTGCCCCTAAAGCTGCTGGAAACCCAAAACCCATAGTCCCAAGACCACCTGAATTTATCCATTGACGTGGTCTATCAAATGGATAAAACTGCGCTGCCCACATCTGATGTTGCCCAACATCTGATGTGATAATGGCATCCTCCCCTACAAGCTTACCAATGCGCTCTATAACCCATTGGGGTTTAAGAATATCATCACTATCCTGATAGCTCAATGGATGGAGTTCATTATATCTTGCAAGCATCTCTCGCCATGCTTGGTATCTATCTGGCTTTACCTCCCCCTGCAAGAAATTAATTAGTTTGGCGACAACCTTATTTATATCCCCAACAATTGGATAATCAACATCTACTAATTTGCCTATATTTGCTGGATCAATATCTACATGAATTATATCTGCGTATCGGGCAAATTCGCTCAATTTACCTGTAACTCTATCATCAAATCTAGCACCCAATGAGATTATCAAATCGGTTTCACTCATTGCCATGTTTGAAGCGTAACTACCGTGCATCCCAAGCATCCCAATGAAGAGTGGATTGGTATCTCCCATAACACCTCTTGCCATAAGAGTCTCCACTGCGGGGATTTGAGTAAGTTGTGCTAATTTGCGTATCTCATCACCAGCATTACTTAAAACAACACCACCACCTAAATATAAAAGTGGTTTTTTTGCTGCGATTATGGCTTCGGCTGCTTTTTTGATTTGTCTATCATTGCCTTTGTAGCTAGGCTTATATGTCGGGATATTAACTTCTTTTGGATAAACAAAGTCTCCTATCTCAGCTGTGATATCTTTTGGTATATCTATAAGCACTGGTCCTGGTCTTCCACTTTTGGCTATAAAAAAAGCCTCTTTTAATATGCGTGGTAAATTTGCTATATCATCAACCAAATAGTTATGTTTTGTACATGGCCTTGAGATACCAACTGCATCTATTTCTTGAAAGGCATCAGTCCCTATAAGTGATAAAGGAACTTGACCTGATATAACTATAAGCGGTATAGAGTCCATATAAGCTGTTGCTAGACCCGTAACTGCGTTAGTAAACCCAGGACCACTTGTCACCATCGCTACACCAACTTCACCTGTTGCTCTGGCGTATCCATCAGCAGCATGCACTGCTGCTTGTTCGTGACGGGTAAGGATATGCTCAAAACTTTTTTGTTTATAAATCTCATCATAAACATTCATAATCGCACCACCGGGGTATCCAAAAACTGTCTTAACTCCCTCAGCGATGAGTGCTTCGCACACCATCTGTGCTCCACTCATTTTCATAGTTAGCTCCAAAATTAGGTATTTTGGATTGATTATATCTAAAAAAGATTATATTTTTCAAAAACTATCCAGCATATCTCTTGCTTTTGGCATCTAGTTGCTTTTTAACTAAAATAGTGTTCCACTATCGCTTGAAATTGGTCTTGGTATCTTCCGTTTGGGATGCAAGCCATTATTACTGCTCGGTGGGGCATAATTGCCACTATCAATCTCTTCGATATTCAACAACTCTTCAGTTTGGATTTTTGAGTCTTGCTTGACAGCAACTTGTGGCAAAGGTGATGTGGCTGTATAGAGCTCACTTTTGCCATTTGCTTCACCCCTAAAAACTCCATTTGGGATATCAAATGACCGCTTCAAAGATGGCTCGATGGCTAATATTTCACGATAAAATCGAGAAAATGCCAAGGTTGGCAAAGCTCCTCCTGTAGCCTTCTTGCCAATTGGCTTATTGTCATCTCTCCCTATCCAAACGATTGTTTCCAAAGTTGGAGAGTAACCACAAAACCATGTATCAACATTGCTATTTGTTGTCCCTGTCTTGCCTGCTAGCTCAATCCCTGAAACTTGCGCCTTTTTCCCTGTACCACGACGCACGACATCTTTGAGTATATCTGTCATAAGATATGCTTGTTCTGGCCTGGTGAAGTTTGCTATCTCTTTTGGACGTGTCTCATACAGTATAAGCCCCTCTTTTGAGACCATTTTACTCACCAATCTAGGCTCAATCATGTGTCCGTTGTTTGCAAATACAGAGAAAATTTGTGCCATCTTTAGAGGGCTCAAACTCAAAGTTCCTAATGCCAAAGACATATCTTTGGGGATATCCGGGATATCTAAAAAAGCTAATCTTCTGCTAATTGTACTCACTCCAATATCATGCACTAGATTGATAGTTGCTAAATTTCTTGACTGCACCAATGCATCTCTTAGGCTCAGAAATCCCTTAAAATTCCCTTCATAATTTTTAGGTGTCCATATCTTGCGACGACCATTTTCATAGTACTCAAATGTTCTTGCCAAATCTGTAAGCTGTGTTGCTGGATTGTAGCCCATATCAAGTGCTGTTTGATAGATAAATGGTTTAAATGCAGATCCTGGTTGTCTTCTAGCTTGTGTAGCTCGATTGAAGGCACTTTTTTCATAATCTTCGCCACCAACAAGAGCTAAAATATCTCCTGTTTTATTTTCAACTACAACCATAGCTCCATTAAGCTCTTTGTCGTTACCTTGCGTTGGATAAGTTTTTTTGGCATTTTGCAAAGTTGTCTTGAGGGATTCTTGTGCGATGTCTTGGTATTTTAAATCAATGGTTGTATAGATAGTGTATCCACCATGTCGTACATCAGAAAATTTATCCTCCAATTGTCTTAATACCTCATCGGTTATGTAAGGAGCAACATTACGAGCAAGTCCTGCTTGATAGACTGTTGGTGTCTCTTTGACAGCCTCTATATACTCCTCTTGGCTTATCCAACCTAAAGTCTTCATTCTATACAAAACGCTATTAGCCCTCCCTAAAGAGCGTTTATAATATTTAGTCGGATTAAGGGTCGTTGGTGCATTAGGAAGTCCAACTAAGATTGCGCACTCTTTGAGTGTAAGTTCATGAAGTTCTTTGTGAAAAAAACCATTGGCAGCAGTTTTGATACCATAGTATCCATTGCCAAAAAATATCTCATTGAGATATCTCTCTAAGATTTGCTCTTTTGTTAGAGATTTTTCTATTTTAAGGGCAAGAATCGCCTCTTTGAGTTTTCTTGCAAATTTTTTCTCATTGGTTAGAAGTTTGTTTTTGACCAATTGTTGCGTTAGAGTACTTCCCCCTTCAACAAAACTTCTAGCTTGTATATCTTTGATAACGGCTCTTATGATAGCATCAGCATTAACCCCTTTGTGTTCAAAAAAACGGGTATCCTCTATAGCAACAAGTGCTTCAATTACCCTCCCTGGAATCTCATCATATCTAGCATACAATCTATGCTTTTCATCAAAAATATAAGCTATATGATTCCCCTTGCGATCCAAAATCACACTAGAGACTTGTGGCTTGTAGTCGATAAGTTGATCAGCATCAAGTGCAATCTCATTGTAAGCATATACAAAAGCTCCAACAACTGCAATCCCTAAAATGATACCTAGGATTATAGAGCCCTTTATCATCCTGTAAATCATTGTCTAAACTCCCTTTGTGAAAAAGTAGCCTCAATAAGAGTTTTAGTATATATCTCTTGTGGACTATTAAAAATAGTTTCTGATGGACCTGATTCGACACAACGACCATCTTTGAGTACCACTATCTCATTACACAAACGGCGTGCAATTGTCATATCGTGTGTTACAAATAGCATCAAAAATCCTATCTCTTTACGTAATTGTACCAAGATTTCTACGATTTCTTCACGCAAAAATGGATCAAGAGCAGTAGTTGGCTCATCTAATAAAAGCAAATATGGCCTTGTGCTTAGTGCTATAGCTATAATCACCCTTTGTAGTTGTCCTCCACTCAATTCAGATGGATATCGTTCAAGTAGCTCCTCATCAAGTCCCACAAGATGAAAAAGTCGCCTAGCATCCCCTAGGTCTCCTAGCCACTGTTTTTTAATTTTTGTCATCGGAGAGAGTGCAGTAAAAGCATTTTGAGGGACAAATCCCATACTCTTGCCTCTTTGCAATAAAACTTCACTTTGGATATCCAAATTTGCCTCTAAAGTTGCTGGTAACATTCCCAAAAGAGCTTTTAGTGTGAGTGATTTTCCACTGCCACTTTGTCCCACTAGTGCTGTAGATGAGCTCAAAGTAAAACCAAAATCAACCAACGACTTATCGCCATGTTTTATCTCAATCTTGCGACAAACTATCACATTTGTTCCTTAGTATCTTTAATGCTTTTTTAGTATCGTTGACACTCACACTTACCCTAGGTATAAGTCGGATTATGGGTCTATTTACAGTAGGCTGCCTAATTGCGCCAACAAAAAAACTTTTTTTTCTAAGAAAAGCTTGCATCTGTAGTGCCTCTTTGTTGTCATTGACCTCAACTGGAACAATCATCGAGTTTGGTCTGAAACCTAAAATTTTCTCAATCAAACTGTAGCGTTTTTCTATCTTGTAGCGAATCTTTTTTGCATTTTTAAAGATATATCGCAGATTTACAAGCGCAAGTGCCGCATCAAACAAAGATGGAGCAGTAGAATAGATAAGTGGTTTTGCCCTATTTTCCAAAAACGAAATTACCTGGCTACTTGCTAGTACATATGCTCCATGTGAGCCATATGCTTTGCCAAGTGTACCCATCTTGATGTGATTTTCATTGGGGGTTATGCCGTAGTGATCAAAAATACCAAGCAATTTTTTTCCCAAAATACCACTGCTATGTGCCTCATCGACAATCAATACCGCACCAAAAGCCTCTGCTATCTCAAAAATCTCTTTTTTGCACAACTCTCCACTCATAGAGTAAACACCCTCTACGGCTATAAAAATCCTTTTTGCTTTTATCTTTTTGAGCTTCTCTATTAAATCCTCAGGGTCATTGTGTCTGAAAAATATACATCTTCCTACTATTAGCCTTGTTGCTAAAATCCCACTTGCATGGAAATCTTCATCTATCAAAAGATAATCCCCTCTTCTTATAAGGGTCTCAATAAGGGCAATATTTGCCAAAAATCCACTACTTAGCATTATGCCCTTTTCAAACCCATTTATGAGTGCTACTTCGCGCTCAAAAAGTGCATGTACTGTATGGTAACCACCTACAAGCATGCTTGCTTTTGGTGCAAAATCGTGCTGAAAACCTAAAAGTTTCACCCCTTTTTTGAACTGCTTTTTATTGCTTGCCAACCCCAAATAATCGTTTGTACCCAAATCTATCAAGTCACTATCAGCTAAATCTCTTTGACGAAAACGGTTTGCTTTTTTTAGTGCTTGAAGTTCTTTTTGGTACATATCAACTGCCTATAAAAGTATCATAACTGCCACTTTTTGCAAAATTAATTTCATAATTTTTATCATCTATTTTATCGATTCTTACACTATCAATAC
>OMKS01002013.1_pt1 | contig 17418 bp, 15 predicted proteins | sample 1674721 | NCBI WGS metagenome assembly OMKS01 (sample SAMN06264996, study PRJEB25208) | sediment metagenome | isolation source: hot spring sediment | place: USA: California | collected 2014-09-02
GCTTAAGCCACTCTCCACCTGCTGCCGGATATGTGAATACATCTCTGCTTCACGGCTTCCAATACTCTCTTTGTTTAGATCCATATCATCTCCTTTTTGATTGGAAGATAATACAATCAAACTTCTTTTAACAGATGCACTTCACAGGGAGCTTACCTATTATCAGCTCTTTAATATGCTCATCAGAAGCCATTTCACAGGGTAAACTCAATCTTAACCTTAACCTTAGCCTCACCCTCAAGCTCATTTCTGACATAATTTGCGATTGGGCATCAATTCCGCTAAATTTCGTCGATGGAATATATAGACAAAGAGAAGCCGGATTATGAGATGCCGCACTGGGAGTGGCGCACCTTTGATGTTCGGCTCAATGAGTTTCAATCTCGCCTTCAGCAGCATATACCATTTAGAATGCGGAGCGAAAATGAGATTTATCTGCTTTCTGACAAAAGTGTACACAACTGCAAAGTCCGCCTTCACCGTAATGAGCTAAAAATAAAAATTTTATTGGAAAGCAATGATCTGGAGCTTTGGCAAGTGATTCTCAGAGCCAGATTTCCCATCTCAGAGCATCAGCTCAGGATACTTTTCCAAAAACTGGAAATTGTTAATAATGATGAATTTTCTTTTCTCGATACTGCGGCCGCTTTTGTCAAAGAGCTGGCAGACAAAGTACCGCAAATTGTGGCGATTCCCGTGGCAAAAGTGCGAATGATATATCGCTTTGACGACATGGAGGCAGAGCTTGCAAAGTTGCGGATTGGAGATTCTTACTCAGCAATAAGTTTTGCTGCTGAAGACAGAGACCCCCTAAAAGTGCGGCAGATTCGGGATATATACGCCGGCAACTACAGTTATAACAATCAAAATTATAGCGCCTGGCTCAAATCGCTGATGCACGCGGGCTTTTTCAAAGAGTGGGGCGCATTGTGATTATTGGAAAGCGCACTGCATTTGTGCTGATAATTATCTATGCATCGCTTTCTGGGCAAGTATCGCCGTTTATTGTATATTCCGGTCTGGATAATCTCATTCGCCAAAATTTTGATCCGGTCCGCGGCAAAAAGGCAGCCCTCTTTTGTAATCACAGCAGCCAGACACTCGCTGGTGAGCACATTCTCGATGTGGCGGAAGGCAGCGCTCTGGAGATTGCACAGCTCTTTATTCTTCGGGATGCCGCCTATGATTCATTATGGCCGGCGCCGGAATTGCTGGAGCAATATAAATCGGAAAATTATCACGCAATTGCCCTTAGAAAGCCCTATCTGAGGCCTTATCAATTCCGCGCCGCTGATTATATTCTGCTGGATATGCAGATAAATGGAACTGCCGATGACCCGGTTTTGGAGCTCCTCAGGATATTGATGCTCATTGCCGGTCGCCTCAATATGCCCCTCATTATTCTCGATCGCCCCAATTATTTTTCGGCAATAGAGATGCAAGGACCCGTCAGCAGTCGCTTTGAAATGCCATTTTTTCACGGCCTGAGTCTTGGGGAATCTGCCCGCTATTTCAATTATAAAGACCATCTCCTGGAAGATAAACTTTTGCAGATAATTCCTCTCCTGAACTATTCCTCAAAGATGAGTCCGGAAAATTATCCCCATCTGGGGCAGTTTGCAGACCCGGATATGAAAAAAGCGCAACGAATCAGCAACTACCTGCCTCTGCGCCTCTCTGCCCTCAGCAATCTCAAATGCTTTTTTCATAAAGAAACGCAGCGATTGCTGATTTACGCTGATTGGCTGGATGCCCAAAGGCTGCATCGAGATTTACTGCGGGAAAACGCAGGTAAATGCGGCCTGGAGCTTATTGTTTTAGACCCTGGTCCTCTTTCTGAATTCAGCGCTTTTTCCATCACCGATGAAGGGTCGATAGAGGCATTATTTACGCTTTTTCGGGGGGCTGCGGTCATGTATCCCAATGAATTTCTTCTCTCGCCAAAACGCTGTTTACAGACATTTGGCGATGATATTCTGAATCGGCTCATTGTTGTTGAGAAACGACCGGTCAGCCATATTCTCCATTATTGGGAACCAGAGATACGGAATTACCAAAAGACAATATCAAAAGGAGCCAAGCTCTATCAGTAGAGATTTAAACATTAAGAAGCATTTAATTCCGATTAATGGCTATAGAGAATCACTGTATAAAAATCAAATAATATTTGTATGTCTCCCAATTTTTCCCTAAGATGAAAAGCAATGAAAGAGCAAGGTGAAATGGAAGAATTAGATAGCAAGCTGCAGAAGCTCACAAAAAAAGTGGCAATGCTGGAGCAGATTTTGGATACTATGCCGCAAATCGTTTTTGTCAAGGATGAAAACGGCGCTTATATCTACGGGAATCGCTCTTTTCGGGAGCGCTTTGATCTTCCCGACTCATCGCTTGAAAATATAGATGATGCGGCGCTTTTCCCCAAGCGTGACCGAAGTCAGCAAAAAGAGATTGACCACCGTATTTTTATCCGGTAAAAAAGAGCGCCTTTCTTATATCAATCAGGAGGGCGAGCCCTATGAAGAGCTGCTGACGGAAAAAAGCGCTTTTATAGCAGATGGAAAAATAAGCGGCGTTATTGGCATTGTTACCGACAATACCAGGAATGCTTTTGTCAAGATCGAAAATAGCATCGCCCGGGATATCATCAGCCATAGCGAACTGCTGTTGCTGCGGGTTGCCAGCGACTATGAGCAGCCGATTCTTTATGCCAGCCCCCAAATTGAGCGCTATGGCTTTGCACCACTCCTGCAGAAAACAGGACTCCTCTTTTTAAAAGACATTTTAGAAGAAAGGAGCATCGAGAAGCTCAATCGGCAAATTGAAGAAAATATAGACTGGGGAATTGAGAGTTTTACTACAGAGCTTAGCCTCAGGACAAAAGACCAGCAGATGATTCCATTGAATTGTACGATTTTTATTCATCGGGATGAGGCGATGGAGCTTCGCTACTACGATATGATTGGTATTGACCGCAGCGCATCAGAAAATGAGCGTAAGCGGCTTGAAGAGTATAAAACCCGCTGGGAGCTTGCCATTACCAGTTCCGGAAATGGTGTCTGGGATTACGATATTCGAAACAGAATTATCCACGTCAGCCCTAATTGGGTTAAAAAATTGGGCTATGATAAATCTCTCGAATCTGCCTCGGCTGATAAATACCTAGAGCTTATCTATTCTGAAGACCGCCAACGTGTCTGTAAAAGATTTCACAGTTACCTCATGGGAAAAACATCGGATTATAATGAAGAATACCGGATTTTATCGGCAGATGGCCGCATCTATTGGGTGATTGACCGCGGAAAAATCACCCAAAAAGGGGCCGATGGCAAAGCCGTGCGTTTTATCGGAATGGTCAGCGATATCACTGAGCAAAAGAATCTTGAGCTGAATCTGCTGCAAAGCAATAACCGTTATGCAGCTCTTTTTAAAGATGCCCGAGAGCCCATCATCGTTGAAAATGATAAAGAAAAAATTCTTGATGTCAATGATGCCGCCTGCGATTTTTTTGGATACAACAGAGATGAATTTCTGCAAAAGAAAACCAGAGAGCTGCAGGTGGAAAGCATTCAGAAAGGTGCGGAACAATTTTACCGGCAGCCTCGCGCCGATTACTCACAGCTCCTTTCCCGCACACTTATAACAAAATCAGGCGAGGAAAAAGAGGTGGAAATCTCAATCACCAGTTTCCAGAGCGAAGCAGGCAGTCAGTTTATCAGTATCATCCATGACGTGACCAAGCGCAGTATATCCGAAGCCGAGCTAAAAAGAGTCCACAAGATATATCAGCGAGGCATTGAGAATATTCAGGGCGTACCCTATATTCTCGATTATCGTAGCATGACGTATAGCTATGTCAGCGACCGGCTTCTCGAGCTTGTGGAAATTCATCCCCACGAGTTTACACCAGGGATGCTGGTTTCCCTGGTGAAACGCACAGAATTGCTTCCGGGCACACCTTTCATTTCAACAAAGGAGATGGGTGAAGCTTTCCGCAAGGGGCTTACATCAGACTTTCATATAGATATGGAGCTGGAGCTGCCTTCCGGCAAAAGGCGATGGATCAGTGATAATTCCATTCCTATTATAGATGAAGAAAGTGGACAGATTATCGGCTCTCATGGCATTCTTCTCAATATTGATGACCGAAAACGGGCCGAAGAGCAGCTTAAAAAAAGTGAAGCCACATTTCGGGGACTTGTCAGTGGCATACCCGATGGCATTGCGCTGATTGAGCATCAGAAAATCTATTTTGTCAATGAGAATATGTGCAATCTCACCGGATACAGCGCCGATGAATTAAAGACAATGACAATATTTGATATGGCCTATCCCGATGATCATCAGCATATCACCGAAATGATTAAAAAGGCTGAGGAAAATGGTAAATTTCCAGACCGCCTCGAATATCGGATAATTCGAAAAGACGGCAGTTTAAGATTTGTTCAAAATCGCTGGGGAAAGCTGGATGAGAGTTTTGAAAGCTCTGCCAAATTAGTCATCACATCGGATATTACAGATCGTGTTTTTCAAGAACAGGAAATTCGTAAGCTGCAAATGGCTATTGAGCAGATTCCTCTGTCAATCATTATAACCAATGCTGATGGCATCATCGAATACGTGAATCCCTATTTTTGCAAGCTGACAGGATACAGTACCAGGGAGTCTAAAGGTAAAAATCCCCGAATTCTCAATGCCGGAAGACTAGAGGCAGCCCATTATAAAAAATTATGGGAAACAATCAGTAAGGGTGATGACTGGGAAGGCGAGTTTATTAATAAAAAGAAAGATGGCACACTGTATTGGGAAAGCGCTACAATCTGCCCCCTTCGTGATTCGCGGGGAAGCATAACCCACTATATCGGTATAAAAATTGATATCACTGAAGAGAAACTGAAGGCTGAAGAGCAGAGCGCGATGCAGGACCGGCTCCGTCACCAGAAAAAATTGGAGTCTATCGGCGTTCTTGCTGGTGGTGTGGCCCACGAGATCAATAATCCGCTTATGGGCATAATTAATTATGCGCAGTTGATTTATGATCGCATTGAGGAGCCCAAAATCAGAACATTTACCGAAGGAATTATACGGGAAGGCAACCGGATAGCTAAAATCATTCGCAATTTGCTGGCCTTTGCCAGACAAAGAAAGCAGGAGCCGTTTCAACCCCATTCCATTCCAGATTTAATCGATGCTGTCCTCAGCCTGATCAGCACGATGATGCGTCACGACCAAATTACGATAGAGCTCGAAATGGGTGAAGATCTCTCACCTGTCTATTGTCAGGACCAGCAGATACAGCAAGTGCTCATCAATCTGCTTAGCAATGCCAGAACGGCGCTAAACCAGCGCTATCCAGAGGGAAATTCAAATAAAATTATCACTATTGGCGCTATTCCAATTAAAATTAATAAGATTCCATTCGTTAGAATTATCGTAGAAGACCATGGTGTCGGCATTCCTCAGGATATTATTGATAAAATATTCGATCCATTTTTTACTACCCATGAGCGCCATGAAGGCACTGGTCTTGGCCTCACCATAAGTTATAATATCATCAAAGAGCACAAAGGTAAATTAGAAGTAGAAAGCGAATTGGGGAAATATACCCGATTATTTATCTCGCTGCCGGTAAATCCTATGGAGCTATCATAAGAAGATGGAAAAAATGAAGAAAACGAGTGCGCTTTCTATTTTAACTTTGTTTCCGATTTTAATTTTTGGGCAAAGTCTCAGCATTCACGCTATGTTTGGCGCCCGATATGATGATCTGAGAATGTGTGTTGGCTCATCTGCAGCTGTGAAAGGCGGACCTGTTGGCGATATTCAGCTCGATATTCCCATCCACCAAAATGGCAGGCAAACAATCGTCTTTAATCTGCCGCTTATGCGGCCGGTTCTATTTAGCCAGGCTTTTGGAATGCTGCAATTTGAGCCAGAACTGACTTTTGAAACCCGCACAAAGAAAAGGGTTTGGGGGCCTGAAGCCGGTTTATCAATCCATTATGGACCCGATTATCGCTATGATTTAGAAAACCGCAGAAACCATTTCTGGGCAGCAAGTCCATTTTTTTCCTAATCTCTATGGTTTTGAATATCCGAATCAACGGATTACCATGCGGGCTTTCTATTCACCCCTTTTCAGCGAAGCCAGAAATCTCGGCGCTGTTATTGGCCTCAACCTGGAATATTACCGCCAATTTTAGACTATTTTTACTTTTTCATAAGCAAAAAAATATTAGACAACTTTCACTGATTTCTTTCCCTCTGTCTAATCGATGCAAAGAAGAGATAAAAATTGCTGATCCCTATCCCTTCGATTTCACCACAATGTCAGATGGAAAATGTGAAAATTGTGGTTTTGTCAAAAAAGATTGATATTCGTCTGTGTAATTGTTATAACTTTTAACGTGAAAAGATACACAGGCCAAAAAAAACAGGAGAATATAAATGGAAAGAGTAAGTCGCAGAGAGTTTCTGAAAAAGAGTGGCGCTGTAGTAGCCTATGCCTCGGTGCCCTTTATTTTGCAGGGCTGTATGACAAATGACAAAGCCAAATTTCGGGAAGCCACGGCGCTGGTATTTGACCGCTTTGGCGTTGATGATGCCATGCTGAAAAAGATTCTGCAGGCCGCAATGTCAAAGGGCGGAGATTTTGCTGATATCTATTTTGAGTTTAGCCGCAGCAATAATATCAGTATTGAAGACAGTCTGGTGAGCCGCGCTTCAAGCAATGTAACCCTCGGTATGGGGGTGCGGGTTTTAAAAGGCGATCAGACTGGCTACAGCTTTACAGAGGAGCTGACGCCTGAAACGATGCTGCGGGTGGCCAATACCGCTGCCAATATTGCTATTGGAAGCAGCAAAAACATTTCCGTGGGATTTGAGATCCAGAAAAACAGCGATTTTTATCCTATCGAGACGCGCTGGGAGGATGCTGGCATTGATCAGCGGATCAGCCTCATTAAAAAAGTGGATACAATGATATACAGCCTTGACAGCCGCGTTAGCAAAGCCAATGTTAACATCAGTGATGACGAACGCTATCTGCTCTATGCCAATAGCGAGGGTATCATTGCTGAAGATTATCAGCCTATGACCCGTCTTGGCGCTTCTGTGGTGGCTGTTCAAAATGGCCGCCGTGAGAATAATTTCCACAATTACTCACTCCGCAGCGATATTCGTTTCTACACTGAAGAAAAGCTGGAGACCTTGGCGAAAGAGACTGTTCGCCGTACAACGGCCCTTTTCGACGCAGTCAATGCCCCTGCCGGCGAGATGCCGGTAGTTTTAGCAGCCGGCAGCAGCGGCATTTTGCTCCACGAAGCCATCGGTCATGGTATGGAAGCCGATTTCAATCGCAAGGGTATCTCCATCTATAGCGATAAAATTGGCAAGATGATTGCCGAGCCCTTCGTCACTATCGTTGATAATGCGATGAATAAAAATATCCGCGGCTCCATCAATGTGGATGACGAGGGTGTTCCCGGTCAGCGTACTGTCCTCGTGGACAATGGCAAAATGGTGAGCTATATTCACGATCGCATCAGCGCCAAGCATTACGGCGTGAAGCCCACTGGAAACGGCCGTCGTGAATCTTTTCGCCATAAGCCACTGCCCAGAATGCGTAATACCTATATGGAGAATGGTCCCCACACACCGGAAGAAATCATCGCCAGTGTAAAAAAAGGCATCTATGCCGACCAATTTACCAATGGCGAAGTCAATATCGGCGCCGGAGATTTTACTTTTTATGTAAAAAGCGGCTACCTTATTGAAGATGGCAAGCTGACCAAACCGGTGAAAGATGTGAATATCATCGGCAATGGCCCCGACGTCCTTACGAAAATTGTCATGGTCGCCGATGATCTGAAACTTTCGGAAGGCGGCTGGACCTGCGGCAAAGATGGACAGGGTGTTCCGGTGAGCCAAGGTATTCCCACATGTAAAATCTCTTCCGTCACTGTTGGCGGAATGAACAGCTGAGAGGTAAGACAAATGAAAATAGATGAATACAGCAAACTTTTAGAATGGCTTGAATCCAGAGCAAAAACCCTGGGTGCTGATGCTATCAAAGCCGTTATCGGCTCCAATCGTCAGTTCAATATGAGCCAGCGAGACGGCAAAATTGAGACCCTGAAAGAATCGGTGCAGGCTTCTCTCTATATTGAGCTCTTTGTGAATGGCAAATACAGCAGCCACAGCACCAATGATCTGCGAAAATCAGTTCTGGAAGGCTTTTTGGCCAATACTGTGGAGATGACCCGCTACCTCAATAAAGATGAATTTCGCAGTCTGCCGGACCCCAAACTTTACGCGGGAAGAGAGAATCTGGAGCTGGAGCTGGCTGACAAATCCATTGATAAAATCACAATGGAGCAAAAGCGAGCCTGGATTGACGAAGTGGAAAAAACTGCAAAATCATTAGATAAGCGCATTATCTCAGTCTCCGCAGATTATTGGGATGTCAACGGGCTGTCGGTGCGCCGCCACTCAAATGGATTTTTTGGCGTTACCGAGGGCACCAATATCGGTCTGGGAGCCTCTGTAAGTCTTCTCGATGAAAATGGTAAAAAGCCGGAAGGCTGGCGCTATATTGGAATGCGTCACCAGAGTGATCTGTGGAAGCCTGCCGATATTGCCGCCGATGCCGTAAAACGGGCGCAGCAAAAAGTCGGCGCAAAGAAAATTCCCAGCGGCAGAATGACGATGCTGCTGCAAAATGATAGCACCGGAAGACTGCTTTATCCTATTGTTAGCGCGCTCAGTGGACGTAATCTCCAGCAGGACAGCTCTTTTCTCAAGGGAAAGCTGGGCGAAAAGATTGCTCCAGAAATCCTCACCATTATCGATGATCCATTGATTGTCCGTGGCCCATCCAGCCGGCTCTTTGATGGTGAAGGCATTGCTGCCAAAAAACGATTAGTCATTGAGAATGGTGTGCTGAAAACCTATTTTATTGACACGTACTATGCTAAAAAATTAGGCGTAGAGCCCACTACCGGCGGCACTTCCAATACTATTTTTCAGCCGGGTGTCAAAGACCAGGCAACAATGATTAAGGATATTGAGAAAGGAATTTTGGTCACCAGCTTCATCGGTGGAAATTCAAATGGCGCAACCGGTGATTACAGTTACGGTGTCATGGGACTCTATATCGAAAATGGCGAAATCATTCACCCAGTGGCCGAAATGAATGTCAGCGGAAACTATCTGGAACTCCTGATGAAGCTCACCGAAATGGGCAGTGATCTGAATATGTATAGCGGTTTGCGTACTCCGTCTATGCGTTTTGATGATATAGATTTTGCCGGACTCTAATTCATCATTTGATTTATAGTCCACACTTTCTAAATTTAAAGCAGGCAGAGGCAGTCTTTGCCTGTTTTAGCATAGGGACAGAACTGTGACGATGATTGAAGAATTCGATGATTTCCGGGAGCATATGAATCAACGCCTTCTGGCGGCGGATAATAAGATTATCAAGCGTATTTTTAGTGTTGATACACTGACTTATCAGGATGCTGCACTTGACCGGCAGACTAAAGAGATGCTGGGGCTTTGCGCCTCGTTGGTTTTGCGCTGTGATGACTGCGTGCGCTACCATCTCAAAACTTGCCACGAGTTAGAGGTTTCCGAAGCTCAGCTTTTTGACGTTTTCTCAGTGTCTTTAACAGTTGGTGGGAGCATCGTGATTCCTCATCTGCGCCGGGCTGTGGCGTTTTGGGATGAGCTTAATCAAAGTCATTCTAATCAAAATCAAAAATAATAAAGGAAAGATTATGAAAAGAGTGCCTATCATTGGATTGGTGTTTATTACGGCCTTGATGCTTAGCGCTTGTGGAAGAAATCAACAGAAAGGAATTTTAGATTTGGAGCTTATACCAGTTCAGACACTTTTTAGTGGCAAGGTGAATACAATCAAGCTGCAGGATCTCTTTTTTGCTGAGGACTACAGTACATTTAAACACTTGCCTCATAGTGGGATAAAGAGTGATTATGATTCTTTGAATCAAATACTGACACTGACACCCAATCCGGCAAATTATGGAATGACAATCTATTCCTTTCAGTTTGATGGAGAAATTATAGACGTGCCCGTTCAGCTTGTGCAAAAAAAAGTGCATAAATTTGCTTATAAGCCAGAAAATGCCGACGATAAGGTCTTTCTTTTTGGCAGTTTTAATGCCTGGAATCGGCAAAATCTGCCCCTTAATGATGAAGACGGTGATGGCGTCAAGGAAATTTCTTTAGAATTTGAAACCGGTCGCTATGAATATAAGTTCCTTGTCAATGGCCAAGAGCTTTTGGACCCTTCAAATCCTGAGAATATGCCCAATGGATTGGGCGGATTTAATAATATTTTGCGAATAGAAGCTCAATTTTCCGGGCAGCAGCCCCATCTTTCAGCAAAAAAACTAACAGATGAGAGCTCAGACCGGGCAAATCTCTTGCTCGTGGTTTATCTTGGTGAGAAAAATCAGCTCTTGCTTCGTGAACATATTATCGCCTTGTATGATAATTACCGCATTCCAGAGAAATTTATCCACGTTGATGAAAAAGGAATCAAGATAGGGCTTTCCTGGAGAAATTTTCCTAAAGATGGTCTGCATCGGCTACGGATTATGGCTGCTTCCCCTAAATTTCAATCAAATATGCTGGAATTAATTCTTAAAGATGGCCAATCCTTGCCTTTGAAAAATCAACAAACCGTTTGGCAGGATGCTATTATTTACTCTATCGTCACCGACCGTTTTGCCGATGGCGATCCAGAAAATAATCGTCCGGTGACGCATTCTCAGCTTGCCGACAGAGCAAATTTTTACGGCGGCGATTTTCGAGGCATTATCAATAAGTTTAGCGAAGGTTATTTTGCTCATCTTGGAGTCAATACGCTCTGGCTCTCTCCATTCTACAAGACAACAGACAAAGCTTTTCGGGAATACCCTGAGCCACATCGCTTTTATACTGGATATCACGGCTACTGGCCGGTGGAGCCCCGCACTGTAGAGCCGCGAATGGGGACAGAAGAAGAGCTGAAGGAGCTCATCAGGACAGCTCATTCTCAAAACGTGAAAGTTTTGATGGATTTTGTCAGCAATCATATACATGAAGAGCACCCTTATTTTATGGAACACAGAGATTGGTTTGGCGTGCTGGATCTTCCAGATGGCCGAAAAAATCTTCGCCTGTGGGATGAGCAGCGCCTTAGCACCTGGTTTGAACCCTATTTGCCCAGCTTTGATTTTATCAGCGCGCCTGAAGCCGTGGAAGCGGTGACCGAAGATGCCGTCTGGTGGATGCGCAATTTTAATCTCGATGGATTTCGCCACGATGCAGTGAAACATGTGCCCAATGAATTTTGGCGCGCTTTGACTCGCAGGCTGAAAAGTGAATTTCCCCAAAAAGATATCTTCCAGATTGGTGAAACATTTGGCGATTATGAGCTGGTGAAAAGCTATGTCAACAACGGTCAGCTTTCCTCACAGTTTAATTTTAATCTCTATTGGCCGGCGCGGCAGGCTTTTGTCAATCCTGAAACCGGTTTTGCTGAGCTAGCTTCTGAAATGGAGCGAACCCTCAGTATTTATGGCCAGCTTCACCTAATGGCCAATATTATGGACAGCCACGACCAGCCACGATTGGCAGCCTATTTTGATGGCGACCTGGATTGGGCAGAAAATACTGCTGAAGCCGGTTGGGAGCGGGATATTCAGGTCAACAGAAATGATACGTACGACAAAATTGCCCTCTATATGGCTTGGCTGATGGCTATTCCGGGTGTTCCTACTATCTATTATGGCGATGAGGTGGGAATGACTGGCGCTGGTGACCCAGACAATCGTCGCCCGATGCTATGGGCTGCAGATTTAAGCAAGCGTCAAAAAGAGCTTCGCAATCAGCTTGCTAATCTTATTCAGCTACGGAACAGCCATTCAGCCCTTCGTTATGGTGATTATTATACAATGTTGGCCGATGAAACAGTTTTTGCATTTCTTCGCAGTGACCTGAATGAGCGCATTTTGATTGTTATCCATCGCGGTGAAAGTGATAGAGAATTGAGTTTTGACCTGCCGGAAAGCTTAGATTTTCGCCGCATTGAACCCATTCTCGACAATCCACAAAAGCTGGATGTGAAAGGCAAACAAGTGACTTTGTCCCTCAAAGCGCTGACGTCTTATTATTTAAAAATAATTTAGGATTTGAAAAATGTTGGAAATTTCTAAAGAATTTACCTTTGATATGGCCCACCGGTTGGCGCTGCACTCTGGAAAATGCAAAAACCTCCATGGCCACAGCTACCGCCTCCAGGTCTTTCTCAGCAGTGAAAAAAACAGCCAGGGAATGATTGCTGATTTTGCCGAGATCAAAAATATGGTCAAAAAGGAGATTCTCTCTTTGCTTGACCATAGCACTGCCATCTGGAGTAAGGATGAAATGCTGATGAAAGCGATTCCGGAGTGCTTTAAAAGGACTGTTTTACCCTTTGAAACGACGGCTGAAAATTTGGCAGAATGGATTTTTGTCACCTTAGAGAAAAATGAACCCCGCATTTCGAAAGTTATTTTATGGGAAACGCCGGCCAGTCAGGCCATTTATACAAGATAAATGAAATCTTTTACAGCCTCCAGGGAGAAGCTTTCTGGCAGGGAACGCCAGCGGTTTTTCTCCGCTTTAGCGACTGTAATCTCCGCTGCCCCTTTTGTGACACCGAGTTCCTCTCTGGAAACATAATGTCTGTGGCGGAAATTCTTGAAAATATTGCCCAATATCCGGCCAGACGCGTTATTTTTACCGGTGGTGAGCCGCTGATGAATGATACCTTTCCCATCGCATCGGCTTTAAAATCAGCCGGATACATTCTCCATGTGGAAACAAACGGCATGTTTGAAACCGGACATACACTCTTTGACTGGGTTAGCGTTTCCCCAAAAAATAAACGATTAAAAATCATACATTGTGATGAAGCCAAGATTCTTTTGGGCAGGGGAGAGGCGGCGGAGCTGTTTGGGCTCAGCGCCAATCACTATTTCATTTCCCCCAAAAATCCCACCCATTCCGAAAAAATTGGCTCAGCAGGGAGCGTCCTCACCGATGCAGAAACCCTGCAATATTGCATCGAATATGTAAAACAGCATCCGCAATGGAGACTTTCCGTGCAGTTGCATAAATATTTAGGAATACGCTAATGGAAAAAGCCATCGTTTTGCTGAGTGGTGGACAAGACAGCGCCACCTGCCTCTTCTGGGCTAAGGAGAAATTTCCCCTGGCAGATGCCCTTTTCATTCATTATGAGCAGCGCCATAAGATTGAATACCAGAGCGCTCGGAATCTGTGCCAGCAAGAGAAAGTTTTTCTCCACGAGCTTTCAGTTCCGGCATTTAAAGAAATCGGCGGCACCGCGATGATCGAGGAAAAGCTGATCACCAATCCAGAACATGGCATTCCCAATACTTTTGTGCCAGGCCGGAATATCCTCTTTCTGACTCTGGCGGCAGCTCTGGGCTATAAACTCAATGCCAGCAACCTGGTCATCGGTGTGAATGAAGCTGATTACAGCGGATACCCTGATTGTCGCAGCGATTTTATCCGGCAGATGGAGAAAACACTGAGTCTGGGAATGGATTTCCGCCTGACGATTCACACACCGCTGCAGTTTCTCGATAAATCACAGATCTGGGAGCTTTCTTATCAGCTTGGCGTAATGGAGCACATCGTGAAAGAAACCCACACCTGCTATATCGGTGATCATACGACCCTGCATGAATGGGGCTATGGCTGCGGCACTTGTCCTGCATGCAAGCTTAGGGCAAACGGGTATTTTAAGTTTATGGAACGGCAAAAAAATAAAGACCTGTCACAAGAGCCAAAAAAGAGTGGAGAATGAGATGATGATCAAAAACCAGAAAGATATTCCCATTATCAAATGCGACAGCTTGGAAGGGCTGGGATAATAGATTGCCATTGGAGCTAACGACGGTTCAAAAGAGATTGTAATGCGCTATTTTACCCTTCAGCCGTAAACTTCGTCGCCTCATATTGCCCAATCCCCAGCTAATCAGGATTGAAGCTGGCGATGGCAGCGCCGCCGACCACGAAGGCAATGAACACGCGGATGACTTTCTTTATGATGAATTTGATGACAATTCTGTCGTCAAAATTTTGTCATTATTTTGTCCAGATTCTGGCGCTTAGAGCGCCATTTTGTGCCCTGAATCCCATGGCAGAGCGTCATTTTACATCCAGAATTGGCAATATTTTTTATAAGCCACGAGCATCCCTTCATCAGTCTCAAAAAGCCCATTTTCCACCCTGTATTTTTGAGGTCCGCCTAAATACAATTTTTTAAGCAAGCCTGAATTATTAAATGATAAAAAAAAAAGGGAACGGAGACGCTCCCTTTTTTTTATCATTTAGTCGGGAAATCAGTAATCTTCTCTTGTAACGTCAGTCCAGGGTATTGGAAATTTAGGAAACTGCGCGACAATAGACCGAATCACTTCGGTCGCTTCGGCTTTTTTTGCAAAGCTGCCAACTCTGACCCGATACCAGATTTGATCGCTTTCTTTAAAATATGCCCTTTGGACGTATGCATCAAAACCTTTGCCTTTGAGCTGGTCTGCAACACCGAGAGCTTGGTTATATGTTTTGAAGCTGGCAACCTGAATTGTAAAAGAGCCATCTTTCTTTGGAATTGAGACAGCATCTTTACTTGCTTTGGCAGGCGCAGGCTGGCTTGTTTGAGGCCTTGGGGCGCTTTTTTGCTCGGCGCTGGGTGTTGGAGCGCTTTTCCAGCTTTCACTCTCAGGGGCTTTTGTGGCAGCGGCTGCTTCTTCTTTCTTTGCTGGCGCTACGGCTGCTGCAGTTTTGTCTGGCTCAGGCTTGACCACTCGTTCAGGCACGACGACTTGTCCCGCAGAAGGTGTGCCTTCTGGAACTGTGACTTCAAAGACAAATATTTCGTTTGTCTCTTTTCCATTGATGTCAACCAAAGCTACAATCACCTCATATTTGCCAGAAACATCTGGCACAAAACTTACGGCTTCCGCATCATCTGAGGGCAAAAAATCCCTCGGATCCAATCGGCTGTCTGCTGGTTTTGTTTTAAAAGCCCACAAATATTTTACCACATTTTCCGGCGCTTTGCTTACGGAAATATCAATGACTTCACCGACAACACCTGCTTGCTTTTTTGCACAGCCGGAAAAAGCCATAAACGTAATCAGAAACACCATCACTAGGCTGGAATACTTCCTCATTCTCTTACCCTCCTGGGTTATTTATTAGTTTTCTATCCATTCGTAATAATGTCTTGATTTGTAAAGAAAAAAGCAATTTCTTTTTGTGCGTTTTCGGCGGAGTCTGAGCCATGAACCGCGTTTTTGCTCATATTTTCCGCAAAAAGTTTACGAATTGTGTTTGCATCAGCTTGCAAGGGGTTTGTGGCTCCAATTAATTCACGCCAGGCATTTACGGCATTTTCTTTTTCTAAAACCAAAACAATAGATTTCCCGCTGCTCATAAAACGGGTCAGATCGGAAAAAAAAGGGCGCTCTCGGTGCACCTCATAAAATGCCTCGGCCACGGTCTGGGTCATTTTTACCTGTTTTAGACCTCGAATTATAAATTTCTCCTGAATGATTCGGTCAATGATTTTACCAGTATGGCCATTGGCCACAGCATCAGGTTTTATTATCGCAAAGGTCAGTGACATATTATCTTCCTCAATAGTTCTTTGATTACTCAGATTATTCAGACCAGAATTTCCTTAATCTTTTTTCCGATTTCAGCTGGGTTATTGACCACGTGGATGCCAGCTTCGGTCAGAATTCGCATTTTTTCTGCAGCAGTACCTTTGCCTCCAGAAATAATTGCGCCAGCGTGTCCCATGCGGCGTCCGGGAGGGGCAGTTTGACCGGCAATAAAAGCGACGATGGGTTTGCTGAAGTTTTTCTGCGCCCACAAAGCGGCTTCTTCTTCAGCGCTTCCACCGATTTCCCCAATCATTATAACTGCTTCGGTCTGATCATCTTCTTCAAAAAGTGTGAGAAGGTCAATATAGTTGGTGCCGATAATTGGATCGCCGCCAATACCAATACTGGTAGATTGGCCAAAACCTTCTGCGCCGACCTGAGCCACCGCTTCATAAGTTAGGGTACCGCTTCGGCTGATGATGCCAATGCTCCCCTGCTGATGGATGAAACCGGGCATAATGCCGATTTTTGCCTTTCCAGGAGAGATAATACCGGGACAATTGGGGCCGATAAGACGGGTTTCATGTTTGCTTAAATATTCTTTAACTTTAATCATATCTTTTAAGGGAATGCCTTCGGTGATGGCTACGACCAGATCAAGTCTTGCATCTATAGCTTCTATGATACTGTCTGCCGCATAAGCCGGTGGAACAAAAATGATGGATGTATTGGCGCCCTCTTTTTCGACGGCTTCAGCAACTGTATTAAAAACTGGTCGGTCGAGGTGAGTTTGACCGCCTCTACCTGGTGTGATGCCGCCAAGCACTTTGGTGCCATATTCGATCATCTGGCTGGCGTGAAAGCTTCCTTCTTTTCCTGTGAAACCCTGCACAACCAAGCGGGTCTCTTTTCCTGCTAAAATGCTCATATACTCCTCTTTATAATTGGGATACTGCTTTGACAGCTTTTCTGGCTGCTTCATCTAGGTTTTCGGCCACGATAAAGTCCATATCCGATTTACTTAACAGTTCTGCAGCTTCTTCTGCATTGGTTCCGGCGAGTCGCACGACAACAGGCACGGCAACTTTCACTTGGTGGAGTGCGTCAATAATGCCCTGGGCCACTCGGTCGCAGCGTACAATACCACCAAAGATATTGATGAGAATGGCTTTCACATTGGGGTCTGAAACGATAATTTTAAAGCCATTGGCCACGGTTTCAGAATTAGCTACACCGCCTACATCGAGAAAATTTGCTGGTTCGCTGCCATAATGCTTGATAATATCCATTGTGGCCATTGCCAGGCCAGCGCCATTAACCATACAGCCAACTTCTCCGTCCAGCTTGATGTAATTAAGGCTAAATTTGCTGGCCTCCACCTCCATCGGCTCTTCTTCAGCAAAATCGCGGTATTCTACAATGTCGGGATGCCGAAAGAGGGCATTGTCATCAAAATTGATCTTGGCATCCAGGGCTAAAACATCCCCTTCCTTTGTAAGCACCAAGGGATTTATTTCGGCCAGAGAGGCGTCGGTGGCTTCATAGGCTTTATAGAGTGCTGTGAGGAATTTGATTCCATTCTTAAATTGCACGCCTTCCAGACCTAAAGCAAAGGCCAGCTTACGCACCTGAAAGGGCATTAAGCCCACGGCGGGATCAATGAACTCTTTGATAATTTTTTCCGGTGTCTTTGCCGCCACCTTCTCGATTTCCATACCGCCTTCTGTAG
>OMKS01002014.1_pt1 | contig 17411 bp, 18 predicted proteins | sample 1674721 | NCBI WGS metagenome assembly OMKS01 (sample SAMN06264996, study PRJEB25208) | sediment metagenome | isolation source: hot spring sediment | place: USA: California | collected 2014-09-02
AGCTTTCACCATCGAGAACGACAGCCTTCGATAGATAAATCAGTCCGCCGCATTCAGCGTAAACAGGCCCGCCGGCTTCGGACAGTTCCTTTACACGCGATCTTAGAGCTGTATTCGCCGACAGCTTTGCCGCGTGCGTTTCGGGGAAGCCGCCGCCGATATACAGGCCGTCGATTTCAGGAAGCTTATCTTCCATTGAGTTTATGTATACCAGCCTGGCGCCGTTACTTTCCAGAAGCTCCAGGTTCTCGGGATAATAAAAGTTAAACGCCGCGTCCCTGAATATTCCTATGACTGGCCCGGTATCGATTTCCCGTCGGTTTTTTCCCGACTGCTTCTGAAATTTTTTTACGTTGAGCTTGATATTTTTCGCTGAAACGATAGAAGGTTCGGTACTACCGTTTGTCCGCATGCCCGGGTCGCCATTTTGAGAAATTTCAACTAATTTTAAGAGGTCAATGTTTTCAAGCGCGGTTTGGGCGATCTCTTCGACCACTATAGCCGGGTCCTTCTGTTCATGGACAGGCACCAGCCCCAAATGGCGTTCCGTGAAAGAAGGAGTGTTTATGCGGGGTACGGCGCCGAGGACGGGGATGCCGCAATATTTTTCGATAGACTCAGCTACGATTTTTCTATGGCGTTCACCGGCGATCTGATTGAGTATCACCCCAGAAATGGCGATGTCTCGGTCAAAATCCATGCACCCGCGCACCAGAGCGGCAGTGGTTCTGCTGCATTTGGTGCAATCCACCACCAGGACGACGGCAGCGCCTGTTATTTTTATTAATTCGGCGAAACTGTGAGTGCCTTCCGCGTCAAAGCCGTCAAAGATGCCCCTGTTACCCTCAATGACCGCTATATTGGCATCGGAATTTCTTCCCAGGTAGGTTTCGATTAAGTTATTCTGTGTCATGAGGAAAGTATCGAGGTTGAAACACTGCCTCTCGGCCGCAAGGCCAAGCCATGCGGGGTCTATATAGTCGGGGCCTTTTTTGAAAGGGGCGACAACGTGCCCTGAAAGGCGCAGCGCCCTGATAATACCGATGGACACAAGGGTCTTGCCCGATCCGCCGCGGATTCCGGCGATAGCGATAGCGTTTCTCTGGTTTTTCATAATGCCGGGCCTGAAACTATTAGCGCTTAATGACGCCCTGAAAATAAATGAGCCAGGCATTGGTTCTGCCTGACTCCATTTTTCGTACGTTTGATAAAGTGTTTGTTATACACAACCGGTCGGTTTCGGAAGACCGGCCCATTTACACGCGGAGTTCGCGGGGCCCTGGGGAAAAAGCTCATACATTTCTTTCAGGTTTACGCCGGTCTCCTTGGTGAGTTTGCGAACCATGGGGGCGATCCCGTTTTCCTGAAAGTAATTTCTGAGGTAATTCATGACCTTCCAGTGGGCTTCAGTCAATTCTGTGATACCTTCCAGTTCGGCCAGAGCCTTTGCCGCGTCTTCGGTCCATTTATCCGGTTCCTGTAAAAAACCATCCTCATCAACATCAAACATCTGGCCGTGAAGATCGATCTGTGCCATGCTTCTTTCCTCCTTTAAGGATCAAGTCTGAACTATTGAATGAATGTAATAAAACAAAGTGAAGATGTAAAGCGAATTTAATATGCCATCATAAAGAATCCTGTCAAGAAATTATAACCGGCAAGCGGTATTTTTAACATTTTGTTAACCTTCAGCAGTGCCGATCTCTAACACCGCGCCTGATGGGTTCACCATGGCGCCGGGGTACAATAACACTCCCGGGTCCATCATATAGTATTCAATGCCCTGTGCCCGCCACGCTTTTCACTCATGCCCATTCTTTGACATGTACATTGTTTAAAATCGCGTCCCTGGTCGGATACAAGTCATCGATTATATCCTCCGGCTTAAACCAGAGCTTTATTTCCTTTTCGGCGTCCTCAAGGCTGGAGGACGCGTGGACGATGTTTTCGAATACGCCGCTGGTGGTGATCCTGCCGTAGGCGCCGCGAATGGAGACCGGGTTCGCCTCTTCGGGGTTTGTTTCTCCCACTATCTCCCGGATTTTCCCGATCGCGTCCTCGCCATGATAGACCAGCGCCATTACGCGCCTGGTGTCATGTATTTCCCCCATGAGGTACCGAATCAACTCATCGAAAAAAGGTTTTCCCCTGAGGTGACCGTAGTGGCTCTCGGCGAGTTCTTTCGACACTTTCACCACCCGCGCCCCGATTATAACAAGCTTCGCCTCGGACAACCGGCTTAAAATATTGCCGGTCAGGGACTTTCTTAAACCGTCTGGCTTAATCAACACCAGAGTCTGTTCGAACGCCATTCCTTGCTCCTCCGATCAACGGTCCCGCATTACATACTCTATAAATGAACCACATTGGTCTTATGAATTCCAGAAATTCTTACTATCGCTCTATCCGCACGCTCCCGGTGCTGTCAATCAAATATATGTCCTCGACCCCGAAATTGTTTTCCCGCAGCAGCCCAAATTTCCGTATGGCCTCGTCTCTGGACTCCACCCCCAGAACAACGCCGCAATGGGACGTAATGTTTTGGGGAACCGGCAAAGCGATATGGTTCTTATCGCCTTTTTCCTCGAGCCACCGGTCCGCCCGCAGGCCTTCGGGTATGGAGACGAATGTGACCAGGTAGTTGACTTTCCGTCTGCCGAACAGCGGCAAAAAGAACTTCGCCGCGTGGAGCCTGACCCCCGTTAAAATGAAACGTATTCTCTCGAGAATAGTCTCTGCGTTAAATCCGGCGCCTTTTTCTATCAAAAAAGTACGATGATCGCCGTGGTCGGTCTTTTCCACAATACGGTTGCCGGTCTCGGCGCACCATTCCTCGATCTCTTTTGCCATCGCCTCATCGTCGAAGCGCACCTCCAGAATGTCCCCGTCATCAATACCGTGCATTGTTCTTGACACCATAGCTGTTGTTATGGGGCAACGATACCCCCGTGTATCCGCCAGAGCGGCCTGTTTTTTCATATTTAGCTCTCCCCAGGACAGTATTAAACACGCATGATGGGACCACTCAGGCAATTATATAGAAAACCGTTTGTATTGGCATAGTATTTTTTAAGGGCTTTTAACGCACAGGGTCTGTACGCCCCCTGTGCCGATGCCTCACCGATTAAAAATACTTGACTTAAACACCCATCTATCGGTTATCTTTTGCATCAACTTTCAGGGGTATAAACGTGGCAGTACGGAAGAAGACAGATAAAGACAAAAAGAAGGCCCCTGCGGTCACCGCAAAGAAAAAGGATGCTACAAAAAAGGCCCCTTCCAAAAAAGCGAAAAAACCTTCTACCAGGGGAAAGGATCCCTATAAAGCTACATCCGAGATAAAACCGGCCAGGGCCAAAAAGAAACCGGTACGGCCAGCCACAGTGAAAGAAAATGACCATGTAGACCCCGCCGCGCTGGAGAGAGGGGACAATCCCATGAGCCTGATCGACCATCTGGACGAATTCCGCAGCAGGTTCATTGTTTCCCTCATCACCATCGTTGTGATAACCCTGGGAGCCTTCTTTTTTTCTGATTATCTGCTTGATGTGCTCAACAGGCCCTATCTCGCCACGGGGCAGAAGCTCAATGTTTTCAACCTCATTGACGGTTTTCTGCTGAGGCTCAAGTCGGCGTTCATCGCCGGCATTCTTCTTGGGTTTCCCGTTATTATCTATGAAATATGGAAATACATAGTCCCCGCCATCGATAAAAAGGACCGATTTTTCTCGCGGATGTCTCTCATCGCGGCAGTGCTGCTTTTCTATACCGGCATCACCCTGACCTACTTCGCCCTGCCCTTTGCCGTCAAGGCCCTGCTGGCGTTCACGCCCACGGACATGGTCAACACCATTAACGCCAACCAGTACCTGAGTTTTGTGCTGCTGTTCTGCCTGGCCATGGGCGCTGTCTTTGAACTCCCGATCATCGTCATGGTGCTTACGAAGCTCGGTTTTGTTTCACCGTCTTTTCTTATCAGCAAAAGAAAATATGCCATTGTGTTGATCTGGATACTCGCGGCCATTATTACGCCGACGGTGGACCCCCTGACCCAGTCGCTGGTGGCGGTCCCGCTCATGCTGCTCTACGAATTGTCAATAATCATCTCCAGGGTAATGGTTGTTCGAAAGAAAAAGCGGGAACTGGCCGCCTCCCAAAATTGACTTGACGAACGGCCCTAAAGGCCCGATTCTCTAAGGGCCCCGCGCGTTTATAACATATACGATATAATTCATTTTTATGATTTTTTCGTAGAAAAGAGGTGTCCCAATGGCAATTAAATATCTCAAACAGCTTGATCTTAAAGGGAAAACCGCCCTCATACGGGTGGACTATAACGTCCCCTATGACAAATCCATGAATATCACCGACGATACACGGATTGAGGCCACACTGCCCACACTGAAGTACTGCATGGAAAATGGCGCCAGGCTGGTGCTGATCTCACACCTGGGCAGGCCCAGAGGCAAAGCGGTTCCGGAGATGAGCCTGCGACCGGTAGCCCTCAGGCTGGAAAAATTGCTTGGTAAAACGGTGCGTTTCATTGAAAAGCCCATCGGCGATGAGGTCAGGTCCGCCATCAGCTCCATGGAGGCGGGTGAGGTGGCCCTGCTGGAAAACATTCGCTTTTATCCCGAAGAAGAGAAAAATGACCCGGAGTTCGGCCGACTGCTCGCTTCCCTGGGAGACGTATACATCAACGACGCCTTCGCCACCGCCCACCGCGGCCACGCGTCCAATGACGCCATAACCCATTACATAAAGGAGGCGGTGGCCGGTTTTCTGCTGGAGGACGAGATTGAATATTTTAGAAAAGCCATGCTCGAGCCCGACCGGCCCACCACGGCCATCATCGGCGGCGTGAAAATTTCCACGAAAATCGAAGCGCTCAAGAACATTCTCCAAAAAGTGGACAGGCTCATCATCGGGGGTGGAATGGCCTACACCTTTTTAAAGGCCCAGGGACACTCTATTGGAAAATCCATCTGCGAAAACGACCACCTCTCTACCGCGGTGGAAATCATGGACCTGGCGAAAAAGAGCAATGTTGAACTGCTGCTTCCTGTCGACATCGTCGCCGCCCCCGACCTGGAAAGCGGCGATAAAAAACAGGTGGTGCCCGCGATCCGCATTCCGGACGAACTGGAAGGCGTCGACATAGGGCCGAAAACGATTGAATTATACGGGAAAGCCCTGTCCGATTCAAAGACCGTCATCTGGAACGGCCCGCTGGGGGCTTTTGAGAACCCGGCATTCGCCGAAGGGACCAACGCCATCGCTAAAATCGTCGGCGAGTCGAAGGCCCTCAGCGTCATAGGCGGTGGCGACAGCGTTTCTGCCATCAACCAGTCGGGATTCGCGGAGCGCATGTCATACATCTCCACCGGCGGGGGCGCGTTTCTTGAACTGCTCGAAGGGAAGACCCTTCCCGCCCTGGCGGCTCTGGACAAATAGCGCGGCCTATTTGCGCCGCACCTTTTCGCGGCGTGAGAGTATTCTGCGGGGATCAATCTCTCCGATGGTTTTAAAAACATAGTCGGGCTGATAGGGAAACCGGCTCAGCATTTCGGCGGATGTTACCCCGGTCAGCACCAAGCAGCAGGTCATGCCGGCCTCCAGTCCTCCTACGATATCCGTGTCCATCCGGTCCCCTATCATGAAACAACTGGCCGAATGCACGTTAATGTGCTTGCGCGCCCAGTACATCATCGCCGGGTTCGGTTTCCCCATGAAATAGGGCGTCACCCCCGTTACCTTCTCTATGGGGGCGACCAGAGCGCCGCACGCGGGTACGGGCCCTCTCGCGGTCGGGCCGGTGATGTCCGGGTTGGTGGCGATGAACTTCGCCCCTTCCTGTATAAGGAATGTCGCCTCCATGATTCTAAGATAATCATACTCATCGGTTTCTCCGACTATCACGTAATCGGGCCTGTCTTTCGTTATTGTAAAGCCCCTGGCCTCGAGCTCATCGATAAGGCCCCTTCCGCCGATGACATAGACGCCGCAACCGGGCTTCTGGTATTCGAGGAAACTGGCGGTCGCCATGGCCGATGTGTAGAAATGCCTCTCAGACACCTCGATGCCCATGGACGCGTATCTCGCTTTCAGTTCGCTCCGGGTGTGGTAAGAGTTATTGGTGATAAAAAGGTACGGGTACCGTCCCCTCTTCAACCGCTGAATAAACCGTAACGCACCGGGTATGATGCGATTTCCCCGGTTGATGACGCCGTCCATGTCGATAAGAAAGGCTTTTTTATAGGTATCGTTGTATAATGGTTCCGGCACTTCATTCTCCTTGCGCTTTTTACTATAAACAGAGTCATGAGGACGGTCAAATACATATTTCCCGCCGAAGGCCCCGAAGCAACATTTACCCGCTCCCCCGAAATGTTTCCAGCGCTTCCAGCAGGTCACAGGGTATCAGTTCTTCCGGGCCCCACAGGCCGATTTCCTCGCCGCGGTCCCCGTGAAAATCGCTCCCACCGGTCACCAGCAGCCCGTGTTTACGGGCCAGCAAAAGAAACGCGTCCGCCCACTCCCGGTTGTGCATCGCCGCATAGGCCTCGATCCCGCGCAGGCCCATGGTTATGAGTTTGCCTATAAATTCATCATACGCGCCCGGTCCATTGAGACCCAGTGAAACAGGATGGGCGATAACCGGTATGCCGCCCGCTCCTTTGATCAACTCCATCCCTTCCCGCGCCGAGATCTTTTCCCGGGGTACATCGCCCGGTTTGCCGTCAACCATGAAGCGCTCAAAAACCTGGTCCAGGTCAGCGGCGTATCCGTGCCGCACCAGCACCCTGCCGAAATGGGGCTTGCCGATGGACCCGCCGGCCGCCTCCTTTTGCACTTCATCGAAGGGAATGAATATACCGTTTTTGTTAAGGTCTTCCAGTATGCGCTGCGCCCGGTTTTCCCTGAGGGACTTCAGGTTCCTGAGGGCGGCCAGCAGCCGGTCATCGCGGTAATTCAGGTAGAGGCCCACCAGGTGAAAAGTCCCCTTCGGAAAATCGATACTGAATTCAATCCCCGGTATGAGATTGAACCCTCTTTCGGATGCGCGGGCGCAGGCCTCGGGCAGGCCTTCCACCGTGTCGTGGTCGGTTATGGCCATGGCGCAAAGCCCCATATCCACCGCCATGTCCACCATCTGTACGGGACTATACAGCCCGTCGGAAGCGGTGGTGTGCACATGCAGGTCGATTCTTTTCGTCATTGTCGTTTCAGCCCCGCGGCGGGTTTATTTTTCCAGCACGATGCCGTGCTGATTTTCAAGGATATGGCGCACTTCCCCCATGAACTTGTCCCCCGGGTCTATTTTCACGGTGGGCCGGTATGTCCGGTCGAGGGCCCGGTAATGGGCGAAATGGGGACAGTCCCGCCGCATGTATTCATGATGTCCCACCAGGAAGCGAACACCGGGATATTTCTTTACGAGATAACTCACCAGCAGGGCGTTGCTTCGCGCCTGGGCCTGCGTGAGGTCCTTCGCCGATCGGCCTACGTTCTCTATGCCGAAGGCCACATGGTTGAAGCCGATGGCGTGTCGTCCCATCACGTGCTCGGGCAGCAGCCGGTACACCGAACCGTCCCGGTCTACAACGAAATGGACCCCCACGTTCAATCGGCCGAATTGCCTGATATAGGCCCTGCCGGGCGAAACGACAGCGGGCTCAAAATACCGCAGGCTTTCTTCGATGCTCCCGATGGCCGTGTAATGTACCACCACCATGGCCGGGGAAGCCAGGCGCCATTCATCGATCCCGTAATGGCGCCGGGCGTATTCCCGGGTAAGTTCCCTTCTTTCTTCCGAAAAGATGGGATAGTCCGTCATGGGCGGCCCGGTTGCTTCCCGGGACGGAGAGGCGCACGAGATTATGCCCGCCAACATCAGGGCGGCGGCTCGCGCCCCGGCGTCAGCCATTCAGCTTCTTCAGCAGCCAGGCCATGTTTTCACCCAGGGTTGTCATGGTGTTTTTCCCCTCGTCATCCTTCTCGACCTCTCCTATGTCGCGGCCGAAACCCATGTTCCAGTAGCTGGACCCGGCGACAACCATCTGTCCGCTCAGAAAAAACTGGTTGATGGAATTGAACACGTGGCTCGCCCCTCCTCTTCTCGCCGTTACGACTGCCGCCCCGACCTTGCGCCTGAACATTTCGTTATTCGCCTTGGAGACCAGGCCCGCCCTCTCGATCAACGCTTTCATGTTGGCCGTCAGATCGGCGAAATAGGTGGGAGACCCCAGAATGATACCGTCCGCCCCGGCCATTTTCGCGATTAACTCGTTGACGTCGTCACGGTTCACCGAACATTTACGGTTTTTATTTTCGAAACACTTATAGCAGGCGATACATCCCTGCAGGCTTTTGCCCGACATCTGTATCATTTCACATTCAATGCCTTCTTTCTCCAGTTCTTTAAAAACATAGCCGATCATTATGGCGGTGTTCCCGTTTTTTCGCGGGCTTCCGTTGACGGCGAAAACTTTCATTGCGTCCCTCCCTTTATTATTGATAATCACTGACCGTGAGCAAAGACTTGTTTTAAAGAAAAAATTCACTATAGAGGTTAAAGCGGCTCTTTCAAGCAAAAAATTGCTTTACTGATCGCCGTTTATACTGCTACAAAATAAGCTATCCTTGAAAACGGCGGAGCGGTAATGTATATAGGCATCGACATCGGCGGCACATCAGTCAAGGCAGTACTGACCGACACTAAAGGAACATTGATACAGTTCAGCACCATTTCCACCTGGAAAAAACGGGAAGAGATCGAACCGGTGATACGGGCGCTGCTTAATTCCCTGCTGAAAAACAAAGCCGGCGCGATGCAAAAGGTTACCGCCATTGGAGCGGGCACCGCGGGCTCCCTGGACACAGGCCGCGGGACAGTCCTGGAAAGCCCCAACATCCCTTCGCTCGCGCGGTTTCCCCTGGCCGCCACCATCCGAAACATAAGCGGCAAACCGGTTTTTGTCGAGAATGACGCCACGGTCGCGGTCATGGGTGAAAGGTGGCTGGGGCACGGCAGGAAATACCAAAACTGGATTATGCTGACCCTGGGCACCGGCATCGGAGGAGGCGCCGTCATACACGGAAAACCCTACACCGGGCAGTACGGCAGTTCCATGGAGGTGGGCCATACCAGCATCGATTACCGGGGACGGAAATGCCCCTGCGGTTCCAGGGGCTGCCTGGAACTGTATTGCTCGGCGACGTCCCTGACGGCATACACCCGCCGACTGCTCAACCGCTACCCGCGGTCGTCGCTACACCGCCGAATTCGCGCAGAAGGGCTGAACCCCCGGATAGTCGAGGAAGAGGCCCTGAAAGGCGACACCCTGTCCAGTCTGGTGTACGAAAGGGTCTCGACCTGGCTGGGCTACGGCATTGCCAATCTGGTGAACCTCTTCAACCCCGAGGCGATCATTTTCGGCGGGGGGCTGTCCAGGGCCCACGGGCTTATTTTTCCGGTCGTCAAACAGGTTGTTCATGAGCGGGTACTGGAAGGTCTGGACAAAAATGTGAAATATCTTACCGTGAAGGACCCGACCCGGGGGCCGTCCCTGGGCGCGGCAAAAATCGCGATAGACGCCCTCGGGCGCGGGGAGGAAAAATGATGGAAACTTTTTTCGCAAACGGTTTTCTGTTCGGCGAGGAAACACTTAACCAAATTCACCTTTTTCTTGGAAGCTGGTTTGACTGGACCATGGTGGGATTTACCACGATGGGCAATGAAATATTCTATATCATGTTCATACCCATTGTTTTCTGGTGCTACGACAAGGTCTTTGCCGCCCGGGTGGGAGGCGCCTTTCTGATCGGGGTGCTGTTCAACAGTTTTTTCAAAGACCTTTTCACCAACCCCCGCCCCAATCCGGAACTCATGGCGCCGGGCATCCGGGAGCTCGCTATCCGTTATATTCCACAGGACAGCCCCGGGTTTCCCAGCGGCCATACCCAGAACGCCGTGGTCTTCTGGGGCGCCATCGCCTGGTATCTCAAAAAGAAACAGGCCTTTCTGATTGCCGGCGCCATTATCGCGCTCATCGCCTACTCCCGTCTCTACCTGGGCGTCCATTTCCTGGGAGACGTGTTAGGCGGTTTTGTTTTCGGGGTGATCGTGCTGGCGGCCTATCTGTTCTCCACGGCCTGGATAGAAAAAAACTACGGCCTCCTCAACCAGGCCGCCCTGCTGGTCATCGTGCTCCTCGTCCCGTACCTCCTGTTCAAATTCCTCCATGTGTATGATGCCGACAAGAGCCTGGGTGTGCTGTCGGGGTTTCTGGCGGGCTACATTCTGGAAAAGGGCCGGGTGGATTTTGTACCACGGAATAAACTCATTCCCACTATCACAAAGCTTATTATCGGGTTCAGCGGCCTGTTTCTCATCAAGAGCGGCGTCAAGGCCCTCCTGCCCCATATGGCCGCAGTCGACTATTTCCGTTACTGGCTCATAGGGATATGGATAACCTTCTTCGCTCCCTATCTTTTCAGTAAACTGCCGTCTCTCAGGACCCAGGAAGAGTGAAACCCGGCGCCCATTTTTCCTTGACTTTTAGAGGGTGAATTACCACCGTAATCTCCTGATTTTTTGCTGCTGAAAAGGCCGCCGCCTGTAATCAAGGAAGGCCCCGGCCGTGATTTTTCCGTTTCTGATAACAGTATATTTTTCAAGCGAGCATGACCATGGAAGCTAAACTGGACGCGATTTACACCTCCACCGAGAAGGAAATTTCCAGCGCCGCCGGTCTGGACGATCTGGAGGCCCTGAGGGTACGGGTGCTCGGCCGTAAGGGAGAACTGACCCAGATACTCCGTTCCCTGGGGTCGTCATCACCGGAAGACCGCGCCCGTATCGGACAGAAGTCCAACGCCATCAAAGAAAAAATCGAGGCGCTGCTGGAAGCCAGAAAAAACCAGCTCCTCAATTCCCGCATCAACAGCCTGGTCGAGGAAGAATGGATAGATGTGACCCTCAATCCCCGGGAGCTTACCATACCCCCGCGCCGGGGCCACCTGCACCCGCTCTCACTTTTACAGTATGAAATCGAGGACATACTCGGCTCCATGGGTTTCGCCATACTGGACGGCCCCGAAACGGAGAACGATTATTACAATTTTGAAGCGCTCAACATTCCGCCCCACCACCCCGCCCGGGACATGCAGGACACGTTCTGGACCGAGGACGGCAATCTCCTTCGCACCCACACCTCGGCCATCCAGATACGGGGCATGGAACGGGTGAAACCGCCTTTCAGGATGGCCGGGCCCGGACGGGTCTTTCGCTACGAGGCCACCGACGCCTCCCATGAGCATACTTTCTATCAAATAGAAGGTATGATGGTGGACCGGGAAATATCGGTCTCCCACCTCATCTATGTCATGAAACAGGTGCTGGCGGGAATCTTCAAGCGCGAGGTCGAAGTGCGCCTGCGTCCCTCCTACTACCCTTTCGTCGAGCCGGGTTTCGACCTTGATTTCCGGTGCATGATATGCGGCGGCGGGGGATGCGCCGTCTGCAAGCACGTAGGATGGATCGAATTTCTGGGCTGCGGGCTGGTGCACCCCAATGTGCTTGCAAAAGGCGGCATCGACCCCGAACAGTGGTCCGGCTTCGCCTTCGGCATGGGCCTTAACCGTCTCATCATGATGCAGTACGGCATCAAAGATATACGCCATTTCCAGAGCGGCGATCTCAGATTTGTCCATCAATTCTAGTACCGGGGTACCGAGATGTGGCTATCACTGAACATACTGTCAAAAATGGCGGACCTCAAGGGGCTTGATCCTGAAGACATGGCCCTGCGACTCACCATGTCCACCGCCGAAATAGAAAGCGTTGAAAAAATGAACCCTTTTCTCGACACCGTCATCACGGTAAAGCTCACGGCCGTGTCGCCGCACCCCAACGCCGACAAGCTCACCCTCTGTGACTGCGATTCGGGAAAGGAAAAATACCGGGTCGTGTGCGGCGCTCCCAACCACCGGGTCGGCGATATCGTGCCCCTGGCAACGGTGGGGACGAAATTCACCGAGGAATTCACCGTCCGCAAAACGAAGATCCGCGGCGAGGAGTCCACCGGGATGCTCTGCTCCGAAAAAGAGCTGGGACTTTCGGACGACCATTCAGGCATCATGGTGCTTCCTCCGGACACCGAAACGGGCGTGCCTCTCTCGGCGCTGTATCCCCACTGGACCGACACCCGGCTTGAAATCGACAACAAGACCATCACCCACCGCCCGGACCTGTGGAGCCACATGGGCTTCGCCCGCGAACTGGCCGCCCTGTACGGAAAGGCCTTCAACTCTCCGGTGAAACAGGGCCTACTCGACGGCGTGAAAGGAGCGGCCCCTTTCAGCGTGAGCATCAAAAACCCCGAGGGGGCGCCGCGCTACTGCGGGCTCGCGGTCAAAAACATAAAGATAGCCGAGTCGCCCCAGTGGCTCAAGGCGGCGGTGACCGCCATCGGTATGCGGCCCATCAACAATATCGTGGACATCACCAACTATGTCATGTCCGAGATCGGCGAGCCCATGCACGCCTTCGACCGTAAAAAACTCCGGGGCGGGGAGATAATCGTCCGCTTCGCCGAAACCGGAGAAAAGCTTACCACCCTGGACGATCAGGAACACGAGCTCATGTCCGAAGATGTGGTTATCGCCGACGCCGGCGGCGTCATCGCCCTGGCGGGCGTCATGGGCGGCGGCAACAGTGAGATCGATGAGAACACCGCCGAAATTATCCTGGAAGCGGCGAACTTCAACCCGGTCAGCATCAGGAAAACCGCCGCCCGTTACGGCCTGCGCACCGAGGCGGCCATGCGTTTCGAGAAGGCCCTGGACCCGGGCCTGTGTGAAGCCGCCATCCTGCGCTGCTATGAGCTTATTAAAGAAATCATCCCCGGTGCCGAGGCCGACGGCCCCATGGTGGACGCCTATCCGGTGAAGTTTCCCGAAATTACCGTTACCACGTCAACGGATTTCATAAGAAAAAAACTCGGCGAGTTTATCGATGACGGCAGGATTTTTTCCATACTGACCGCTCTCGCCTTTGATGTTAAAGCGGACGGTGGTAATTTTACCGTGAAAGTCCCCGCCTTCAGGGCCACCAAGGACATCTCTCTCCCCGAAGACATCGTCGAAGAGGTGGGCCGGGTCCATCGCTACGACAACATCGAACCGAAACCTCCCATGGTGGCCTGTGAGCCGCCAATGGAAAACCCGGCGCGGCGGCTGGAACGGCGGATTAAAACCATCCTGACCAGGGACTTCCACCTTACCGAGGTGTATAATTATTCCTTCGTCGGTGAGGACACCCTCACCCAGCTCGGCGTCAACGAAGACAGGGAATTGCGGCTCAAAAACCCCCTCTCCCGCGATATGGACCGGTTGCGGCGTTCCCTCGTCCCCAATCTGTTGAAAAACATCGAATTGAACCAGCGGTACCATGAAAACTTCAGGTTGTTCGAATACGGCCGGGTGTACCTGAAAAACGAAAGGTTGTCCAAAGACCTGGCCAGGGAAATTTTCAGGACGGCCGGCGTGGTGTACGCGAAGAAACCCGCCATACCTCTGTTCTACGATGTAAAAAATATCGTGGCGGGCCTGCTCTCCCAGCTTGGCGTTCAGTCCTTTTCCCTCGTTCCCGCCGGAAAAAAACTGCCGGTTTACGCTCATCCCGGGAGGTCCATGGAAGTGCTGGTGGATAAAAAACATGCCGGCTGGATTTTTGAACCGCACCCCGCCATACGCGAGGCGATCGACTTGAAAGGAAGCGCCGCCCTCTTCGATATCGACACCGACCTTATTCTAAACGCGCCGAAGACACCTCCAGGCTTCAACGAGCCGAGTAAATTCCCGGAAGTGCCGTTTGAGATTTCCGTGGTGGCCGAGAAGAAAGCCTATGCCGGGACCGTGGAGGAGATCATTCGTCGCGGCAACCGCGAGTTGATACGGGACATCGAGGTGTTGTCGGTATATGAGGGCGCCCCCCTGCCGGAGGGCCATAAGTCCATTTCGTTTAAGATCACCTTCGGCGCCGACCGGACCCTGGGCCCCGAAGAGATCGACCGGCTGCAGAAAAAGGTCGTGGCCGACCTCAACGCGGGCGGGTACAAACTGCGCTGACGGGCGCTATCGCTTCCTTGTAATTTCACGGAGAGGAATGAGGAGCCTGCGGGCGGTTTCTCAAGCGCCGCTAATCTTTTCCAGCTTCATTTCGAGATATGATTTCCGCTCGAAGCGCCCGAGCCCCAGCTCCCGGGCCAGGGTGAAGAGCTTTTCTTCGCCGGCTTCCCGTTCTCGCCCCTGGATTTCCAGTTCCACGAAGCTCCCCACCCCTTCCACATCGTCGAGGCATATCTCCACTTCGCCGAGCCGCAACATCTCACGGTTTTTGCGCACGGTTTCCACGTCCAGAAAACCCAGTTTTAACAGCACTTCCTCAAGGGCCGTGCCGTCTTCGACAAAGACTTCTTTCTCATACCTGGTTTTGCCGCGGTCTCCCAGCTTCGGCCCCTTGTATGTCAGGCGTGCTCTTCCCTCTTTACGCCGCACCCTCAGTGCTTCGTCGGTTTCGCCGAAATCACGGCAGGGGTGGCTGAAATAACGGTCGGTTTCCTCTGAGGTCCCCATCGGCTCAGCTCCCAGGGAGAGGGCTTTTGCTTTGACAGCACCGAGGTCGGCACAGGGGGCCTTTATTTCTATTTCCAGCATCTCTTTCATCGGCCGCTCCATCAGTGCCATTTACGGGTGAGCGGCGTACTCAGGGACAGCCCGTCGCTTCCTATAACCGTGCGGGTCTTTCCGTTTATTCTCAGTATCACACCCCTCACTTCGGGAAACTGGGTGGCGGTATAGACGATCTGGTCAATACGGCTTATAATGATCGTGCCGGTGGCGTTTTTTTCCACCGCCTCGTTGAAGTCGATATAGGCGATGCCGTTTTTCACTGAAATGCCGTATATTCTCAGGTCGCCGGGCACTGCCGTCAGCATGCCTTTTTTCTTTTCGACATCGCTTGGCCCCTGTACCAGGGCCTCAAGGGCACCCATCAGAGGGACTTCGGTTCGAATTTTTCTGCTGACCGGAAGCAGGGACATTTTCTCGGTTTTTTCATCCAGGTGGACCAGGTATATGCGCACGGTTCTTTCAGGAACGAGTTTTGATTGCCTGTTTTCATCAGGAGCGCCGTCTTTTTCTTTTCCAGTCCCCTCTTTCACCCGGGATGGATCTTTTCGGTCAGGCTGTCCGACGGCGGTCAAGGGTTTCTTCTGTCCCGCGGGCGCGGTTTTTTTCGGCTCGTTAAAATAGAGCCTGGTTGCCATAATCACCACCAGCACCCCAAGGCCGAGGATAACGAGGGCATAGAAAGGGCCGGCTCCGCCCGACCGAGCTTCAGGCGGGGCCGGCCGCTTTTTCGGCGTTCCGGCGGCTCGGGGTGCCGCTTTGCCGGTTTTAGCTGTCCCCGTCTTTCTTCCGCTGGATTTCGTCGTATCATTTTTTTTCGGCATTTTTTTTACCGACCCCGTGTAGTAATGCCGCGGCTGTATTCACGCATTCCGCCCTTTCCTTTTAAACTGGTCCTCCGTGAAATCAACTATATTTTTCGCCTTTCGCTATAGTTAAATCAACCCTGTAAGACCGAACCACGGCCCGGGGTCCGAATGCATGGAGTCCCTGAATAATAGTTGACATTTAAGCGTGATCTTCGAATTAAATCAACATGTTATGAAAACGATGAAAAAATACATGCTGTACGATATGGACACCCTTCGATACGCGGGCCATATACTGTCCGATGGGACACAGTGGGAATACCGGGAAGTGGAAGACGCTCACCTGCTCTCCACGACCGCCGGCATGCCCATAAAGGCCCTGCTGGCTAACCTTGTCTGTTTCGGCCTCGTCTATGACACCCTGGAACCGGGGCCGGTCGCGGATGCCTTTTCTTCCCCGGGAAATAACGCCTCAGGCTCATAACCTTCCTGACGCGCCGGCACAGACTCGGTATAATACCCGTAAAAATATTGACATTTTGCTGTTGTATTATTATTGTAATCCACCTGCGTTTCTGATATCAATATACCGTAAAGGTTTCAATAATTTTAGAATGCACCACACCGCTCCCGCCGCTCGTTTCGCGCGCAGGACGGAAAGTCGCGTATTCTTACAAAAGAGACATGGCCATGCCGGATGATAAAAAAGTTAAAGATACCGATCTGGACTTCTTCGACATCGATGTAGACCTGGAGAATCCGTTCGCCGAGGAGACCCGCGAGCAGAAACCAAGGTCTTCAACGCCGTCCCGGAAAGGCCCCGCGGAGCCCGATACGCCTGTTCGTGAAACGCTCGCCGAACCGAAAAGAAGAAGCTCCAAGGACTTTAACCCCGATATGGACATGCTGCTGCTCACCGCTCAGTCTCCGATGATAATTGAGGGGATGAAATCCTATACCAGAGGGGATTTTTCCTCCTCGACACTCTCGATCTACACGGAAGCGCTGAAAGGGGTCTCGCTGTACATCAAGATTCTTGACCGCAACCCAAAAAACTATTATAAGCTCAAGGCCCTGATAGATTCGGATACCGACTGTAAAGAGGTCGAAGAAATCGCCTTCAATCTCTATAAAAAGCTGCATAACACAGCTCCTGAAGCCGACCATGAAAAGCTTTCAGCTTTCGAGAAATTTGAATCATTATTCCGCGACGCCGCCAACAAAGCGAGCATAAGCAATTCAATGAAGTCTTTGAAAAAGTATATGCTCATGTCCGGAAGCATCGACGAAATCAAGGTCAAGGACCGGTTCAACTGCGGCGCTCCCGAACTCGCGTCGGACATTAAAAACTTCGAGCAGCACATAAAACTTGCCCACGACCTGCTCCAGAAAGGAAAAGGAGAAATCGCGAAGGGACTCAAGGGGCGGGACCTTAACATCTATATCATCAAGACGTCCTATTTACTCTACTATTATTACACGATTTCCGGCAACGACGAAAAAGCCGATTACTTCGGCCGCATACACAACAATTACAAAAAGTATTTCATCATCAGGGACTGACGACGGCCCCCCCGCCTGCGTTAAATATAGCCTTCCAGTATTTCCCCCAGCAGGGTGTCCATCACCATCATGCCCTCCAGGGTGAACCCGGCCCTGAAATTATTCTCGTCGAATACGCGCACGAGCCCTGAATCGCTCAACGCTTTCAAACGGCCGGCGATATCGGCAGGGAACGCGAGGCCCAGGGTGTTTTCAAAGCTCTCAGCCGATATCCCCTCAAACAGACGCATACCCGTAAAGATATATTCCGCGACCATGCTTCGCTCCCCGCGGGCTGTCTCTTATACACATCTCCGAGCCCACGAGACCGTACTAGATCTCGTATGCCGTCTTCTGCTTGAAAAA
>OMKS01002015.1_pt1 | contig 17405 bp, 16 predicted proteins | sample 1674721 | NCBI WGS metagenome assembly OMKS01 (sample SAMN06264996, study PRJEB25208) | sediment metagenome | isolation source: hot spring sediment | place: USA: California | collected 2014-09-02
AAATATTCTGAGTCGATTAATCTCCTTTGCCTGCCAAGCTTTATATTTTCATTACTTTGTGTGCCTTTGTGTCTTCGAGACTTTGTGGCGTATGAATTTATTCAGGTTAAGCACAGCAGATATCTTGCCAGACGTAAATACCTTTTCAACATCCAAATTTAAGCGTAATGAAAACCGATGACCAAGGTCGTCATGGTGTAGTAAACAAATGGCGCCTTAAAAATTAATCGTCGATATGCAACTGCGCCCGCCTACAAAATATTTTATGCAAAAAGTAAATAGTGCCAAAGCCGGCTTTTAGGTTGGTATATCCATCGCCGCTGAGACTATGTCTTCAGGGTTTTGCAACCATAAGTTGCTTCGGTAGTGAAAATCCGGTTTAGCACGTCAGATGAAAAGCCCCCATCGGTCGATCTGAGATACGCAGCTCGTTAAAAGTAGTTACTGCGTGTTGAGTTTTTTGAATAATCAGACGAATTTGAAGAGAAATTAAAAAGGATTCCGTTTCCGGAAGTAGTTTCATCATGCCAAATTTACCGCTGCCAACAACTACGACAGCGGGGTTGAATCGTTCAACGGCGTTTTTGATGTCAGCCACTGACAATTGGTGGCCACTGTTTCGGCGCCAGTTATCTAACACTGTATCGCCGAAAACGATCAGGTCGTTTTGATAGGGGATATCGTTAATTACCATTCTTCCGAAGCTATATTCGGATATCATTTGTTCACCACGTGACAGTTGATAGCGTAGCGTTGATTGATCTGTTCAGCGAGTTGACGGGCATCGTTTCGATTAGCAAACGAGCCTATCTGGACAAGATATATTTTTTTGCCTTCAATGAATTTGGATTCAATCACAACCGAATATCCTTCTTTGAAAAGCGCCTCCTTGAGACGAATGGCGTTTGATTGATTTGAAAAAGCGCCGACTTGCACCGCGTACTGCTCTGATGTAGCTACGCTGCGGTCGCCGGGCAAATAATCAGACTGATTTTGTTCAAAATCAGATTTTGTAGCTGAGGTTATGTCAGTGGGTATGCCGGAGAGCGCAGCCAGCTCCTGCTGAGCCAGCGCAAAATAGGGTTCAGCCGGCCGCTGTTTGAGCAGCGCTTTGAATTCTTTTTCAGCCTTGGAACGATCTTTTTCAGCCAGTGAACATATCGCACAGAGATATTGTACTTTAGAGACTAACTCAGATTTGGGGAAACGGCGCAAAAAATCATTAAACCATTGATGGGCTAACTGGTAGGAATCGGTCATGAAAAAAAATTGGCCGATCTTAATCATGGCACTTTCAGCATAAACCGAATTGGGGTATTTTTCAACGATCTGTTGATAAAGCTCGTTTGCGCGCCTGGCATCTGTTTCCACAAAAGCGCTGAGGAAAATCGGGGCCGGACTATCGGGATATTGGTTTTCAACCTCTGCCAATCTTTCGAGAACCTGTTCGCGGCTATTGTCAGCTAACCAATTGACCAGCCTACCCTCGAGGTCCTGCCCCAATAATGCGCTGGCGCAAAAAAATAGCGCTATTTGAAAAATTAATTTCCACATTTTTTAGCTGAGAAATGTATCCCACTGGTGACATTTGGGACAACGCCACAGTGGTATTTTGCTTTCAAATCCGCAGGCTTTGCAAATAAATTGATCGACCTGCTTTTCAAAAAGGGTATCGATTAATTCTGAGGCGTATTTTAACGCTTCATTGCTTTTGCCAGCCCGTGGTAAAAATCTCACCAAATACCGCTTTATTGACAGCGAGTTATTATCCTTTTCCAGCCCGGCATAGCACAGGTCAATCGCCCTATTGAGTTCGCCTTTTCTTTCATAAACATCTGCCAGCGCCAACCGAATCGGCTCGTTATCCGGATGCATTTCCAGCAAGCTGCGAAATATGTTTTCGACTTCGCCAAATACGCCTTCGTGAAATAAAATATCTTTGATGCGATTGAACGCCAGATAGGCGTTTTGTGGCGCTTGAGTAATAAACTTTTTCAATTCTGACAAAGCGTCATTGTAGCGATTTTCCCGAATATAAGAATCACTCAGATAGAGATATGCCGGCGGACATGAGCTATCCTGCTTGATGGCTTCACGAAATTTCAACCTGCCGTCACGCTCGTGTCCCTCGCGATTTAGCTGGAGGCCCGCTTCGACTAAATACAGCGCCAGTAGCGATTTATCTTTTTCACCTTTTTCTCTCTGCAAATTCTTTAACGCATCGATGGCTTTGTCCCACTGTCCCGCTGCTTCATAAAGCTTAAGCCGGATATCCAACACCCAGATTTCTCCTTTTGTCATTGCCACCAGATGATCTGCTGCTTTGATCGCCCGGTCGAATTTTCCCGCCGATTGATAATCCTTGACCAGACTTTCCAGAATGTCAATTTTTTGACCAGCGCTGAGATTGCGACGAATGATTAAACCGCGATGAATTTTAATTGCACGATCGAACATCCCCTGTTCGCGCAAAATATCACCGATCTTCAAATAGGCGTCAATATTGTTTGTGTCATAGCGAACCGATTCTCTCAACTTTTTGAGGGCTTCAGTTTTTTGGCCCGCTATCAAATAATTCAGCGCAGTGGTGTATTCAAACGAAGCGTCCCGTTTCAATTTTGGTTTCCGGATCAGATAAATCACCATCGCCGCTACCGCCAAAATCGCTACGCCGACACCGAAATAAATTGGTGTTGTCATGGAAAAATCCTATCCTATCTTATTGAGTCCAGCTACAAAATTCCAGTTTCCAGATCATCTGCAGAGCCGGTCTCTTCATCAATCGGGATATTCCGCAATTCATCCAGCTCCTTTTTTAGCATCTGGTTTTGTTTGTGTAATTTTCGATTTTCATTTTTCAGTTGAATTACTTTAAAAACCGAACCAATAAACCAAACGATAATCCCAACCAGAAATGAAAGATACATAACGATCCACAACGGTATGGGCAGAGACCGCCATTTAAAAAATTCAACTGTTACCGACTGGTTAGTATTTTGTGTAGCAAACAGTATCAAAAATAACAGCGCAAGTACCCAAAATATCCATCGAACGATCCACATATTTCCTCCCGGAATTAATTCCAAGCGATCAATTCTTATTGTGAACTAAACTGCCAAAAAGGGTGTGACTTTTGGCGTCAATTATTGTGACATCAACAAAACCGTTTTTGGGCGGCTTTTGACTATTAAAAACAACGATTTTATTGGTTTCGGTACGTCCCATATACTGATTGGGTTTTGCTTTTTTGCTTGGACCTTCCACCAGAATGGTCACAGTTTTGCCGATTAAGGCAAGGTTTCGTTTTAAAGTAATTTGATCCTGGATCTTATTCAAGTTTTTTAACCGCTCCACCTTTTCAGTTTCGCTGACGGTTTCGGTAAATTTTGTAGCAGCGGTGCCCTCCCGCGGAGAATATTTAAAAATGAAACTACCATCAAACTCAACATTTTTGACCAAGTCAACCGTATTCTGATAATCGTGTTCATTCTCGCCGGGGAATCCCACAATAATATCAGTGTATAACCCCACATCCGAAATCTGTTCGCGAATAGTTTGAACCAGTTCAAGATAGTGACGCCGGCTGTAATTGCGGTTCATCTGTTTTAATATTTTATCGGACCCCGACTGAACCGGCAAATGAATATGTTTGCATATTATGGGATGTTCAGCGATTGCTTTTATCAACTTTATTGACAAATCTTTCGGGTGAGATGTGGCAAACCGAACGCGCTCGATGCCATCCACATCGGCGACTTTGCGGATTAAATCCGCAAAATCTGCACCACCGTCCTGATAAGAGTTTACATTCTGTCCCAACAAAATGATCTCACGATAATTTAATGCCGCCAGTTTTTTAACTTCATTAATGATATCACTGATTCGGCGACTTCGTTCCCGCCCGCGGACATAAGGGACAATGCAATACGAGCAAAAATTATTGCACCCTCTCATAACCGCTACCCAGGCGCTGACCCCGTCGCTGTGTGCAGGAAACAACTCGCCATAAACTTCGTAATTGTCGACATCAGCAAGGCTCAGACTGCCATCGGAACCGTTTCGGCCGAGTTTCGAAAGAATCTCCGGGAGCGCCCGATAGTTATCAGGCCCGACAGTAAAATTTACAAACGGCTTGCGCTCGGAAATGGTTTCCTTTAACCGGACCGCCATACAACCCAACACACCGATAATCAGTTCGGGACGCTGGCTTTTTAAAGCCCGCAACGCATCCAACCTGCCAAAAACACGAGTCTCCGCATGCTCACGAACGCTGCAAGTGTTGATCAATATCAGATCCGATTCAGCAGCTTCGTGCGTTTCCTCATAACCGCTTGATTTTAAGATTCCGGCCACCAGTTCGGAATCGTATTTGTTCATCTGGCAGCCGTAGGTTTCGAAATAAACTTTTTTCATCCCATTTGTTCCGTTGAGAAATAATAATACAAATTATTTGCTAAAATGTCAATATATTTATTTTGACAGCATCAATTTAATTGATTGCCGGTTTAAAATACAAGCTATTGGTTGCACCGGAAACCGCCTTTTTATGTTCATAAAATGCCTCAATCCGCAACCATTTCTGCACAGGCGATTTTATCTGTTGCCGAAATTATCTTTGCGCGGGTTATTTGGTTTAATTTATCAGTAGAAATTTTGGCTTTAACCCGAACATATTGGTCAGTCCAGCCTGCCAACCAACCGGCTGCTATTTGTTCTTCCCAAAGAACCCGAACGACTGTGTTGACAAGCGATCGGTAGAAATTCTTTTTCTTGTGTTGTGCGATTGCCCTCAATACTGCGCTACGTTCGCGCGTTTCGGCAGCGCTGACCTGTCCCTCAAATCCGGCAGCCGCTGTAAGCGGTCGCGCTGAATAACTGAAAACATGGGCATAGGTCAGCGGTAGTCGCTCGACCAGACTCACAGTTTGTTGAAAATGACGCTCGGTCTCCCCGGGAAAGCCGACGATGATATCGGCGCCCAATCCGCAACCGGGCATTTTTTGCCGAAGCTTATTGATTATTTTCTCGAACAGGTGCGCGCTGTAATTGCGATTCATCCGTTTGAGAACTGCATCAGCGCCGCTCTGCAAGGGAATGTGAAAGTGGTGACACACTTTTGCCGAATCAGCAATCCAATCGATCAGCGAATCGTCGACTTCGAGCGGCTCCAGCGAACTCAAACGAACTCTCTCCACTCCCTCAATCTCGTGCACCCGTTTGACGACGTCCAGCAATTGAAGCGGCGGCACCAGGTCTTTGCCATAGGCGCCGATGTGAACGCCGGTCAACACAATTTCTTTATGTCCCTTCTGGGTCAGCTCCCGGCAAACTTTGACGATGTGATCCAAGCTGTCACTGCGGCTTCTGCCTCTCGCCAGCGGAACTGTACAATATGCGCAACCGCTATCACATCCATCTTGAATTTTTAAAAAAGCGCGGGTGTGATCCCAAAAATTCCCTGCTGCCGGATTTTGAAAATCTTGGTTGTCGGATTGCAAAACCACTGGCGGCTTGAGGGCTGGTCCGGAGTTGATGAGCTTAACCAGCTCAAATTTTCGATCGCTTCCAAGAATAAAATCTACACCACCGATCTCCGATATTTTGTCGGGATTCAATTGCGCATAGCATCCGACAACTGCGATTCTGGCGTTTGGAAAAATTTTTTTCACCCGCCGGATAATCTGCCGACAACGGTAATCTGTTTTTTGCGTAACCGTGCATGTATTGATGATACACCAATCAGCATCTTCGCCGAAGGGGACAACCTGAACCCCGTACCGGTCAAATTGTTCCGCCAGCGTCGCAGTTTCGGCTTGATTCAATTTACATCCCAAGGTATGAAAACAGACTTTTTTCATAACTGTTAAATATGATGTAGGGGTTAATTGTTCCTTTGATACGCTATTGCATATTTCTATCAAATTTTTCTCTCGCAGATGGTGCTGATTAACCCGGATTTTTTTCCTGCGCAAAGCTGCGAAATCTGCGTGAAACTTTTCTCTCGCAGATGGCGCTGATTAACCCGGATTTTTTTTCTGCGTAAATCTGCGAAATCTGCGTGAAACTCTTCTCACAATAAAAAACCCTCTGCCAAGTTAACTCACACAACCGGCAGAAGGTTTTGTATTTTTGTTACTTTACATTATTGGTTCAACAATAAATCGCGATAGAATATCAGCCGCACGCTACTCGCTCTTTTCATCTTCAGTAGCAGAATTATTGGAATGATCCTCGGATGTTGCCGAAGCATCCTGTTTCTCCGCATCGGCCGCTTTAACACTCGCCTTCCTTGCCTTGGGCGTTGTTGACTTCGCTTTTGTCGATTTGGCTTTTGAGGCGGTCTTCTTCTTTGTTGCCTTCGCCTTTGCCTTTTCCTTTTCCGGTTCTGCCTCAACTGCTGGAGCTTTCTCTGTTGCCAATTCATCATCTGCAACAATGGTTTGTTCTGCCACAGGTTGTTTTTCGGCTTCAGTCAGCTTCTCTGCTTTCGGCTCTTTTTCCAGTAGTGATGTCTCATCGGCGCCAACTTCTTTTTCTGCCGCTGGCTCTTTCTTTATTTCAGCTTCTGCTTCCGCTACCTTTTCTGCTACCGGTGGTTTCTCGGTTTCAGCAGATTCGGATTTTGCATCTTCGGCTATCTCAACTGTTTCAGCCTGCGGCGCCTCAGCCTTTGGATGATCCTCGGTTATTTTTTCCGGTTTTTCCCCGGCGCGAAACTCTTCAGCTTCATCATCAAAAAACAAATCTTCAATCTCATCCAATTCTAACGTCTTACTATCGGTCGTTTTCTGTTGAATCAGACTTTGAGCATATTCGATGTTTTCAGACAATACAATCTTTTTTGCCTCTTTATTAAATTCAAGCACGCACAGTTCGAGCTCATCATCCACTTTATAGGCATCTGACGGTTTTTTGATGTTTGGCTTTATCAAATGTGAAAGGGGCACAAAACCATCAACCGAATCAGGTAGCTCTGCTATGACGCCTTTCTCGATCAATCGGACAATTTTCCCTCTGGTAAGGGTACCTGGTTGGTAATTATCTTCCAGATTATCCCAGGGATTTTCTTTGGTCTGTTTATATCCCAAAGATATGCGCCGATTTTGCCGATCAACATTCAGCACCACAACTTCGATTGTATCGCCTTTTTTCAGGACTTCACCCGGATGGCGAATCTTCTTGGTCCAGGAAAGGTCAGAAATATGGATCAATCCGTCAATTCCCTCTTCCAACTCGATGAATGCGCCAAAGTTGGTTAAATTGCGCACCTTGCCTTCGTGTTGGGAACCAACCGGATACTTATCTCCTAACGTATCCCAGGGATCAGGCTCTAACTGTTTCAACCCGAGAGATATCTTTTTATCCTCCGGATCAATATTAAGAATCTTGGTCTCGACCTGCTCCCCCACGGCGAGCATCTTGGACGGATGTTTGATGTGTTGGGTCCACGACATTTCAGAAATGTGAATCAATCCCTCGACACCTTTTTCCAGCTCTACAAACGCTCCGTAATCTGAAATATTGACAACCTTGCCCTTAACGACCGTTCCCACCGGATATTTTTCAGCGACATTCTCCCACGGATGGGGTTGCAGTTGCTTCAATCCCAGCGAAATCCGGTTTTTCTCATCGTTAAAATCCAACACCATGACCTTGAGCACTTCGTCCAGCGCCACAATTTCAGATGGGTGGCTGATTCTTCCCCAGCATAGATCATTGATGTGAAGCAATCCATCGACGCCGCCAAGATCGATAAAAACACCAAAATCAGTGATGTTTTTAACGCTGCCCTCAAGAATCTGACCTTTTTCAAGATTTTCCAGAATCTTTTCGCGCTGCTCTTTCATCTCTTCTTCTACGAGCACGCGATGCGAAACCACAATGTTCTTGCGCAGTTGATTGACTTTGACGACCTTTAAGTCTATATTTTGTCCGATGAACGAATCAAAATCCCGAATAGGTTTGACATCGATCTGGGAGCCGGGTAAAAAGGCATCGATGCCGTCCAGATCAACCACAATACCGCCTTTGATCCGACGAACACAACGCCCCTCCAAAATATCACCGTTTTCATAAGAGCTGACAATTTTTTCCCAACTGTGAATAAAATCAACCTTTTTACGCGATAGCACCAGTTGGCCGTCAACATCTTCGATGCTTTCTAAAAAAACCTCGATGTCGTCACCGACCTTTAATTGATCCGGTTTGGAAAACTCCTCGATCGGAATCGTGCCCTCGGATTTGAAGCCAATATCCACGGTCACTTCTTTATCGCTAATTGCTAATATCGTCCCGACTACCAGTTCACCCTCAACAAATGAATTGATGGTGTTTTCGTAAAGTTTTTGGAGTTCATTAATTTCCGAGTCAGAATATTCTTGCTCTTCAGTCAGCTCCTCCAACTTCACTACTTTACCGGCAGTTTTTTGAATGTTCGTTGAGTTGGTTTCTTGACCTAATTTTAAATCACCTCCTCCCTCAAAATTTTGCTGTTCGTCAATCCCATTTTCAAAAAGCTGGGATTGATCGTCTTTTAAATCTACCATTTAAAAATACCTCCTAAAACGAAGTTAATAGGTTAAAGGTTAAGTTCATGTTCAATTAGTTTTTTAAATTCGAGCAATTGCCAGACGGGCGTTGATGCCCCACCTGTCAATCCGATACTGTTTGCTTCGGAAAACCATTCGCGATTAATTTCAGCGATGGATGAAACAAAATGACAACGCGGATTGCTTTTACGACACAGCTCAAATAAAATTTTAGAATTAGAGCTGTTTCGACTCGCCACGAACACAACAACATCATTCTGTTTCGAGAAATTTACGACCTGCTGTTGCCTGTTTTTTACAATCGGGCAGATCGTATTTTTTACAACAAGCTCATCAACTCCTTTCATTATTTTTTTTGTGAAGTAATTAAATCGATCCTCCTCTATCGTGGTTTGCGCAATCAATAGTACTTTTTCTTTTTGCAGAATTTTTCTCTCATCTCCCCGGTAAAACACCACCAACACCCGGTCTTGACAATACCCCTGGAGCGCTTTTACTTCAGGATGGTCTTTTTTACCGACAATGACAATTTCAAAGCCCTGCTCACAATATTGTTGGATCAACTTTTGAGAGCGCGTCACCAGGGAGCAGGTTGCATCGAGACAGTTGATATTTTGTGTCTTAATTTGCTCGGAAAGCTGCGGTGAAATACCATGGGCGCGAATCAACAATAAAGTTTCATTCAATGAACCACTGGTAGCTTTTCCCTTTTCAAACTGGTCCTGGTCAATCTGGTTTAATCCCAATTGCCTGAGCCGCTCCAACTCCCGCTCATTATGAATCAAAGAACCCAGCGCCGCAACTTTTTTGCCGGCTTTAATTTGTTGCTCGGCAAGCTGAATGGCTTTGCGAACTCCCGGACAAAATCCGGCGTAGGCGTCAATATTAATTTTCATTTCTGCATTTTTCTCTTCTGCCAATGCTCAACAATCAGGTTCACCTGCTCTTCAATGCTCAAGTTTGTTGTATCAATTTCAATGGCGTCAGCGGCTTTGATCAGCGGACTGTTTTTCCGATTACTATCAAATTTGTCCCGTCGGTCAATTTCCCGCACAATTCTTTGCAATTCAGTCTTTTCATTTTGTTTTTGAAAATCGCCTAATCTTCTTTTGGCGCGTGTTTCTAATGAAGCTTTGAGATAAATTTTGAGCCGCGCATTGGGAAACACCACCGTGCCAATATCCCGTCCCTCAGCCACTATTCCGCCACAACAGGCGATCTTGCGCTGCAACGAAACCATCCAAAGTCGCACCGATGGTTGCGCCGCCACAGTTGCCACCAACCGGGAAATGTTTTCAGTTCGGATTTCCCGAGTCACATCTTCGCCGTCAAGCAGCACCCGCAATCTTTCATTTTTAGTCAGAAGACGAATATCGGTTTCGCGTATCAGTTCATTGAGCCTTGTCGCATCCTCAGGCTTAACGCCATGTTGGTGCGCTTTCAGAGCAAACGCCCGATACATTGCCCCGGTATCAAGATAGGTAAATCCGATTTTTCTGGCGACCAACCTTGCTGTGGTGCTCTTTCCGGATCCAGCAGGTCCATCAATGGCAATGATGTCAACATGTTCTTTATCGGTCACGATTCAACAATAATTTTAACTTTAGAACTTCAGGCTTACTCAGGCGCCTCCACTGACCCGGCTCCAGATCCGATACTTCCAGAAATGCAAATTTTGTCCGATGCAATTGCTTGACCCAATATCCGAGCGCCTCGAACATTCTTCTCACTTCCCGTTTGCGCCCTTCTTTAATGGTTAATTCAACTTTGCGAGCTCGCATTCCGACGACCTTTACCCGATCCGCCCTTGCCATCCCGTCTTCCAGCATGATCCCCGTTTGAATTTTCTTTAAATCTTTCTCGTCTATCTGCTTAAAAAGCAACGCCTGATAGGTTTTCTCAATCTCAAACCGCGGATGAGTGAGCCGATAAGCCAAATCTCCGTCATTGGTCAATAACAGCGTCCCGGTGGTGTTTTTATCAAGCCTCCCCACCGGAAAAATCCGTGCATTAATAGGAATCAAATCCATCACTGTTTTTCGATTCAACTCGTCGCGCACCGTGGTTACATAGCCGCGAGGTTTGTTCAACAATACATAAAATAAATCCTCCGATCGACTGATTGGATCACCGTCGATGGTTACAACATCATTAATTTCATTGATGATTATTCCTGGTTGATCAACATTTTTTCGGTTAACACTGACCCTGCCGGATTTAATTATCAGATCACATTTTCGCCGGGAATCAACTCCACATTCTGCCAGGTATTTATTAAGTCTTTTCATCATCGTTTTCAACGGCGTTTGCCTCAGTCGATGGATCGCTACCATCGCTCGCATCCGAATCATCGATAATGGATATTTGCCGGAATATCTGCTGATCCAGCTCAAAATCACCAAACGGAAACTCCTCCTGAGCGCTGCCCAACAGTTCTTCAATTTCTTTCGGTTTCGGCAGTTCAGCAATATCATTGATTCCGAAATATTGTAAAAACTCCGGCGTTGTGCTGTACAACAGCGCATGTCCAACCGCCTCCGACCTGCCAGAAATCCGAATCAAATTTCTTTCCAGCAGCGTCTTAACCACTCCATCGGAATTCACCCCTCGAATGACGTCAATTTCGGGGCGGCTTATCGGCTGTTTAAATGCAATGATTGCCAGTGTTTCCAGCGCGGCTCGCGATAGTCTTGATCTTGCCCGTCCTTTATAATATTGTTTGATGTAGTGGCTAAACTCGCGACGAGTTACCATTTGGAATCCGCCGCCGATTCGACAAATTTGAAAAGCGCGATGCCCGGCTTCATATTCGGCGTTCAGTTTATCCACAACCTCCTGAATCTGGGTAACAGTCAGCTCATTGATAATAGTTTTAATTTTATTTTCATTTATCGGACTATCGGTTGCGAAAATTAGCGCCTCTACTATCGGCTTTATTTTGGCTAACTCAATCAAACTTCCTCACTATCCAAATTTCTCCAAAGGGCATCAATTGTCGAATAACAATTTCACCGCGTTTCATCAACTCCAACAATGCAATAAAAGTGACAATCACCAGCAGTCGGTCATTTAACTGGGAGATTAGTTCGTAAAAAGACAACTGGCTTCGAGCTCTTACACTATTTTTTATATAATCGATCTGCTCATCCATGCTGATGGAGATATCTTGAACTTCGTGGTACGTCTCTTTAGGCATTCGGTCGAGCAACTGTTTAAAGGTCTCCACCAGCGTATAAAGCGATACATCTTCTCCCAGTAAAATTTCACCGTCCGAATCCATTCCGTCTTGTTCTACACAAACCCGATTAAACAGATGGCGCCGACTCTCCTCAAAGTCAGCTAATTTATAAGCCACCTCCTTGTATCTTTTATATTCCAATAAACGGGTAACCAACTCCATCCGCGGATCAACCAGATCGTCCTCATCATCACTCACCGGTCGCGGCAGCAACATTTTTGCTTTGATACGGATCAGCGTCGCCGCCAGCAGGATAAACTCTCCTGCAATTTCCAAATCCAGCATTTTTATTATTTCAACATATTCCAAATACTGACGGGTGATATCAGCTATTGGAATATCATATATATCCACTTCATTTTTTTTTATTAAAAAAAGAAGCAGATCTAACGGACCCTCAAAATTTTTTAATTTGACACGATAAGCCATTTTTAGCCGATTTTCATCGCTTGGTAAACTTTTGCCATCGTTTCTGATGCTACTTTCTGGGCTGTCGCAGTTCCGCTGGAAATAATATCCCTGACTTCATCGATATGCTGCAAATAGTAAGCGCGCTTTTCGCGAAAGCCTTCAAAATATGTTGCCAGCCGATTCGCCAAGTTTTTTTTGCAAGCGACACAACCCAATTTTCCGCTGCGGCAATCAGATTCGATTTGATCGACTTCTCCCACATTGAACTTGCGGTGATAAGTGAACACATTACAGATCTCAGGCCTTCCCGGATCGCCCAGCCGAATTTTCTGGGGATCAGTGACTGCTTGCATCACTTTGCTGCCAATTTCATCCGGCGAATCTGAAAGCAGAATCGTATTGCCCAATGATTTGCTCATTTTTTTTCCGTCCAGCCCGGGCAGTCGCGGAAACTCGGTTAATTTTCCATTCGGTACGATAAAAACTTCATCATAAGTGGTGTTAAACCGCCGGGCAATTTCACGGGTTAATTCAATATGCGGCATTTGATCTTCCCCCACCGGAACCAGATGTGCCTGATATAACAAAATATCAGCCGCTTGCAAAACCGGGTAGCCCAGATGTCCGTATGCCATGTTATTGTCCAGCCCCAAATCCTTTGCCTGTTCTTTTACGGTGGGATTTCTCTCCAGCCGTGGGACAGAAACCAACATCGAAAACAGCAAAAACAACTCGGCATGTTGCTTTATCTTCGACTGGATAAAAATCGGACTCAGCTGCGCATCAATACCAGCGCTCAACCAATCGATGACCATTTCAACGGTATTATCTTTAATATTTGACGTATCCAAATCAGTGGTTAGCAGATGCCAATCAGCAACCAGATGAAAGTTTTCATATTCTCCCTGCAGCTTCACCCAATTTTCCAGAGCGCCGACATAATTACCCAGATGCAGTTTTCCGGTCGGTCGCATTCCACTCAGAATTCGTTTTTTCATCAGTTGCTTACTCCCATCAATTCCGTTTTCGATCAGTTAATTCATGTACAAATACGGTTTCCAACGCTGGTCAACAGATCCCACTGTATATCGAATGAAAAAAATATGATTGGGTCGTTGCGGGTTTTGCAACAAACGCAAACCGGCTTCCTCTGGTGTCTGGTTCCCCTTTTTGTTGTTACACTTAACACAGGCACACACCAAATTTTCCCAGCTATCTCTACCGCCGCGAACCCGGGGAATAACATGGTCTATGGTCAACGGTACGGTTTTTTTACCGCAATACTGACATTGATTGTTATCCCGCTTGAGAATATTTTTTCGGGACAGGATTATCCGCTTGCGCGGGACATGAATGTATCGAGTCAACCGAACAATGCTCGGCAGCGGATATTGTGCATTTACTGAGTGCACGTATTCACAATTTTTCTCCACGATTTCCGCCTTGCCCAGATAGAGCAGAATAATCGCTTTTTTGACGTTAGTGACACTCATCGGTTGGAAGCTCTGGTTGAGCACCAACACATGTGAATTCAATACACTCATTTTTCTGGTTTTCTTATAAGTTATCCAAAAATAACGATAAATGTACGATAAAAATGGTTAATAGTCAAGCTTTTTTAATCAATTAGTTACTGTAAATTTAATGTAATCAATTACAGAGTTATGCATCTAAGTCCTTGTTGATTAACATCCCCACTTTTACAACCCTTCAAACAGCGGAATGGTTAAAAGCGCCCCCTTTGAAGCCAAATGAGTGCAGTCTTTTTGACGTCGAAGATTTAGGTGGATGTTAACAATTATAAAGCCAGGTGATCGGTTACAACTTAATGGAATCGATTCTGTCTCTGAAATTTAAAATTTCTCTGCCTCATCAATGAGCATAATCGGAATGTTCTCTTTGATGTTATATTTTAAACGACATTGATGGCAAATTAGTTTTTCATTTTTTTGGTTATATTCCAACTCGCCCTTACATTTGGGGCAGGCTAAAACGTCAAGTAATTCTTTGCTCAACATGTCACATCTCCCAAAACTTTGGTTCGCAAAAATATTATCTGTTGATTCAATTTCATAGAATGACTTTATTCTTTCCAATAACCCATTTTGCCGAATTTTTCAATACGCTGCTCGATTAATTCATCAACTGGTATTTGTTTCAAAGCGGCTAATTCATCTAAAATGGTCGATTTTAAAATGCTCGCAGCCTCGTCATAATTGCGGTGTGCACCACCGAGCGGCTCTTTAATCACCACATCTAAAATCCTCAATTCCAGCAAGTCCTCGGCAGACACTTTCATCGCTTCAGCCGCCTGATTCGCTTTGGTGTTATCGCGCCACAAAATGGCGGCACAGCCTTCCGGAGAAATCACCGAATACCAGGTATTCTCCATCATCAACAGCCGGTCTCCGACACCGATTCCCAGTGCGCCTCCGCTGGCGCCTTCCCCGATGACAATATTTAGAATTGGCACTGGCAGTTGAGACATTTCAAAAAGATTTCGAGCAATCGCTTCTGCCTGACCTCTTTCTTCAGCTCCGATACCGGGATAAGCGCCCGGCGTATCGATCAAACAGATGATTGGACGACCGAACTTTGCCCCCAACTTCATTATCCGTAACGCCTTCCGATAGCCCTCCGGATGGGGCATGCCAAAATTACGAAAAAGCTTTTCCTTGGTCGTCCTCCCCTTCTGATGCCCAACAATCACTACTTTTTCAGGTCCGATTTCCGCGAGCCCCGACACAATCGCCGGATCATCACCATAAGCGCGATCACCGTGCAATTCTAAAAAATAATCGGTAATGCGCTCAATATAGTCCAGAGTATAGGGACGCTGCGGATGTCGCGCTAATTGGACGCGCTGCCAGCGGCTGAGTTTTGAATAAATTTCCAGACTCAACTTTGCCGCTTTTTCCTGGAGTTTAGCAATTTCTTCAGTGAGATCAACATCCTCATTTAATGAGTAATCTTTCATCTCCTGAATTTTCTTTTCCAGCTCAATCAACGGACGCTCGAAATCTAAAACAAACTTCTCCATTCGAAATCCAATCCAGTCTATTTTGTAAACTCTTTGTTAGATTTTAAAAATTGTCTTTATGATGATTTCAATATCCAACTGTATTGAATAATTTTTTATATAAAAATAATTGTACCGTTGATCTGCTTCCAATGTTCCGGCGCTATTTTTATTGATCTGGCCAAGTCCGGTCAAGCCAGGTTTTAATTCAGCCCGAAAGCTTGGAAATTTTGCGGAATCATATTCAATAATCCGTGATCCGACCAGGCTGATCTTTCCGGAAAAAACCGACCACAGTGACGGCAATTTTTGTTGTCGTTTTGATAGTTTGTTTCCGCTGAACTCAAATATCTGCAGCGGACGTCCATTTTCAGAAAAAACGGTTTTTCTGATCAAACAGGCTTTTCGCGCGAGCAACAAATAGACCAGCTCCGGCAAGCTCAACACAATTGCCGCAGTTGCAATTAATAGATCGAAAATCCTTTTGCTAATAATATTCTCGGATCGCATCAGTCGATATTGAATATCGACCAGCGGCAGATCACCGATATATTCAATCGATGCTTTTCCGATGATTACATCCATGCTGCTGGGAATCAGTTTGAAATTAACATCCTTCCGGTGCGTTCGATGTATGATGTCCAAAATGCGATCAAAAGGAACCTGTTCAGTTGAAAAAATAATCTCGCTGACGCGGTTTTTTTGAATAATCTTATCCAAATTGTTTACAGTTCCCAATAGCGGAATCGAAATGGCGTCATCTCGACTCTGGTGTTGTTCCAGGACGACCAGGCCGCAAATATCATAACCGGAATCAACATTGTTTGTTAGCAGTTGAGAAATTTTTTCTCCGGATTTCCTCGGCGCTACGATCAAAGCCCTCCTTCCTAAAAGACTGCCGCCGAGCGAGTTTTTGAACGGCAACTTGTTTAGTCGCGCCAATACTTTGAATACCATCCTCCAGCCGGCTAACAAAACGACATTAAAAAAACCGGCGATCAAAACAACCAGCCGCGAAAATGCATACTGATTGAAAAAAAAAGTGACCGATGTATTGAGTATCAGACCGATCATTAATCCATAAAAGGTGCGCAGCGACGAAAATTTATAGCTGGCGTAGCTGTTCGTTAACATCAAACAGCTGATCCAAATCAGCGAATAGAACAACATCACGATTAAATAGTCATTTAGCGGAAAAAAACCAAATCGCCAATAGACGCCAAAATAGATACCCAACAGCATTGATAAATTCAACAAAAGAAAATCAACAATTCCGGGAAGCACCGCGACAAAAAATCGCCCCAAAAACGTCAACGATGCCCGCAACCAGATTCCTGTCATCAAAAACCATTGCGGCACGTGCCAGTAACGGTTTTGATAGTGTTTTTCGACAAACAATTTCATGGCGCGATAAAACTGCAACGTCAGGTCACGATCGCTTTTTTTCGAGCTTTCCCCCTTAAAATGGATGATCTGTGTGTCCGGAAGATAGTAGATTTTCCAACCCGCCTCACGGATTCGGTAACACCAGTCGAGGTCTTCCCCGTACATGAAAAACGAATCATCAAGAAAACCCACATCCTGGATAATTTGTTGACGAAAGAACATAAAAGACCCGGAAATGGCTTCAACTTCGTAAGACATATCTGGATCAAGATAGGTGAGGTTGTAGCGACCGAAAAGCCGGGTTTTGGAAAATATTTTACTCAAACCGATTATTTTAGTAAAACCGACCCACGGGGTCGGAAAACTGCGGCGACAGGCTAACTGCAAACTGCCATCCGGATTGAGAATTTTGCATCCCACCATGCCGCAATCCGGATTAGATCGAAAAAAATCAAGGATTACCGAAAAGCAATTTTCCTGAACAATGGTATCCGGATTTATCAGCAGGATAAATTTACCGCGCGCTAATTTCAGCGCCTGATTGTTTGCAGCCGCAAAGCCCAGATTGTCTTCGTTTTCAATCAACCGCACCGCGGGAAATTTGTCCCTCACCATCTCGGCACTGTCATCAGTGGAGGCATTGTCCACAACGAATATTTCATATTCAAAATTCTTGCCAGCTTGAATAATCGAAGTTATTGCCTGCTGCAACAATTCCTTAACGTTGTAATTAACAATGACAATTGAAATTTCCATTAATGTGATCGAAATAAACCCTGATGATGACGTAAAAGAAATATTG